>Ga0208061_100016_pt1 | contig 54268 bp, 43 predicted proteins | sample DeeseametaMP0555_FD_184209 | JGI IMG/M metagenome (GOLD analysis project Ga0208061, IMG submission 184209) | Marine microbial communities from the Deep Atlantic Ocean - MP0555 (SPAdes) | ecosystem: Environmental > Aquatic > Marine > Oceanic | place: South Atlantic Ocean | collected 2011-01-23 | reverse complement strand
GGTTGGGAAAATGTTCGCCTCCTCGGGTTGCGCGCCGCTTATCGCCAAAACCAGCTCAACTTGTGAAGCAGCGAGGAGCGTGGGAGAATAAGCGCCGTCGATCCCGGCGCACAGGAGGCACACAGATGAAAGCGGACCGCACAGAAGGCAAGCTCGGGCTTGGTGGAAAGGTGCTCGCGGCGTTCACGCTGCCACAACTGGGCGTGCTCTTTATCGCGCCCTGGGCCTTTATCATCCCCGCCGCGCAGTTCTATCAGGACATGGAGGCGGAGCTTCCGTTGCTCACGCAGTGGATGATTTCGTTCCGGGCGCTGCCGTTCATGTTGGGCGTTCCGCTGCTGGCGATGTGGTGCGCGGGAGTGTTTGGCTTCGGGCCACTCTCGCAGAAGCGGAGGCTGCGCACGGGGTTGTTGGCGGGGAGCTTTTTGGGCGTGCAGTTGGTGTTCTCGCTCATGATGCTCGCGCTGCTTCTGCCGCTCCAGCCGCTCTGATCGCCTCCTGAAACACCCAATTTCGTGCCACCCCGGCGCAGATGGCGTATGGTCGACTCGGTTTTTAGAAGTTGCCCTGACGCCTGCATGTCCTACACCGAACTCCAGAGGAGCGATGGCTAACGAGACCGACGATCCGACGATCCCACCGCGGCTCGACGAGGTGCTCTCCCAGGTTGCTGAGGAGACCTCCGAGTTTGACTGGGGCGAGGATGGAGGAGAGTTCGCAGAGAGCGAGCTGCTGACGCTGTTGCAGTTCTCGCGGGGGAATCAGCGCTACGCGATCCTCGGCGAGGAAGTGCGTGAAGTGCTCAACCGCGGCTTGACTACAGAACTCCCGGGCGCGCCGCCGCATATCACTGGCATCATGATTCATCGACGCCAGGTCATCGGGCTGCTGGATCTGGACATCTGGTTTGGCCTCGACCCACACAGCCTCGAGGAAGAACCCTTCGAGCGCGTCGTGCTGGTCGAGCGAGAGACGTTGCTGGCGGGAATCCTCGCCGGGCCATCGACCACGATCGTGCACTGGTCCTCGGACTTGCTCGAGGGGGACGTGCCCGAGTCGATCCCGAGCAAGGTCAAGAGGTACATCCGCGCGGTCAAGGATGACGACGAGGGCGCCGTGCTCTTGCTCGACATCACGCGTTTGCTCGAAGACGCGGCGGTGGGTTAAGGATGGGCAGGCTGAGCATCGAGGTCGTGAGGGCAAAGCTCGCGGGGCGAGAGATCGCGCTCGAGCTTCGGCGCGTGAGCAGCGTGCTGACCAATGATGAGGCTCAGGGGATCGAGCTGATCGATCCTTCGCCATGGCTCGGCGCGCGGAGCATTCACCAGGGGCACGTCGCCCTGGTTTTGCCAGAGGTTGGCCCCCCGGTGGGTGTCAGGCTCGGCGAGGTGCGAGGCTTCGAGCGGTGGACAAAGCGCGAGCTCTTCCCGTTGCCCGAGTGGCTCGGGAAACACATGCCCGAGATTTTATTCGAGGGGTGTGGTTGGAAGGAAGACGTGGGCGCGATCTGGTTGCTCGACGTCGATCGACTGATCAAAGCGTGGCTCGCGGATCGCAAGAGAGAGAGTGAGATGTTGCGGCGTCAGGCGCAGCAAAAACATAAGCAGCAATCAATGCCGGAGTAGTGCATGTCGGCACTCTACAACAAACCCATCGTCGGGCTGATCGTGATCGCCTTGGTCTCGATCTTCCTCTCCTCGGAGTTTGGCATCCAGCTGGTGGAATCCTCCGCAGTGCGCATCACCGTGATCATGGTGGTGTGTCTTACCATCGCGGCGATTTATTACATCATGCTTTCGCCAGTCCAGGAGATGCTCGCCCTCGCGCGCTCGGTGTCGCAAGGCGGCGACCTCGGCGAGGCGCCATCGAGCGGCGAGGACGCTGGCGCGCTCTACAAGAGCCTGCGGCGTATGCGCGAGGAGCGCGAGAAGCTCGAGAGAGAGATCGAGGCGCGCGAGGAGCGCCTCGGTGAGTTTGGCGAATACCTCGAGCAGATCTCGAAGGGAGAGCTCCCGGACAAACCGATCGAGTTGAGCGCCAAGAAGGGCACCGGCGCCGAGCGCGTCGAGCGAGGGTTGGATGGATTGAGGATCCTGCTCGACGAGCTCAACGATCGCGCCAAGGAGATGGCCAAAGGCGCAACCAATATCAATGAGGTCGAGGAGCGCGTGCTGAGCACGAACCGCCTCTCGGATGTGGATCTCGAGCCGAGCAAGCGCACCAACGGCGAGCTCGCCAGATCGATCCTCGACCTCAACAACCAGCTCCGTCGCCTGACCATCCAGACCAAGGTCGTCGCTCAGGATAACCTGAGCAGCCCGATCCTCAACGAGCGCCTGCCGGGAGAGCTCGGCGAATCCTTTGGCGCCATGGTCGAGAGCTTGCGAAGCCTCGCCGACCGCGCCCAACAGATCGCGCGCGGTGACCTGACGATGTATTCGGAGGGGGATGGCGAGTTGAGCACGGCGTTCAACATGATGGTCTCGGAGCTGCGCATGGTCGTCGATCAGATCACGCAAACAGCGGTCAGGATCTCGACGAGCGCCGAGGAGATCATCGCCGTCTTGAAAGAGCAGGAGCTCTCGGCGTCGCATCAGGCTTCGGGCGTCGAAGAGACACAACGCACGATGGAGACCTTGCTCTCCTCTGCGAAGATGATCGCCGAGAGCGCGCAGACGGTGTTCAAATCCGCCGAGCGCACGCAGGCGAACAACCGGATCATCTCCGACCGCGCCAGCGAGCTCAAGAGCCACACCGAACGGATCGGCGAGATCCTCGAGTCGATCAAGGAGATCGCGGATCGCTCCGACCTGCTCGCGCTCAACGCGAGCCTCGAAGGCTTGCGCGCCGGCGAGGCAGGAAAAGGCTTCACGCTCGTCGCCAACGAGATGCGCCGCCTGGCGGAGAACATCAAGGGGAGCGTGGGCGACATCAAGGAGCTGCTCAGTGATATTCGCGAATCGGCGCTCTCTTCGGTGATGGCGATCGAGGAAGGGACGAGGCTCAGTGATCGCACCACGGACAGCGCGCTCAAGATCACGTTGATCACCCAACAGCAGCAGTCGGGCACCGAGCAAGTCACGCAGTCGATGGAGGAGCTCTCGCACCTCATCAACCAGGGGCTCGCCGGGACGCGTCAGGTGACCATGGCGGCCTCGGAGCTCGCGGGCCTCTCGGATGACATGCGCAAGATCGTGGAGGCGTTTCACCTCGACGAGAACAGCGAGCCGATGAAGCGCTCGCGCGGCAGTGACTGGGGCGCACGCCCTGGCGGCCTGCGAAGCTCGTCCGCGCACAGCATCTCGCTGATGCGTCGCGCATCAGACGTCGGGAGCGGCGCGCACAAGCAGCTCGAGCCAAGATCCCTCTCGACGCTTCCCCGAGAAGATGGGGTCGCGCCAGATCGAAGCGGTGAGTTCAAGGTCGCGGCGCCAAGCCTTGGCCGAGAGAAGGACCCGATGCGTCAGACCTTGCAGGTCAACCGCCCGGAACCGAGCGGCCCTGATCTGCACAGCACGATGCGTTTTGTCCCGGGTTCCGAGCAGGAAGAGCTGCTCACGATGCTGACGAGCCAGAACAAGAAGAGCACGAGCAGCCGCTTTAGCGGCGATGACTCTCCCACCGTCGATGTCAGCTCGCTCGGCGATGAGATCAGCGAGTCGAGACCTGGCAGCGACGATCAGATCGATGACCTCTTCGACGAGCTCTCGAACACCGCGCGCGGACTGAAAGAAGGGAGCGAAGAGAAAGAGGACGATGGCGAGAGCAGCAAGAAGAAGTGATGGCGTAGGGATGAAGCCGTGAGCATTGGTGCTCTCATCGAAAAATTTCGCTCGGTCGGCTTCGATCGCATCGAGCGTATGAACGTCTCGCTCGTCGCGCTCGAGCGAGATCCTTCGGACGCGCACGCCTCCGAGGAGATCTTGCGCGAGATCCACACCCTCAAGGGTGAGGCGAAGATGATGGGGTTCGCCGATGTGAACCTCGTGGCACATCAGACGGAGAACCTGCTGATGAAATCAGCGGATCTCGGCTGGGAGATGCACGAGCAAACCGTCGACACCATCTTCCAGGGGTTCGATCTGATCCGAACCCTGCTCTCGAAACAAGCGGGGAGCAATGACACCCCCGTCGATCTGTCTCAGTTCGTCGACAACGTGCACGCGCGCATGAACGCGCTCGAGGCGAGCGGCGCCGACGCCACATCCTCCTCGCCGCGAGAAGAGACCCCGCAACAGTCTGAAAAAGAACACACTTCTGAAAACCCAGAAGATTCAGAAGAGCCTGCTCCTGTTGCACCTACCGAGGAGCCAAGGAGCGCCTCGACGCTCGAGGAGACCTCTTCTGGCAGGCAGACCTCGACGCGCGCCACGTTCACGACGACCTCGGGGCAGATGCCCGCGGTGCAGGATGATCGCGAGGGGAAGGGGAAGCGTCCGCGACAGACGACGGGCTCGGGGATGTTGCGCATCCAGGCCGAGAACACGCTGCGCGTGCGCTTTGACAAGCTCGAGCGCCTTGGCGATGTGGCCAGCGAAGTCCTCTTGATGAGCCGAAGGCTCGAGTATCAGATGGGGATGTTCGAGGACTTCCGCGAGCAGATGCGCGACTGGCTCAAGATGACCGAGCCCAACCTGCCAAAGAGCCACTTCGCGGCGATGCGCGAGATGATCCACCGCTTCGACGCGATCTCGGGCGCGGCCAGTGAGAACAATCACCTGGTCAACGTGCGCGCCACGCAGCTCGACGAGGAAGTGCGCACGCTGCGCCATATCTCGTTGGCGCAGGTGATCAGCCACTACCCCAGAGCCGTGCGCGACCTGGCGCAGACGCAGGGGAAGCGGGTCAGGTTCGTGCACGATGTCGGAAACATCGAGGTCGATCGCGCGGTGCTCTCGGCGCTCTCGGACCCGCTGTTGCACCTGGTGCGAAACTCGGTGGATCATGGCGTGGAGGCGCCACACGAGCGCGTCGCCGCGGGAAAAACCGAAGAAGCCGAGGTGTATCTCGAGGCCGAGCATATCGGCGACAGCCTCAAGGTGACGTTGCGCGATGATGGAAAGGGGATCGACCCCGAGCACCTGAAAAAACGCGCGGTGGAGAAGCAGGTGATCACATCGCGCGAGGCGGAGCTGCTCGAGGATCAACAGGCGCTCGCGCTGATCTTCGAGCCAGGCTTTAGCACGCGCGAGGACGTCACTGACATCAGCGGTCGCGGCATCGGGATGGACATCGTACTGCGCCAGATCACCAACATGGGCGGCGTGGTCGAGGTCGAGAGCGAGGTCGGAGAGGGGACGACCTTCACGCTGCTGATCCCGCTCTCGTCGGCAGTGAGCGAGGTGTTGCTCGTGGCGCTTGGCGAGAAGTGCTTTGGCGTTCAGGCAAAGGATGTCGAGCGGATCGCGCGCGTGACGGACAGGCGCCAGTTGGTCCATATCCATGGCGGCGTCTGCGTGCGGTATGAAGGGAAGTTGATCCCGCTGCTCGACTGGCGCCCGCTGCTGACGCATCAGGATGGGGATATCACGGCAAAGGATGACCTGACGTTGCTGATCGTGCGCAAGGGGGCGCGCAACTTCGCGACCTGGGTCGACGAGGTGATCGGCGAGCGCGAGGCGATCAGCAGGCCGTTGGGGGACTTCTTGAAGGGCGTCAGGTTATGTCGCGGCGTGGCGATGACGGATGCCGGAGAGGTGATACCGCTGCTGAACGTGGTGGAGTTGATCGCGCGCTCGAGGTCACAGACGGCGACCGCGAGCGCGCCGAGCGAGCGCGGGACGTGGAGCACGCTGCAAATGAGTCAGCTCCCGCAGACGCGCACGATCCTGGTGGCGGAGGACTCGGAGGTGACGCGGACGCTGGTCTCGGGGATCCTGAGCAGCCTGGGGTATCGCATCATCCAGGCCGAGGATGGGCAGCAAGCGTGGGAGATGCTCCAGAACTACCGCGTGGACCTGTTGATGACGGATATCCAGATGCCGCGGATGAGCGGGTTGACGCTGCTCGAGCACGTGCGAGGCGATCCTGCCTTCGAGGATCTCCCCGTGATCATGCTCTCGACGCTCGGCTCGGCGGCGGATAAAGAATACGCGATGAGGCTTGGAGCGGACGCCTACCTGGTCAAGCTCGACTTCCGGGAGAAGGAGTTGGTGAGCACGGTGCGCCGCTATCTCAAGCGTTGAGCGAGATTTCCCTCTGCATCAAAAAGTTATCGCCGGTCCATACATCTGACCGTGACAGCGGTGGCGAGTTCGTCCTATGCTGTAGGCCGTTCGTTCCAAAGATCAGAGGTCTGGTGGGGAGACCTTCTCGCGAGATCGTTTTTCTGGTAGGAGAGAGACGAACTAGGGGCAGATGTGCTCATTCCGAGCATTGGCCATGGAACGAGTCCGCAGTCATCCGGTCATTCGATGTCAGACACACCCAAGGGACATTTGCTCGTTGTCGACGATAACGAGCTCAACCGAGACATGCTCTCGAGACGTCTCCAGCGCAAAGGTTACACCGTCGAGGTCGCCGTCGACGGGTACGAGGCGTTGGACAAGATCGAAGAGACAGAGTTCGATCTGATTTTGCTCGACATCATGATGCCCGGCTTGAGTGGGATCGATGTCCTCGAGAACTTGCGTGGGCGGTTCACGCTGACGCAGCTCCCCGTGATCATGGCCACGGCCAAGAATGATGGCGCGACGATCGTGCAGACGCTCCAGCTCGGGGCCAACGATTACGTCACCAAGCCGCTCCAGTTCGCCGAGGTGCTCGCGCGCGTCGAGACGCAGCTCTCGATCAGCCAGCAAGCCAAGTCCACGCGAACCTCCGGGTCATTCCACAAGCTCGAGGAGAACTCCTCGCCGCTCGAACTGGCCACCACGATCTTTTGCCCCAACTGCCGCAGCGCGATCCTCTACGACGAGCCCACCTGCCCGACCTGTTCGAGCCTGCGCCCCGCCGAAGGGTGGCCACACCGCAGCGAGTCTCGCTATCCCTACTTGGGGATGACGATCAATGGCCGCTACTTTCTGGAGCAGTTCATCGACAAGGGCACCACGGGCTCGGTCTACGGCGCGCGCGATCTGGACCTGAAGCGGTTGTTCGCCGCCAAGCTGATCTCACTCGACGGCGAGGGAATGGGCGTCACGCCCGAGGAAATCCGCAAACGCACCAAGCTCGAAGTCGAGGCGATGGTCAGCCTGCAAAACCCCCACGTGGTCAAGGTCTACGAGGTGGTCGAGGTCGATGGCACGACCTTCGCTCTGATCATGGACTTCGTGAAGGGCTTGAGCCTTGGCAGCATCCTCAAGCGCCTCGGCAGCCTCAAGCCACACCTGGCGCTCAACCTGATCCGTCAGGTCGCGCAGGGACTCTACGAGGCACACCAGCAGGGGATCATCCACTGCGACGTCAAGCCAGATAACATCATGCTCGAGAAGCTCCCCGCGGGTGGCTACTTCGTGCAGATCCTCGACTTTGGCATCGTGCACATCCTGGATCAGCCGCTCGACTCCAAGGGCTTCTACGGCACACCGCTCTACAGCGCGCCCGAGCGCATCCGCGAGGACATCGAGGTCGACCACCGCGCCGACATCTACTCGATCGGCGCCATGCTCTACCACATGCTCACTGGCGCCCCACCCTTTGTCGATGACAACATCTACAAGGTCTTCAACCTGCACATGCACTCCGAGCTGCCCACGCTCACCAACCTCATCTCCGACCCGGAGAAAGAGGCGATGCTCAACACCCTCATCTCCAAGATGATGGCCAAGGAGCCCGAGCAGCGCTATGGCAACCTCCTCGAGGTCATCAAGCAGATCGACGCCATCGACGTGTGAGCTTGTAAGCACGAGCACAGCAAACGATTGTTGTGAAACGAAGAGCGGCCAGATGTTTTCACATCTGGCCGCTCTTGTTTCGTGGCTGGCTTATCCACTTCCTAAATTCACACCCCCTCGTCCGGCGTCATCTTCGCTTATTTTATCGAGAGTTCCGCTCCAAACGCCACGCTTGGCGTGACTCCAATCCACAGTGGTCCAATCGAGCCAAAAGAAATGTAGGAAATTTGTGGGAACCTGTGGGGAGCGTTTCTGAGTATCGTTGGCTCACGATAAACGAAAGCTTCTGGCTCCGTGGTTTGGAGCCAACCACACCCCATAAAGAGAGGTTTCTCATGCGCAAGCCAATGATCTCGCTCGCTATCCTTTCGTTCCTGACCTTCCTCGGGTTCGCGTTCGCGACCACAAGCTTCGCGGCGCCTCCATGTGAGTCGGGCAGCAACGACTCGTGCTCCTGGACCTGCTCGGGTGGCACCTTCAACGTCACCTGCAACAACCCCGATGGGCCTGACCGTTGCTACATCGTCAACGACGGCTCCTCGCAGGAGGCCAAGTGCAGCGACTTCTCGCCATACAACCCCGCGCGCATGGCGCCAAACCCGATGAACACGACGACCAAGAAGGCGACGTCGAAGAAAGAGCGCGCGACCGTCACGCAGTGATTTTCGCGTGAACCTCGCGCCGTCGCGCTTCACACACTGTGGCGCGACGGTGGCGGAGAAAACCTGGGGGGCGGATTTTTCCAGCGCTCCAGGCACCACTCGCTCGCACACTCCGGGTGGCGCAGTCTTTCAAGACCACTGCATCGGATCGAAAAATCCGCCCACCAGGTTTTCCCGGCGACAGCCGGTGGACGAGCACAAAGAAAAAAGGCCGTGAGCGCTCCTGGAGAGCAATCACGGCCTTTCTTTTTTGTTTGCCAGGGAGGAGGTCTGGCGTCCTGCCAGGTGCGCCCCTCTTCAGTGTGCAAGCGTTCAGTTCACGAGCGCGCGCTCGGCGCGCGCGACGGCGTCCTTGACCCGCGCATTCTGCGGCGCGCGCTTTAGCCACCCGAGCGCCTCCTCGTACTCGCCCATCTCGACGGCGGTGACGCCGAGGATCTCCCAGATCTCGTTCATCGTCTTCTCCGGAATCGCCTCGTTGCTCGCGCGAAGCTGGTGGCAAATCCTGGCGGCCTCGCGCCAGTCCTCATCAGCGAGAGCCTCGCGTGACTTCTCCATCATCTCCTTCAGGTACGGTGACGCCTTGGCCTTGACCTTGCGGCCCGAGCCATGCGCGAAGAGCGGCTGCCCCGACTGCAACATCTGGTAGTTCTCGAGCGCGATCGAGAACACGATGTAAATCAACAGGATCGACTTCGAGTAGAGCGCCACGGCGCCGATCGGCGCGAGCGTGAACAGGCTGATGCGAAGCCCCCACAGGCGCGCGGTGTCCTCGTGCATGAAGCGGCGAAGCAGCAACACGAACAGCTTGCCGCCATCGAGCGGCCACACCGGCAACACGAGGTTGATGAGCCCCCAGAAGATCGAGAACCCGGCAAAGATCGAGAGGAAGGAGAGCAGCACGCTCGTCAGACCGCTCGTCAACGCGCCGCCGCCAACATCACCGGCGACGATCGAGAGCACCGTGCCCGCAGTCCCCACCGCCATCGCCGCGCCGAACGCTGCGGCGCCCGCGATGATCTGGAAGAGCGGCCCCGCGACCGTGATCAACGCCTCGCGGCCATCGGTGTCAGGCGCGTGGTGGTAGCACAACCCGCCCAGGCCATGGAGCATGATCCAGGGCTCGAGCTTGTAGCGCTTGCACACGAGCGCGTGGCCATATTCGTGGATGACGATGGAGAGCGTGATGGCGAACGCGGCGATGATCCCGTGCGCGGGACCGAACCAGAAGAAGCAGAGCACGACCATGAGGAAGTAGCTCAGCGACAGGTGCACGTCGACGCCAAAGAGCGAGAAGAGGCGAAAGGATGGGAGACCGGACATGTGAGGATTCCTTGCGCTAACGCATGCGCTCGAGCGTGATCCCGACGCACGCCGGCTCGCCGGGCACGCCCGTGGCGAACTTGCGGATGGTCACCTGGGCGCGTTCGATGGAGGTGTGTCGCATAAACAGCAGCGAGAGGATCTGCTCCCCCATATGCTCGATAAGCGAGACGCTTGGCCCCTCGGCGACATCGAGCACGGCCTGCGAGAGGTCGCGGTAATCGATCGTGTCCTCGAGCTCATCACTCTCACACCCCTGGTTTCTGGAGAGCTCCACAGAGAGGTCGACGCGAAAGCGTCGACCCTCGCGTCGCTCCTCTTCATAAACACCGTGGGCGGCCAAAAATTCGAGCCCTTCGATAAAGATACGCATGGCGCTCCGAGCGGCTCAGCTGGCCGAGACGCTCTTGCGGCGAGGATTGTCCTTGCTCTTGGAGCGCATGTGGCAGTTCTTGTACTTCTTGCCCGAGCCGCAGGGGCATGGGTCGTTGCGGCCCACGCGGGGCAGCTCGATCGGGACCTCCGGCTCGGCTTGCGCCTCCGCCGCGCGCTCGTCCTCGGTGTGGACGCCGTCGCGGTTGAACTGGATGTTGGAAGGCTTGGAGCTCGGCGCGGGAAGCAGCGAAGAGAGCGACTCGCCCTCGGACCTCGAGATGAACTCGACGACGCTGGTCTTGATGACGAGCATCATGTCCTGGAAGAGCTCGAAGCCGCGCTTCTTGTACTCCTTCTTGGGGTCTTTCTGGGCGTAGCCCTGGAGACCGATGGAGTCGCGCATCTGCTCCATGCCCTGGAGGTGTCCGCGCCAGTTGCGATCGATCGAGCGCAGGTACTGGTTGCGGATCTGCTCCTCGAAGAGCGTCAGCTCGGGCGCGTCTTCGTCGCCAGAGGCGAACGTGATGCCAAACTGAGCGGCGGCTTCATCATCCGCGCTCTGTTGCTCCTCTTCGAGCTCGTCGAACGCCTCGCGCTTCTTGCGGAAGTTCTGGCTGATCTCATCCCAGACGTACATCTCGATCGCGTCGCGACCGTGACACTCGCTGAAGTCGAACTCGAGGCCAAACGTCTGGTGGAGCGCCACGGCGAGCTTGTCCAGATCCCAATCTTCGGGGCGCTGGATGCGAGGCGCGAACTCGTTGATGATCCCGACGGCGACGTCCTCGAAGAGGTCGAGCGCCATGAGCGCGAGTGATTTGCCTTCCGCGTCCACGCCGCGCAGGACGTTCTTGCGCAGGCCATAGATGGTCTTGCGCTGGAGGTCCATGACGTCATCGTACTCGAGGAGGTTCTTTCGGATCTCGAAGTTGCGACCCTCGACCTTGCGCTGCGCGCTCTCGATGGAGCGCGTGACCATGGGCGCCTCGATCGGCACGCCCTCTTCCATCTTGAGCGTGTCCATCACCTTGGCGATGCGATCGGCGCCGAACAGGCGCAGCAGATCATCCTCGAGCGAGAGGAAGAAGCGCGATGCGCCAGGATCACCCTGACGACCTGCGCGACCTCGGAGCTGGTTGTCGATACGACGCGACTCGTGACGCTCGGTACCAAGGATAAACAGGCCGCCCGCTTCGAGCACTTTATCGCGCTCGCCGTCACACTCCTCGCGGAACCCCTCGATCGCCTCGCGGTATTCGTCGCTCCAGTACTGCTCGATGTCGAGCTCGGAGACGCCCTCGGGCAGATCGGGCTTGCCGACCGCCTCGTTGGCCATCGCCTCGGGGTTTCCGCCGAGCACGATGTCTGTACCACGACCGGCCATGTTGGTGGCGATGGTCACCGAGCCCAGGCGACCCGCCTGCGCGACGATCTTTGCCTCCTGGCTGTGATACTTGGCGTTGAGGACGTGGTGCTCGATCCCCTTCTTGTTCAGGATTTGCGAGATCGCCTCGGACTTCTCGACGCTGGTAGTACCGACGAGGATCGGCTGACCCTTCTCGTGGCACTTCTCGATCTGCTGGACGATGGCGTGGAACTTCTCGCGATAAGAGCGATAGATCACGTCGTCCATGTCGAGGCGAGCGATCGGACGGTTGGTGGGGATGACGACCGTGTTCAGGCCGTAGGTGGAGTGGAACTCCTCGGCCTCGGTCTCGGCGGTACCGGTCATCCCGGAGAGCTTGTCGTACATGCGGAAGAAGTTCTGGAAGGTGACCGTCGCGAGCGTCTCCGACTCGTTCTTGATCTCGACCCCTTCCTTGGCCTCGACGGCCTGGTGCAAGCCATCCGACCAACGACGCCCTGGCATCTGGCGGCCGGTGAACTCATCCACGATCACGACCTCGCCGCCCTTGACGATATACTGCTCGTCGCGCTTGTAGAGCGTGTGCGCCTGGAGCGCCTTGCTGACGTGGTGCACGAGGTCGAGGTTCTCGGGCGCGTAGAGGTTCTCGATCTTGAGCCTGCGCTCGACGCTCTCGATCCCCTGGTCGGTGAGCGTGACCGAGCGGTTCTCCTCGTCGACGAGGTAATCCTCGTCCTTGCGAAGGTAAGGGATGATGTCGTTGACGAGCCTGTACTGCGCTGGCGAAGAGTCCGCCTGACCACTGATAATCAATGGGGTACGCGCCTCGTCGATGAGGATCGAGTCGACCTCGTCGATGATGGCGAAGTTCAGGGGGCGCTGGACGTAATCATCCAGGCTGTACTTCATGTTATCGCGCAGGTAATCGAAGCCGAACTCGTTGTTGGTCCCGTAGGTGATGTCACATTGATAGGCGTGGCGTCGCTCGGCGTCCGAGATATCGGAGATGATCGTGCCGACGGAGAGCCCCAGGAAGTTATAGAGGCGCCCCATCCACTCGGCATCGCGGCTGGCGAGGTAATCGTTGACCGTCACCAGGTGCGCGCCCTTTCCAGACAGCGCGTTCAGGTAGAGCGGGCTTGTCGCCACGAGCGTCTTACCCTCACCGGTACGCATCTCGGCGATCTGCCCCTCGTGGATGACCATGCCGCCGATCATCTGCACGTCGTAGTGGCGCATATCGAGGACGCGCCGCCCAGCCTCGCGCACGGTGGCGAACGCCTCGTGCATGATGTCATCGAGCGTGGCGCCTTTATCGAGCTTCTCTTTAAAGCGCGCGGTCTGCGCCTTGAGCTCGTCGTCGCTCAGCTTCTTGAGCTTTGGTTCGAAGCTCGCGATGTGCTCGAGATCCGCGCGCTTGCGCCGCAGATAACGATCGTTGGCTGATCCGAAGATTTTCTGGATAAGGTTGAGCATACCGAATCTATCTCGTGTCTTTTGGCGCGCCCGAAAGAATCATGGGGTCGTGAAAGCGCGCCGCGTTAGTGGCCCGTCAGGATCGTAAGCACGGCAGGAGCCCGAGTCCAAATGAAGCGCTTTTTTTGCGAGGAGGGCTCCGGGGCTGGCACCATAGACCGTGTAAGCTTCAAGAAGCAAGCCCCTCTCATGGCTTCTGGCGGGCAGAACCCACCTTATTTATATACGCGCCCCGAAAAAGCGTCTGGCGACAGAGAGGGCATCGCCGTCTCTGGGGACTTTTCCACAACGTTTTCCACAGGCAACGGTCGCAAAAAAGCATCGCGTGGGTCGTCGCTCGCTCCCATCGGGGGCAAATCATTCGATCGTATCATGATCACCGACGCGATTTTGATCATGCAAACCCGCGTACTGGATCATAAAATCAGGTTCTATGATCAAACCCGACCTCTTTCATCGTTTCGCGATCTCTTTTTCTTGACACCCTCGCCAGACGGCCTGTGGAAAACCCTGTGGAAAACTAAAGGCCGTCCTCTTTTCTCGCGCGTCACGCCGCTGTCACGCTCTCGTGACCGGGCACCCTCCTCCGATTTTACACCCGAAGAGGACGAAAGATTCCGGGCGATGACGCCGAGAACCTTGGTGGGGGCTTCGCCGCCACGATGCCTCCCTTTTGACATCCACGCAACTTCTCTTCGAGCGCTCGCGCCGACCCGACGTGACACGAGTTCATCATGCATCCGCTGCCACAATGCAAGCACCCCGCGATCCTGTGCGCAGCCTCCTGCCTGATCGTCACCGCCGCGCTGCTCACCGCTCGCGCGATGCCTGCGGCGCCCCCGCTGCTCGCGTTGCTCGCGTCATCAGGGCTGCTCGCGCTACTACTCTGGCGCGGCCAGCGAGGACACCCCCCGAGGGCGATCCTCTGCGGCATACTGCTCGCCCCGCTGCTGCTCGCGCTGCCTGCCCTCACCCGCCAAAATACGCCAACCCCTGCGCTCTCGACCCCCACGCGACACGACGCGCTCTGGGTACGCGTCACCTCGGCGCCAGCGCGCTCACAGGATGCCTGGAGCTTCGAGGCCAGCACCGAGCAAGAGCGCTCGCCACTCACGCTCCGCATACGCTGCCCCATCGAGGTCTGCCCCGAAGCGCCGCTCCCAGGAGATCTCCTGCTGGCTTCCGCGAGCATCCTCCCCTGGGATTCGCCAACACACCCCGCGCAGATCGATGGCCGCGCGCTGATGCTCGCCAGAGGACTCTCCGCGCGCGCGACGCTGCGAGAGGTCTTCAAGAAGAAGACGCCCGCCACGCCAGGCGGCGCGGTGATGATCAGCAGGCAGCTCGCCATCGCGAGGCTCGGGCTCGAGGACGCCTTGCTAGAATCACTGCCCCGGGATCGCGCGGCCTGGATCATGGCCATGACGCTCGGCTCGAGGGGGCTACTCCACCCCACGCAACGCGCGCCGTTCGACTTGACGGGGACGAGTCATCTGCTCGCCATCTCGGGGCTTCATCTGGGCGCGCTCGCGGCCTTGCTCTGGTGGCTCGTGGCCAGGATCGCCCGGCGCACCTCGCCAGCCTCCATCGCTCGTCACGGCCTCCGCACCATCTGCGCCCTCCCCGTCAGCCTCACCATGCTCGCCTACGTCATCATGATCGGCGCGCCGTCGAGCGCCAGGAGAGCGTTGATGATGCTGTTCGGCGCGCTGACGGCGCATCTGCTTGTAAGGAGGCTCGACGCCCTCGACGCGCTCGCCATCGCGATCCTGGTGGCGCTGGCGTGGCGACCATGGGCAGCGCACGAGCCCGCGCTCCTGCTCTCGATAAGCGCCACGCTCGGTATTTTACTATCCGTAAGATCACGACAGAACGAGGACGCTGAAAATCACTCGGGCAAGCTCGAGCGCCTGAAGAGCGCGTTCGGGGGCCTGTGTCGGATCTCCTTCGCGGCGTGGCTAGCGACCTCGCCAGTGGTGCTCTGGCTTGGCGGCGAGCTGCCGCTGCTGGGGGCGATGCTCAACGTGCTGTTCGTGCCGCTGGTGAGCGTGGTGGTCTTCCCGATGATGGTGTTGGGGATGGTGCTCCTGTCGATGGCTCCCTCGGTCGGCGCGCCGTTGCTGGAGCTGTCTGCGATGGCGATGGAGGTGATGCACTGGATCGCGGCGCATGTCTCGACGTGGCCTGGCGCCTTCGTTCGCCCTGGCGTGGCGACCGCGTGGTGGCTCATCCCTTATGGCGCCCTGGTCACGCTCTGGTTCGTGTCGAGCGGGGGCGGCCAACGCGCCAGGTGGATCATCCTGGCGCTGGCGGTCCTCGCGTTGGCCGCCCCCGCTCGACACCGCCGCATCCAGCAACAGGGCAAGCTGACGATCGACTTCATCGACGTGGGTCAGGGAGACGCGACGCTCGTGACAATGCCAGATGGAGAGACGCTCCTGATCGACGCGGGAGGAAGCATGAGCGCATACGATCCAGGGATGCGGCGCGTGCTACCGCACCTGCGCTGGAGAGGCATCCACGCGCTCGATGGCGCGTTGCTGACGCACGCCGACCTCGATCATATGCGGGGATTCTTCGCCATCGCATCGCTGGCCACGCCCGAGACGTTCTACACGGACCCGAGGCAGCTCGAGGTCGATGAACACGCGGCTTTGATCGAAGAGATGGAGCGTCATGGGAGCGCCGCGAGGTTTCTGACACAAGATATGCTCCTGCATCAGACCGAAGACGCCAGCCTGAAGGTGCTCGTTCCATTCGCAGGGCAGGAGATAGAATCACTGGCGCGTAATGACGCGAGCCTGACGGTGCTCGTGGAGTACGCGGGCGTCAGGATCTTGCTGCCAGGAGATCTGGAGCACGAAGGGGAGCGATGGCTCGGCGCTCACCCCGAGTTCTCGGGCAGTGATAGCGAGGGGGTCACGATCCTCAAGATGGGCCACCATGGCTCCAAAACCTCGAGCGATGAGGCGCTGCTCCACGCGCTGCGTCCATCCATCGGGGTCGCATCGGCGGGCAAGCGCAATCGGTTCGGGCATCCCGCGCCAGAGATCCTCGAGCGCTACCAGCGCCTGGGCGCGTCGGTGTGGCGAACCGATCGCGATGGGCTGATCAGCATCTCGGTCAGCGCTGATGGGGAGATCACGGTGCACACGGCGCGCGATCGCTGATCATAAACACGCCACCTCTGATCGCACCGAAGGTGAACATTTGTTCACAACCCCTTGTGGAAAACACCTCTATTCTCGAATACTTTTCGATCTTCACGATCGCCAGACGATCGATCTCATCAGCCTGCCATGCGGACTTGCGATCTTGGCCCCAAAAAGCGATCGCCTACAGATCACCTGTGGAAAACCTGTGGTTAATTTTGTGTTTTTCCTGTCAATCGATCTCCAAAGCCGGGCTCACATGCACCTGATCCGCTCTTTGTGGAAAACCACTCTATGGCAAAATCAGCCACCCCCGAGAGCCGTGAGACCTGCCTTAAAAAGGCGCCACACCACGCCCACAAAAACCACAAATAACCAAACATTCCAAACAACTTACAACACAATCACATTTTCCTCGCGACGATTTCGCTTTGCGCGACGCTTGCATCCACTCTCAGGTGCGATAGCCTCGAAGGTCCGTTTGGTCGGTGTTGATCAAAAAGTTTTGATCAGCACCGGCGAGGTCACCTCTTCTCGAGAATACGTGGCGGCTTCAAACACCATGATTAACTGGCACACAGATAACACGACGCGAACGCGAAGCGAGCAACCCGAGGGCGCCTTCTGGGGTCACGACTGGGGAGGCTTCACGCAGCTCGCGATCCGCGCGAGCGCCTCGATGGCCATCGCCATCCTGCGCGCGAGCGTCGAGAACTGGCTCTCTCACGAAGGGGGACCAGGGACGCACAACCTCTGTTTTTGCGAACATGGGGAGTGGGTTTTGATCGGAGAACCCAACGTCGACCTCGACGCGAGGATCATCCACGCGGCTTCGGCCGAGATGATCGCGCAGTACGCCATGCTCGACACGGTGTTCTTCGGGCATGATCCGCTCACCGGGACGATGCGACTCTCGATCTTCAAGGGGGGCGAGCCCCAGCTCACGTGGGAAGACTCGCTCGAACCCTTCGCCGAGAACGCCGCGATCACTTTCCATGGTGATGGGCGCTGCACTCACGAGGACGCGCGACGTTACGCGCTTCGCGCGCTCGACCTCCCCGCCGACACCCCCTGGCTAGACAGGATCTCCTTCCTCGAGTTCGCGCTCCACCACGAAGGCATCCACATCATCGACCCGGAGCTCGAAGAGCAACCGCTCGCGCACGTGCTCCACGCTATCGATCTCAACGAGTAAAAACCCAGGACGCGCGCCGCAGAATGACCTTCGCGACGCGCGCTCGTGCATGACATGAGCACATCCGACCTCCTCCTCGGAGGGGGTTGAGGAATGCCATGCTCCATGCCATGCTCTGCCGCCCGCCTCGTCCACGTGACGGGCCACACGAGCACAAACCAGGGTAAGAGCATGCGAGCAGTCATCCAACGCGTCTCGAGCGCGAGCGTCACCGTAGACGACGAAATCACTGGCGAGATCGACCGCGGTCTCCTGATCCTCCTCGGCGCAGGGGAAGGAGACGAGGAGAGCGACCTCGACTACATCCTCGAGAAGACCATCAACCTTCGCATCTTCCCTGACGATGACGGCAAGATGAACCTCTCGCTGCTCGATGTCGGCGGAGAGCTCCTGGTGGTGAGCCAGTTTACCCTGTACGGAGACGCCAGGAAGGGGCGCAGGCCAAGCTTTGTCAAGGCGATGAAGCCTGACGTCGCAGAGCAGATGTACGAGCAGTTCATCGAGCGCGCGCGCCAAAGAGGCGTGAGCAAGGTCGCCACCGGGCGCTTTGGCGCGATGATGGATGTGCGCCTGCTCAACGATGGCCCCATTACGATCCTGCTCGACTCCACGAAGGCGTTTTAGATGAGACGGCACCTCTCGCTCCTCATTGCAATGCTCATCCTCGGCATCACCGCGTGCAAGAGCAACCGCTCCGCCAAAAAGGACGCCTCGCCCACACAGACCGAGGCGGCCTTCTGGCCGATGAAGCAAAACGACATCATGCGCACTGGCTTCGCGCTCGCGCCTAACCTGATCGAGCGCCCCGAGATCGCCTGGAGCGCCGAGGTCGGCGTTCAGACGCGCCACAACTCCCCGGTGGTCACCGATTCGATGGTGTTCGTCGGCTCTGCCGGAGACACCGAAGGCGCCCCCGACAGCAAGGATGGCGTCTACGCGCTCGATCTTACAACAGGTAAGCAGGCGTGGTTCTCACCGACCCCGAAGGGAGATGTCCACGGCACGAGCTGGCTAAACGGCAGGCTCGTCGTCACGGGCGGAGCACAAGGCATCTGGGCGCTCGACGCCAGAAATGGGCAGCCAGCCTGGAGGCTCGATGTGGCGGACACCGGCGCGGCGATCGCTTCGCCGCTGGTGCTCGAAGAGCAAAACCTGGCCATCGTGGGGACGCTGTCCGGCGAGCTGCTGTTTATCGATGGCGCGAGCGGTGAGATCAGGGCTCGCGCAAGCCTGCCAGGTGAAATCCGGGCGGGCGCGACCTCGGATGGGACGCGCGTCTTCGTCGCGACAACGGATGGGGTCGTGGTCGCCTTCTCTCTTGCTGGAGAGGAGCTCTGGCGCACGCGTCACGAACACCGCGTCCCCGGCGATGAGCTCGAAGAGATCACCACGCGACCTTCCGTCATCGTCAGCGAGCCCACGGTCGCCGACGACCTGCTCGTGCTCGCATACGACCGTGAAGAGACGATGGACACGCCCCCCTGGTTCGCGCTCGATCGAAAGAGCGGCGCGTTGGTCTGGGAACCGGACGCGTTGCCAAACTTCAAGGCGTGGACAGGGCTCACCACGTCGCCCTCCTTTGCCAGTGATTTGCTGGTCTTCGACCTGCCCGCGTCGAACACGAGCATCGGCTTCCAGACAAAGGAGCGGCGCGCCGAGTTTATCAGCCTGACACCCGTGTGCGTGCAAGAGGCAGGACCTTCGACGCTGCGCCTCCCGGATGCGATCTACCAGGTTCGTATGGACGGCGTGTTCTACGCCAAGACGGACATCTACGCGTCGGTGATCTGGTACGCCTACCTCGGAGAGTTGTCGCGCTACCCCGATCACCCCAAGGAAAACAAAACCGCGCCCGGGGAGTGTCACGAGACTCTTCCCACAGGGCGCGGTATCGCATCGACCCCAGCGATCGCCAGGGATGGGAGCGTGCTCGTCGGCACGCTCGAGGGCTATCTGATCAAACTCGCCGGGCCAGCTCCCGAGATCGAAGAAGACGCCAGCGAGGTCAATACCAACGCTGCCCCTGCCCCTGAATGAGCTTGTAGTTCAGGTAGCCGAAGTAGAGCGCGAGGAAGATGGTGAACATCCCCAGGCCGCGCAGCGCGAACTGGGCGAACACCACGGCGACGATCAGCGTCACGATCGAGACGATACCCGTCAGGCGCGTGGCTTTGGAGTGGCTCTTGAAGATCATCTCGAAGCCGCTGCGCATCGCCTGACCGCCATCCATCGGGTAGATCGGCAACAGGTTAAACACCGCCCAGAACATGTTCATCGAGAACATCTTCCACAAGAACACGCCCCACAACCCGGTCGTCGAGAGCCCGCCCTCGACCGCGTAGAGCACCGCGCCGCTGGCGAGCGCCAGGATCAATGATGCGGCAGGACCCGCCAGGCTGATCAGGATCGAGTTCTTCGGAGAGCGACGGCCCGCGTAGTTGTTGATCGCCAAACCGCCAAGACCCCAGAAGAGGATCTGGCTCTTGCCATAGCCCAGGGCTCGCGAGGCGAACGCGTGGCCAAGCTCGTGGAGCAGGATGCTGATGAACAGGATCGGGATCCAGAGCAGCCCCGTGAGCAATTGCTCCGCGGTCTGCACGCCCATCCCCACGAACATCGCGAGGATCAAGAGGAACGATGGGGTGACGTAAACGGGGTTTCCCGCCACCGAGAAGAGATACCAGCGCTTGTCGCCGAACATCTATGCACACTCCTTTCTCGCGAAATGGCGCGCTCTGGCGCGCCACCTCACTTGTTATCGTCACGCGCCTCCTGTCACCAGCCTCCAGGCCAGCGAGCGAGGGCGCGTTATCGTAAAAACGTACCTGTTCGGGCAGCAGAAGCGCCGCCCTCTCGATCAGAGAATCTAATCCCTTCACGTCGACATTCCAGATCAGCTCATCGGACCGCTCGCCACGCCGCTTTCCAAGAAAACTTATCTCGCGACGCAAGATCTCTCGCCCCGCGGTCGAAAACGTAGGCGTCGGCTTCGTTGCATCGATGCGACGCCGACGCCTTCATAATAAACGTCCGCGACGCGCCTGCCTTATCCACGGGTGCGTCGACGACCATAGATAAGACAAGGGGCGATCATGTCCACACATCTCGATACATACTCCGCGCTCAGTCAAAACTACAACGTCATCTCGCCGGCGCCAAAGCCACCCGAGCTGCTCGAGGACGCCTGCGCGCTCCTCGAGGTCGCCAGGGAGCGAGGGCCGCTCCCGCTGCAAGGCCCCTGGAGGTTGCACACCTCGGTCTGTCGCGAGCTCGAGCGCGAGACCAGGCGCACTCCTCCGGGAGGTTGGCAAGGACTCGCGGCGCTGCTCGCTGGCACCGACGCCTTCGAGGTCCGCGCCGACGGGTTCCACGATCTCATCGGCGCGCAGGTGCTCGCTGCGCGGGGTGAGCACGACCTGCGACGCGCCATCGTCGAATCACTCACTGTGAGGCTCGTGCCACCGGCGTCTGCCGCCGGGCTGTTCCTGCTGATCGGGTTACATCCCGGGTGGGGCTTGCGGCTCGCCAACGAGGTCCACACACAGCTTGGCCAGGAGCCCGAGAGCGACCTGGCAAAGGTCGCCGGGCTGTTCCCCGCTGACACACTCGAGCTGGTGCGACGCGGCGTCTTCGGCGCGACGATCTCTGTGATCTTCGAGACCTTGCGCACGCTGGAGGCCGATCAAGCCTACCCGATCGACGCGCTCGCTGACATCGTCTGGAGCGCCTGCCGCTTTGGCCACGACTTCATCGAGCGCGAGCATCGGCACATCCACACGCCAGGGCTCGACCTGTTCATCGATCACCTGACACAGCGCGCATCAGACACCAAACAACGCGCCGTCGACTTCACGATCCTCGACCTGCTCGACCACTTCCTCGTCCCCGCAGGGATCGCGCGCAGGTTCGATGACCAGACCTTCTGCATCTGGCCAGAGCATATCCCGCAGGATGCCACCGTGTATGGCGAAGGGCCGCTCTCGAAGTCGCGCTGGCTGTGTCGCTTCCTCACCAACGATCGCAACGCGCTGGTGGCTTGAGCGCGGAGGTCGTGCAGAAAGCGAGAGGAAGCCCGAGTGGAGGTTTTGCAGAACATGGGAACACGCCCCCCGCGCCTGCGGCGCTGCCCCCAAGTTTGGTGGGCTTCTTGGCGAGGATTTGGGCGTCGGGGTTCGCGTTTGGCGCCCTCATGAAGCTCACCGCAGATCTCGAAGCGCCCCGGCGCAAAACACCAACGTCCAAGAAGCCACGAGAGCGCCCCCCGAAACGGGGGGCAGCGCTGAGCGAAGCGAGGCGCGGGGGGCGTGTTCCCGCTTTCTGCACGACCTGCAACAAGAAGCCCCACTCCGGGGGGCAGCGCCGAAGGCGCGGGGGGCTTGTCCTCGCGCTCTGCGAAACTGACGCGCCGAGCAAAAAAGAAGCCGCCGACACATTTTGCTGTGAGGTTTCAGATGACTGATTCCATACAGCAAAATGTGTCGGCGGCTTCTTTTTTGCGGGCCACCGCGCGGTGGTTCACCGAATCAGTTATTGACGCTGTTCGACTCACCGGGCGTGGCGATGATGAACTCGCGGAAGTCATCGTTAACGTTCGCGCCACCTTCGGAGGCGGTGCAGGAGCGCCACTCGTCGGTGGGCTGCCCGTTCGAGAAGACGCGCTCCATCGAGTAGTTCTTATCGCCGCGTCGTCCACCCGCGGGCGGCGGCGCGAAGTCACCGACGGCGTCGATGATGTTGGGCTCGAAGTTCGCGTTTGCCCTGGTCGTATCGCGCGGCGCGCGAAGCTCGAGGCGGAACTGCGAGTTCTTCAGGTTCAACCTCGGGAAGCGAGGATCGTTGGCCATGTTGAGCACGAAGTCCGCGTTCTTGAAGGCGTGCGTGCCGCGCTGAGGATCGACCTCGCTGAATGGAGGGAGGTTGTGATCGACCAGCAGGAAGTACTGACCCGGCTGAATCACGGTCCCTGGCGTGAAGCCCATCGTCGCGTCATGTCCGTTGAACAGCGTCCACATCGAGATATCGATCGGGCGATCGGTGGTGTTGTAGAGCTCGACGAACTCGTCATTGGTCAGGCGATCGCGAGATGCGCCGGTGCGATCGGTGCGATCGATCTCGTCGTTCCAACCGTCCCAGTGCACCTCGGAGATGACGACATCGCCAGGTCGCGCCTGATCGCCACACATGTAGCCTTCATCACCGATGAGCTCCTCGGCCTTCTCGTTGGCGGCGCAAAGGCCCGCGGGCAGCTGCGCTGCGTTGTTCCACAGCTCTCGCCAGATCTTCATGTACTCGTTGACGATGCGCTCGCCGCGCAACACCAGGAACACCTCGTCGTTGGCGATCGTCGCCGCCGAAGACCAGTTGAAGCTCCCTGTCAGCACGCGCGCGTTCGGCGTGCCGTAGTCCAAAATCATCGTCTTGGTGTGGAGGCGACCACCACCGGCCTGATAATCACCGGGCGTGTAAGAGTTGATGTTGGCGTCGATGCGCATCGGCACCGCGTTCGAGATCAGGCGATAGCCCTCGTGGTACTGGCTGTTGCCGTGGAGCTGACTCTTATCGAGGATCCCGACGACCTTGCGGTTGCGCTCGTTGGCGCCAGCCTCGGTGGGAGGCCACTCGGTCCACTTCGACCTGCCGTCGACAGCGGGCAGATCGATCGTCCCGTCCATCTCATTGAGGCGGTTGAACTCGCGGTGCTTTCGCACGAAGCGACTGCCGACCTGATCCTTGGTGAAGGCGAAGATCTGGAAGTGGATGGAGGTGTCCGCCGCGTCGAGCTCGGCGAGGATCTTGCCCATGGCGTCCTCTTGCGGCGAGAAGTAGAGCTCGATTTGAGTGTCCCCGACCTGGTAGAGCTTGCCGTTCTTCTTCTCGACCTTGGCGTGGCCAAAGCGCCCGGAGAACATCTGGTCGAACTCCTCGCTGAAGTCTGCCGCGACCTGCTGGGAGTCGATCATCATCCAGTTGTTGTCGTTCTTGCTAAAGCCCGTGGTGGTGATGTTGCCTGTACCGACGAAGGTGAAGCGGTCATCCACGACGAAGAACTTGTTGTGCATGATGTGGAACTGGTTGCCGACCTGCATCGGAATGCGGTGTTCCTGCATGGCGCGATAGCCACGCTCGCCGTAGCTGAAGTGGCGCGCGTCTCCGACCACGCGAACGCGCACGCCGCGGTAGTGCGCGCGCACCACGGCGTCGATCACGTTGCGCTTGGAGAAGCCATAGACGCAGGCATCGAGCGAGACCTGCGCGCGGTCGATGGTCGACACGAGGATCTCACTCGGGTAGCGATCCTGCTCGTTCTGCGGCCTGGTCCCGGGCGCGTTGGCGTAGAGCTGCACGCGCTGATCCGCGCGTAGCGACGAATCCTCGGGCTCACTGACATTGCACGCGCTGACGCTGCTCCCGATCCCGAAAAGGATCCCGAGCAGCATGAGCACGAACGTCTTTCGCAACACTTTATCGAACACCGTGGGCCTCCCAGCGGTATGATTTTCCTGGCTCTGTTTCATCGAATGCATCGCAATCACCTCGCGCTCAGGTAGGGGGCGTGGCGGTCGCCCAGACCGACAACCAGAACTCGACCAGATCCGTGACCGGAGCCTCGTCGCGGTTCACACCGTTGAACTCTCTCAACGTCCACATCGTGCCATCGACGTAGAGGTCGGTGGGATAAATGCGGACGACGTCATCGGTGATGCTGGGGTCTTGCAGATCGCGAGGCGTGAACACCTGGAACGCGGCGACGTTCATCAGCGAGTGTGACATCACCATCGCCAACCTCGGCCACTCGTCTCCGTTCCGATCTGGCTCCTCGTCGACCACCAAGACCGTCGGCACGTAGTCGGCGTCGACGGTGCGCAGGAGGTCATCATCGAGCGCAGCGAACTCCTGGACGTTGTTCAGGAGCGGGGTGCCCTCTCGCACGACGACACGGACATCGAAGCCCGCGCGAGCCTTGTAGGCGAGCGCCTTGACGACCGCGCCATTGAGCAGCTGATCGGTCATCAGGAAGACCGAGCCGCGCGCGCGGTAGATCTCGTCGATGATCTCCTTGCTCAGGCGTTGCTGAGGGTTGAACTCGATGCGGATGATCCCCTCATCGGTCAGGTAACCCGGCTGGAGCTGGCGCGTGCGCCCAGGGCGCTCGTGCGACAACCTCGAGTCGTACACGATCCCGTGCACGGTCGATTTCACAGGACCGTTGTAGACCGTGAGCGTGCTGGCGAAGACGCCGCCAGCGAGCTGCTGGAACTCGCGCGTGAACGCGATCGCCATATCCTGGCTGTGCGCGTGCCACCCGAACCAGAACGAGGTCTGGGTGCCGAGCGGCGCGGACAGGTTCCAGACCTCGAGCTCGTCGATGACGGCGAAGTTATCGCTCATCATGTTGTAGTCGTCGGGGCGAACCATCAGGCCAGCGTCAGGCGCGTTGTCCGCGCCCGAGGTGCACTCGCGGTAGCGATCGGTGGCGAAGCAAGCCTCCATCAACGAGGTCAGCGTGGGCTCGGGCAGATACTTGATCTCGCCATCGCCCAGGACGACCGGGACATCGTTCCCCTGGAGGGTGAGGATCCCGTCATCATCGGCCGCCTCGGAGTCAGCCACGACGCGCACCTGGACGCCACGCGCGTGCGCGTTGATGAGCGCCTGGACGACCTCGTCGTCATCGAGGCGATACATGGCGAAGTCGATCTTGGTCTTGGCGTTGTTGATCTCTGCGATCAAGCCATCGCGCAGCTCTCCGGGACCACCGTTCTCGTAATAGTAGGTGATGTCTGTGAACTGCGGCGCGGTTTCGGGATCGCCGGGGTTGCAGCTCGCGCTGGCGAGCGCGAGTGCAGCGAGCATGAGGATAAGAAGATATCTCATTCAAAACCTCCCGCCGTCGCGCTGCCGGAGTAATCCTGGCTGTTGGCGTCCCCAGGGCTCGCGAGCGTGCGTTGGCGATAACCCTCGGCGATGTTCGGGTGCCCGACATCCTCCGAGTAAGCGTGCCAGTTGCGAGACATCCCGCCCTGGTTCCCGAAGATGATCTGCACGCGCTCCATCGAGCGCGTCGAGTAGGTGTCCCAGCCCCCCGTGAAGATGCGCTCGGAGTCAGACCCCGCGCCCTCCATCAGGCGGCGATCCGCGTCACGCAGCTCGAGGTGAATGTAGGTCTTCCCGAGCTCGAGGTCGGGGAGGATCAGGTCAGCGCGTTCACCGAAGGCGCCATCCTTCTTGGCGGCGATGACGAAGAAGTCATTGGGCGCCACGGGCTCCAGATCCGGCTCGCCCTCCTGAGGAACAAGACGAATCGTTCGGATGATGTCCCCCTCGAAGATCAAGCGCCAGTTGTGCATGTTGACCGGCCTGGGGTTCTTGTTCTGGATCTCGATGAAGACATCATCGGGATCGTGAACGCCATCGTCGGTGACGCTGCCAGCCCACCCGATCTCGGTGATCATCATGTTGCCGCGCTCGCTGCTCGAGGGCTGCGGGTTCCCCTCTTCGTCAGGATCGCCAACGCTCTTGTAGTTTGGTGTCGACTCGCTCGGGCCGGGATCAGGGTTACACCCCGTGGCAAACCCCATACTCACGAGCGCGCAGAGCGCGCCCGCGCCCCACAACACATCGAACCATGATTTCGTCTCTTGTCTCATCTTCTCTCCAGCGCTTCTGGCCCTGTCATCTACGCACCCTCACCCGCGCGCGTGCGCTCTAGCGCACGCGCAGGTTGAGGCCGCCGGTGATGACCCAGAAGTTGCGAGGATTCTCGGAACCGAGCGCGGTGATATCACCACCCGCGCCACGCAGAACCTCGATCTCGTAGAACTCACCCGGCATAAACACGCCGCCCTGGGCGAACACCGAGATGACGTCCGAGGCGAGGTAGGTCAGGCCGAAGTCGAGCTCGTTGCCGAGCGACTTGCCGAGGCGTTGCTGCGCGTAGATATCGTTTGGACCATAGCCAAAGGGAGGGTTCTCGGAGACCGTGTCGAAGTCGGAGACGTTTGTTGTCCCGGTGTCGCGCATGTTCCAGAAGCCGAGGTCGAGCTTGAAGGAATCGACGATGCCAAAACCGATGCCCGCGTGGAGGATCTGAGTCCCCGACTTGCGGCGCTGGTCCTGAGGCATGTGCTCGACACCAGCGGCGTTGCCGATGTAAGCGCTCGGGTGCCAACCCGCGTTGTCATCCATGGCCACGCCGCCCACGTGCGCGCCCTTGAAGCCGACGAAGCCGTAGTTAAAGATCATCCCGTTGTCGCCAGCGTAGGTGGCGCCATCGGCGCGGAAGAACTGCGCGCCGCCATCGACCAGGACGCTGCCAAGGCTGACCCCACCGCTCAAGCCAGCGCCGAACGCATTGCCCGCAGCCTGGACATCGAACAGGCCGATCTCTGTGGCCTTGCGGTCGACCCCGCCCGAGCGCGCGAACTCACCATAGACGCCAAAGTTAAACGGCTTCTCCTCTTCATCGATGAAGTAGCCGATGCGCGTCCCCGCCATCCAGTTGAAGTCGTTGTCTGGCACGTTACAGAGGCCGCCGCCGTAACAACGATCCGCGCCCGTCGAGCTCGCCCAATCACCGGCGCCGATGTCGGCGTAGAAACCGAACGCGCGCGCCTCGAGGCCGCCCGCGATATCGGTCAACTCGTAGATGCCGCCGAAGCGATACGTCGACGTATCGCCGCGGAAGTTCAGGTCCGCAGAGCCTGTCTCGCCGCGCGTCACGAAGTCGATCTCATCGGGGCGATACTGCAAGCCGACGACATCGAGGCCGAGGATGCGGAACTTGCCCGCCTTGCGAAAGTCGAGGTCCATGGTGACGCCGTCGACCACATCCCAGAAGAAGTAGTCGCGGCGCTGCCCGGCGAAGTCCCCCGCGCCGCCGATCTCGAAGTACTGGCGGCCCGCGTTAAACGTCAGCCCGAAGCCCTCGAGGTCGATCGGCTGCCAGGTGAAGTATAGGGAGTCGACGAACATCGTGTTGCTGTTGTTGAGGTTGCGCAGCGAGTCGCCTCCCCACAAGCCGTTGTGTCCAAGGCCGACGTTGAAGGCAACCTCCGGGGCGGGCTGGTACGTGAGCCCCAACCTCGCCTGGTTCGCGCCGTAGGTGAGCCGGTCGTCAGTGTCATAGACGCTGAGCTGGCTATCCTCGGAGCGCGCGCGGAAGTCGAGGTTATCCCTGGCGGTCATCTTCGTCAGCGCGTCGAGGCGCACGGTCAGATCATCGCGTCGCAGCCCTTTCTTTTTCTTACCGGGTTCATCGGTGGTGGGAACATCGGGGCGCGTGATGGTGACCGTGGGGCGGTTGGTCAACGCATCCCGCTCGTTGGCGACGTTGGGATCGACGGTATCGACCACATCCGCGTCCTCCTCGGGCTGGACGACGTCGATGTCCTCCTGCGCTGCGGAGACCGCTGGGAAGGTGAAGGTGGCGAGTGAACCGAAGAGCGCGGCACACGCGATACGATGCGCCAGGAGACGCTCCAGGTTGGTTTTCGGGCTCATCCTCTTTCCTATCATTGGGCTCACAAGTGGGCGTGAGTAAACAAGAGCAAAACGTGCGTGAACGGGTATCAGTCGAGGCGCTCGATCTGGCCAAAGCTCGCGACGAGCATGCGCAGACCGAAGCTATCGATCACAGGGCCTGTCAGCTGAACTCGGGTTCCGACCCCGAGCTCGGGGCGGCGCTGACCGAGCTCGCGATCGAGCGAAGCGAGCCAGGTCACCGTCGGATCATCCAGGCTCTGGATCTCCATCTCGTTGAAGTTGTTGTTGGTCGCCTCGGAGATGATCTCTCCGCGGATGCGGCGCACCTGGCCGTAGTCAGCCGGAGTGAAGGCGCCAGAGGTGTTGTCGAACCAGATGGCGCGCTTCTCCCCCTCGACGACCTCGAGGTTGTCATGGGTCAGGATCGCGTAGGTGTCGAAGAACTTCACCAGGCCGGTGACGCGCATCTTGACGACGTCGCCGTAGCTAAACGGCGAGATGCGTGAGTCGCGCAACACGAAGATCCCGTCGGTGCCATCCTGGATCACGAACGACCCATAGAAGCGCTCGTCGCTTCCGCAGGTCGCAGGCTTGTAGAAGTGGCGGGGATGGTAGGTGACCACGCCTTGGATCTCCATCGGGAGCTCGTCGACGGTGAAGGTCGACTGTTCACCATTACGCGAGAAGTCACAGTCCCCTTGAACGGGATACGGCGTCTCTGGCGAGAAGGCGGTCCAGACGAACTCATCGAAGTCGATCAACGCGGTCAACTCGGCGATCGTGTTGGGACCGCTAAGAGACGCCGGGTATTGCTCGCCGGTGAATTCGATCGGTTCCTCGACGACGGTCTCGATCGGATCGGGATCATCGCGTTCGGGGAGATCGCTCGTGCTCTCGGCGCAAGCGCTCGCGGCGAGCAAGCTGAGTGAGGTCAGCAAGAGGAGGATATGACGGGGCGTGACAACGATCTGTCGCATCGGGAGAGGCTCCGTGCGCGCGCACTCGCGCGCTGCTTCGAGGATCCTGTCGATGCCCGCGTTTACACTTCGACCCAGTCCTGTGCGGCGCCATAAAGCCGAAGGTTGGCTTGGCAAGAATGCACAGAATCACTCGATACGGGCATCATCTGTTCGCGGGTTGATTTGTTACGACAGGAAGGCGCCAAAAGTCTAGGTGAATTTGGCTTCAGCGTACTCTGGGGATAAATCCTCACGAGGTTGTCACAAAAAACGGCGCGAGCTTCTGGCCCGCGCCGTTTAAATGCTCTCGAACGCAAAGGTTTTTCAACCTCTCCAGCGCCCTCGAGACCTCACTGCGTGAGGTCTGACGCTCACTTGAATGGCGCCGCGTACCAGGAGAAGCTCACAGCGTCGAGCTGTGGGCTGGCGCCTTCGTCGAAGAAGCCAGGGAACGAGCCGACAGGGCCAACGTAGGTTCCGCAATCACCGACCTCGACGAACTCGCTCGAGGTACGGAGGGTGGTGGACTGCTTGCTGCCCTCTGCGCCGTACTCGAACTCGTAGCAGATGCTGCTACCGCCGCAGCCGCCGTTGTCCGCTTTGACCACGCCGTGGATGCGGACCATCTTCATGTAGTGATCAGCCATCGACAGCGGCGTGCCATCGCTGAGCTCGATGACGCCCACGTCCACGCCCTCGCCGGTGACCTTCAGGTTCTCGATGCCCGAGATCTGAGGGACATCGCCACCGAATGCGAGCAGCGAGGTGATGGTAAAGTCGACCTTGGAGCCAACGCGGAGCACGACGGGGTTGCCGTCAGCGTCGAGCTGGGTTGCCTCGAGATCGAGGAAGGCGAGCACGCCAACCTGCTGATCCTGGAAGGTGAGGCGCGTGGCGCCGATGTAGTTGCCCTGGTCGTCCTTCTTCTCGAAGGAGGTCGAGGTCACCACCGCGCCCGTGATCTGGATCTTCTCGGCGTCAGCCAGCGTGAGCGAGCGGCTGTCGGTCTCCATGTCGACCTCGCCCTCGTCGTTGGCGATGGCCGTCTCGAGGCGGCTGTAGACCTGCTCGAGGCCCGAGTTCATCTCGTAGGAGCTCGTGCCAGCAGCGAAGACGCCGCCGCCGCCACCCTTGTCGCTCTCGACCTGGCCCTTGAACATGGCGACGAACGCGCAGTCGTCGTTGGACGTGTTGTTCGCCGTGGTGTTGTTCGTGTTGGTATTGTTCGTATTGGTGTTGTTGGCCGTCGTATTGTTGGCCGTCGTGTTGTTCGTGTTGGTGTTATTGGTCGACGTGTTGTTGGCCGACGTGTTGTTGGCTGCGGTGTTGTTCGCAGTCGTGTTGTTGGCCGTCGTATTGTTCGCGGTGTTGTTGTTCGCGTCGTTGTTGCTGCTCGGATCTTCGGGGGGACCGCAGGCCACAGCAGCAAAGGCAATTGCGCCGCCAAAGAGAACAAGGCTGATCGTCTGTTTGATATCGCTCATCATTTCCTCATGATGGGTGTGGACCGGCCCGCTCTTTGGTTTAGAAAGAGGTCGAACGGGCAACATTTCACGTCGAGTTGAGTTTTTGACGCCTTCGCGTCGAGGTGATTGCTACCACGAGGCGAATCGCCATTCAACTCCTTCGCCATCCTCTCTCGGTCACAATCCGGTGACACACAAGGCAAAAAAAGCAAAGTGACGAAAGATCCCGGTATTCTTGGCCGAAAACAGAGGTGCGCACTCATTTGGTCAGGAGCATTGCCCAAAAGATTTTTAAGAGATTGAATAACAGCGCGGGCATGTTCGTCACGGTAGTTGCTGACATGTCTTCTGGGCCACAGCGCTCGCCAAATTGAACGTCAAAATGCATTACTCGAAGGAGAAGCTCCATGTTTGCCAGGAAATCACGCGCCTCACTGCTCATACTCGTGGCGCTCTCCATGATCGCGCTCTCGGCCTGTCGCCCCACTTATGTCTCGGACGCCGAGGAGCCAAAGCTCGATAGCTACACGATGAGTTTGCGCTTTGACCGCAAGGACCTGGACAGGTTGTACGAGGACAACATCTCCAAGATGTTGACCGCGCGCATCGCCAAGCAGTGGGAGCGCGAGGCCGCGCAGGGTTCTCCGCCCGTGGTCGCCATCTTCCCGATGCGCAACGAGACGAGCGAGCACATCGGCGCGCAGCTCGACACGCTGCTCTCCAAGTTCGAGACCGATCTCGTCAACCAGACGCCCGCCGATGTCGTCAGCCACGAGAACCAGCCCGAGCTCATCGCCGAGATCAAGCGCCAGCAATCCTCGGCCTACGATCCTCAGCGCCTCTCGCAGTATGGCCGCCAGCTCGGCGCGCAGTACTTCGTCACCGGCAAGGTCTACGACGTCTCCGAGCGCGTGCGCGACGAGCGCCGCGTGCAGTACTTCATGTTCGTGCAGGTCCTCAACGTCGAGACCGGCAAGATCGAGTTCCAGAACGAATCGAGCCTGACCAAAGCGCTCGTCCGTTGATTTTACCACCGCTGCTTTACGGCGACACATACGATGCTCTCGTTGCGTCCTGACAACGGCTGCAGAAGCCAACCAATGGAGCGCGCGAGGTCCACGATCCGGGCAGTATCACTGCTCTCGATCCTGCTCCTGGCCGCGCTCGCGCTCATGGCCTGCCCCTCGTATACCGACGAGGTGGCGGACGCGCACCGCTCTGTCATCAACGGAGACGCCGACTCGGCGGTATCACTCATCAACGGCCAGCTCGACGTGGAGTCCATCCAGGAGGTCCCCGACAAGGTCGAGAAGAACAACACGCTGCTGCTGCTCGAGCGCGCGACGATCATGCAGGGTCAGGGGCGCTTTGACCTGAGCGCGCGCGATATGATGATCGTCGATCAGCGCCTCGAGTGGCTCGATATCGACCGCGCCGCCGCGCGTGATGTCGGCAAATACCTCTACAGCGACGACGTCACCAACTACAAGGCCCCCCCCTACGAGCGGTTGCTGCTCAACACGCTCAATATGATCAACTTCCTGGCCACGCACGACCTGGAGGGAGCGCGCGTCGAGGCGCGCAGGTTCCTCATCATGGAATCCTTCTACCTCGATGATCAGGGGAAGGCGCTCCTGCCAGGGCTGCTCGCGCTCGGGAGTTATCTGGCGGGCGCGACGTTCGAAGCCTCGCGCGAGTACGACGAGGCCGCCAGACACTACTCGCGCGCCTGGCTCTACGGGATTCGCGACGAGAACCTGCGCGTGCGCCTGCTCGACCTCTACAGGATCTCGGGCTACAGCGGCGCGGGCGTGGACTCGCCATTCTTTGTCAGGTTGCGCGAGGACGCGCGCGCCGCCGGTCCGATGACCTGGGATGAATACCGCGACAAGCACCAGCGCGGTGACACGTTGGTCATCGCGCAGTTTGGTGTGGTGCCCTACAAGCGCGCCACGCGCGTCGGGGCAAACCAGGCGCTCACCATCGCGTCGACGCGAAGCATGGACCCGAGCACGCGCGCGCAGGCGACATCGATGGTCGCCTCGGGCGCGATCAACTCCATCAACTTCCCCGAACTCACGCGGCAAGGTCTCCCGATGCGCGATGGAGGCTCGGCCTCGGTGCGTATCGACGATCAGCGCATCGGGCTGTTCCAGGGGATGGATGTCGGAAGATCAGTGGAGATCGCCTGGCTGGAGATCGCCGGGCCGTTGATGGCGGCGGCGATCACGCGCGCCATCACGCGCGCAGCGGTCGGCCAGGGGACGCGCGCGGCAGGAGCTGCCGCGGCGCAAAGCGATGACTCGACCACAGCCGCGCTCGGCGTGCTCGGGTGGCTCGTGGGACTCGGCGCCGAGGCCGCGCTCAGCGCGGCCGACACACCGGACACGCGCAGTTGGACGACGCTCCCGGAGCATATTCGACTGAGCCGGGTCAAGCTCCCTCAGGGGATGCACACCGCCGAGATCCGCGTGGGCTCACGTATGGATCGGCAAACCGTCCCCGTGTGGGAAGACAAGCTCAATATCATTAACTTCTCGAAGGTGCGTTGATTGTTGATAGATCACCTTCTTGACGCGACGCGATGCGCGGCATACCGCGCTCGCAAAAACAGGAGAGACCCATGAAACCCCATAAATTCGCGCTCGCAGCCTCGATCGCGCTCCTCACACTCACCGTAAGCCAGAGCGCGATGGCGCTCGACGGCTACCAGGATCGACGCGGCCTCTTCGCGGGCGTTGGCGTCGGCGGAGGCGTGGGGCTCGTGGATGTGGAGGGGAATGAATCGACCGGGATCGACTCCGGGAGAAAGCTCGGCCTGCACCTCAACGGCATGATCGGTGGTGGCGCCTCGGATCGCCTCGTGATCGGCGGCGAGGGCAACTGGTGGGCACGCACAGCCTATATTGGTGATAACGCGCTGTCGCATCACCACATGAGCTTTAACGCGGTGGCCAACTTCTTCATCCTCGACGGGTTATTCGTCGAGGGCGGCGGTGGCCTGGCTTACGCGATCTTCGACACGCAGGGACCGAGCGTGGACCCGATCCACTACCAGGAGCTCGGCCTGGCGGTGAAAGGTGGCGCAGGGTTCGAGATGTTCGTGAACAGTCAGGTCGCGCTCGGCCTGAAGGTGGGCTACACGCGCCACTTCTACACGAACGCAGACTTTGACACCGTCGCAGGTGGCGTCACCGTGCGCTGGTATTGATATGTGAAAGGGGGTTGTGGGCGAGCGCCCTCACGTTCGCGAGAACGATGAGGGTCGCACTGCCATGTCGAGCAAGGTCACGCACCGAGGCGCCTCTCTTAAGGCCCTCGGCGCGGTCGGGGGGATTTTACCACATGCGGATCACGGTCTCGCCGCGCTCCTCACTGCGCTCCGTCTCCTCCTCGCCCTCGTCATACTCTTCGGGCCAGCAAGGCATATAGCGTGGCATTTCGAGTTGTGGTCGCTCCTCGCGGTGTGCGCTCTCGCGCCGCTTCTTGAGTTCGTCGTAGATGATGTAGTCAGGGACGTATTTATCCGGTTTCATGACCGACTCCCTCTGTTCCCGAGGATTCTTGCTCCCCGTCGCCTTGGGTGACGCCCCGCCTTTCGTGTTCGGGGCGAAGGTGAGAGCTCCTTGTGGCCCTCACTAGTTCAACGTGCATGTTCCATTCCTGATTCACTCTAATTTTTAAAAAGTGCGCTTCGACTCCTTAAAAAACGCCCTTTTCTTTTATTCATCAAGCACTTGCTCGACATCGTGATTGGTCTGGATTTTTGCACTTCCTTGATCTATTGTGGCCGATTTTCCTTCTCTGGCCGGAAAACGCTGACATTTTTTGTCATCGGTGGTGTCAAGACCATGACATCGATGTCCGCTTCCATGATCAAGTATCGTCACATCGAGCCAGGGCTCAAGTTTATGGTCCCCCTGGAAGGCGCTCGTAAAACGATCGACTCGCGGTGCAGATCTTCCAAAGATGGATCGACCCGTATGCTCTCTCCCCTCGATCCATGTGCGCTCGGTGGGGGCATGGTGTATGATGCAGCTCGATGATTTCTTGTGAGGCGCGCTTGCCCCCCTTGCGTTTTTCAACTTGTTTCGTGTTCTCGTTGCTCGTTTCCACGAGCGCGTTTGCCCAGGAACGACCAACACCAGAGAAAAACGCCACACCTCCATCTTCCACGGCAAAGGACAAGGAAGACCCTCCCGTCTTCAAACCCAGACAACCCAGGGATCTGACCGAGGAGGAGTCCGACAAGCTCCAAAAGCTCGAGGAGAAGCCTCCGCTACACGAGGACTTCACCTGGCGCTTTGGCCCGACCTTCCACGCCATGTTCGACAGCTTCCAGGGCCGCCCCTTCGCCTACCCCGGCATCGGCTTTCGCAAGAAGTCCCCCACCTTCTACTTCGACCTCCACATCCCGTTGCTCATGGGCGGGATCGACGGGTTGCTCTACCTGTTCCAGCAACAACTGCTGCGCTCGAGCAACGCCGTCAACCTCTTCGAGACGCTGAATCAACCGCGCCAATACGTCTTCTTCGAGGCTACCCACCTCAAGATCGGCCCCTCCTGGCGAAGGATCGTCGGCGAGAAGAGCGGCCGCCCCAGACCGATCGACCTGAGCGCCGGAGTCGTCGGCGTCGCGGACTTCGTGGTCTTCGACGCGAAGTTGCTCGGGATGCCGATCCCGGATGACGCAAACATCAATGATATCGTGCAGCGCGATCCGATCGTGCTCGGGCTGGGGCTCTTTGGCGCGGTCGGCGCCAACCGAGGCCCCGCCTCCGCCGACATCGCGCTCGAGGTCGCGCGCGATCTCTTCAACTGGCAGGCCTACACACCAGCGCCCGGTTGGGTCATCTCGGCCGATCTCGACACCCAGCTCCAGATCGTCGATGACCTCGCCATGAGCGCGCGCGGGCGCCTGAGCACCTACACGCACGTCCCCGGAGAGCGCATCTTTAGCTTCTCGGTGACCACCGGAATCTCCTTTCGGTTTTGATCCCTTGCGACCTCTCTGCGCGTGAAAAGCTTTTGTTTGTCGCAGGGAACGCACCTCGCTGATACCGACGCGTGAGTGATTCGCCATCCGATAGAAGAATGGCGAACACGACAGATCGCGAGGTTCTCTTTGCGGCAAGTGAAATGGATGAATTGATTTAGCGCGTCGAACCGCACGAAAAGGAACGGATTGCCATGATGCAGCCGATTACATCACCCAAGAATGTTGTCGCATACCGAGTCAGTGGAAAGATCGAGGAAGAAGAGATCCAGAAGGTCGTCGACCGGATCGAATCCTCGCTCGAAGAATACCCCAAGATTTCCTTCTACACCGAAGTCGGTGACGTCGAGGGGATGACGTTCGCCGCCTTCTTCAAGGATCTTGGCGAAGGACTTAAGCAGCTCAAGAACCTCGATCGCTTCGAGCGCGTCGCGGTCGTCACCGAGCAAAGCTGGGCCGAGAAGCTCGCGAAGCTCGAAGGTGGCCTGAGCGGCGTCAACATCGAGGTCTTCTCCAGCGACAAGAAGGATGAAGCCCTGACCTGGGCGACCGAGGTCTGACACCTCACCGAACAGGCAAACCAAAAGCGGCGAGGGCGCGGTTCGAAACCGCGCCCTCGCCGCTTTTGGTTTGCTTTATTTTCAGCAAGATACCGACATCACTTGCCGATACAGAACTCACCAAAGATCCGGTTGAGGATATCATCCGTGGTGACCTGCCCCACGATGCGCCCGAGCGCATCGAGCGCCTCTCGCACATCGATGGCGAGCAGCTCGTGCTCGACCTCGAGCGTGATCGCTTCCCTGGCGCGATCGATCGCCGCGGCGGCCTCGCGCACATGCTGCAAGTGACGCGCGCGAGAGAGCAAGACCCCCTCACTGCTCGTGAGCTCGCGCGCTTGCTCCGTGAGCACCTCGAGTAACTTCTCCTCGCCGCGTTGCTCGCCAGACGGCGCGCCGAGCGCGGTGGGAATCACCGCATCGAACTGCTCGAGCAGTTCGACATCCTCGCGAGACAGACCGCTCGGGAGATCCTGCTTGTTCGAGACGATGATCACAGGGCGCTCGTCCTCGTTGTTGGCGCGAGCGCGAGAGATTTGCGCGAGCAAATCTCGCGCGCTCTCGTCCAACTGCGCGCTCTGATCGAGCACCCACACGATCACATCCGCGCGCTTTGCCCAGTCGCGGCTTCGCTCGATGCCGATCGCCTCGACGCGATCCTCGGTGACGCGCAATCCTGCGGTGTCGATCAACCTGACGGCGACACCACCCAGGTCGAGCTCCTCTTCGAGGAAGTCGCGCGTCGTGCCCTCGATCTCGGTGACGATCGCGCGATCATCGCCGTACAGCGTGTTGAAGAGCGTGGACTTGCCGGCGTTGACGGCGCCGACGACCACGACGCGGACGCCTTCGCGCTGCCTGCGGCCTCGATCAAAGCGCCTGATCAACCGATCGAGCTCTTTCTCCACGGCGGCCAGGCGCGTGTCGATCGCCTCGTACTCGATGGCGTAGATGTGCTCTTCGTGGCTGAAATCGATGGCGGACTCGATCAGGACCATCGACTCCACCAGGCGCTCGAGCTGCGCCGAGATCACCTGCCCGAGCCGTCCTTGCAGATGCTCCAGCGCGAGCCTGTGCGCGGCCTCGCTCGATGCCTCGATAAGATCGGCCACGGCCTCGGCCTGTGTGAGATCGAGGCGGCCATTGAGAAACGCGCGCTCGGTGAACTCTCCGGGGCGCGCCATGCGCGCTCCCGCCTCGAGCGCGGCATCGAGCGCCCGACGCAAGATGATCGGTCCGCCGTGGCACTGGAGCTCGACGACATCCTCGCCGGTGTAGCTCTTCGGGCCACGCATGATCACAGCGAGCGCCTCGTCGATGAGCGCGCCATCGGGGGCCTGGATCCTGGCGATGCGCAGCTTGTGAGAGGTCGCATCTTCTGGCCACGCGGGCACCAACGTGCGCAGGATCGCTTCGGCGCGATCCCCGCTAAGGCGCACCACGCCTACGCCTCCGCGGCCTGGAGGAGTTGCAATCGCGGCGATGGTCTGTGTCATGTTCATACTGGATACAAAAAAAGAGGGGCTGTTTTGCTCGGCAAAACAGCCCCTCTCTCAAACGGTTTGCCGCGTCGGAACGCCCTTCAGTCGGGCTGAATGCGGATCTTTCGGAACGTGCCGTAACCGTGCGAGTCGGTGTCGATGTCCTTGGCGTCGCTCAACGCGCGGTGCACGACGCGACGCTCGAACTCGTTCATGCCCGCGATCGTGATCGACTTGTCGAGGTTCTTGGAGAGGTCGGCGAGTTGCCCGGCCAGCTCGCGCAAGCGCGCGCTGCGTTGCTCTCGGAAGTTATCGACGTCGATGTGGATCTGGTAGTCGGTCCCTTCGAGGCCGAGGAACTGCTGGAGCACCTTCTCCATCGACTCGAGCACGCGCGGCGAGGCGCCGTTGGCGCCGAGCAGGCTCTGTGCGTCGTCGCCGCTGAGCTCGAAGTAGAGGGTCTTGTCGGTCTTGTCGTAGCGCGACTTGGGCTCGACGCTGACCTGCATCGCCACGAACAGCGACGAGAGCCAGTCACGGCCAGACTTCATCAGGCTCGGAGGCGTGTTGCGCTTGGGGCGATCGGGGAGCTCGTGGTTGATCTCCTCGCCCAGATCCTCTTCCTGATCGCGAGGCGTGGGGCGAGTGAGAATGCCACGCGAGAGGAAGAACTCGCGCGCGAATGGCGAGATGCCGCCATCGTAAATCTCTGGCCCAGCGCTCTCTTCTTTCTTGGACTTCGACTTCGACTTCGCGGTCTTCTTCTCGTCGCTGCCCTCGGACTCATCGCGCGAAGAGGCACCCGTCTCGGGGGCTGCCTCGGCGGCCTCGGCAGCGATCTCGACCTCTTCCTCTTTCGACGCGGACTCGAGCACTTCAGGCTCTGCGGCGCGCGCGGACTGGCGCCTTCCGCCACGGCCGCGGCCGGAGCTGGAGCGACCGTTGCTCTTCTTGCTCGAGCTGCGTGAACGCGAGCTCTTCTTTGGTTTCTCGTCAGCGTCGCTTTTCTCGTTGGCCATCGCTTGCTTTATCTCTCTTGAATGATGGATCGCAGGGGCAGTCTTTGATCTGTGGGTCTGCCCCTCTCGCTCTCGTTTGTTTTCGTCCTTCGACGCGCGACACCATAGCCGCTTCGCCCTGTGTCGGCAATCGCCCTTATCGCATCAAGCCGCGGCAGCCTTCTCGCGCCTGCGCGCGAACTTGCGGCGGATGAGGTACTGCTGGAGGATGCCGAGCACCAGGTTCAGCGAGTAGTAGAGCACCAGGCCCGAGGGCAGGAACAACATGAAGGCGGTGAACATGATCGGCATGAACTTCATCATCGCCTGCGTCTGCGCCTGCTGCGGGTTCGTCGACGTAGGCGTCATGAACTGCTGCTGCGCGAACATCAGCGCGCCCATCATGATCGGGAGCACGAAGTAAGGATCGCGCGCCGAGAGGTCGGTGTACCAGAGGAAGAACTCGGCGTGATAGAGCTCCACGGAGTTGATGATCATCACGTAGAGGCCATAAAGGATCGGCATCTGGAGGATCATCGGGAAGCAACCACCGAGCGGGTTGAAGCTGTTCTCCTTGAACAACTTCATCGTCTCTTCGGCCAGGCGCTGTTGATCGTTCTCGTACTTGGAGCGCAGCTCGTCGAGCTTTGGCTGGATCTCCTTCATACGCTCGGCGTTGGCGTAGGACTTCTCGGTAAAGGGCCAGGTCGCGAGCTTGATGAGCAGCGTCAGCAGGATGATCGCCAGGCCCCAGTTTCCGACCCAGCTGTGGAAGAGGTTGAGCATCCAGCGCATCGGCTTGGCGAGGATCGTGAGGATGCCGTAATCGACCGACTCGCTCAGATCCGAGCCCACCGCCGACAACACGTCCAGATCCTTGACGCCCGCGAACAGCTGCTGCTTGTAGGTGTGGGTCGCGCCGGGCGCGATCGAGAAATCATCCCAGGTCAAGCGCGTGGTGAGCAAGCCCTTGCTCTTCTCCATCACGCAACGCTCGGCGGCCTTCTCGGGCACCACGCTCCACATGAAGTAGCGCGTATTGATGCCGCCCCACTTGAGGACGCCGTCGAAGGTCTGGATCTCCTCCATCGCGCTGTAGAGTTCACGCTCGGTGTCTCCCTCCAGGCGACAGATCGCCTCGATCTCGTCGGGACGAAAATCGAGGAAGCTCTTCTCTTTCTCGGGGTCCTGATAACCGGTGATCTCGAGGACCATCTTGTCGGTGATCGAATCCGTCGAGGAGCGGTTGATGATGTCAATGTTAAAATCGAGCAGGAAGGGGTGCTTCTCGTTGACCTTGAAGCTCTTGTTCAGCTGGAAGCGCCCGTTGGGATCGACGTAGCGGTAGACGACCTCCGTCTTCGAGGAGGTCACGACCTCGAAGGTCGCGTCCGCGGGGACGTTGAGCGAGTTCTTATCGAACTTGACGCCGAACGGGTAATCCTTGGAATCCTCGGGGAACTCCGCGAGCAGATCGCCAGCCTTCTGGTACTGCTCCGGGTCGAGCAGCTCGATCGAGGTGATGCGACCGCCATTGGCGTTGGTCAACCCGAGCTTGAACTTGGGGGTAATGATCTCCTGCTTGGAGACCTCGACCTTCTTGGCCTCGACCTTGGGGAGAGGCTTCTCGTCCGCCCCTTTCTTCGCGCTATCACCGCCGGCGGTCGTATCACCACCGCCCTTGGTCGTGTCCCCCTTCTTCTCACCGCCTTCTTGCTTGACCACCGCGGCGTTGTTCTCGCCGGGCGGATTGGTGACGGGAGGGGGGGCGAAGAAATATTGCCAGATCAGCACCAGCACACCGCTGATGGCCATGGCAAGAACAAAGCGCTTCTGTTGATCCATAATACCGTTTACCGTTCTCGGTCCGTGCATCGAAGCAGCGACCGGCACCCTCGCGCTCCACCTCATTCATATGCGGTGTGATGAGCGCGTTCATTCGACATGTACATCAGGGAACCGGGTCGTAGCCTCCGGGGTGGAAAGGGTTGCAGCGCATGATCCGGGCTGCGCCCATGAAAGAGCCACGGATCAGCCCGTAGCGTTCGATCGCCTCGAGCGTGTATTGCGAGCAGCTCGGGTGAAAGCGACATACAGGCGGCTTGAGCGGCGAGAGGTTGCGTTGGTACCAGCGCACCATGGCGATCCCACCGCGCGCGAAGATGCCGGGGCGAGGTCGCGCCTGCAGCGCGCCCTCCTGCGGGGCTTCTTCCACGTCTTCGTGATCACCTTGATGTTCTGCACACATACAGAGGGCTCCTCATCTGTCGCTGGCGCTTCTTAGCACCGCTTCGGGTGTCGGGCAACGAACAACAGGCAGGCTTATCGCGAACCCTTACGCTCGATTTGCTCGACGACCTTGCGCGCGTGCGGCGCGATCTCGGTAAAGACATCATCGCGATCGGTGGGAAGCTGCTGCTTCTTGACGATCACCACAAAGTCATAACCGGGCGCGAAGGTGTCCTTGTTTCGACGAAACACCTCGCGAATCAATCGCTTCCAGCGCGCACGCCTCGGCGCCTTGCCGACTTTCTTGCTGACGGTCACGCCGAGTCGCGCCCAGTTCAGTCCGTTGGGCGCGGCATAGATCACGAGTCGTTTGCTCGAGCGACGTTTCCCCACGCGTTGCGCACGGAGAAACTGGGCACGCTGCCTCAAACGTTCAACCTTGCGTAAGCGCTCGTCCTGGCGAAAGAGCTCGCCGCGCTCGGGCTCCTGGTCTCTCATGCGGGCCATTCCTGCGGGGTTGAGGGCCATAGCATCGAATGGCTTAGAAAATACTCACCGTTTCATTCGATATACTCTAACGAAACAGCCCAAAAGCAAGACGAGGCGGGAGCCCCATCGCCTCATCATAAGAGGAGAGAGGGCTCGCCGCCTCGCTCGTGAATCCACACATGCATCACGTGCGTATCCTTTCAAGCTTTGTTCGCGCGCCCTTTAACACAGTTGAAAGCGCGCACGACGTCCGCTCACTTGCGCCACTTGCCCACAGCGAGCTGCTTGCGGCCACGGCTGCGGCGACGCTTGATGACGTCACGGCCGCTGTGGGATTGCATGCGCTTGCGGAAGCCATGGGTGCGACGACGCTTGATACGCGATGGTTGGTAAGTGCGCTTGGTCATGATCAGTCTCCTATCTTGTTCGAGTTCTCGAAAAACTTCTATTTATGTGGAGCTTGTCCGAAAATTCGAGCGGCTCCGAGCGCGCTTTACGCGCCTCCTGGAAGACCTTGAAAAGTGGCAAAAAACCGAATCAATCGGACGCTTTAGCTCACTTTCGCCATTTGGCCAGGCCGACCGGGCCGTGCATATCAACACAGAAGCACCATGGCGTCAAGCAAAGCCACCAGGCTACAACAGATTTGTCTTTTCACGCGCCCCCCGCGGCCCTCCCTATCGGTCGTCCGCGGCCCCCCTGTGCCTCACTGCGTTCGGGAGGGGGGCAGACTTGGCGTCGGTTGGACGGTTGGTGGCCCACGGGTTTGGCTTGCTGTGAGGTCGAGTAGGCTTTCGAGAAGGGCAGACCTGGCGTTGGTTGGGCGGTTTTTGGCCCACGGGTTTGGCTTGTTGGGCCTGTCTTCTTGATTTTGGGAGGGGGGCAGACTTGGCGTCGGTTGGACGGTTGGTGGCCCACGGGTTTGGCTTGCTGTGAGGTCGAGTAGGCTTTTGGGAACAAGCCCCATTTACTCTTCTGTTCCCCTGGTTTTAGTCGGTGGAGAGTGCCTTCACGTCCTCGACGCCGATGAACAACTCATCGTCTTGAAGCCAGCGCCGACCATCGACATCGATGCTCGTCGGATAACCGAACTCCTCATCATAGGTGACCTCGAAGACGCTGTTTCGCTCCTTTCGCATCTCCTCGATCTCGTCGAAGAGCTCGTCGATGGTCAGATACAACCCGCGGACATCCTCTGGCTCGAGCGTGCCTTCCTTATCCCAGGATGGCGCCGGACCACCGGTCTCAGGATCTCGAACCTCGACGATCTCTCCACCCTCGACCACGAGCTCGAGGTCACCATAGCTCACGCAAAAGCATCCCCGAGATTGAACCATCGAGTAGCTCGTGGGCCCATTCTTCCTCCACTTCTCTCGGTTCTTTTCGACCTGACGCTTTTCGAGCAAGCCCCCACACGAGCTCGCCAGAAACAACACCGTCAGACAGAACCCCACCACACATGTTCGAGCAAACACGACGCGCATCACAAACTCCTAAAACAAATGTAAAACAGACCTCATATCGGCCTCGAAAGGGTTGTCCCTTACAGTCACACAGGACGCAAACTCGACCGTTGTGCCGAGCGAAAGAGAGGGGACGCGACACTTGCCAGCGCGCGATGAACCCGCCACCACCTGTGGCAAGTGTCGCGTCCCCTCTCTTTCGCGGGCCGCCCAGATCGCAAGAAGCGAAAGCGGCGTCCCTCAATCCACCGTGGCCTCGAAGCCGGTGATGGTGATCGTGAGTTCGTCGTCGATGCTGTGAACCGAGCGATCGAGGAAGACCTCGGTGGGATAACCGAGTTCCTCGTCGTAGGTCACGCTCGCATCACTCCCTTCCGTTTCGAGCATCAGGTCGATCTCATCGAAGATGGCGTCGATGGTATAAAATGGCTCGCTCCTATCATCGAAGGTCTCATCTCCATCGACGATCCCGTCTATTTCGACAATCGCGCCATTCTTGATGCGAAGATCGGACTCCCCACTGATCGTGCAAAAACACCGCAAATCTTGCTGCATCTCGTAGGACGTCACACCTTGCCGTTCCCACTTGTCGCGGTTCTTGCGCAAGTCACGCGCCTTCGAACGCTCGCTTTCTTCGCCTCCCTCACCACACGAGACGAGCGCGGCGCAAAACACCAACGCTACCCCTGACCATAAAAACTCGAGTTGGCGATTATTCACACGACCTCTGGAAGTAACATCAACAAAGACACCTATCTAACCAAACAAGCCTATCTCTGAATGGTTCAAATGAGAAGCAAAGGATGGAGATCCACATCGAGGGACTTCATCGCAGGTCGTGCAGAACGCGGGACACAGCCCCCCAAAACACGCCTGCCGTCTCGGGCCACCGAGTGTGATTTTCGCCACCGTGCATCAGCAAAGGAATGACGGCGTGTTTTCGCCCCCCATTTTTGCAAATAGGGGGCAAACTCGCGCTCCGACTCGACGTTGATGTTTTGCAAAAGGAGCTTCGAGATCTGCGATGAGTTTCGAGAGGGCGCCCGACGCGAACCTCGACGCCAAATTCCTCGCCAACAAGCCCACCACGCGTGGGGGCAGCGCCGAAGGCGCGGGGGGCGTGTCCTCGCACTCTGCAAAACTGTCACAATGCGCGGGCCACCAACCGCCCACCCGACGCCAAGTCTGCCCCCCTCCCGAACGAAGTGAGGCACAGGGGGGCAGCGCCGCAGGCGCGGGGGGCATGTTCCCGCGCTCTGCTAAACCCACAACAAGCCAGACCTCAAAACGCGAGCGGAATCCTGGTCAACACAGCGCGGCGATCGGGAGTGGCTTCACTGGCCGTGATCGGCTTGCGACCATGCTCCTTGTGGTAGACGCCGACGAGCAAGGTGTACTCCTTACGCGCGCGATACGGGATCTGCATCTTGTAGCGGTCGATGATAAACGTCCCTGGCTTCCACTCGTGCAGCGGGTAGGTCCCCTCGACGGGCACGTGGTCGAGGTTCTTGAGCTTCTTGCGGTGATCCTCGCCATGCATGAACAGCGCCCACCCCACAGGCAGCGGCTCGACCGACTCGAAGACGGTCTCGACGATGATGTGCTCGCCGGGGCGATACCCCTTCTCCTTGTCGTGCTTTGAAGGATCGGCTGGCGAGACCGTCACGCCCACGATCTTGATCTCCTTGTCGATCTTGATGTCGAGCGGCTCGGCGCTCTCGGGCTTCTCGGTCTTGGCGTAGCGCGCGGCGTACTCCTCCTGATGCGTCTTGTAGAAGGCGTTGACGTTGGCGCGCCAGGCGTTCAGGGCGGTGTGTTCTCGCGCGACCTGCTCGGGGGATTGATAGGCAGACTTCTTCTCGAGAGGATCCTTGGAGAGATCGAACAGCTCGGCGGGTTGGGTGCCAAAGTGGTCGATGTACTTTCGCTCGTCGAGGATCGTGGCCATGCAGCGACGCTCGTACCAGCAGTGTGCGAACAACCGGCGCTCCTTGTCGATCGTGAGCAAGCTCTGACCGGGGAAGGTGCCACCCTTGACCTCGAAGCCGCTCAGGTCGATGACCGTCGGCGCCAGATCGAGCTGGCTGGTGCGAGGTTCGACCTCGCGCGGGTTTCCTGCCATGCTCGGGTCGTGCACGAGCATCGGGATATGCAGCCCCTCCTGATAAATCACGTTGTCGTGCTGAGAGCGCCCATGCTCGTTAAAGCCCTCGCCGTGATCGCCAAGAATCACGAAGACCGTGTCCTCGTAGCGCCCCTCTTTCTTGAACATCTCGATGACATTCTTGACGAACTGATCCACGTAGTGAACCGAGTTGAGGTAGCGATTGAACTCCTCGTTCTCGGTCGTGTACTGCTTGAAGCCGTAGCGCTTTGGCGTCAGGTAATCGTGGTGCGGCGTGAGCGTCAGGTAAGCCATGAAGAAGGGCTTGTCCTTTGGCTGCTTTTTAAGCCACTTGCGCGATGGCTCGAGCATGATCTGGTCCTCGACGCCAAAGTAGTTGACCTTGTCGAAGCCCTTCTGGCTGCCGAGCTTTTCGAGCGGGAGGAAGTCCTCGAAGCCCATGTTATCGACGAGTGATTCTCTGGACTCGAAGCGCTTCGTGGCGGCCTGCAAGAACACCGTCGAATACCCCTGCTCGCGATAGAGCTTTGGCAGACACTTGGCGGGCAGGCCAGCGCCGAGCGCCTCGGTGATCTTGAGCGTCAGATGCGGAGGAATCCCACACAGCGTGGACACGATCGCCTTTGACGTGTGCGGCATCACGGCCCAGGCGCGCTTTGCCACGATCGACTTTTTGGCCAACTCCTCCATATAAGGCGTCGTGCCCTTCATCTCGGGGTTGTAGAGCGAGGTCGCCGAGGCGCGCGTGGACTCGAGCAGGATGAAGACGACGTTGCGCTTCTTCTCGCCAGATTTTGGCGCTAGCGTGGCCTCGCGCGTATCGAAGCCCGCGCCTGCGGCGTTGCCCGAGCTATCCTCACCACCAAAGAGCGAGCCCACAAACGTCAGCGTCGCGTTGCGCACCAGATCCGACGCGCCGCCCACCCTAAAGAAGGGCCACACCAGCGTCACCACGACCGACACCGCGAGCACGATCGCCCAACGCCTGGTGCGCAACACGCCGTTCTGTGCGCCATCCTGCCAGCGAATCCACAGCTTGCGGATCACCCAGGGGAGCGAGAGCGCGAGCAACGTCCCGACGCCGATGCCGATCTTTACCGGGAGCGGCGTGGACTCGTTGATCAGGTTCCAGGTCTCCTCGCTGCGCTTGATCGCGTAGACGAGCAGGTCGACGTCGAAGGTCGAGCCGGTGACCTGATAGAAGTTGTGCGCGACGAGCTCGATGCAGATCCAGGCGACCGTGACGATCTGAGCCAGCAGGATGGCCGGCCAGCGCCAGAGCGTCTTCTCGCCGATGGCGCGAAACGCGAGCATCCCGAGCGCGCCAAAGGCGCACACCGCCGTCACATCAGAGAGGAGCGTCGAGGGGAGCGCCAGCGCCGAGAGCGCATCATTTCCAAGGATTCGGACCGTCCTCAAGATGAGAATCAATGCCGAGAGAGGTCCCCACAACCCGAATAAAAAGGCGGCCATCGAAGGGCTCAGCCATTGCAAGCGTTCGCGCGAAATCATCCATGCTCCTGTCACGACCCATTCACGATCCTGAAACATAAATAAGGCGGGATCGCGACAAGGGGGGAGTATATGAGCATCGCCCCCCGATTTCAACAAGTGAGCCAGGAACCACAACCCACTGAAAACCAAGCAATTTAGCGCGCGACAGCATCAGGCACATCCTCGAGCCACCCCTGCTCGATGACCCCGTGCAAGCCGATCAGGATCGCCTCGGCGGCGTCATGGCGAAGCGATGTCGGCGAGGGCAGATCGCTCCAGGAGATCACGGCTCGCGCCATCTGATCGGCGGTCTCCTTGGCGACCTGACCGCTGGTTTGCTCGCGCTTTAGGAGGAGCTGCTCGCGCCAGACCTCGGCGCCGATGGTCTTGCAGGGGATCTCCCACTTGTCGGCGAGCTTTCGCCAGAATGTGGCGAGCTCGCGGTCGCCCTCCATGAGGACCATCGAGAGGCCATCGATAGGACGCAGGATCCCGTAGATCGCCTTCTTGAGCTGCGCGCGGTTGGCAAAATGACTCGATCGGTACCAGCGCAAGCGGCCATCACCGCCGTAGAGCGCGAGCCCGCAGCGGAGCCCGAGGTCGATCGCGAGCAGCGTCTCTTCGGGGGTGTCGTCGTCCTCGTTTCGTGTCGATGTCTGGTCTGCGGCCAAGGTCTCGCTCCATGTGAGGGTGATAAAACCAAGGTCGACACGGCCATCAGGGCGGGCAAACGAGGGGGCCAAAACAACCTCCCACGCGTGGGTCACAGGCACCTTGATCTGAGTGATCTCGTCTTGATCCACGAAAGATGATCGCAGTGCTCCGATTTTGGCTCGAACAGGCCCCGAATAAGGGGTTTAAAAGATGCCTCCCGAGGGCGCAACCACGCGAAATAAGGGACTTGCGCGATCCACCCCAAACTTTCCCTCTTCTGCCCAGGTTGGCCACTTGCATCATCAGTCACGAGGGTGTAACGATCGTGGGGTGTGGAGAGGGAACTCTTCGCACGACAATCACTGGAGCTTCGGTCCAGCAACAGATCACCAGACAGCCAGGATCGGCTGCACGGTCTGCCACTGTGACTGCATGAAACCAGGGCGCCATCGCCAGGTGGTGCCAAGATCATGGAAGATCGCCGAACCATCGGAAGGAACAGGGAAGTTTCGTCATGCAACAAGCCTCACACAACAGCCAGAAAGCGATCCGAGGTGCGATCGTCTGTTGGTCGAGGCTCCGCCCTAGAGAGACAGGTTCTCCCGGACAGCGTCGCGTCGCGAACACAGCGTGCCAATACCTATGGCAACGCAGTGGTTTGTGCGCTCTCACGTCTGCCCCAGCGAACCATCTCGCACGCTGACGAGATCGAGCACGAGAAAGCAGAGCCTGCTACTTGCTAGTCAGGACTTTCGCACGATCACGTCGAACGATGAATGACGGTAACGCTCACGGACCCGATGGATGTTTCGCGACCTCCTCGCTGCTTGTCAGCCAGACAACACGAGGACGCGCGGACGAATATAGCGACAGGCGCCAAAGACCATGACGGACATCTGGCAAGCTGCATTGCGTGACCTGGAAACCAAGGTCAGCTCTCACAACTACGAATCCTGGTTCAAGAACATCCAGTTCCACCATCAGGAGGGCCGCGTGGCCCACCTGGAGGTCGAGGATGCTTTCTTTAAAGCCTGGATCGAGGAAAACTACATCGACCTGATCGAGGAGTCGCTCACCAGCGTCGCCGCCGATCAGATGCGCGTCGTGATCAGCGTCGTCGGCGAATACGCCGAGCGCGAGCGCACGCTCGATGTCGCCATCAGCGAGCCGCTCGCGGCGCGCGAGGCACGCATCCCCGCAGCGCACGACCCGCAGACCGATATCTTTAACCAGATCGGCTTCTCGCCGCTGCCCGCAGCGCAAGCACACATGCAGGCTCCGATGGCTCCCGCAGCCGCGACGCCTGCGCCAACTCCTGCGCCACAGGCAGCAGCACCCACGCCAGCGCCTGCGCCACAACGCACCCCGCAGCATCGCGCGCCGACCTCTTACTCGAGCCAGCCCGGCGCGCACCGTCACGCGCCGCTCGCTCCGCAGTCGCAAACCATCGATGGCGCGCCCGGATACCTGCGCCCCGCACCCTCCTACGAAGAGGCCGTGCGCCACGCTGGGCTTAACCCGCGCTACACCTTCGATGAGTTCGTCGTCGGACCGTCCAACCAGTTCACGCACGCGGCCTGCATCTCGATCGCCAATAACCCGGGCACCAACTACAACCCGCTGTTCATCTTTGGCGGCGTGGGCCTTGGCAAAACGCACCTGCTGCAAGCGATCGGCCTCGAGGTCCTTCGCCAGGACCCTCGCAAGCGCGTCGTCACGCTCTCGAGCGAAGGCTTCATGAACAAGCTCATCACGAGCTTGCGCCAGAACGACATGAACTCCTTCCGCACCCAGTTCCGCGACAACTGCGACGTGCTCCTGATCGATGACATCCAGTTCATCGGCGGCAAGGACTCCACGCAGGAAGAGTTCTTCCACACCTTCAACGCGCTCCATCACGCTGGAAAACAGATCGTGATGACCTCGGACAAGTCGCCAAAGGAGCTCCCCGGTATCGAAGAGCGCCTTCGCAGTCGCTTCTCCTGGGGCCTCATCGCGGATGTCCAGCCCCCCGAGATCGAGACGCGCCTCGCCATCCTCGAGAAGAAGGCCGAGGCCGATGGGATCACCCTCGACAAGGAAGTCGGCATGTTGCTCGCCAGCAGCATCCGCTCCAACGTCCGCGACCTCGAAGGCACGCTCGTTCGCCTGAGCGCTCAGGCGAGCCTGATGAACCAGCCGATCACCGTCGAGATGGCGCGCCAACACCTGCGTCGCATGAACCTCGAGCAGGATCGCACCATCTCCGTCGACAAGATCATCACCCGCGTCGCAGAACACCACGGCATCACCGCCAGTGATATCCGCGGCTCTCGCCGCACGCGCACCATCTCCGAGCCGCGCCAGTTCGCCATGTACCTCGCGCGCAAGCTCACCGATCACTCCTACCCGGAGCTCGGTCGCATGTTCGGCGGCAAGGACCACACCACCGTGCTCGCCGCGTGCCGCAAACTCGAAAAGCTCGTCGAGAACGATCAGGACGTCGCCTCCAACATGCGCGAGCTCGAGCTCGCCGTGGGGCGCTGACCACACAAACGCGCTCTTCACACCACACTGTGTGCCTTCGATGCCACAAAACCTGGCTTATTTGCTCGGGTTTTGTGGCATTTTTGCGTTGGCACAACTCTGGCAAATCTCTTCTTCCATCAACCGAAGGAGATAAAAACCATGACCCGACACACACACGCACTCATTCGCATCCTGAGCGCTTGCTCACTCTTGCTCGTCGCGAGCGCCTGCGGTGAACTCACCGTCGAAGACCACGACTCGAGCGCTCCGATCGACACGCCTGCTGGCGAGACCGATACGCCGCCATCGAACACCACGAGCACGGCGAACAACACATCGAACACCTCGACGCCCGAGCCAGAAGCGCCTGCCAACAATACGACCGACGAGGCACCGGTTCAGACAACACCAGCGATGGAGGAGCAACCTCCTGCCATGGAAGAGGAGCCGCCGATGATGGAAGAGCCTCCTCCCATGATGGAGGAGCAACCACCCGAGATGATGGAGCCGCCGCTGCCAAACCCTCAGGAGTGCCTCTTCACATCGCCAAGTTACAACAATGGGATGCGGCTGCTCGATATCATGGCGCCCTCGACGCAACGCCTGACCTACAGAGTTCACGACCTGCCCGATCCGAGCCTTATCACGCGCGCGACGCTCACCTTCGACACCCATGACGCCGATCATCCAGGGCAAGAGGGCGAGGTCTTTGTCAACGGCACTGGAGGCTTACAGATCCCGGCCAACGCCGCCTGGGATAACAAGGACAGCACGGCGCGCCTGGACGTGACAGGGATGCTCCAGGCGGGCACGAACACCATCGAGTTTGGCGCCGGTGGGACACAGCGCACCTACTACAAGATCGGGCGCGTCGCGCTCGAGGTCGAGGCGCGCGTCACGCAATGCGTCGCGCCTCCAGAACCTCCGCCCGCGCAAGCCGTCACGCTCGAAATGAGCTACCTCGACGCGCGCTACACGAAGCGACAGAACTGGGTGATCCGCTGCAATGATTACGCGTTCACCGCGCGCGGCGACGAACACCACGCCACCGACTGTGACGGAGATTACGCTCCCGATGGAAGCCGCAAGGGGAAGGTCCACTTCGAGTTCTCGAACGTCACGCCAGCGACCTACGAGGTTCGCATTCACGCCAGACACACGGAGAACCGCAACCCCAACGGCGCGTTGTTCATCGTCAACGGCGTCGAGAAGAGAATCCTCCAACACGATCCTCAGGGGAGGAAGCTAACGACGGTGTGGGGCGAGGCGGCGCTGTCGGGTGATGTGACCGTCACGCTCGACTCTTCGAGGGAGGGTGAGTCGGACAGCATCATCTGGGTCAAGCTCGTCCCCGTCGCGGCGCCGTGACCTGTGATACCTGACCTCTGATGGCGCTCACATCGGGCCATACCACGCGGGATCGACGCGCACGGTAGAGACAAAGACGCTCTGATCGCCCGTGTGAACTGGTGTGGCGAGCGGACCCCGGAGCTTTTTGGAGACCTCCTCGGGGACGCCGGGGACGTACTCGGTGACCTCGAGCTCGAGCTGGCTGACGTCCTTCTCGACAATCACTCGGAGCGGTCGCTCGTGTGGGATGAGGATATGCTCGTTATTCTTGATCTCGAGGCATGGTGAGTTCCAACCAAAGCATGTGCCCTCTTTCACGGTCGCGATCTGGTGCTTTTGCAAGTGCGCGTGGAGCTCGTCATTATCGAGCCCGCTCGCTTCGGACGGGAGCCAGAAGATGCGCGCGCCAGAGGTCTCGCGCAGCATCATCACGGAGGCATTTCTTTTGGACTCGATAAGAATCAATGACGCCGCAGGAGGATCATCGTAAGCGACAGGTTGCGTCCTGGCCCTCGGGTCGAGCGATCCGAGCGGTTTGAGCTCGGGCGACGCGCTGTTCTGTTTGGGGATCGTGCCGGAGGTGTAAAGCGCGCGACCGAGCCTCTTTAGCGCAGCGGGTGTTTCACCGACCGCTCGTGTGGGGTTCGGGGCAAGATCGGTCCCTCGCGCTCGCCTGCCGATCATGTCCATCGGCATCATCGCGAGGTAGACGGACGCCTGGTTTCGCTGATCGTGCTCGAGCACATGGACGTTCGCGCCAACGGGTCGCTCGGGCGACGCCGCAGGAAACGCGAGGACGTACACGGCAGCAGAAACGATCAACCAGAGCATCCCCACCCAGAATCCAGGTTTGCGCCCCCATCCTTCCTCGCTCGTCAGCGGCATCAGTGACAGCATGAGCAGCGAGACGGGGATCCCCACGATAAGCGAACTCAACAGCTCCAGCCCATCGATCAGCGACCACAGCAGCGGCAACCAGACGGCCGCGCCAAACAGCGCGGTGAGCATCGTGACAAGGCGCGGGGCCTTGCCTCGGCTCAGGCTCGCCAGCGCGGCGAACACACAGGGCGCGATAAAGATATAACTCACCGCAGGCAGCAGCACCGCGGTCAGTCCTCCGAGCACCGAGAGGAAGATCCAGTGGCCAAACCAGAGATGGGTTGACTCCCACTCACTCTGGTACGAGTTAAACCCGCAAAAGAGCAGCACCGTGAGCAAACCATACATCCAGACGACAACCTCGCGGTTCGCGCGCCAGAAGAAGATGTCCCCCACGAACTCACCGAGCACCCAGTGCACGCCGAGCAGCACCAGCGCCATCAGGAACAGATAAAGCAACGGCTTGAGCGCGTGACCGATCAGCGAGCGCGTCGAGATGCCCGCGTGGAGCCTGTAGCGCCCTCCCTGGATGGCGACCGCCACGAGCATCAGCAACGCGAACAACGCCAACCCCGAGGACCAGGGCTCTGGCCACTTCAGCACGAACCTTCCCAACACATCGAAGTACACCGCTCGATCATCGGGCAGACGCTTTAGCGAGGTCGAGGTGAGCTGCTCGACCATCTCGGCGGCGTTTTGTCCCTGGTGCTGTAGCGAATCGAGCGAGAGGTGCTCGAGGTCATCGAGCGGGGTGTGATAATGAGCGACCTCGGCGAAGAACCCGAAGTTGACGCCAGGCTTGGCGTGCTCGCGGTGCACGTGCAGATCAGAACCGTTGGGCAAGCGCTCGTAGACCGCAGGCGCGAGGCTGTTCACAGCAGGCGCAGACAGCCCATAAGCCGCCTTATCGAGCAACCACGCGGGTGAGCGCGCCGCCTCGAAGATAAAGCTGCGACCTCGCGTGCCGCGCGCCTCGAGGTTGACGACCACCTTCACGCGCTCCGAGAGCGGGTGTTCATAGATCGCCTCGGCGCCAAACAACCCGGTCTCCTCGCCATCAGAGACAAAGTAGAGGACGCTATTCTTGCCATGAACCTCGAGGTTCGAAGCCTTACGTGTCGCGGCGACCTCGAGCATCGCCGCGACAGACGCCAGATCATCGGCGACGCCAGGACCCGCGCCCACCGAGTCGTGGTGCGCCGAGAGCATCACCAGGTTCTGGTCGTTCTTCAGCACGCTCGGGTGATAGGCGATGATATTGCGAACCTCGGCGCAGCGACCGAAGTTACAGACGCGCTCGCGGTGGATCTCTGCGAACAACCCGAGCTCCTCGAACTGCTCGAAGATACGGTCGGCGACCTTGGCGTTGGGCGCGCTCCCCACCACGCGAGGCGTCGTGGTCTGACCTTGCAGCAAGCGCTCCAGCCGAAGCATCGCGCGTTGCGCAGAGAAGACCTTCGGATCATCCGTGACTGGCCTCGCCGCGGGAGGTTGCGAGCAAAACCAGATCACGACGCAACCGAGCGCGATGGCGTAAAGCCACAGCGGGCTCAAACGTGCGGACCAGTCTTTTCGGGAAGACATAAGCAGCGACTCCAGGTCAGAGGTTCTCTTTACAGAGAGAACCTCATCATTGCTGGCAGAGTCGCTTCGTCAAGTGACCTTATGGCTGAACGTCCTCGCGCGGTATGGCGTGAAACCAGGGATCGCCAAAATAGTTGTTCCCCGAGTAAGGAAGAAACAGGACATTGGGGTTCGCCTCGTGGATCAGCCATGTGTGCCGATCGGGCCTGCTCCACTGCTCGCGGATCGCCTCGGCGAGGTCATAGTCGGGACCTCCCATCCACGAGTCCCCTTCGAGTGAGATGACGAACCAACCGCGATCGAGCGCTTCGACCTCGCAAGACGCGCTCCACGCTTGCTCGGAGGCAGCGGCCTCATCGTCTCGTGGTGAGACATGCACATCGATGGCGACCTCGCATCGCTCGGATCGGAGCGGATGGTCCTGAAAATCGAGCACGATCTCGATCTGACGTCCCAGCGCATACGAGGGTTGCGTATACGATTGGGCGAAACGAGACGTGTCGATCTGGACAAACGCCTGATTGGTCAGCAGCGGCTTCTCGACAATCGTCCAGGTCGACTCTCCATCAGCGTAGCTCGACCTCGGGATCTCCTCGACGATGGCAACCTGCATGAGCTCGCGCTTATCCTCACGCTCCAGATAGAGGACGCCGTGTTGTTCCTCGAGCGAACCGACCTCCAACACGGAGCGCTGACCACAACCTGAATCACCCGGCTCGTCGTAGACATCCTGGGTGGTGTCGAGCGCGTGCGTCCCCTCATCGAGATCGAACGTATAATCGAATGTCGTATCATTGCAGAGCGCCGCGGTGATCTGCCGCTGACGCCAGCGATAATCCCCCAGAAGCTCCTGCTTTAACACAGGTTCTCGTGCGGCGAGAGCGGCATCATCAGGAGCTTGCTCGCCGAGGCCCCAGGGCGTCCCGGCCTGACCAGATACAGCATCAGAGCACCCTGTCATCGGAGCGCAAAGCATCGACAACAGGAGCACGTGTCTCATCGCATATCGCATAAACATCACCGCTCTTTTCGCATCGATAAATATCGCGAAGGTCGTCTCGGAGTATCGTCCGCACATGTTGGCGTGGGGGGCGACCTGGCACGATTTTTGGGTGACGGCCAAGCATCACCCGAAGCACAAAATCCCATTACTTTCCAAAAACATAC
>Ga0208061_100015_pt1 | contig 55503 bp, 39 predicted proteins | sample DeeseametaMP0555_FD_184209 | JGI IMG/M metagenome (GOLD analysis project Ga0208061, IMG submission 184209) | Marine microbial communities from the Deep Atlantic Ocean - MP0555 (SPAdes) | ecosystem: Environmental > Aquatic > Marine > Oceanic | place: South Atlantic Ocean | collected 2011-01-23 | reverse complement strand
GCCCGCCGCAGAGCGTGAACATATGCCGCACACCGCGCGCCCGCAGGCGCTCGCCAAGTATCATTCCGCCGTGTTCGTGAGCCATCGTTTCACCTCTCGAGGGGGCTATTCTGGTTATTCGTGCCCGAAGATAACCGCTCTCCCAAACAGCGACAAGCGACCTGCGTTTTGCGCAGGTCGCTTGCTTGTCACACGGTGTGATTTATCTGGTGAAGAGGTCAGTTCGAGAGGACGCCTGCGTCCTCCAGGTTGATCAACAACTGCGCTGCGATCGAGGAGCCGCGTTGATAAAACACAGGTGGCTCGCCGAGCGGCGCGGTGATTTCGATCTCGGTGCCGCCGCTCATCGAGCCATACGAGGTGCCCGTCCACAGATGCACCCAACGACCTGCCGGCAGGTACACCTTGCGCGTCGCGTCGCAGTCGCCGCATTTCTCCAGGATCGGTGCCACCAAGAGCTCCGAACCGAGCATGAATTGATTGTCGATGGTCTGCGCGACCTCGTCCTCGGGGAACTCGAGCATCATATGCCTCACTACAGGCCAACCGCGCTGGTTGGCTTCGGTGAAGAGCGTCGTGCGGTAGAACCCGAGCGCCTTGTAGACCTTTGTCATGCGCGCGAAGTGGCGGCGCGCGGCGGCGTCACTGTAAATCTGCGCGTTCGCCTCGGGTTGGTTTCCTTCGTGCGTGCGCATCATGGAGGTGAACGCCGCGAGCTCGGTCCAACGCTTTAACAACTCCGACTCGCGCTTGTAGCCGAGGTTGTAGCGACTCAGCGAGGTGTACCCGCCGATGTCCGAGTGATTGAGCGCGATCCCAGAGAACCCGCCGTTGATCAGGCCATGCAACGCGCTCTTTATACCGTCGTACTTGTCCCAGGTGGTCAGTTGATCCCCTTGCCACAACATGATGCTGTGCGCCGGAGTGCGCGACCAGCCGGAGCGATTGAACACCAGTAGTTCACCGAGCTTTCCAGCTTCTTCCACCGCCTCGCGGTTGAGCTTCGCCCACTCGACCGGGTAGAGGTTGTGGAACGCGGATGCCTCGACGCCGCTCTCGAGCCTGGCGTCGAACGGGAGCGCCTCGGCAAAGTCTGCCATCCACCCCTGACACCCGGCGCGCTCGATCATCTCCTCCTTGATCACGTCCTTCATCCAGGTGCGCGCGGCCTCGTTCGTCAGGTCGAGCAAGCCCACGTCGAACGCCGTGACCTCGAGCTTGTAGGTGCTGCCATCCTCCTTCTTGACGAGGTAACCCGCTTCTTCCGCCTCGGCGAACAGGTTACGCCTCGGCGCGGGCTCGCCCTCGATCTCGGAGACATCGCGAAACATCGAGTTGACGTAGCAGAGCACGTGGATGTCCTGGTTGTTCATCTTCTCGACGAACGCTCCCCAGTCGGGCAATTGATTCTCGTTCTGGACCCAGTTCCACAGCACTTGCTCGCCGATAAAGGTCACGCTCGTGCCTGACCATGTCTGGTTCCACACCGCAGAGATCTCCGCGCCATCGGTCTTGAGGTCGGCGATGATCTGCTCGCTCTCGTCGAGCGGCCTCGCCAGCGCGACGACGGCGCCATCATTGATCCACTGAGGTGGGGCGGGCATCCTGCCCGCCCACTCGGTGAACCTCTCGATCAGCTCGAGCGGGGATTGTCCGTGGATGATGCGGCCATCCATATGCGATGCGAACAGGCGCAGCGCCAGATGATCCTCCTCGCGAAAGTCGAAGATCACGTACTCGGAGTTCTCCAGAAAGAGCGAGCGGTTCGTGTTGGTGATGTAGTGCGGCGCGGCGTAATACGTCGAGTTCTCATTCCCCGCAGAACCTGGCGAGGCGGCGTTGACCGCCGGGCTGATCGGCGTATGCCCCCGACCCACGCCCCCTTCCTGAGAGAGCAACGGGATGGCGCGACCTTTCAGGTCGAGCTTGTCGTGTGGGAACTGCTCGCCCAATCCGTAGATGCGCTCGTCGGCGGTCGACGTGGGGCGAACGATCAGGAAGTTGAAGTTCTCGTTACTCGTGGTCACACCCCAGGAGAGGTGCCCTTGCTCGGGCGCAGCGCACGCCTGGAACTCGAAGGTCAGCGTCTCGCAACCCCTGGAGCCATCCGCGAAGCCGCCCTGCATCACCAGCGCCTGTCCGTCGTAGTAGATGTGCTCGACGCTCGGCTTCTGGCAGGTCTCGACCTCCTGCGAGCTCATATCGAAGGAGCCCTGGTGTTCTTCTGCCTCGAGGATCGCGCGCGCCGCATAAAGCAGCGGCTGATCCTCTGCCGTGGCAAAGATCGTGCGCCCTGGCTCGCTCGAGTGAGAGGCGCGCCAGTGGCCTGAATCGGTGACCTCGAGTGAGAAATCACCGAGGCCGAACATCCCTGGCGAGACCTCGAGATCTTCTGCCCAGTTGCCCTCGACGCATCGATCGCCGAGCAGCGCGAACATGCCCGGAGGTGGAGGCGGCCCCATATCGGGCTCCTCGCTCCCCTGATCCATCCCCTGGTTGTTGCTCGATCCCAGATCGGTGCTCTGCCCCTGATCAGCGCCGTTCATATCGGCAGCGCTCATATCACCGCTCTTGTGGTTCCCGGTGTTATTCGACGTGTCCTGTTTGGAGCACGCGATGGCGAGAGCCAGGAGCGGGGCGATCAAAAACAAGAAATGTGGGCGAGGAGCGCGGATCGTCATGGTGTCCGAAAGCGGCTGGAGAAAACGGAGATATCCTTTCGATGATGCAAACTTCGACAGGGGTGCACCATAACATACGCCGATTTGCAGATCACGAAATTGGTCCCGGTTTTGCTGTGGCAAAGTGGCGCGGAAAAAGAGGGGGCGCGGATTTTTCAACGAGGTGACCTGCGCGCTCCGCGATCCCTGCGATGAAAAATCCGCGCCCCCTCTTTTTCCTCAGGCCGCGAGAAGATGGCGCCTGTTTAGCTGTTCCAATCCTGGATCTTCCAACCTCGCCTGAGCGCCTCGCGTTTGAGGCGAGGATCGGGGTGCACGACGATCGGCTCGCCGACGACCTCGAGCATAGGGAGGTCGGTGAAACTGTCGGTGTAGAAGGATGCGTCGTCGAGTGATTCGTCGTGCTGGTGCACCCACCGCGTGGCGTGCGCGATCTTGCCGCCGTGGTAGCAGAGCGGAAGGTTGGGGCGGCCTGTGAAGATGCCATCCTCGACGACGAACGTGTTCCCGAGCGCGTCGTCGGCGTCGACGGCGTCCTGTACGGCCTCGGCCATATAGATCGAGGAGCTCGTCAGCAGCACGACCTTGTCCCCGCGCTCGCGATGGCGCGCGATGGCGTCCCATGCACCAGGACGAATCGTGTCGCGGATCTCTCGCTCGAAGAAGGCGCGCGTCTCCTCGCGCAGTGCGTCCTCCTCGCGTCCTTTTAACTGCGCGATCGCCTCGTGGAGGAAGTTCTCCACGTCAGCGAGCCCCAGACCGTACAAGCCTGCCCAGAAGACGCCACGCAGCGCCTGGCGTTTGCTGATGCTGCCGCGATCGAGCTCGAAGCGAATCCAGCGCTTGGCGGAGTTGACGCTCAGGATGGTCTTGTCGATGTCGAAGAAGGCTACGGTCATGGGCTCCTCGAATACACTCGGTGAAACATCATCGAAGCTCTTCTTCTCTCAGATGCCAGCCAGCGCGTAAAGGTGGGCCGCGTGTCGATTTGGCGAACCTTGCCGGAAGTGGTCGTGATCACGCACAATACTGCAAGCAGATCCTTGCGAATACGGTTGGAAATGGGGATCTTGAAGCACCGTGCGATAACCTGTGTGTGGAGCGTGAGATGAGCAAATACCCCTACCGCGGACGAATCATCGGATTCATCATCCTGACGATCCTTTCGATCGTCTGCGGCGTGGTGATCGTCGAGGAGTTGGATCACTTCGCCAGCAGCGCCGAGGTCGCCGGGACGATCGCGCTCGTCGTCGGAGGGTTCTTTGCCGCGTTTGTATCGCTCGCGCTCGCGGAGGCATCGATCCGTCGCGGGGTCGATTACAAGATCCCCGGGCTCATCTCGCTGGTGATTTCGATCGCGCTGCTCGGCGCCTCGCTGCTCTCGTTCCAGAGCCTCCAGCCTTCGGTCGAGCGACTCGAAGAGCTGGTCGAGACGAACGCCTCGAAGTACCGCACGACGTATGTCGCCATTCATCTGCTGGAAAAAGATGCCTTGGAGAAGGGCATCCTGAAGACGGACAACTACTACTTCGAGCTGGGTCGGCTCTTCACCAAACTCGATGAGAGCGGGACAAAGGATTGGGCCAAGAAGATCGATCCCGCGCTCATGAAACACATCGACGCGCTCGCCAGGAAGGAGCTCGAACAGTGCGCCAAAAAGGGCAGCTACTGCAACAGCGAGGATACGCTGGCGGTCGCGCGTCATGTGATCGCCAAGGACCCCGCGGCTGCGGCGCTCTTTAAAGATTACGTGAGGAAGCAGTGGAAGGGGTGTGCGGACGAGGGCTGCCGAGAGAAGTTCCTCGCGCTCATGGAGCGTGGCCTCGGCAAGCAGGAGCGCGATGCGTTTGTCAAAGCGCGCCACGAGGAGCTGTTCACCCGCCTCGCCAAGGTCGGCGTCACCAAGTCCGAGGCGCTCCCCGATCGGCTCGCGTCACTGAACGCCGCCGAGCAAGAGTACAGCTTGAAGTCAAAGCAGCTCGACAAGATCCCCGAGGCGCTCGCCATGCGCGCTGCCTTCGAGGTGCATCGCGCCGCGTTGCTCGACACACGCCCCGGTCTCGGCGAGTCGATGAAGACCTTCAAGCTCGTCGCGGGCGATCTCATGAAGGAGCGCCGCGATTACAAGATCGACAAATCACTGACCTACCTCCTCGAGACAGGCTCCGGCCTCAAGGTGATCACGCGCGAGAAGGACAAGAAGGTCGTCGGTGCGATGCTCGCCTTCGACTACACGAAGACCCCGTCCGCCGCGCAGCAGACGCGCCTGCTCCAGGAGGCCGAGCGTTGGCTCGAGGCCGCCTCGGGGACGGCGCTCGCGCCACAGTGGCAGATGTCAAAGCCCGAGGAGATGGTCCTCGGCGCGCTCCCATTGGATGTGAAGATCGACGAGAAGCTTCGCCCGACGCGTGTGTTCGTCGGTGATTTCCCCACGCTCGAGCGCGCCGAGACGATGGTGTGGCTCGCCAGCAATGGGATACAGGCCGAGGAGATCGACAAGCTCATCCGCGTGCGCCTCGCCGCATCCGGCGTGAGCAAGGAGCGCAGCGAGTACGATCGCTACTACGCGAGCACGCAAAAGAAAGTCGAGGATGACGTGGCGAAGCGAGGGTATTATAGCTCCTCGCGGATGACCTCCCTGGTGGTCATTCCGATCCCGACGACGACCTCGCGCACGAGCTACAGGACGAAGACTGGTGGTTATCGCCCCTCGTCCAGTTACAGCAACCGCGCGGGGAGCTACAGGTCGTCCTCGTCATCCTCGAGCCGCTCGTCTTACAGCTCGGGAAGTTATGGTTCTGGAAAGTGAGGTGCTCTCTTGAGCGTGCAGGTTGTCACAGACACATCTTCTGACCCGCCGGAGGTCTCGCGCGCGAGCATCAAGCTCGCGCGACAGGCGATCCGCGACTTCGACTTGATCGCTGAAGGGGACAGGATCGCTGTCGGGATGTCCGGGGGGAAGGACTCGGCGATGTTGCTCGCGCTCATGCTCGAGCTCCAGCGCATGGGGGATATGCCAGAGTTCAGCATTCACCCGGTGCATCTGGATCAGCACCAGCCAGGGTTTGATCGCGAGGGCTTCGATCGCCAGATGGAGCGCCTCGGGCTTGTCTGCGAGGTTGTCTCCGAGGATACGCACTCGATCGTGCAGGAGAAGCTCAAGCCGGGGCAGATCCCTTGCTCGATTTGCGGGAGGTTGAGGCGCGGTATCCTGAACAATTACTGCGACAGCCAGGGGTACACCAAGCTCGCGCTCGGGCATCACCTCGATGACGCGATAGAGACCTTCCTGCTCAACCTGTTCTATGGGCGCCGCCTCGATCCATTAAAGGCGCTCACCCCCACGACGCGCGCAGATGTCGTGACGATCAGGCCGATGATTCTGATCGAAGAGCGCAAGATCGCCGCCTGGGCGATCCAGCACGAGGTCCCCGTGATCGATTGTCCGGTGTGTGACACGGTCCCGGAGAGTCGGAGGCGAGATTTAAAGGGCGTGATGCGACAGTTCCAGTCGCTCAACGCAGATCTTCATGCCTCGGTCAGGACCGCGTTGTATGAAAACGTCGAGGCAAGCGCCGAGCCGTGACTCAGTTCCAGATCTCGACGTCCTTTTTGACCTTCTCGTTGGCGTCGGCGTACTTGGTCGAGACCGTCCTGCCGAACACCTTGACGATCAAGATCACCACACAAGCGATCAGGATAAGAAGGATGATGTACTCGGTGGCGCCCGCGCCTACTTCGTCTTCGTGCAACATCTTGAGGCGGGTTGTCAGTGCGTTTCTCATTCCTCTCCTCGCTGCAATGAGATGGCGATAAATAGCTTCGCTGCGTTTCGATAAGAACACGACATGCGGCGAACACCTTCCATGATAGAGGTTTCCCGGCAGAAACCAAAGGATCATCTCCAGATCGAGCGGTGACGCATGCTCACTCTTCCTCTTTGCCGTCGGCGAGCTTGAAGGTGATGTCCTCGGGGCGCTGGAGGTGATCCCAGCCGAGCACGCGCGCGCGCTTGAGCGCCTCGAGCACGTGCGCGCCCGAGTGCGTCGAGACCATCTTCTCGAGCCTCTCCATATGCTCCTCGGGGACCTCGACGCCGACACGCGCGGCGAAGCGCTCGACCATGTGGCGCCGGATCGCGCTGCTCGGCTCCTCGACCAACAAGATCTGATCGATGCGCCCGGGGCGCCGGAACGCGTCCGGGATCTGCGTGATGTCGTTCGAGGTGAACAGCACGAACGGCAAGTCATCCACCCCGCGTCGCTCCTCGAAGCTCGAGAGCTTCGCGCCGAGGATCGCCGACCCGACGCGATCCACGTCATCGAGGATCAACATCTCCGGGTTGAGCAACTTGAGCAGGTTCTTCCACTCGGCGCCGTGGAACTCCTCGTAGACGGTCGCAGCGAGCAGCGCGCAACGCTGCGTCAACTCGCTCGCGGCGTGCAGACACAGCGTGCTCTTGCCCGAGCCTGGCTTTCCCTGGAGCAAGACGCTTCGGCGGATGCCCTCATCGCGAAAACTGCTCCACTCCTCGACGCACTGCGCCAGCGCGCCGATGTAGCGAAAGTTGTCGAGCTCGAGCGTCGTCAGCACCACCTCGCCAGGGCCATACGTGTTGGCCTTGCGAAGATCCAGACGGAGCGCGCGGCGCCCCTTCCAGAGCGTCTGTGACAGGTGCTCGAACACCAGCGTGTGGTCTTGATCCTCGTTCGCGTAGAGATCCCACTCCGAGGAGTTCCCGTAGTGGAGCGCCCAGAAGTCGATCCCCTCGCGTGTCTGATAGTGCATCGCGCGGATGTCGCCGCGCTCGAAGACCACGTTTGTCTCGCGATCGATGCCGAAGTAGTGCATCGCGATCGGGATGTCCTCGGCGATCAAAATGCGCTTGTTCGCCGCCATATAGGCCGCCGCATCATCGAACAGGCCGCTCCCATCGACGATCACGCCGAGCACGCGCTCGACCAGCCCCGGCCAGCTCGACTTCTTCTCGAGCGAGAAGTCGCCGAGCAACCTCGAGAGCTGGCTCATCCGACGACGCATCAGGCGCAGGTCATGCTTCTCGCGCTCGAGCATGTCGCGCAGACGCGTGCCGATGATTTCAGTGTCCAGTTTGTCCATGATGGTTTTTCGCGCGCCCTTTTAAGGAGATGAGGGGTGTGGCTTCGCTTCTCTGTGTGCCGGGGAAGCAAAAATGTCCTGGCGCGTGTGATTATTTCCCGCGCCAGGACAAAAAATCATCTCCCCTCACTGCAAGAACGCTCAGTCGACCTTGTAGACTGCGTACTCCCAGGAGTTGAGCTGGACGCTCGCCGAGGTGCCGTTCACCACGAACTGGCGATCCGAGTTCACGCTCGAGAGCGTCTTTCCGTTGAGCCCGAGATCGGCGGGGATAGTGACCTCTTCGGTCCTCGCGCCTCCCTTGTTCATCGCCACGATCACGACCTCGCCAGGACCCGTGTGGCGCGCGTAGACGTAGAGCGAGTCATCCACCCAGAGCTCGGTGCGAGCGCCACGGCGCAGGGGCTCGAGCTCTTTTCTTGCCTGGCCGAGCGCCTTGACCCGACTCGCCAGCTCCGCCTGCCCCGCGTTCCAATCCCAGAACATCATGCGTCGGTTATCCGGGTCCGCAGAGCCCGCCAGCCCGATCTCATCACCGTAGTAAATCAATGGGATGCCCGGCTGCGTGAGCAGGAAGGCAAAGCCCATGCTCATGCGGTTAATGATGTTCCATTGCTCGTCGGTGATCGTGTCCTGTGGACCTTGCGCCATCACATCGAGCGTCGAACTCCATGGGTCCCAGTCATTGCCCAGGGCGTCGGTGGAGAAGCGCGGGATGTCGTGGTTTCCAAGGAATGGCGACATCCACATGTAGGCGTCCCCGTAAGCCATCTCGCTGCGCACCACGGCGGCCTCCAGATCGCGGAAGGAGCCGTCGTGGCCAAAGGTGCCACGGATCGGGTAGAGGAGCGGGAAGTCGAACTGACCGTGGAGTTCGTAATCCGCCACGTAGTTCATGATCAGGCCATACCCATCCCCGCCCGTGTAAGTCTCGCCGACCGTGTAGAAGGGGGTCGCGCCCTTGGCCTCGAGCTCCTGGGTGCGCTTCCTGAGCGAGCGCATGATGATGTGATCCATGTGCTTGGCGGCGTCGACGCGGAATCCATCCACGTCGAACTTCTCGGCCAGGCGCATCGTGTCATTGACCTGACGCTTGAGGATCTCGTGGTTGCGATAGCTCAGGTCTGGCAAGTAGGGCGCGAACTGACAGGTCAGTGGTTTGCCGTTTGGACCCTCCCAGGCGCAGCCGTCGTTGCCGCAGGTGCAGGTCTTGGCGCACCAGCCCGGGTTCTCACGGCAGTAGAGGTGATCCTCGTGCACGTGGTTGTGGACGACGTCGAACAGGATGCGTATGCCGCGCGCGTGCGCCGCGTCGATAACTTGCTTGAGGCGCGCGTCAGAGCTTTGCTCGGTGTCCCCGTAGCGCGACTCGGTCGTCAGCGGATCGGTGGGCCAGTAGCCGTGGAAGCCGGTGAACATGTTGAAGCCATCGCCTCCAACCCATGCCTCGTCGGTGTTCTCGTACACCGGCGAGAGCCAGAGGAGGTTGACGCCCATCTCCTCGAAGTAACCTTCCTCGATCTTTTGCAAGATCCCGTTGAAGTCTCCTCCCATGTAGCCAGCGATCGGCGCCACACCCTGGATGGGCGGCACAGGCATCGTCCCGTCCGAGTCGAGGAAGCGATCGGTGAAGATCAGGTACATGACCGAGTCTTGCCACTCGAACGGCTCCTCCTCGTACCACATCGGCAGCCAGAGCGGAGATCCTTGCACGGGGCGCCCGTCCACATCCGCTGCGCTCGCGCGCAGCGAGTATTTGCCAAACTCCTCGGCCTGATAGGTGATCTGGACGACGCCCTGGTCGACATCGACATCGACCGCGTCGCTCGATGCGTCGAGCTCGATGTTGCCGAGCGAGAGGTCGAGCGAGGTGGGATCGATCTTTGCTCCGCCTGTTGCCGAGACAAACTTGAGCGTGACGGTGATTTCGCCATCCTCGCTGACGTCGTTGCTGACCACCTTCCACGCGGGGATCGAGCAGTCGTCGACGCGCAGGTTGCGGTTCTCGATGTCACCCGCCCACTTGGTCGGGACATCAGGCGGAGGCTCGCCCTCGTACTCGCCGTCGATGACAAACTTGTAGGCGTAGTCTCCCGGTTCGAGCTGGACCTCGGCGCGCCAGATCCCCTCGCTTCGCTCGAGCGGGGTCGCGTTGATGTCCCAGTCGTTGAATTCGCCAGCGATGGTGACAGAGCTCGCGCCCTCACCTCCCTGGTACTCGACCACGCGCGAGCACTCGCGCTCCTCGGCCGGGCCAGGATCGATGGTCGTGTTGTTCTGCGAGTTATTCTGACCAGTTGTCCCCGAAGCGTTGTTCTCTTCGGGGAACTGCGGGCATCCAAGCAGTGGGAGCAGGCTTGCCGCCAGCAATGCTATGGTGAGCTTGCGATCGATGTACATAACCTGTGAACTCCGTCTCGGCATGGGGCGCTTGTGCACGGATGGTTTTGGGGCTTTTCCGAGCGTTTGACAAGATTGCCACGAAACCCGTGTATTTTCAAAATGCGCGATCATCGATGATCGGCGCATAAATCTTGCTCGAACAACCAATTCGATCGCCTCGCGGCGCCTCGTTATGGCGCGGCTTCAGGCGCGCGGTCGGCTGTCGTGGCGATCTTCGGTGGTTGGAAATCATCGATTTTTTGTGCTCCGTCCGCTATCTTTTAAGATGTACGGCGGAGTGTCCCAACTGGATCATATGCGTGGATGATCAGGGGGTTTTATCTTTGGAGGTCACCACATGCGTTCGATGTTCAAGCTCGAGATGCTTCTGCCCATGGCTCTGATTTTCGCGCTCGGTTGCTCCGAGGCGCCTTCTGTCGACCCGATCGATGGCGAGGACAGCAAGCTCGATCCTTCCGACAAGGGGAACATCCCCAACGGTGGAAGCATCGGCGGCGGAGGCGGAGGAGGCGGAGGTGGCGGAAACAACACCACGACAGATACGCCTCCAGATCCTCAGTCACCAACGCAGCTCGGTCTGAACCCGGAAGATCCCAACCTCCCTCCAGATGTCGGCGACTTTGACCCGGTGAGCGCCGCGGGGCGTTGTGATTCGCGTATCTATGCCCTGGACGCGGTCGGGACGCAGACCTTGATCGGCGGCGCCGATGCGACCTTTAATGCCCAGGGCAAGCTGCTGCGTCGAACCACCGAGGATGGCACCATCGCCGAGGAGTATACCTACGGCGTGGGCTCTCGACTCACCGAATACACGCGCATGGAGGGCGAGACCTCGATCTCCACCACCTGGACCTACAACTCGCGGGGTCTGCTCACAACACGCACGACCTCCAGCGGCGAGGATGTCACCGAAGAGATCTCTTACACCTACGATGGGGAAGGGCGCGTCGCGACGCGTTCGGTGCGCACGCTCGATGGAGACGCATTGGGCGAGCCAGAGGTCTTCCTCTTCGTGTATCCCGATCTGTTGACGCGCCTGCTGGTTCGCGACAGCGATGGCGATGGCGCCTACACCGAGGGGACCGACGCGTTCGTCTCCGAGACGGTGTTCTTCATCGATGGGCGCATCAACAGCGTCCGTCAGGTGAGCGATCCTTCCGTGAAGATCGCCTATCAGTATGACGAGGCGCAGCTCTGGAGCGGCGGCCAGATCGAGAACGAGATGGGACCTCTCGAGGGGGGCTTCGCGTTCGTGGGTGCTGGAGAGACTGGGCTACAGGTCTCGACCATTCGCCCCTGGACGTTCGAGCCCGACGGGCAACTCGACGGCGTCGCGGTCCTCGATCGCGGAGAGGTGCTGCGCACCACATCCGGCCAGGTCAACGGCCTCGAACTCTATGGATCGAGCAGGGATACCCCCGTGGCGCTCATCGAGTTCGAGGGGCCAAACTGTGACCGCACTCGCGCGGGTTGGCTCGAGTTGACGCGTCAGACGCTCTCGCTCGCCTGCGATAGCGATGTGCCTTGCGAGCGCGTCAACTGACGCGCCATCAGGAATAGATGCAACAGTTTGCGCCTCGGGGTGAAGTGATTTCATAGCCGAGTGATTTTTAACCGCACCATGTCAGGTGCGGTTTTTTGTTTTAAATCAATGCCTTGCGTTGGTTTTGTGGGTTTTGGCCTGATCCTTGCTCGTGAGTATTGTCGTCCTTTTGGAGTAACCCGTTTGCGGGGTGCATCGGTCGCTTGACGGCCTGGAATGCGCCTTCGATGGCACCCGTGTGTCTTCGCTCAGGCAAGGGTTCGATGGCACATACAACCCCCTGGAGTAACCTCATGGCTTATGCCGTTACACGCCGCCTGCTTCACGGCGCGCTTCTCTGCCTCGCTTCCACGCTGATGCCTGCTTGTGCGGATAGCGTCGATTCACCTGCGCCGCTTTCCGGGAACCCCGAGAACTCAGATCCCTGGACGACCAACAATGGCACGAGCCCGATGGCGCTCGCGTGCGCTGATATCATCGCAGAGCAGGCGGACGCGTTGTCCGAAATTTCGGGCTCGGTGAGTATCGTGGGGCGCAACCCGGAGGACCCGAACTTTGCAGATACGCGCGTGGGGGCTCGTCCTCCTGAGCGGCCTGCCTCCGGGTCATGTCTCGAGCAAGCGCGCAAACCAGATGGCGAGCTTGTTTGGGAAACGCTGCGCAAGTTCGACGCGCAGGGGCGGCTGTCCTCGTGGCGCGACGCCGACGAGCTGCTCTCGCGCTACACCTATGATGAGGATGGGCGCATTGCCAGGATCACGACCTCGCAGCTCGGCGCTCGGTCGACGGCGTCCTGTCGGCGCGATTTTGCTTACGTCGGTGACCTGTTGCTGTGCGCCGAACAGCTTTGCGGAGAGGAGACCTCGCTGTCGCGGTGGGAGTATGATGATGAGGCGCGCATTGTCCGAGGATGTCACGAGGATGGCGGTGAGCTTCGCTGCACGTCGTTCGCCTATCCTGACGAGCTGGTCCGCGAGGAATATGCTGGCGCGGCGATAGATCCTGCGCAGCGTTCGCGCGCGATCGCGTTCCTCGACGACGGGCGTCGGGAGAGCGAGGTCGTCAATGACCTCACCTACGGTGGTCCTCCCAGGGAGCTTCTCTATGCCTACGAGGCGGAGGGACGCCTCGAGAGCCTCGTCGATCCGACCGATGCGTCGACGCTCTACGAGTTCTTCTACGACGAGCAGGGGCGAGTGATTCGTGTCTATCCTGGCGGGACCGCCGTGGAGTACCCGAACGTGCCGCTCCCTCCAAACTCGCTCGGTGTTCGCGTGGAGTTCGAGCGCGACGCGTCCGGCGCGCTCGAGCGCGCCGATCTCTACGACTGGTCGGGTGATTTTATGGGACACGTCGCGTTTCAGGGGAGCGCGTGCGAACGCTCCGTCATCGCGTGGCAAAGAGACCTCGACGCCCTGAGCTACAGGTTGCTGTTCTGAGCCCCTTTCATCCCCTTGTGCTCGCGGCATGATGCGCTGTGTTTGCTGGCTGACCCCGCTGCTGAACGGTGATTTTGTATGAAGAAAACTATGTTCGATATCGACGTGTCCTCTCGTCTCTTTTGTGTTCTCGCGCTGTTGCTCGCGGCAGGGTGCAGTGATTCTGTTTCGACAGAAGATTCTCCCAACGCGTGGGAGTTTGGAGAGGAGCAGGGCGATGAACCTGTGTTTGAGGACGGGCAGGGTCCGCCTTCAGAGCAAGAAGAAGTCCCCGCGAACCAGGACACAGACAAAGGCACAGGAGAGGAGGTCGCGCAGCCCCGGTCGCCCGAGCCTGTGGGGAGAAACCCGGATGATCCGAACCCAGTGATCGCCGATGGCATCACTTATCCACCACGCAGTTTTTGCAAGGAGGTCGTCGTCGATGTGAACGGCGAGCTGGTGCGACGCGAGACTCGTGACTATGACGAGCAGGGGCGGCTACGCCTTGTTCAGAGAAACTACGACCGCGTCGAGTACTTCTACGATGCGCGAGGGAAGCTCGAGAGGATCGAGGACAGCGAGGGTTGCGGCGCCGCGTTTGTCTACGAGGATGACTTGCTTGTCGAATCGAGCGAGCTCTGTGCCGGGACCGAAGAGGGCGATCATGTGTCCAGGCGTTGGTCTTATGATGAGCAAGGCCGCCTCATCACCGATTGCTCCTACAGGCGTGGCGAGGGCAGCGAACGTCTCGATGAAGTCTGCTCTTCGTTTGCCTATCCGACGCCGCTCTCCCGATTCGAGTACGGCTCGAAAGAGCCGGTCGAGGACAGCCTCTTTATGGAGCGACACTTTCACGAGGATGGCCGCCGCGCGAGCATCGTGCACCACTCCCTTGCCTACGGCGGTCCAGACAACGAGTCGCGCTACATCTATGACGAGGGGCTTCGCCTGCTTGGACTGGAATCGAGCAGAGAAGCCGGTTTTCATTACAGCTTTGTCTACAACGACGAGGGGCGCCTCGCGGAGGTCGCGCCGTTTGGCCCCGAGCTGACCTTCGAGCCAGCTCATGACATCTATACTATCCCGGGCAGTCGCGTGCTCGTCGAGCGCGATGCATCGGGCGCGCTCGAGTCCGTCCAGTTTTACGACTGGCAAGAGAACTTCGTCGGTAGGCTCTCGCTCCAGGGGGACGCTTGCGAACGTGGCGAGATGGAGTGGTTGTCCCTGGCGCGCACGACGTTGAATTTGCTGGATCGCTGAGAGCCTACTGGAACGACGATGATAGGTGGATTGTCATGATCAATGTAATCCATCTTTTTGTTGCTGCTAGGCTTTTGCTGCCGTGGCTCGTGTCGCCGAGGGAGAAAGAGGCCGGGGCGTTTTTTGCCACGGGTCATCGAGAAGTTGCCCCTCGGTGGCAAAAAACGCCCCGGCCTCTTTCTCCCGCGCTGGCTGGCGTTGTTTGCAGGATCAGCGCGCCAACCTGATCGCTTGCGCGCACACTTCTGGCAGCGTGATTCGCCTCTCATCGGCGCTCCATGCGCACATCACGATCGTGCGCTGATGTTTGACGCGGGCATGTCCTATCAGGACATGCCCGCGTTCGTTGTCGGTGGGGATGCTCAGGTGCGTGCACTTGGCTTGTCTGGCTGCCGACGCCGACGCGATCTCACAGCGTCTCTCGTCGAACGCGACCTTGCCACCAAAGGAGCGTTCCATGCCGGTGGCGACCTCCTTGATAAACAACGCCTCGGCGCGACCGTCTGTCTCCTCGGCGAGCGTCTCCCAGAGGAGCTGCGTCTCGCCGCAGTCGATGTGGCGAGGGCCGCTCCTCTGGCAACCTGGCGGGATCGTGATCGGCTCCCCCGCGAGGCGAGGGACGAGGTGATTGTTGCCCTCCTCGCCGCGTGGTTCGGCAGGCATCATGTAGGCAGGTGGGCCGCCATTGAGTGAGAATTCGGCCAGGACGGGCTTGCAGAGCGCCTCGATTTCCTGTTCGAGACCTGCGCAGTGGGCTGTGCGCACGGCGTTGTTGCCGTCCTCGAAGACGGCAAAGATCCCCGCGACCTCGATATCGGTGGGGGGAAGTTCTTCGATGCGTTCGGTGAATCGGTAGGAGATCGCGTGAAGGGGGCGCATTCCGGCGCTCGTGTTCATGCTCCTGAGGTTCGCGCGCCCCCACTCCACGCCTTGTTCTGCGCGGTGGTGCTCGAGTGATTCCTTGAACGCGATCAACTGCGCGCGACCATCGGAGTCATCCTGAGGTTGCGCGTCACCCCAGACCAGTTGCACGGACTCGCCACAGCTCCACTGGATGCCCGCGTCGGTCCAGTGCGGATCGCGACACTGCTCGATCGGTGTGAGCGCGGGCGTGGCGACAGGCGTCGACTCTGTCGCAGCGGTTTCTGCGAGAGGTTGTTCTGCAGGCGTCTTGTCTCGTTTGCAGGCGGGCGCGAGCGTGATGCAGAGCGCGAGGATGGCGAGGATATTGGCGCGTGACATGGTGTTTCTCTCCGAGGTTCGTCATCTTGAACGAGCGTTTCTCAGAGAGGTTTTCGGCCAACCGCGGCCAGATGTTGCGGCGAGGCGTCAGGTCGAGGTGTGAAACCTCGCCGCACGGTTATCCTGCGGAGATGAGGGGTTTGACGTATACGTCGCCCTCTTCGCTGACTTCGGTGGGGTAGGTTTGCAGCGGCGCGCAGCGGCGCACGTTGCATTTTCCGGTGTGCAGATCGAAGGAGTACTGGTGATGCGGGCAGATGATCTTGCCGCCATGCACCACGCCGTAGGCCATCGATTCTTGCTTGTGCGGGCAGAGCTCGTCGACGGTGAAGAAGCCATCCTCGCCGCGACAGACGAGCAGGCTTCGGCCACCGAGGGTGACCTTGGCGGGCATCACCGCGGGGACTTCCTGCCCGCCACAGGCGCGCAAGAACCCCCGCTCGATGAGGGCTTGTGAGGAGTTTTCACTCATTGGTTTTTTGTCCAGGCGTGAAGGTTTCTTTGGAAGCAGCGTCGAGGATCACTTCACGCGCAGGATGCGGCCGCCGCGGCTCGGGACCTGGACCACAACCTCCTGATTGCCTCCGACGGTGACCTCGTAGCCATCGTCGTTAAAGACATCCACGAGCGTCGTGTTTGCCGGGAAGCTGACCTGCATGCCGCCGCCGCCGAGCGAGGATGCGCTCGTCTCGCTCTCTTTATTGGCGTTGGTGTTGAGCACGACGAGGATCGACTCGCCATCATAGCTTCGCTCGAAGGCGTAGATCCCGGCGTCCTGCTCGTCGCCGGTGCGCGAGCTCGCCCAGCGAATGCGGTAATCACCGCGACGCAGCGGCGCGAGCTCCTGACGCAGCCCCGTGAGCTTCTTGATGTACTTGTAGATGATGTGGTTTCGGTCAAACGGGACGAACGCGGCTTCGCGCTCCTCGGGGTCGGTGATCGGGTTCCCCTCGGAGTCATAGACGATGTAGTAGGAGTTGAACGGCATCCTCCACATGTCTTCGCGGTTCGCCGGGTCGTTGCCGCCGTTATACGCCAGCTCGGTGCCGTAGTAGATGCACGGGATGCCGTCCATCGTCAGCAGGTAGAAGAGCGCGTTCCTGAGCGCGTCGAGGTCATTGTAGTTGTACAGAAAGCGCGAGACGTCATGGTTGTCCATGAAGTTGACCAGCACCTTCGTCGGCGCCACGGGGTTGCCGTTGGCGTCCACGACGCCGCCGTCCTGACCCTCAGAGCCATAGCGCTCGCCGCGCAGGTTATAGAGCTCCTCGATCTTTGTGGTCGGCTGGTTGCGCTTGAAGACGTCGTCGAAGACCTGGAACTTGTGCGAGAAGTAGAAGACCGAGTCGAGCTCTCCCTTGCGCGTGTAGCTGCCGAGGAGCTCGTCGTTGCCATCGAACACCTCGCCGAACATGAGGAAGTTGTTCTTACCCATGGCCGCGGCGTTCTTGCGGATGCCTGCGGTGAACTCTCGCCAGAACTCGTGCTCGATGTGCTTGACGGTGTCGATGCGGAAGCCGTCGATGTTGGTCTGCTCGATCCACCAGGAGAAGACCTCGATGAGCTTGGCGCGGACCTCGGGGCGCGTGGTGTCGATGTCCTTCAGGCCGCCCGGGAAGTCGGCGCGCTCGACCTGCTCGGGGTAGTTCCAGCCCCAGGGCGTGACGACGCGTCCGCGGCGGTTGTACCACTCGGGGTTCTGGAACTCGACGGGCATCGGCGGCACGCGGTTGACCTCGGGCATATACACCCAGCGCACGGGCGCGGGGCCAGCTTCACCGAGGCTCGTGTAGGATTGCACACCGCGAGGGTCGTAGTCCGGGTCCCACTCGGTCACGCGGATCAACCTCGACTCCTGGCGATCGCCACAGGAGAACCCGCTCGTATCCGAGCCGAGCCCATCATCGTAGCAATACCCCGAGCCCTGGATGTTGATGTCCGGGTTCCCGTTGAGGTTGATGTCGTAATAGAAGAGCTGCCCGATATGGTTGGTGACGATATCGAGGATGATCTTCATATCGCGCTTGTGCGCTTCGGCGACGAGCTCGCGCATCTTGTTCAGGTCGCCAAAGTGCGGGTTGGTCGCCTGAAAATCCTGCGTCCAGTAGCCGTGATACCCGGCCACGCCCGCGTCCTCCTCGACGTTCTTGACCGCCGGAGAGATCCAGAGCGTCGTGACGCCGAGCTCCTGCAAGTAGTCGAGCCTGTCGATCACGCCCTGCCAGTCACCGCCATGCCATCCTGTGGGGGCGTCGACCTCGAGGTTGTAGTCGTTGTTCGGGTCGCCGTTGTCGAAGCGATCGACGAGGACCTGGTAGATGACCTCGTCGCGCCAGTCCTCGACGAGCGTCTCCTTGGGCGGAGGCTCGCTCTTTTGCACCTGGAAGCAGGATGCCAGCGGGAGCGCGAGCGCGAACAGCATCGCGCACACTGAGAGTGAGAGGAGTCGTGGTTTCGGATGCGTCATCGTATCGACCTCGAGCGGACGAGGGGCCTCGTGCGTGATCTCTTTTTTTGTGAGGCGAGGAGCGACTTGTTCGGGGTCCTCCTCGCCGCATTCAAGAGCGCTTGCTGCGAGTGTAAACAATGTCCTCGTGAGAGGAAAGCAGCGCGTTCACTCGTCGAAATCGAGCGCGTGACGTCTGCGATGCGAGACCCTCGGGTTTCGGCGATCCTCACACTTTACACAGTAGAGCGCCCAGGGCATGACCTCGAGCCGCCCAGGCTTGATCGGCTCCTCGCAATCGAGGCAGTAGCCAAACTCGTCGGGATCCTGCTCGAGGCGCGCGAGCGCGTTGTTGATCTTCTCGAGCACCAGCGCGCGTTGTTTATTACGTCTGGAGGCGATGACCTGGTTCATTTCGTTGAGCGGTTGCGCGTCCTCGTCAGGCCGCTCGGTCGGGTCGATCTTGTTCGGATCGATCTCGACATCGCCCTCTCTCACGAGGTCATCGCGCTTCTCGAGCAGCAGCACGCGCAACCGCTCGACGTCGACTTCATCATCACTGGGATCGTACATCGTCTCTACTCTTCTTCCGCAGATGCTGCTGCTCTGGCGTCTGTGACCAGCTGCCGAAAACCGGGATAGGCGGGCTCGTAAAGCATCAGGTCCTCGAGCGTCAATCCGCCACCTCTCGCCCATCCCATGATCAACGAGAAGTCACTCTTATCGCGCATCTTCATCTGGACCGCGAGCTTCTTGAACCAGCCGCGACGCGCTTCGGTGTTGTTCGGGCGCGCGCCGTGTTCGCGCTCCCATGTTTTGTAAATCTTCTCGATGCGCGCGTGCGTCTCGGTGATGTGGCTGTACCACTGCGTGAACTCGTCGAAGTACTCCTTGTAGAACGCCTCGACCTCTTCCTCGCTCATCTTTTCATCGATGAGGTGTTCCAGAAAGTCCTCCCAGCGGTGCAGGTCTGGCCTGTTCCACAACATCTCCACGACCGTCTTGTAGGTGACCTTCATCCTCAAGGCGAAGTGGTGCAGGTACTCGGCGGTCTTGACCTTGACCCTGTGGACGATCCTCCCGTCACGCTCGAAGCACACGATCGAGCCCTCGGGGATGTCAGGATCGGTGGCGAGCTGCTCGCGCAGTCGCTCGACGCCGCGCTCGAAGTTCTCGTCCTCGATCAGGATCGCTGGCGCGTCGACCTCGTGTTCTGCTGCCCAGGCGAGCACGCGCGCGTTCGACCAGTAATGCATCTCGTTTAGATCAAAGATCGAGAGCAGCACCATGCGTTTCTGCGCGCCGTAGTTCGTGACCTGCTTGGTCTTGGGGTGAATCAGCTCGAAGATCAGGCTCAACCCTTCGATCGCTTCCCCCGAGAGGAGCTCTGGATTTTGCTCCTCGAGCGTCTCTCTGGCGAGCGCGAGGTAGGGGCCTTCCTCGTCGATCTCGGCGCCTTCGATCACCGAGCGCGTCGTGAAGACCACGCCATCCTCGTGCGCGAACATGTGGATCATCGTCCCATCGAGCTTCTCGGGGAACGAGAAGCCCACGTTTCCTTTGGCCAGCAGCGCCTGCGAGGTCGTGTCCGAGTGCTCGCGCAGCCCGTGGTTGAACATCTTGACGAGCGGGATGCTGACAAACCGATACTCGGGCTCGCGCACATACACGATCCCCTTGGCAAAGAGCTGGTGCTCGTGCGTTGGCTCGAAGAGCGTCGGCCCGGAGTTGGCCACGATCAAACCGTCGGGGCGCTCTCTTTTTTTGAGGTGTTCGTCCTCGTCGATCAAACGGAGCACCTCCTGTTCGTGGTCGCGGAGCGTGCCGAGCAGGGTGTCGAGGTCGAGCGTGGTGATTGGGCGTAGCAAGGAGGTCATAGACGCGCTGTCCTTTCCAAAAGGGTTGCAGCCTCACGAGGGGAGCCGGGGTGCTTCTTATACCTTCGCGATGGCCGGTTGTCTTCCCTGAGACCTTGGAAGAGGCGCGGCTTTTTCCTGACACACTTTAGCGCCAACCTGGCTCCCATCGCGCTCGATCACGCAGCTCGCGCCAGGGAATCGTGAGCGTCGCGTCGCGATCGAGCGTCGCGAACAGCGTCACCACGCCCTTCTTCTTGCTGTAGCTGCTGACCTCCCAGTGACAAAACTCGAGCGCCTCGTCCACGCTCGACCACTTGCTGCCGGGCAAGTGCCTCGGATGGATCGGGTGAGGGGTCGGCGAACCTGTCTTCTGTTCTTGCATGGCCGCGTCCTTTCTTTTCGGGTGATCCTCACGTCATGTCGCCAGGATGCGAGTGCTAGGATGATCCTGGCGGGGGTCATGGTTCGACTCCCGCTTTGTCTTTTTGCTGGCTTCTCGATACAAAGAGGTGGCGCTCTTGCCTTGCTCATCGAGGAACACCGTGTCCAAGCCAGACGGCTACCTTTTCGATATCCCGGAACCTTTGCTCAAGGGGGGGATGTTTATCCCGCTCGGGAATCAAGTGGTTTTGCCCGGCGGCGCGGCCATGATCCGTTCGACCGAACACTCCAGCGCGAAGATCTTCGAAGAGCTCGGCGTCAAGAACGAGTTCTTCACCGCCGTCCTCGCAAAAGATGACGCGCCGGATGGCGAGCCCGGTTATCACGAGATCGGGACGCTCAGCCTTATCGCCGACCACAAACCTCAACGCGATGGCACCTGGCTCACGATCATCGCGGGCATCGGGCGCGTTCGCCTCGGCCAGACTTATCTCGTGGCCGAGAGCCCTTTCCCCAGGTTGGATGTCGAGATCGTGCCCACGCTATGTGATGACGAGGCGGAAGCGCGCAGGCGCCTTCACTCCTTCGAGAAAATCGCCACGGGGCTAGGCTCGAGCCACGAGGATCTGGTCAACGCGCTTCACCGTTACGCGCGCGAGGACGCCGAGCCGAGCCTGAGCGTCGATCGCCTCGCGGGGCTTGTCGGCGTGGGGCGCCCCGCGTTGCTCCAGCAGTTTTTGAACGAGACGGACATCTTCGCGCGCCTCGACATGCTCGATTCCCAGTTGCTCGAGTACATGGCGCGCGTCAAGGGGCGCGACGCTCGACGCAAGCCCGGCGGTGATTTCGATTGAGCGCGACGTTTGGCGATCTTCGCAGCATCCTCCAGTCATCCGAGCGCTCCCCAAACGAGCGGTGGGCGTTGCTCACCGAACTCATCGAACAGTTTGCGGGAGATGAGCTCGACGAGGTCATCCTCCCTTATTGCCTCTCGCACCTCGAGCGCATCCCGCTCGAGGTGCGACGCGTCCCGCTGCGTTGGCTCGAACGTATTCTTCGCTCGGAGCCACTCCCCTTCCTCCCCATCGCCGCCGTCCTCGACACCGAGGGTCGCGGGATGCGCCTCGAGAACATCGGCGCCGAGGTTATCGGCAAGACGCCACACCTCGATAACCTGCGTGTTCTGGCCTTGCGCCGACAGTTGATTCATCCATCGGGGCTCGCGCACTTGCTCGCGGCCGATTGGATGGAGAACCTCGAGCGCTTGCACCTGGATGAAAACCTGCTCGGTGATGGAGGCATTCAGGATCTGGCGTCGAGCGCGCCATGGCCCTCACTGAAAACCCTCTCGGTGCGCGCCTGCGGGATCGCGCGAGGTGGCGTGGCGCGCCTGTTCGATTCCTCGTTGATGCTTCACCTCGAAGACCTCGACCTCTCTCGCAACGAGCTCGGATGGGGGATCGGCGCGACGATGGGAGCGAGGTTGCCGCGCTCCAGGCGGCTAAAACGTCTCGTGCTCAAGCGAAGTGGCCTGGTGAGCTATGACGCGAAATCACTCGGCGCGACGATCGCGCAGGCGCCAGCGCTCGAGCAGCTCGAGATCGGCGAGAACGCGCTCGGTGACGAGGCGCTCGCCGATATGCTCACTGCGATGCGAGGGGGAGGCGTGACCCACCTCTCGCTCGAACAGAACGGTGTCGGACCAGCCAGCATCCGGGCGCTCGCCGGGCTCTCATCGCTCACACACATCTCGCTTTCGGAAGGGCGCCTGCCGAGGCTGTCTCCGCTGACGCGCCATCCATCGCTCGCGGCGTTGAGCGTCTCGAAGGATCTTGGCAGCGAGGCGCTCGCGGGGTGTTTTCACACCGCTGGCGCAAACCTCACGCACCTGAGCATGACCAACGGCATGCTCGATATGGATGTCCTGCTCGAGCTCGCGACCTCACCGCTGGTCGAGACCTTGACCCACCTGAAGCTCGACGCGGCGAACTTGCAGCCCGCTCACATCGAGGTCATCTGCAACACCTCCTGGCATCGCCTCGAGCATCTCTCGCTGCGCCTGAACAACCTGGGAGATGAAGAGGTTCGCATGCTCGCGGGTGCGCGTGGCCTGCCAAAACTCACCTCGATCGACCTCACGCACAACATCTTCGACGCGGCGAGCGCCAGCGCGCTCGCCGACGCTCTCGCCGCGAACAGAGCGAATCTGAACTCCTGATCCAGATCGGGGCGGATCGGGAACAAGATCCCATGGGCAGTTGACCCCAATGTGTGACAGGTTGTCACGGTTTGGCGGGGTGTGGTGATGTAGGTGCAGGTGTTACAAAGTATTACATGTGGTCCCCTGTGGTGTTTTGTGCTTGTGACAGGCGGTCCATCGGCCATTCGACGAAAAGATGTATGATCTTATCCTACATGGTGGCACATGCGTTGCACTAACTGATGTCGGACACCGAATGACTCTCCTCGAATGGAGGATATGTGATGAAGCACTGGACATTGATTCTCGCAACTTTCGCCACGCTCACCCTGGGTTTCTGCGCGACCGCGTCGGCAGATTACTTGCCAGAGGGGGGACAGGCCGAGGCTTCGACCGACAGCGCCGAGCGCGTCCAGAACTTCCTCGAGAGCAAGAACTTCATGGCGAGCCGCCTCGAGCTGCGCAAGCACTCGGGGGATGTGGTCGCAGACCTCGTCGAGATCAGCCAGAACACGCGCGTCGAGCGTGACACCCGCGCACGTGCCATCAAATGTCTGGCGCTCTATCGCGATGATGATCGCGCCATCGACACCCTCGGCACGCTTTTCGCAAAGATCAAAACCAGCGACAAACTGTTCCCACAGGTTGTCGTCAGCTACACGGAAATGCGCGGCGAGGATGTCGTGAACGAGATCGCGCCGCTGCTCCAGAATAAAGATCGCAATGTTCGCATGGCCGCAGTGATCGCGCTGGGCCGCTACGGCGGACAAACAGGTTACGAGCAACTCCAAGAGGCCAAAGCAAACGAGCAAGACACCCAAGTGCTCGAGCGTATCTCCCGTTACACCCACTAATCGGCTTCCATCCGGGTTGTTTGTAAAAAAGCGGGCAAGCTCTTCACCCAAAGAGCTTGCCCGCTTTAATTTCTTGTCGCTTTGTTCGCTGGCAATCCGCCTTAGCTCGCCTTGTTCGCGCGAAGCTCACCGAGCAACTGAGAGGCGCGGTGGACCTTGATCTCGCCATCCTCGATCAGCAGGTCGACGAGCGTGTCGAGCTCCTCGTCAGTGGCGCCCGCGGTCGCGGCGACGCTGCGTGCGTGCAGTGACATGTGCCCGCGCTGGATGCCCGTGGTCGCGAGCGCCTTGACGGCGGCCATGTTCTGCGCGAGCCCCACGGCGCCCATGACCTCGGCGAGCTCGTTGGCGGTCTTGGCGTCGAGCACCTTGTGGGCGAGCTGCACGGTGGGGTGGAGTTTGATCGGGCCGCCGACGGTGCCGACCTGCATCGGGATCTCGATCTGGCCGACGAGCGTGTCGTCGTCCTCGGTCCACCACACCGCCATGGGGCGGTACTGGCCGTCGCGGCAGCAGTAGGCGTGCGCGCCAGCCTCGATCGCGCGCCAGTCATTGCCGGTGGCGATGCAGACGGCGCCGATGCCGTTCATGATGCCCTTGTTGTGCGTGGCAGCGCGGTAAGGATCGACCTCTGCGAACTGGCTGGCGAGTTCGATGCCGCGCGCGACCTCCTCGCCGGAGAAGTTCTTCCAGGCGAGCTGATCGAAGGGGATCTTGCAGCGCGCGCGGACGATGCGGCGGTCTGCCAGGTTCGAGAGGATGCGCAAAAAGACGGTGCCGCCGGTGAGCTCCTCGATCCTGGGCGCGATCCCCTCGGCCATGGTGTTGATGAGGTTCGCGCCCATCGCATCGCAGCAGTCGATGAGCAGGTGCACGACGACCATCGACTGATACTTGCTCTCCTGAATCAGGCGCACTTCGATGTCTCGGGCGCCGCCACCGCGCGCGGCCATGTTGGGGTGGAGCGCGTTGGCCATCTCGAGCAGCTCGCGCTTGTGGGCGAGCACGGCTTTGCGCGCCGCCTCGAGATCATCGCAGCCGATGACCTGGATCTGGCCGATCATGACGTTGGATTCGCACGAGGCGGTGAAGCCACCGGAGGCGCGCGCCAGCTTGGCGATATGGCTCACCGCGGCGACCACGCTGGGCTCCTCGATCGCCATCGGGACGACGTAATCCTTGTCGTTGATCTTGAAGTTGAGCCCGAGCCCCAATGGCAACTCGAGGACGCCGATCAGGTTCTCGACCATCTTGTCCGCGACCGGCAGCGGCAGCCCGCCGCGGCGCTCGCTCAAGTAGGCGATGTCATCGCGGTCGATGAGTCCTCGTCGCTCGAGCTCTGCGAGGCGCTCGGAGAGCTCCATCTTGTAGAACCCCGAGATGCGCGAAGAAGAGAGGAGGGTGTCCTGGTCTCGCTCACTCATGATCTGTTTGGCCCTTGTCATCTTCAATCATCCTCTCGGCGCTCCTCCCTTTTGGTCCGGTTCTTCGCCATTCTTGGCTTCTCGAACAGGGAGAGGTCGCCGTCTGCTTCCAATTTCTCGACGCACTGCGTCATCATAGTTCGCCAAAGGTTTAACCACGGTCCTGGCGAATTCATGACAGGAAAACGATCAATGGTCGTTTTCGTCGGTTGAGTGGTCGAGAGACACGATTTGTTGGTGGAGGCTCTGATCAGAGCGCTTTTGAACAGGCGCTGGCGATCCTCCGCTGGTGAGATTCAGGAGGGCGCGAGGAAGGTTCGTTGCCAGCGCAACAAAAGGTTGGGAGAGAGGGGAGAGGGCGCGGCGCGGTGGCTTGTTCAGCCGATAAGGCGCAGGCCGCGTTCTGCGGCGCGTGCTTTGGCAGGGCGTTGTGCCTGACGCGCGTCGGGGTCCATCATATTGATGGCCTGGCACAGATCGGGGACCTGACCTGCTGCGAGGCGGATGCGCCTGAGGGTCGTCCAGCCGAGATCGCCGCAGTCGGCCTCGAGGCGCATCTCCAACGTGGGAGTTTCGCCGGGCGTGGCGATTTGAACGAGCTGGACGCGCGTTCCTTCTTCTTCGCCAGCGAATGTACCCAGTGTTTTTTCGTACATGGCTAACCTCTCGGAATCGAACATGAGACGCGGTGTCTTGCCTCACGGTCTCAATTGATAACGGTTTTCAATTTCGGTGTAAAGCGAAATTGAAAACCGTTATCAATAACTATCGTCACGGTTCTCCCTGAGCGTGATGAAAATCTGGAAGTGCCCACTGCGCCAGTCGTGCCGAGCGACCGAAGGGGCCGAAAAATCGCCCGACCTGGGTGGCATTTTGAACCAGGCCGGGCGATTTTTCGGCCCCTTCGGTCGCGTGCTACTCTGGCCGAGTATGGATATATGCCGCGCGAGCATGGGAAAGCTGGAGCGAAGATGCATGGTATGCCATGATAGAGGAAAGGCAGGCCCCGCGTTCCTGGAAGAGTCATGAAGCACCACACGATAGTCGGTCGAACACTGTTATTCTTGTTGTCCTGTGGGCTCGTCGCTTGCGTCGAACCTCCCACGGGTTCGACGCAGGCGCCGAGCGATCAGGGAATGGAACCCGCCCCGGACATGTCTTCTGGTGACGGCGATATGAGCACCGAAGAGGATATGGAGACCCCCAGGAGCGGTGAGATCCAGCTCATTATCACTCCTAACCTCACCTCCATCGAGGTCGGGAGGGCGATCGAGGTCGAGGCGGTTTATGTTGTGGATGGGGCGCTGCAACCTGGGGTCACCTTCGAGTGGTTCCTTGGCGAAGAGACCCAGACCTCCGAGGTGCTCAGGCTCGAGAACAAGGGCGATCAAACCGTCACGGTGATCGGCAGCACGAAAGGCGCGGGCACGATCCTCGTACGCACCGGCGACATCGAAAAGGCGCAGACCTTCACCGTCACAGAGCCGATCCTCGCCGGTCCTCCCGAGAACCCCTTCGAGCCGCTCAACCTCATGCTTCGCGGCGAGGAGATCGACCTGGACGAGGTCCTCGTCGCCAGGACTATGAGCGGTTGGGATCGCCCCTTGCGCGAGTGGTGTGATGGGCAACCCGAGTGGGAGGCAGATGGCGCGGTCGCCATCTCGGGGAACCGCACGCTCACCGCCGAGCGCGTGGGGTTGGGGGAGCTCACGATCGATTGCACGCTCCCCGGAGCCAACGACGAGTTCTCCGTGAGCGTGCTCTTTCGCGTCGAGCCTCGGTATCCGGTTATCGCCTCTCGGGATTACGCGTGCGCGCTCCATCCTCCCAAGGATGGCTCGCTCGGCTCCGGTCTCTACTGCTGGGGTGATAACGCGTCGAGACAGATCAAGGACGACGATCGCGTCGAGCACACCACGCCCCAGGAGCTCTCCTTCAACGCTCCCGTCAGGCAACTCTCGCTCTCGCCCTCGCATGCATGCGCGGTCGATGAGAACAGCGAGGTGTACTGCTGGGGGAGCAACGCCGGTGGCCAGGTCGATCCCATCTCGCTGGATGACGCGGGGCCCTTCGCGCCGCGCGCCGTGGGGCTCGGCGCCAGATCCGCTGTCAAGGTATGCGCTGGCGAGCAGTCCTCGTGCGCGCTCACCACGCATGGCGAGGTGTATTGTTGGGGCACAAACGCGAACTCGTTGTTCGGTCCAGGCGCGACCGGCGTCGGTGAGGGCACCAGGAACGGCGTACGCGCCGTGTCGTTTGGCCCGGAGGCGCCCACATTCTTTCATGACCTTTCTTGCGGACCGACGCATCGCTGCGCGTTGGCAGAAGACGGCAGCGCCCACTGCTGGGGGGATAACCTCTTCGAGCTTCTCGGCCGGGCGCCCGAAGCGATGGAGGACGCGGTCATCTACAACGTGGTGCGGGGCGCTGATGATAACCCGATTACTTTCGAGCAGATCTTTGCCGGGGTTCGCGGGACCTGCGGTGTAACGCCTGCTGGCGCTCTCCACTGTTGGGGGAGGAGCTTTTTGTCGGAGGGGCGCGTTCCATTCCAGGCATCCTTGCCCCCGGAGAATCGACCGTTCTGGCGCGGTGAGCTCCGCTCCTCCGAGCTCGAGGCTGACGAGCGGATCGCGTCCGTGGCGATGAGCGGCGAGCATATCTGCGCTGTCAGCGGCAGCGGCAAGGTGTTTTGTTGGGGGGAGGGGGGCTATGGCGAGCTCGGTGGTTTCGATGACTCCGCGACCAACGCGTTCGGAGAGCGCATCCTGACCCCTGAAACGAGCGCGCCGATTGCCTTCGACGCCAATGATCCGATGGGTAGCGTGGCGACCGGGCTCGACTTCACGTGCAGCTCGACCGTGGACGGCGCGCTTTATTGTTGGGGGGACGGCTCGCGAGGACAACTCGGCGACGGTGGCATGGGCGTGACTTCGAGGGCCTATATCGGAATCTCACCGGTCTCACCATTCTTTGCCGCTGGCACCGATCCTTCCTTCTTCGCGCTGTCTCGCGTCGCCGCAGGGCTCGACTATACCTGCGTGAATACATCTGATATGAGCCAGGAGGTCTATTGCTGGGGTAATCCGAGGTGGGCGCAACGAGGTGTCGGTGAACCATTGTATACGCCCGAGGGCCAGGCCAATATCGGCAGAAAACTGCTCGTCGGAAACTCGTCACAGAACAGGCCAAGAGACGTGCTGGGCGGAGGAGATCGTCACATCTGCTCGAACACGAGCGGCAGCGCGCCAGACAACATCGTCTGCTGGGGAGCAAACACTCACGCTCAAGCTGGGGCCGATCCCACGGAGCTGCTCTCCCTGTTCAGCATCATCGACGACAATATGGCCGATGTGATCAACACCCCCGTGGATCTGATCGTCGGTGGTCGCGCGCACACCTGCTACAGCAACTACGAGGAGTCTCGCGCCTACTGTTGGGGAGACGCCAGGCGCGGCGCGCTGGGCGTGGCTGAGTACGAGAACACCAACCCCGAAGCTTTACCCTACGCGGTCGAGGTCGAAGGGCTCGACCTCGTCAATCAGGGAGGGCTGACCGCGCGCGACGATTACACCTGCGCTTGGGGAGTGAGCGGCAAGGAGGACGAGCTCTATTGCTGGGGCGCGGTGCCTGATCACCTCCACGGCGACGCGCCATTCGGAGAGGTCGAGATCGATTGGAGCGCTAGAAAACTCAACGATCCCGAGAAGGATAAGCCTGTCTACGCCGCTGCTGCTGGCTCGCGACACCTCTGCGCGTTGGTCGAGGAGAACGCGGACACCACGATCATCGCTTGCTACGGCGACAACTCCAGAGGGCAAAAGGGGATGCCAGGGGAGCCTGATGATGGGCGGTCGAGGATGGATTGGAACTCGGCCGAGCTGCCGCTCGCGCTGACCGCTGGCCGAGAGCACACCTGCGCGTTGGTCGCGGATAGAGAAGACCCCGGCGCTAACCAAAAGGTCTACTGTTGGGGAGATAACCGATTTGGCCAGAGCGGCGGCGTCGAGAGCAACATCGAAGGCCGCGCGCTCATGTTCGATGTGCCCACGCTCGTGCCCGGGCTCTCGGAGCTGAACATCCTGCAAATTCACGCCGGCGCGTACCACACCTGCGCGATCGGTTCGAAACCTGGTATGATGATGGGCGAACTCGAGTTCGAGCTTGTCTGCTGGGGTCGTGATTCCTACGGCCAGGTGTCCGCCAGGGACACCTACGTGAAACCCGAGCCTACCGTCCTGGAGGTACTGCGGTGAGCACTGGGCCAAATACAGCCACCCAAAAAAACATATCACTCGTCCTCACCCTCGGCGTGCTCCTCATCACGAGCAGCGCTTGCGTCGATCCTCCCACCGGATCATCACCGACGTCAGGCGATCCTGATATGAGCGCTGATATGCTCGTGTCGGGCGATATGTCCATGACAGGCGACGATGACATGAGCGCAACGCCTGGTGATATGGGCGATATGGACGAGGTCGATCCCGCTCGAGAGATCGGCTCGGTCGAGATCCTCGCGCCGAACGAGGCATTCGATCTCGAGACGAGCGAGCGCGTCACCTTCGAGCTCGAGCTCCTGGTGCGCGATACCGATGATTTCATCGTCGAGCAATACGAGCCCGATGTCTCCGTGCTCGATCCTATCGTCGGAGAAGTCGTCGCCGCCGAGGATGGCCAGTACACCCTCATCGCCAGGGAGCCAGGCACCACGGAGCTCGTCGTCACCGTCGGCGGCGTGAGCGCGAGCCTCGGCATCGAGGTTGGCCCTCAGGTGCTCGAGTCGATCCGCTTCGAGCAGAGCGTTTACAGGTTCTTCTACAACCCCTCGAGCTCGGTCCTCGTGCCGGTGAGCGTCGTCGCGTTGAGCGAGAAAGGGCTCCCGATCGAGCCCTTCCCCGAGAACGCGTGCGACCTCGATGTCGAGGTCGGAAACGGGCGCGTGCTCGGCATCTTCGATAACCCGCTGGGGATCACGCTGCTCGATGTCGGCATCTCTTCCTGGACAGCGCGCTGCTCGAATGACACGGACATCGAGGACACCGCCATGGTGCTCGTCGAGCGACCGCAGCAGCTCGACGCCATGCGCGCGCACTCCTGCATGCGCACGAGCGACGAGAAGATCCGGTGTTGGGGGCTAAACGATCACGGGCAAATCGGTGATGGCACGCGCAAAGACGCGCTCGCGCCGACCCTGATTTCGACCTTCGAAGACCTCGACATTACCCCTCAACATATCTCCACCGGTGCGCGTCATACCTGCGCGGTCAGCCAGGATGGCGACCTGTATTGCTGGGGAGATAACCGCTTCGGGCAGGTGGACCCATCCTCATCCGAACCCTACTTCGAGAACCCCACGCTGCTCGCACCCGAGGAGCGGTTCGTGTCGGTCGCTGCCGGAGAATCACACTCCTGCGCGATCTCGATCCGAGGAGAGCTCTCCTGTTGGGGGACCGGCGAAGAGGGGCAACTCGGGCTAGACGATACGACGCGAACGGACAGCCTGGAGAAGGTCTCGAACCTGCGCTTCCTGCGCCTCGATGCGGGCGCGACGCACACGTGCGCGGTCACATTCGATAACCTGCTCTACTGTTGGGGCGATGACCTCGACGAGAAACTCGGCAACGGCGCCGCCTCCGGGACGAGGACGCCCGTCGAGATCGGCGCCACGGATGGAAGCAACATGCCAGTGCGCTTCGCGAGCGTCTCGGTTGGCGAGGTCACCACATGCGCTGTTCCGGTCGAGCCAGATGGAAACAGCGCCACCTCCGAACTCTACTGCTGGGGTCGCGGAGATCTCTTCGAGAATGGCCTCGGCGACACCATAACCTCTCCTCCAACCCCGAGGACATTCGACCAACCAGAGCGCGTGTCCTGGCGAGAAGATCCCATGGCAGGACCTCCCATACGAGGCGTCTCGCTGGCGCGAGACCATGGCTGCGCGTTGCGTGGGACAAAGATCTATTGCTGGGGAGCTGGCAACTATGGGCAGCTCGGCCTGGGGGACTATGGCACCGGGACAACGCTCGCTGGTGACAACGCGCTCGTGGTGCCCTCACCCAGGCGTTTGAAGGATGTCGCCGGGGCTGTAAATGGTCTTGATTCACAGAACTTCTTCGCGATCGCCACCGGAACCTACCACTCCTGCGCGCTCAACGAGACCGAGCAGCTCGCTTGCTGGGGCTTTGCCGGGAACGGCAGGCTCGCTGATGGAAAGACTGGCATCGAGCCGTTCGATGGAGATTCTCCATCCTATGCCTCACCTGTTGTCGGCGTGGCCCCCGGACGCGAGCACCTCTGCCTTCACGGGGCGAACGCGACCGTCTTCTGCTTCGGGAGCAACTTCTACCAACAATCACTCGCCATCTCGCCGCCTCGCCAGATCGTGACGTTCTCAGGGCAGGTCGATGGAAAGTCGACCTCGAGCTTTACGCCCGACAGGGTCTACGCTGGCGAGCGCTTTACCGTGGTTCTCTCGAAGGGTGCGAACTCATACGTCTTCGCGTGGGGCGCGAACGGGCGCAGCCAGGTCTCTCCTGTCCCTGACCCGACGCTGGTGTTGCCTGCGGCGCACAACACGATCTCACCGAATTACCGAGATATGGTCGAGCCTGTCACCGCAGGTTACGCACATGTCTGTGGTCTCGAGAAGCAGTTGACCGGCGACCTTGTCCTCTCCTGTTGGGGGGATAACTCCATCGGGCAGCTCGGCTCGATGAAGTCGAGCAACCTCATCGAACCTGTCGTCGGACTCCCCGATGATTTCGTCACGCTGAATCTGGACGCCGGGGACGATGTCACCTGCGTCGTCGGCTACTCCGAGAGTGAATCTGGTGGGATGAACCCCGACCTCTATTGCTGGGGAAAGGATGTCGGCCTGTGGGGTGCGCCTGATGTGATGCAAAAGAACGCGCCCGTACCGAAAAAACTCGCCAGCTTTCCACTCCCGGACTTCGTTCAGAAAATCACCGTCGGTGGCGGCCACGCGTGCATCCTCACCAGATCTGGCCTGATACAGTGCATGGGGCGTAATGACTTCCACCAGATCTCTCCTGACGATGAGGCGATGCTCTCGGAGCTCACGCTCGTCCCACAACCCAACGGCATGATCTTTACCGATGTATCCGCGGGACATCAGCACACCTGCGCGCTCGCGCAACGAGATGGAGACACCGCGGATGTTCCGCAGCAGTCCGTTTATTGTTGGGGAGACAATCACCTGGGGCAAAGTGGTCTTGTCGGGGACGTGCTCGAAGACAACCACGTGCTCGTGGAGCCAACCTTGCTCGAGCCACCCGATATGGATCAGCTCGATCCAGCGTGGCGCCCAGGATTTATCGAGGCGGGGTGGGCGACGACCTGTGCGATGAGTCAGTCCAATGATTCGGACATCAACCCGATCTATCAGGCGCACTGCTGGGGGAACAACAGCCACGGGCAGGCGCATCAACGCAAGCTCGCCGAGTACGACGAGCGCCCCCCACAAATCACGATCTACCCGAGCATCGTCTGGCGACCCTGAACGGTGCCCAGAGTCGCCAGAAACTCACTCCTCTTCGCTATCGCCTTCTTCCTCGAGGACGATCTCGACGGGCGGACGGTGCGAGCGGATCAGGTGACCGCGCTTGATCACCCAGCGGCCGCGGTTGCCTCGTGAGGTCGGCGCGAACTTCGAGAGCGAGGCGCGGACCACCTGCCTCGCGCCTCGGTTTGTCTCGACCTCGAGCCCGTCGTACTCGGAGGTGACCAGCGTGAAGTCGAGCACCGAGTCCGTCTTCTCGAGCGTGATCGCTTTGACCCCCTTGGCGACGCCCTTGTAGTAGGAGACCTCGTGCGCCATGAACGTCAGGCCGCGTCCCTCACGTGATGCGAGCGTGACGATCTCATCTCCGCGGCATGGCTCCACATTGATCACGCGATCCTCGCCATCCAACCTCATGTACGAGCGGCCACGGCGAGTCGAGGGCTCTTCGAAGCCTTCCAGGCCAAAGCGCACCGATTGGCCTTCTTCTGTGATCGAGAGCATCTGGTAGGTGCTCTCCTCGCTGTCCTCGTCTAGCAAGGTCACCTGTTTCACGCCGACATCACGCGCGTGATAGAGCTCGAGGACGTCCGGGTTACTCGGCATCGCACCCACGATCCGTTCGCCGTCGGAGAAGTCGAAGTGCGCCTGCACGGGCTCGCCGTAGCCGGAGGTCGAGGGGATATCATTGACGCGCATCGTATACGCTGACCCATGTGTGGTGAAGAAGGTCACCGTGTCGCGCGTGCTCGCAGGGAAGACCCAGCGCACCTCGTCGTTGTCGCGCACCCGGATCGAGCTGAGTTCGGTGTAGGACTTCTGGCGCTTGAACCAGCCCTCCTTGGACACGATCACGATCGCGTCCTCGTCCACGATGTAGTTCTCCTCGGAGTATTCGAACTCGCGGACATCCTCGCCAACGCGCGTGCGGCGCGTGTCGCCATAGGCGGACTTGATCGCCTTGAGCTCCTTGCGAATCAGCCTCCATCGCTTCTTGTCCGAGTCGAGCAGCTCCTCGAGCTGTGCGGCCTGTCCGCGCTTCTCTTCGAGGTCTGCGCGGATCGACTCGATCTCGAGCTTGGCCAACCTGTAGAGCCTCGTCTCGAGGATCGCGTCGGCCTGCTCCTCGTCGAGCGCGAAGGCATCCATCAACTTGTTCGCGGCGTCCGATTTGCCATCCGACGAGCGAATAAGCTCGAGCGCCTTGTCCAGATCGTTGAAGATGAGCTCGAAGCCTTCCAGGCGGTGAATCTCGCGCTGGAGCTTGCGAAGATCATACTCGGTGCGCCGCGTCACGACCTCCATGCGGAAATCCAGGAAGTGCTGCAGGATCGACTTCAGGTCGAGCCTTGCCGGCGTGCTCACCTGCGGGTTGTTCGTGGGTACGAGGCAGGTCATGTTCGCGTGGAAGCGGTACTGCAATGGCGTGTACTTGAACAGGTACGCCATCGCCGCCGTGTAGTCGGCGTCCTTCTTGAGCTCCAACACGATGCGCACATCTTCGGTCGACTCGTCACGCACATCCACGAGCTGTGGCAACTTCCCCTGGAGGATATGATCCGCGATCTTCTCGACGATCGAGGACTTGTTCACCGTATAGGGAATCGCCGTGATCACGACCTGCTTGTTGTTCGAATCACTGGCGTCCTCGATGTGCCAGTCCGAGCGGATCGTGAACGTGCCTGACCCCGACTCGTAGATGTCGCGGATGTCATCCCCCTCCTCGAGCAACACACCGCCCGTGGGGAAATCCGGCCCTTCGATATACTCGCCGACAAGATCCGAGACCTCCAGCGTGGGCTTGTCGATCAACGCGATCAACGCCTCGCAGATCTCGCTCAGGTTGTGCGGTGGGATGTTCGTCGCCATGCCGACGGCGATCCCTGTGGCGCCGTTGATGAGCATGTTCGGGACCTGAGAGGGGAGCACGATCGGCTCCTCGATCGTCCCATCATAGTTTGCCCGAAACGCCACCGTCTCCTTGCGGATCTCGTCGAGCAGCTCACCAGCGATCTGCGTCAAACGAGCCTCCGTGTAACGCATCGCCGCCGCCGGATCGCCATCGAGCGAGCCGAAGTTCCCCTGGCCATCCACGAGCGTGTAGCGCATCGAGAAATCCTGCGCCATACGCACCATCGCGTCATAGATCGACTGGTCGCCGTGAGGGTGGTATTTGCCCATCACATCCCCCGTGACCGCCGCACTCTTTCGGTGCTTGGAGCCAGGCGCCAGCTTGAGATCCTTGAACATCGCGTACAGGATGCGGCGCTGCACGGGCTTTAGCCCATCGCGCACATCCGGCAGCGCGCGAGAAGTGATCACACTCATCGCGTAGTTCAGGTAGCGCTCCTGCGCTGTGTCCTTGAGCGAAATTTCCTGAATGTCGTAGGAGGTCGTTGCTGCTGACATGGATCCTGTCCCTGATGTGTTACTTCTTCCGTAAATCTGTCGGCAGTCTATGCCGTGCGAGATCGTTGGTCCAGCCCTGTGCACGCGCCAAAAGGCGCGCCACCACTCACTGACGTTCGCGCCGACGCTTGGGTGCAAGCGATCACCGCGCGCTGACACTTGCCATCCTCCCTTTGGAGTAGAGGATATGGTAGTGTCCTCGCAGTGTTCAGTGTTTTTATCTGAACGGATGTTCAACGTCAAGATCAGGAGCCCTTCTCTCCATGCGAAAAAAGATCGCTTTCCGAATGGTCGGTGTCCTGAGCATCGCCGCCGTCGCCTACCTCCTCTCGCAAATAGGAGCGGGCAACACCTCCGAGGAGGACGCGCCCTCACAGACCACTGCCTTGGTCGATGCCAACGCCGAGGCACAGCTCGACGCGCCCCCCGCTTCGGTCCTCGGGCAGGTCACGCGCTCGGACGGGGCGCCGATCCCCGAGGCGACCGTCACGGCCACCCTGCAAACCGAGGATGGCGTCGGCGCCACGCTCGAGACGACCACAGACACTCGCGGCGCGTTCCGCTTCGAGATGCTGCCCCCTGGCTCCTACCTGCTGGATGCCTCGGCCACAGGGTATATCAGCCCAGGGCCTGCCATCGCGCGCGCCAAAAAGGTCGAGATCCCCACAGCCGATGCGCCCCCATTGACTGATGTAGAGCTGACGCTGCCAAGAACCGCCTCCATCCAGGGTAAAATCACCGCCAGCGGGAAACCTGTCGGCGGCGCCAGGTTGAGCCTCTATTATCTGCACGCCGATGGCCTGAGCGGACCGCTCGAACCCTTCGCGCTCGACGCCGTCACGACCTCTTCGCCCGATGGCACATTCACCATCGCCCAGGCCGCGCCAGGCCGCCTCCGCGTGCTCGTCGAGGCCGATGGCTGGGCACTCGCCGAGAGCCGCGAGGTCTTCCTCATCGAGGACGAGGAGCTCACCGACCTCGACGTCGACCTCGCTCCATCCGGCTCGCTCTCGATCTCGGTGCTCGACCCCCAGGGCAACCCCGTCCGCGCAGACGTGGTGCTCTCTGGCGGAGAACTGCGCGCCAGACGAAAGCGCACCTCACAGGATGGCAAGCTGATCCTATCGGGGATCCCCGTCGGCGAGGTTCGCCTCGAGGCGACCTCGGATGGGTTTGGAAACGAGCGCGTCGTCACCAGGATCGAGGCTGGCGAGGTCACCGATGTCGACGTGATCATGGAGCGCGCCGGTGGCTTGATGGGCGAGGTGCTCGACAAGCAGGGAAAACCCGTGGCGAATGTTCCCGTCGAAATCATCGACAACCAGGAGAAGAAGCGCGTCTTTCGTACCAACGCCAACGGCTTCTTCCAGTTCGAGCCCGGCAACTCGGACGCCACGAGCTGGACCGCCACGGCGATCTCCCCCTACCACGCGCCGAGCGAGGCCGTATCACTGACGCCTGGCGAGCGCGCGAGGCTCATCCTCGGAGGATCTGGCAAGATTCGAGGTCGCGTGATCACGCGCGCCGGGCGCCCCGTGCAAGAATACCGCATCGCCGTCGAGGACTTCGAGGTCGATGGCCCCCGCTACCACAACCAACGCATGTGGGGCACGCCATCGGTCAATCGCTCCGATGGCGTCTTCGAGCTCGGCCCGATGCAGCCCGGGGACTACTTCCTGCGCGTCGAACCGACGGCGTTCGCGGGCGCGCTCTCGGACAGAATCACCGTGCGCGAGGGCGCCACGACCGACAACATCACCATCGTCGTCGATGAGGCGGGCTCGGTCGTCGGCGTGGTGCGCGATGCGGCGACAAATCAACCGCTCGCCAACGCCAGAGTCGAGGTCTTCGAACCTCAATCACCATTCCCCAAGCGCTCCACGATGACCGACGCCACAGGTCGCTACACGCTCGAGGGAATCTCGCCGGGGCGTCGCAGCGTGCGCGTCACGATGCGCGGCTACATGACCCAGGTCGCCGCAGGCGTCGAGGTCCCGCCCGCCGGACAACGCACACGCGACATCGCGCTCGAGAAGTCCTCTCCCAAGGCCAACTTCTCGTTCCATGGCATCGGCGCTACGCTCGAAAAGACCGACAGAGGCGTCACCATCCGAAACACCATGGAGGGCTCCCCAGCAGAGACCTTCGGGCTCCAGGCGGGAGATACGATCCTTGGCATCGATGGCGAAGATGCCTCGGACTTACGGCTCGTCGAGGTCGTCAATCGCATCCGAGGCGAAGAGGGCGTGCCTGTATCACTGGTCGTCGAGCGCGAGGGAGAAGGGCGCGTCGAGATCGACGTCGAGCGCGGTCGCGTCGTCGTCAAGAACCGCCAGTGAGGCGGTGACGGACAAGAAAAACAAATCCCCCGAACCTTTACCCAGAAAGGTTCGGGGGATTTGTTTAGTAGCGGGAGACGGATTCGAACCGACGACCTTCGGGTTATGAGCCCGACGAGCTACCTGACTGCTCCATCCCGCATCACTGTGACCGCTGCTCTCGCAGTCGGTATTCATAGTAACTGCACCCCTCCCGATTTCATTCCATCGCGCAGTGATTTTTTTCAAAAGACCGCCGCGCCCCCCGCGAGACGAGACTCCTCAGGGCTCCTGGTCGCAGTTCTCGCAGACGTTGATAAAGACCTGCGCGGGTTCGCAGCTCTCGACGCCGAAGTCATCGTAGACCCTGAGCAACAGCTCGTAGCGCCCCGGAGCGTCGACGACGATTTCTGCGTTCGGTCCTTCGGATGGCCCGAGGACCGCTTCCGAGCCTGATGGGATCCTCTCGAGCGCCCACTCCCAGCGTGTCACGGTGCCGTCTCTATCCGTGCTCCCATCGCCGTTGAGCAAGATCAGCCCCGGCCTGATGTTATCGAGCGTCTTCTCCGGCCCGCGCGCCTCGTTGACCGCGAACGCGGTGCCGCGCGCGGTGGGGCATGTGTTGTCATCGGGCGCCAGGACCACCTGACCGAAGAGCTCGGCGAAGCCCTCGTTCGAGGCCGAGGACGTGATCCCCAGCACGCCGAAGTGCTCCCCTTCATAGGTTGGCTCGAGCTCGACCTCGATAAAGGCGTTGTCCCCAGGTGGGATCTGGAAGGGAGGCTCGGAGATGCTCCACGCCGTGATCTTGAAGTCTCCCTCGGCGTCGATGCCAAAGTCATAGATTCCGAGCGGGCGATCCTCGGAGCAGTTGCGGAGCTTGAGCTGTTCGACCCGGCGTGTCTCGAGCGGCACGATGCCAAAATCGATCGAGCCAGGCTCGAGCTCCAGGCATTCGCTGCACCCCTCGGGTTGGTCCTCGCAAGGGATCTGGATCGGTGGCGGCGTGGTGCTGTTGACCGGTGTGCTCGTGTTGACCGGCGTCGTGTTGTTGCTCACGGTCGTGTTATTTGCCGTCGAGTTCTCATCGTAGAGCTCGAACGTGACGCACTGCCCCTCGATGCAGAAGCGACCGTTTCGACAGTCGCTCTCGTCGAGACATCCTGTCGGGGCGCCGATATCGACACAACCTACGCTCTGGATCGCGAAAGCCATGGCGCCCGAAAGGAGCATGGACGTGAACATTCGAGAGGTCGTAGGTGGCCGTATCGTCATCCTTTCAAACTCCTTTCATCGGTATGCGAATCATATGAACCACGCGGCATAAAACCCTACGTTCGATGCTTGCTGATTGGTAAAAAATTCACACTCGCAGATCTAAAGAGCGCCGCGATGGCTGATACCGCGGCGCTCTCTCGGGTTTGTGCTTTGTAGGATTTTTTTCGCCGCTGTTTTACGCCGAACGAGAGGGGGAGGGGGCTGGCGCTCGCGTCAGCGGCACCACGCCATGAGAGTCGAACAGGCGCATCTTGCGGTCGACGCCGATGATTTGCCCCGGCTCCATCGCCTGCCAGACGTTCTCGCCAGACAGCTCCTCGCTCGAGAAGATCATGTGGTTGACGATATCACCCGTACCAGAGCTCGCCTCGCAGCTCCTGGCAAAGCTCGGGCAACTGTCGCGCTCCGGGCAGCAGACCTTGTGCGTGCTATAAAACAGGTCCTTGCCGCCCTGATGCGCCACCATCGTCTCGCCGTTGGTGAGCACGAACGAGAGCAGCAATCGGTTCTCGGGGTCATTTGGCTCGTAACACCGCAAGCCTACCGTCTCCTCGACCTCCGCGATCGTGTCCTCGATCGCGGCGACCAGATCCTTCGGATCGATGTCGTTCTGATGCAGCGTCTTCCCCGATTGCCCGAGGCGCTGGCTCAGGTTGCCGAGCAACAGATAGAAGAAGACCTCGCTGTCGGTATCCCCCAAAATAAACCTGCGAAGCGTCGGATGCACCTGCGCCACGAGCTCGCCGCGGTGCTCGTCGAAGTTCGAGATGTCCCCGTTATGCGCGAAGACCCAGGAGCCATACTGGAATGGGTGCGAGTTGATCAGCGAGTTCGTCCCCTTGGTCGCCTTCCTCAGGTGCGCCACCACCGTATGCGAGGAGACGATCCCCGACACGCGCCGAAACAGCGAGTCCTGGATCGCCGTCTCGGCGCTCTTGATCAGGTGTGGGATCCCTCCCACAAAGTAAGCCACGCCCCAACCATCCGGGTGGCGCTCGCTCTGCCACACGAGCGCGTTCTCGGCGCTCAACAAGCTGCGGTGGACCTGGCTCGGGATCACCGAGCGGAAGCCAAACAGACGACACATGTCTTACCTCGTTCCTGCTTCGGACGCTCTGCCGCTGGCAGAAGATCCGATGAATGAATTCATACTGATTTTGTATGAATTGCGACGTCAGCGCAACCGTCGCCTCTTCTTCTCACATCGCGAGCTCACACAGCGCGAACCCATCGGCGCTGTTATTCTCCTCGTCACATTCGTTGTGACGCGATCCCCCCGCGGCGTCCCTGTCGATCGTCGCCCGGACCGAGAGCTCCTTGCCCGCGAACTCTCCGAGCTGCTCTTCGGTCAGCTCCCAGGTGACCTCGACTTGCTGTGAGCCGCCCGGTGAGAGCGCCTCGGTGTTGGTGCCCTCTGCGATCAACACAGCGCCCGCGCCAGTCATTGCCTCGACCACGAAATTCACCGCGCCAGCGCGGACCCCGATGCTCCCCTCATTGCGAAGCTCCAGCGTGATCACCACGCTCGTGGTGCATTGAGAGCCATCCACGTCGACAACCTCCACGGTCAAGTCGGGCGCGTTGAACAGGCTCCCTCCCTGCACGTTCTGGCGGTAGTTGTTCAGGTAAGGATCGGTCCAGTTCTGCGTCTCGCGCATCGGCACCCTGCCGTCCACCTCGATGTTGGTGACATGGTAGGTGTGCTGGTTCCAGATCGGGCGCGTCTGCACCCAGTTGTTCGCCGCGTCACGAAAGACGCGGATTCCCTTCGTCTTGTCCGGGTTTCCTGAGCTCGAGTAGTCGTTCGCTGCCACCACGATCTCGGCGTTGCCGTCGTTGTCCACATCGACCACCAGCGGATACTCGTAGAGCGTGCCGGAGGTGTTCGGTTGCTCGAGCAGGATCACCGCGTCGTTAAACCCATCACCGTCCTCATCCTGGCCAGCGCCAGCGCCGCGGTAGACGCGCAAGAACTGCTCGTCGTTGTAGACCACCTCGGCCTTGCCATCTCCCTCGAAGTCGAACACCGCCGAGCCCGTCACGCCGCTCGAGAAGTCGAACGTCGAGTGCGCCCACATCACCTCGCCATCCGCGCGCATCACCACATAGAACCAGCGCGCCGCGACGGCGATGTCGGCCTTTCCATCGCCGTCGAAGTCCGCGATCGTGGGAGGTCCGCCGCCCGGATGACACGCCTTGTGCGCGTAACAGGTGCCGCCATAGCAGCGCGCCGCGCCTCCTCCGCACGCCTCGTGATTCGAGCAGCTCGTCCCCGCCACCGGCGAGGCCGCGCAATCGGCGATCCCGTAGAGCTCCTGGATGCGCGCGTCGTTGATGGGCAAGGTCTTTCGCCACGCTTCTGCGCCATCGTGCTCGAGCATCACGATGTCGCCGTTGTCCACGACCACGATCTCTGGCTCGGGGTCATCGTCGAGGTTCGCGATCGCGCCCGCTCCAGACGGTCCGCCGTGGCGTTTGGAGCAACCCGTGCCGTCGCGCGCGTCGATGTTATCGACCTGCCAGACGTTGCCTCCGAGCAGGATCTCCTGCACGCCGTCGCCATCGAGATCGGCGGTCATCGGCAAGATATGCGCATCTCCCAGGGTGCAGATGATCTGGCCATCCGAGGCAAGCACGGCGTTGCTCGTGACGATCTCGACGTCGCCAGCGCCATCGAGGTTGGCCACCGACGGGCTCCCGTGCCCCATCGAGCCGATGTTTGGCTGATGCCATTTGATCGCGCCGTCATGCTCGACCGCGTAAAGCCCCAGATCCTCGTCCGAGGCCCCGACGAGGATCTCCATCACCCCATCGTTATCGATATCCGCGATGGATGGGATCGTGCCCCCGCGCACGAAGAACGGCGCCGGCAAGGTCGCAGAGCTCCAGTGCTCGCGCCTCCCATCACCGCTGATCACGCGCAGCACGCCCGGCGCGTTGTAGGCATTGCCAGTAAACGTCACGAAGACCACATCCGGGATATCTCCCTCGTCGATGTTTCCATCGAGGTCATCATCGCTCAGGTTACCGACCACTGGCATCATCATCACCTGGTCATACTCTGGCGCGTCGGGGCTCGAGGTCCAGGACCACGCCTCCACTGGCGAGAAGGTCTCGACGGGGGGAATGTAGACGCAGGCGTTGGGGTCGGCGTCGCGATCGATGCAGAGGCCGAGCGTTGGCTCGCAGAACTGGCGATTGCTCGGGCAGGGCATCGCGTCATTGCACGCATTACCTGGATCGAGACATCCGCCAAACAGGCAGACCTGACCCGCGCCACAACAGATGTAACCCTCGTCCGTTTCACATCCTGGACCGCCGGATTGGCAGCTCGATTGGCACATCCCATCGACGCACTCTTCATTGGCCAGACAACACTCTCCACCGCACATCCTCTCCGCTTCACATGACTCGCCCGTCTTGCAAAGTCCCCCCTCGCAGCTCGCGCCGGGGCCACAGTGCACCGGCCCACAGGCGATCGCGCCAGAAGAAGAGGGCGCGCATGCGTTGCTCACACACACGCCGCTCTCGCAGCTCGCGCTCGTCGAACAGGGCGCGCCGACGCCGAGTTTTGTGGACGCCATATCATCGGCGCCCATGTCCATCATGGCGTTGTTCGAGGTCCCCTGGTTCGAGGATGGCTCGCTCGGGGTATCCGAGCAACCGGCCAGGAATGCGGTCGAGGTAAGGCTTGCCATGAGGGCAACGAGGAGCGCGCGTCGAGAGCTAGGCATGGTGTTCTCACTAAAAAAACATGGGAGGTAAAACACATCCTATCCTAACGAGCAGAGGCGCTGGATTGCAAAACAATCCAGCGCCTCTCGAGATCTGCTCGCGCGCAGGTCGTGCCGAGGGAAAAATCCCGGCGCCTTTTTTCAAATCCCAAACATGCTTCACGCGACTTTGAAAAAAGGCGCCGGGATTTTTCCCGGGCCGCCGACGATGGTTCACGAACAAGCAAGCTCATCGTGGTGCGTTTGCTATTCGTCGATCTCGAGGAGAATCCCCTGGTTCTTCCTGTTCTTCCTGTGTTTGCGGATTCTCATTCGCCCTCGAAACCTGGCCTTCTTACGCTGCACCTGGATAGCCTCGAGTTCATTCAAGGCGTTGTGCTTCTCCATATCGATCTTCATCTTCTCGCCGGGGGCGAGCGGCTCCGCGATGACCTCGTCCGAGGGGTGCTCGGGGAGTCCATGGCGCGCGTTGCGCCGCCGCTGCATCTCGTTCAAGCCGCTCAGGGCATCCTCGAGGTTCACGCGCTCGACGCCCTCGCGAGCGCTCTTCTTGTCCTCGGGTTTGATGTGAAACTCGGCCAACCTCGATGCGGCGACCTTTTCCTGTTCCTGGAGTTGTTGTTCGACGGCGGTCGGCGCGTTTGCTTCGGCGCTGGCGACATCCGCAGGCTGTGACTCCAGGCATCCGGCAAGGAGCAGCGGAGGGATCGAGGCGGTGGCGATCAACTTGCCGACGCCCGCGAGCTGCTGCAACCAGCGGCGTTGCTCGGGGGAGGCAAAGACGGGATCTCCATCCTCGTCATAGAGGAGGGAGGCGCACAGGTCGCCATCCGAGCGCTCGAGCAGCGCGTCGAACTGCGCCTGCGTCATCTTGCTCGCGTCGACCACGGTCTTCTGGCAGTGGTCGCAAAACCAACCATCCTCGCGCGTGTTCATATCACCTTCAGCGATTTCGCAGGGCGACTCGAACTCGTAGGTGCTCTGGGGCTTCGAAGTCATATCTCGGGCTCCTTTGTCACGCGGGGGTTGTTGTCCCACATGCTAACACAAAGCTGGTTGCCGAGTAGCTGTTTTTCCATGGAATGCAATGGGATGTCCTATGCGCGAGGGTTCTGACACACGAAGATAAAGAGGGCTGCGCCCACATCGAGGCGCGAGGTTTGGAGCGAGGAGGGTTGGACGTGGAGAGGTTTGTCGGGTTGGTCGTGGCGCTGTGTTTGTTTTCGTTGTTTTTTGGCGTGATCGAGTGGTTTTGGCCTGCGTTGCCTGATCGAAAGCGCCAGAGAGGGCAGCTAAAGACGGACCTCGTCTACTGGTTCTTCACGCCGCTCATCTCCAAGACGATCACGCGCGCGGTGCTCCTCGTGATCGCCATCGCGGGCGCGCTCTTTTTTGGCAAGGAGGTCGTGCAGGAGCGCGTGATGTCGGGTTACGGCCCGCTGTCCACGCTTCCGCTGGGGGCGCAGGTCGCGCTGACGCTGATCGTCGGTGATGTCGTGGCTTACTGGGGACACCGCCTCTTTCACACCGGCAGGTTGTGGAAGGTCCACGCCATCCATCACTCCTCGGAGCACCTCGACTGGTTGGCGGCCACGAGGCTCCATCCTCTCAACGATGTGATCATGCGCGTGGCGCAAGCGAGCGCGCTGCTCGCGCTCGGCATCCCGATGAAGATCCTGGCGGCTTACGTTCCTTTCCTGGCGCTCCACGGGCTCTTCCTGCACGCGAACGTGCCGTGGGATTTCGGGCCATTTCGTCACGTGATCTCGAGCCCGAAGTTTCATCGCTGGCACCACACCTCGCAGGAAGAGGGCCTGGATAAAAATTTCTCGGGCCTTTTTCCCATCTGGGACCATCTCTTTGGCACCTTTTACATGCCCGAGGAGCGTCAGCCAGAGCGCTTCGGCGTGCCCGACGCAGGCGTCCCGGAGGGGATCTGGGGGCAGCTCGCGTTCCCCTTCAAGCGCACCCGGAATTCGATCCAAGAGAGAGACGCGGTCTGATACCGCGATAACTTGTTTGGTGTGGGTCCGTTCGGTACACTCACGGGGTCCTCTCATTTTCGAGTCGGAGTCTTACGATGAAGATCCCTGGGTTTAGCCACCTGTGTGATATGTGCTCCTGTAACAGCTTTGTGTTGATGCTGTTGCTTGTTTGCGGCCTTTCGATGAGTTGTGCTCAGGGCGAGATCGTGACCCCTGGGCAAGACAACAACGCGACGAGCCCTGACCTTGATATGGACGGCGCGAGTGATTTCGCCGCCCCCACAGACGATGGTTCTCCCTCAGATCAGGGGAACCCCGTCGATATGAAGGGGGATCAGGGTGGCAACAACAACACCTCCTCGGGTTGCAACGCGACCTCGCAGTGCGAGGGCGAGGGGGAGGTGTGTGATACCACCACGGGCGATTGCGTCGCGATCGATCCCAAGCTGTGTGAGCCGTGCCAGTCGGACCTCGATTGCAGCGGCGGCACCTGCTTCAAGAGCGCCACGACGGGCTTCGAGTTCTGCGTGGTTCCATGCTTCAACGGCACCGAGTGTCCGCAAGGTTACATGTGCGGCGCCATGGGAGGCGTGAGCTCCTGTTATCCAAAGAACCTCGTCTGCGGCGATGATCCCTGCGCCGAGGTGACCTGCGAGGATGGCGAGGTCTGCCAACCCAATACTGGGATCTGCCTCGACCCTTGCGCCTCGGATGAAGAGTGCCCGGCGGGCGTCTGCGAGGAGTCCACGGGCGTGTGCTTCGAGTGTCTGGGGGACACGGACTGTTCCATGGGGCAGGTGTGTGATGTGGACGGCGATCGCACCTGTCAGGATTGCCTCGTGGATGGTGATTGCGAAGCAGGCCAACTCTGTTCCCCTCAAAACACGTGCGTCGAGTGCGTCCAGAACGATGACTGCAACGCCGTCGGCAAGCCCTATTGCCTTGGCTCCGAGGGCGCCTGCGTCGGATGCCTCAATGACTCGGACTGTGGCAGTGGCGAGCGCTGCGAGGCGATGGAGCGTCGCTGCGTGGAGTGTGCCTCGGACGCCGAGTGCCCCATGGGCGAGGTCTGCGAGGAGACCGAGGGCGTTTGTGTGGGGTGTGTGGTCAACGCCGATTGCGCGCAGGGCGTATGCCAGAGCGCGACCAACACCTGCGTGACCTGTCTGAACGACGCGGACTGCCCGATGGGCTCGACCTGTGAGGTCAACACGCGCACCTGCATCGAGTGCAATGATAACGGCGACTGCGGTGACGCGAGCAAGCCCTTCTGCGACCTGATCAACAAGGTGTGCGTCGGCTGCACGTCCGACTCCCAGTGCAACATGGGCGTGTGTGACACGAGCACCGATGTCTGTGTGCAGTGTCGCAATGACAGCGACTGCGGCATGGGCGTGTGCGACCAGGGGCAGTGTGTCGGGTGCGTGGACAACGATGATTGCCCGGGCGCGCGCACGTGCAACACGCAGACCTCGACATGCATCGAGTGCGGCACGGACGCAGACTGCAATGGCGAGGTCTGCCGCGTGACCGACAACACCTGCGTGCAGTGCACCGAGGACGCCGATTGCCCCGGGCAGGTGTGTGATCCTGGCGCCGGGGTGTGTCGCGATTGCGTGGACAACTTCGATTGCGCCCCGGGCGTCTGCAACGCGGTCTACGCCTGCGTCGATTGCATCAACGACAACAACTGCTCGAACGGCCAGGTTTGTACGCCGCAGAACACCTGCGTCGATTGCATCAACAGCTCGCAATGCCCCGGCTCACAGGTCTGCACCAACCAGCGCACATGCGTGAACTGTGTGGTCGATAACGATTGCCCTGGCAGCCAGCGCTGCACGGCCGGGAATCAGTGCGTGCAGTGCCTCTCGGATGGTGACTGCTCGGGCGGGGCGCCGCGTTGCGCGACCAGCAGTAACACCTGCGTCGAGTGCGTCAGCGACAACGACTGCTCCGGCACCGACGAGTGCAACAACAACGTCTGCGAGGCCACGCGTCAGATGTGCTTTAGCGACTCGGATTGCATCTCGAACACCTGCGTGCTCGGGTACTGCGATTGTGAGAACGGCGGGAACGCGGACTGCTCCAATGGCGAGGTCTGCAAGCTCTTCTTCGGCTTCCCCACGGGCTTCTACTGCGACGTCCCCTGAGGCGTTCTGTGTGTTTTCGCGTTTGCCTTTTTGCTTTGTGTCATGAGGGGGAGCACACGTGGCGTGACATCCGACTCGTTGGTCGGTAATGTCACCCAAGTTCGCGAATAGGTATCTAAAGAGAGGATAGGATGAACGTCCGATATAGCGTGAAATGGAAGGTGTTGGCGTGCGCGAGCTTGCTGGCGATCGTGGGCACAGCGTGCAGCAACAATGATCCGGGCTCACAAACGCCCGCCGAAGATATGGCGTCTGCCCAGGACATGACCTCGGGTGGCGATGATATGACGTCTGCCCGGGAGGATATGAGCGAGACCCCCGAAGATATGGGGCAAGATCCTGCGGATATGGTCGCGGGCGCGGATATGTCGATGCCCCCCGAGGACATGGAGACCATCGAGGATATGCCCGCGGACATGACGCCTGGGGATATGGCCTCGATGGACATGGCCGCGGATATGCCTGAAGAGCTGGATATGTTGATGTATCCAGACGCCGGTCAGTTCGAGTGCGCCTACCCGAGCAGCGATCCGATGTGCCCGATGGGGGATTATGGCCCTGGCGCGTTTATCACCAAGTTCGAGATCGTTCAGGACAACACCTGCTGCCGTGACTTCGACGATGATGGGATGTTCGAGAACTTCATCGGCGCCCAGATCCTCCCCACGGCCGAGCAAGTCTCGGGCGTGAGCGTCAACCAGAACCTCGCCGCCTCCATCGACGCTGGCGAGACGGTCTTTTTGTTCGAGTTCGAGGATTGGCAAAACGATCAGTTCGATCCGATGTTCGTCACGCGCATCCTGACGGGAGAGGACACCGACGGGAACATGGCCGACAACATCGCGGGCACAGGCGCCTTCTTCGTCAGCCCGGACAGCTACGATGATCAGGGCGCGCCGCTCACCGAGTTTATGACCTCTTATGTGCACACGGGGGATTATGCGGCGCGCGGAGCGCGTTTGCGTATCTACTTCCCGGGATTGCTCGACGCGGTCAACCTCACCCTCACCGACGTTCATATCGACGCCAAGGTTGTTCCTGGCGCCGACCTGGCGGCTGGCGGCGGCGTGGAGTTGATCGAAGGAGAGCTCTCGGGCGCGTTGCTCAGGGACGAGTTCTACGAGTCGATCAACCTCGTCTCGAACAAGTGCGCGTGTCTGGCACAGGACATCTACATCAAACAAAACGATGGCAGCTACGAGTGCGCGATCTCTCAGGACGAGTGCACGACCGATCCTGACAGCGCGTGTCGTCTGACAGGGCGCGCGGATATTTGCTTCGGGCTCGAGCTCTACAGCAAGCGCGTCGACCTCGACTCCGATGGCGACGGCATGCGCGACTCCTTTAGCTTTGGCGCGCGCTTCGAGGCGGTGCCCACGGAGCTTCGCGCGCTCCCCTGACATCGAAGCAAGAAGAGAGGAGCGATGGATCTCGAGACGCTATTCGAAAGGAACGGTATCGACCTCGAGCGCGGTGAGATCTTCGAACAAACCCCTGGGGCGATGCCCGAGGGGTTTGTTTTCGAGGAGCGTGTCGAAGGGATGATGCTCGGGTTGGCCATCGGCGATGCGTTGGGGCGCCCGACCGAGGGGAGAAAGCCTGCGGAGCGTCGCGCCAAACATGGCGAGGTTCGCACCTATGTGATCGGGCGCCGCGCGAAGGAAGCCGTGGGGTTGCCATCCGATGATACGCAGATGGCGTTCTGGACACTGGAGCAACTTCTGGAGGATGGCGAGCTCGACCCGGAGCGCCTTGGCGAGCTCTTCTCCACGCGCGAGATCTTTGGGATGGGGCAGACCGTCTCGAAGTTTCGACGCCAGTTCAAGAAGAAGACCCCCTGGTACAAGAGCGGCCCGGCGTCAGCGGGCAATGGCGCGTTGATGAGGATCGCGCCGGTGGTGATCCCGCACCTGATGCGACCCTCGCCGAGGTTGTGGGAGGACGCCGCGCTGGCGGCGATGTTGACACACAACGACGCGGGCTCGACCGCATGTTGCGTGGCTTTCGTCGCCATGCTGTGGGACTTGCTCGCGATGGACGAGGCGCCGGAACCTTCCTGGTGGCTCGAGCGCTACGTGGAGGTCGCCAGCCAGCTCGAGGGGGACGCCGTCTACAAGCCGCGCGGTGGGCGATGGGAGGGGCTCTTTGCCGGTCCTATCCACGAATACGTGGCGCAGGGGATGCGGTGGGTCGAGCGAGAGCAGGTCGATACGGTCGATGCGTGCGATGCGTTTTATTCTGGCGCCTACTTGCTCGAGACGATGCCGTGCGTGATCCTGTTGCTGACGCGATATGGCCATGATCCGCAGGAAGCGATCGTGCGCGCGGTCAATGACACCAAGGACAATGACACCATCGCGGCTATCGTGGGCGCAGCGGTCGGCGCGTTGCACGGGCGCGCAGCGCTCGATGAAGCCTGGATCTCGGGGCTCACAGGGCGCACGATGAGCGATGATGATGGCAGGGTCTTCGAGCTTCTGGAGCAGGCATGTCAACGGTTTGGCGCATCCCCACCCTCATCCTCACCATGAGCCTGCTCGGGCTCTCGTTGTCCGTGGGGCTGGGTTGTGAGCAGAGGACGCGGCCAGCATCCGGGGTCGAGATGTCCTCACAAACAGGCGCCGCGTCATCACCGATAAAGACAACCTCACCCGAGGTCGAGCCGCTGCCTGAATCGATCTGGAGAGGTGCCTGTTTCGCGCACAACTGGCAGAAGATGGGGATGTCTGGTTATGGCACCGACGCGAGCGCCGAGGCGCTCGACCACCTGAAATCAGTGGGGGCGGATTGGATCTCGATCACGCCCTTCGGGTGGATGTCCTCGGCGCAGGATGCGGCGATCCGCGGCGAGTATGATCGCGTGATGCCGGGCGCCGGTGAGACAAAGGGGCGCGTGGAGAGGGTGATCGCGCAGGCGAAGGCGCGCGACATCAAGGTCATGCTCAAGCCTCACATCTGGATTCGCGGAGGCGCCTGGCGCGGGAGCATCGCGCCAGAGGCAGATGGCAAGGAGGCGTGGGGCGCGTGGTGGGAGAGTTACCGCAGGTTCATCCTCTATTATGCCGAGGTCGCCGCCGAGCAGAAGGTGGACTCGCTGGTTGTCGGCGTGGAGTTGGTCAGCGCCGTCAAACAGAACCCCGAGCAGTTTATCCGCACGATCGAGGCTGTCCGCGAGGTGTATGATGGTCACCTGACCTACAGCGCGAACTGGGACGAGGAGGTCTCTCCGAAGGTCTGGGCCGAGCTCGACGCGATCGGCGTGCAGCTCTATCCGCCCTTATCGAAGGAGAAGGACCCCGAGGACGCCGAGATCGACCGTGCGTTGGACAAGCACCTGACGTGGTGGAGCGAGCAGGCCGAGCGCGTGGACAAACCGATTCTGTTGACCGAGGTGGGCTACAAGTCCACGCCGACGACGCTGATCGAGCCGTTCGGGTGGCCTGAGAATCTCCCCGAGAAAGAGCGCGTCCCTGACCAGGAAATCCAGGCCAGAGCTTACGCCGCGCTCTTTCGAGCGATCCCTCGCCATCCTCGCGTGAAGGGGGTGTTCATCTGGAAGTATTTCACCGACAAGGACACCGACGAGGAGGGGCCTTACGGGTTCTCCCCGCGAGGCAAGAAAGCGGAAGAGGTCCTGAAGACCGCTTTCTAGGCTGGCTGTCGAGGGGTGTGTTGTGAGGTTAGTTTAGCAGGTCGAACGAGTAGGAGCCCTTGCCTTTGACCGTCGCGGTGGCGCCGCCGATGCTCATCTGGATGGTGTACTCGCAGGGGAAGTCATAGCGGTAGGGCTTGCTCACGGCGCCTGCGACGACGCGCGCGAAGGCGCCGTAGGATTCGAGCAAGTCGGTGCGCTTCATGCGCGCGCCTCGCAGCACGAGCTTGATCTGATCCTTGCCATCCTTGCCATCGATCTGGACGGCGTAGGGGATGTTGTAGCCTGTCTGTCCATCCTTGCTCACGCGCCCTGTGCGCATGGTGGCCGCGGCGTCCGAGAAGACGATCTTGTTCTTGTAGCCGACCAAAATCCAGGTCACCGAGCGCCCGCCGTATTTTTCTCCGAGCTTGACCTCGCGCCATGCGATCGTGAGGTCATCATCGAAGACGCGAAAGCGGGAGAAGCGGTCGGCGAAGGCATACGGCGCGACGTTTGTGGCGGCGTGGTCTCCGAAGGCGCGGCGCGTGGATTTGACCTCGCGCCATTTGCCATCGATGAACACGCGCCCCTTGACCGAGGCTCGCGGCGCGAGCATCCCGTAGGAGAGGTAGCCATCCTCGACGTCGATGCGGCCGTTGCCGGGCTTCCACCTGGCGAGATCGTTCTTGAACTCGAGCTCCATCTTGACCTCGGAGCTCGGGTCATCGAGCTCGATGATAAACCCCTTCTCCCCCTTGGTCGCCAGGCGCACGGCGGCGACTTCGAGGTCGAGCGTGGTCTTCGAGCTCTTCCACGCCTCCTTCCCCACGCGCTCGAAGTACTGGAACTCCTTGTCGCGATCGGGGAGCTGGATGCGCACGCGCGCGGCGGCGTGATTATCACCGACGCCGAGGTTCGAGATCGTCAGGTAGGTTCCGATCCAGCCGCCGCCGTCGAGATCCACGGAGAACGTATAGCGCTCTGTGTAGGCCTCCTCGGTGCTAGGCGATGGGATGAAGTCTCGCGCCGAGATCTTGCTCTTTGGGCCATCCTTCCACTCCTGCACGTTGGTCTCCGCGTGCGCGGAGCTCGCCAACAGGGTGAGCAGGGTGATGAGCGCGATGGACAATGGTTTTGTACGCCACAACATGGGGGCCTCGTGCGTGATGGAGAGCTGCCGACATGAACTCACGGATCCATGGACGGCGAACGTGCACAGGATATTCAACTTCCGAACCAAACACCATTGGCCTGAGTCTGGAGCGGAACTCTCCGTAAAATGAGCGAGGAAGACGCCTGCCAGGCGGTGGGGGATCACTCCAATGGTGGAGTGATCGTGCTCCACCTGGGTGTGGCGTTCACGTCTCGGTTGTCGTGATTGGGTGAGGGTGTGTGTTGGTTTAGGTTGTTGTTTTTGTTTGGCTTTGTGTTTTGTTTTGTCTGATTGGCTCCACAATTGCTACTCCATGGTCATCGTCGCGCGAGCTCCGGGCGGCAGATGTGTAAGTGGATGTTGGGTGTATAAATGCAATGCGCCATCCTCTTGGGGAGCGAGGCGAACTCGTTTATCACGGGGCGCGACCCTGTCGATCGAATGAATGGATGAATGGGCCCGGAGCGCGCGCGATCCTTTCTGATAGGCTTCTTCTCGAGACCGCTCGGTTTCGAGCCACCCACTGCTTCAAGTGACAGGGATGAACGCTGCGTGTATCGCTGGCGTTTTGTGTTATCTTCCTCTCCCTTTTCGGGCGCCGAGGCGTTCGGGAGAGGGGCGTTGGCGCGGCTGTCAACGTCGCGAACAGTGATGGAGTGAGAGGATGAGAGAGGAACCTGGCGAGACACGCGTCATGATCGACGCGCGCTATATTCGCGAACAAACAAGCGGCATCGGGCGATACACCGAGAACATCATTTCGCAGATGCTCGAACTGCGGCCCGAGATGTCGCTCTCCCTGATCACCCACCCCTCTCGTCCCGCGCCTTTCGAGCACGAGCGCGTCTCCTGCCAGGTCTTCGACGCGCCGCCCAATTCTCCGAGCACGCGCTTTCGCATCTCACGCAAGCTCGACATGGAGGGGGTCGACCTCTTTCATTCACCGTTCAACTTCCTGCCTGGAAAGCTCCCCGTGCCCGCGGTCTTCACGCTGCATGACATCATGTGGTTGCTCGACCCCTCTTACTGCACGCAGAGCCGCTTGAGGCAGGTCGTCTCGGGGACATTCTACGGCCAGTTCATCCCGCGCTCTGTGCGCGAGGCGGTGCAAATCATGACCGTATCGCACAGCTCGCGCGAGGCGATCGAGGAGCACTTCCCCGAGGTCAAGGGGCGCGTGCACGTCACCTATAATGGGCTCGACCCCTTCTTTCACGAGCTCCCCGAGGAGGAGGCGTGGGCGCAGATCTCGCGCTACATTCCTCCCCGGAGGCGCTTCGTATTGGTGGTCGGGCAGGGGTCCCCCTACAAAAACCACGCGGGCGCGCTCGCTGGCTTCATCGAGGCGTTTCGCGATGATCCTCAGATGTACATCGTGCTGGTGCGACGTTTCGAGCGCGGGGGGGACAGCGAGCTCGAGGAGTTGATGCAGGACCCCTCGCTCAACAGCAGGTTGATCAACCTGAGTTATGTGAGCGGCGAGGAGCTTCGCGCGTTGTATAACGCCGCGTTCTGCTTTCTGTTTCCGTCGATTTATGAGGGCTTCGGGTTGCCCGCGCTCGAGGCGATGGCGTGTGGCACGCCGGTGGTCACGAGTGATTCTGGCGCTCCCGCCGAAGTGTGTGGCGATGGCGCGGTCAAGGTCGATCCTCGCGATGTCTCGTCGATCGCGCGCGCGCTGCGCGCGCTCGCTGATGACGAGGAGCACTGGAGAGAGGTCGCCGCAGCAGGAAAGAAGCGCGCCGCAGAGTTCACCTGGCGCCGGAGCGCCGAGCAGGTCCTCTCGGTTTATGATCGCGCGCTCGCTGTCGCCAGGGCGGCGCGGGAGGCGAAGGGATGAGCGAGCACGTGAGGATTTATCTCGACGCGCGCAATATCCAGGAGAAGCCCACTGGGGTGGGGAATTACGCGCTGGCGTTGATCCCCGAGATGGTTCGTCTGGCCCCGGAGCAGTGGGAGTGGGTCGTGATCCGTCACGAGTCCAACCAGGTGCCGATCCTGCCCGAGCGCGCAGGTTTCCACGAGGTCTTCATCGATCAGCGCATCGGCCTGCTCGATGATTTTCTGATCGGCGCGGGCTCGCTCCACCGCGTGTTTCGCGCGCTGGGACCGCCGACGATTTATCACAACCTCTTCCATGTGACGCCGCTGTTTTTGGGGCATCTCGGCGCGTATACGCCGCGTCGTGTGGTGACCTTGCATGACCTGATCTGGGCGGACCACGCGTTCGAGGTCAAGACGGACCTGCACCGCGCGCTCTTCTTCAAGGTGTACGGGCGCCTCGCTGTCTCGCACACGATCCGCAACGCCGAGCGCGTGATTTGTGTCTCCGATGCGACGCGTCAGCGCGCATCGCGCTGGGTCGAGGATGCCGAGTCACTGATCACGATCCCACACGGAGTGGAGCCGATCTTTTTCGAGGATGCCTCTTACCCCGAGCGCGTGCTCGGTCCGCAGGATAAGCTCGAACCCTACGTCGTGGCGGTCGGCAACGACAAGCCCTACAAGAACCTCGCGAGGTTGGTGCGAGGGTTCGCCGCGGCCAGGGAGAAGACCAAAAAGGGAATGCTCGTGCTGGTTGGCGGATGTGATGGCCTGCGAGGGTTGATCTCGGAGCTTGGCGTCGAGGATCATGTCCTCCTGACCGGGTTTCTCGAGGATGATCAACTGCGCGGCGTGATGGGACACGCGAGGTTGTTTGTCTTTCCTTCGCTCGTGGAAGGCTTCGGCCTTCCACCGCTCGAGGCGATGGCGATGGGCGTGCCATGCGCGGTCTCTGATCGCGAGCCGATGCGTTGGGTCGCTGGCGATGGCGCCGCGCGTTTTGATCCGCTGGATGTCGACGAGATCGCGCGCGTGATCCTTCGCTTCATGACGCGCGATGATCTCCAGGAGGAGTATTCGCGCCGAGGTCAGCAGCGCGCGCGCAGCTTCACCTGGGAGCGCACCGCGCGCGAGACGCTCGCTGTGTACGACGAGGTCCTCTCCAAACCAGCGCGCGGGTGAGACGATGCCAGGGATAGGAATCATCACCAACCCGAACAGCCGCCGCAACCGCCGCAACCCGGAGCAGATGCGACGGCTCGGTTACATCCTCGGACAGCATGACTCGGTCGAGCTGACCAACAAGATCGAGGATGTCGAGGATGTCGCCAGGCAGTTCCTCGAGAACCAGATCGACATCCTCGCGCTCAACGGCGGCGATGGCACCAACCACGTCACGCTCACGCGCTTTATCAAGGTGTATGGCGATCATCCGCTGCCAAAGATCGCGCTGTTGCGCGGCGGCACGATGAACACCGTGGCCGACGGCGTTGGCGTCAAAGGAACCCCCTCTCGCCTGCTCGCGAACCTGGTGGATAAGTACTACACGGGCGGCGGTTTCGAGACGACGGCGCGCGATGTGATCGAGGTCTCCACAGAGACCGAGACCGTCTACGGGTTTATCTTTGGCAACGGCATCGTCGCGAACTTTCTGGAAGCCTACTACGAGACCGGCAGCCCCAGCCCTCCAACTGCTGCGGTGCTTCTGGCGCGCGCGGTGGCGCAGATCCCCACGGGTGGTCCGTTGATCGACAAGATCATTCGTCCGTTTCGAGCCAAGATCACCTTTGGCGATGGTCACGCGTGGCCCGATCAGGACTTCCTCTCGGTGCTCGCCAGCACACAGGATCAGCTCGGCCTGGGGTTTCGCCCCTTCATCCGCTGCGAGGAGCGCCCTGGCTCCTTTCATATCCTCGGCTCGCACGGCAACCCGCTCGCGCTCGGCGCGGCGCTCCCACGTATTCGCCTCGGACTGCCCGTCTCTGACGAGGTCTTCCTGAGCGAGGTTGCCACCGAGGTCTCATTCGAGGCCGACGAGCCGTTCCCCTACACGGTCGACGGCGACATGTACACGGCTGGCGAGGGGCGCGTGACGTTGCGCACCGGACCCAGGGTCGAGATCATCTTGAAGTAAGGCGACAGACTTGGCGTTGGGTGCGCGGTTGGAGTTTTGCTCATCGTGTCGGTTTTGCAGAATGTGAGGACATGTCCCCCGCGCCCCCCGCGGCCCTCACTCTCGTTCGTCCGCGGCCCCCCTGTGCCTCACTGCGTTCGGGAGGGGGGCAGACTTGGCGTTGGGTGCGCGGTTTTTGGCTCACAGGGTGGCTTGTTACAGGTCGTGCAGAACATGAGGACAAGCCCCCCGTACCTTCGGCACTGCCCCCCGGAGTGGGGCGATCTCGTGGCTTCTTGAACATGGGTGTTTTGCGTCAGGGAGCTTCGAGATTTGCAATGAGTTTCACGAGGGCACCCGATGCGAACCTCGACGCCAAAATCCTCGCCAAGAAGCCCACCAAACTTGGGGGGCAGCGCCGAGCGAAGCGAGGAAGCGGGGGGCTTGTTCCGCACTCTGCAAAACCGACACAAAGAGCAAAACACCAACCGCGCACCCAACGCCAAGTCTGCCCCCCTCCCGAGACCGCAGGTCGAGATACAGGGGGGCCGCGG
>Ga0208061_100014_pt1 | contig 57181 bp, 40 predicted proteins | sample DeeseametaMP0555_FD_184209 | JGI IMG/M metagenome (GOLD analysis project Ga0208061, IMG submission 184209) | Marine microbial communities from the Deep Atlantic Ocean - MP0555 (SPAdes) | ecosystem: Environmental > Aquatic > Marine > Oceanic | place: South Atlantic Ocean | collected 2011-01-23 | reverse complement strand
GGCAAGACCTGCGGCCTGCCGCGGGTCTTGCCTTCTGAAACAAGCGCGGGGGGCTTGTTCCCGCGCTCTGCAAAACCTCCGCTACAGAGAGGGCATCTCCCCGCACTCTGCACGACGCGCTCGAAGACCTCGCAAAATTCACGCCTTATCTCGACATGCTCGCCGCGCGCTGTTGAACGCCGTTGCCTGGATCTCTATACTCCATCATCGTGGCGTGGTGTGTTGTCGAGAAATCGAAATGTTTTAAGCGGGTTTGTGAATCGCGCTCGGGTCGCCCATTTGGACCTGTTCGCGAGCAAACAACGCCCACATACCGCGTGCTAATTCGAACCTCACGAGGTCCCTCGCGCGTATTTCTTTATGCTGCATGAGCAAAGGGAAGAACCGAGGCTGGCCTTTATTGCCAAATCGACGAGATGAACGTGACCACTGGGAATCAAAGAGTTGTGATGGACCCGATCCGCAAGATCTGCTGGGCGTTGTGTCTGACGCTGATGTTCGCCATGGGATGCGGGGATGGTTGTGATGACCCGGTCCCCGTCGATGAGAACCCTGACGCGGCGATGCAGGATATGGGCGAGGGGGCGGATATGCCCGCGCAGCCCAGCGAGGATATGGATGGTGAGCCTGATCTCTCGAGCCCGGATGATATGGGTGAGGGGCAGGACTTGCCGGAGCCGATGCCCGATATGGACGTGAACCCACCCGAGGATATGATGAATCCTCCCGTGGATATGCGCCCGCCTGTGGACATGGGACCTCCCGATATGGAGGTCACTGATCTTCGCGTCGACGCGGTGATTCCTCCGCGCGGCCCCGTCAGAGGCGGGACGGCGTTTGTCGTCGAGGGCGCAGGGTTTACCACGTCTTCTGTGGTGTTCTTTGGTCCCGAGCGCACCGAGGTCGAGCTCGTCGATGGCAACCTCGTCGGCATCACGCCGCAGGGGAGCGCTCCGGGCGCGGTGAACGTGCGCGTTATCGATCCCGATCGCGGCGACGAGACGCTCGTCGGAGGATTCACCTACACCGCCACGCTCGAGGTCTTCGACGTGGTCCCCTCGCGCATTCCCACCACGGGCGGCGTCGAGGTCGAGGTCACCGGCACCGGCTTTGACGCCGAGACGCGCGTCAGCTTCGCTGGCCAGACCGCGCTCCGTCACACCGTCGTCGACGAGTACACCATGCGCGTGATCGCACCCCCTGGCCCGAAAGGCGCCGCGGATGTGCGCGTCACCAACCTCGACGCATCAGTGATTCTCCCCGAGGGCGTCGAGTACTTCGCGCCGCTCGAAATCACCGCCGTGCGCCCCGCCTCGGGTCCTGTCGCTGGCGGCCAGACCGTGAAGCTTGTCGGCAACGGCTTCGAGCAAGGGATGAGCGTCGAGTTCGGCGGACGCCTCGCGACGCTCGGCGCTGTCAACGCGGCAGGTGATGAGGCTGACGTCACGACCCCTTCGGCAACCGGCGCAGGGCTTGTCGATGTTCGCATCGTCAGCCCGAGCGGTGACGCGGTCATTGGCCAGGATCTCTTCTATTACAGCGATGGTGCCACGCCAGAGCTCGCCAGCATCACACCCTCCTCGGGGCCTGTCTCTGGCGGGAACGAGGTCGTGCTGCTTGGCGCGAACCTCGACGCTCCAGGCCTGAGTGTGGACTTTGGCGGCGCCCCCGCGCAGATCACCATGGATCGCGGGCCCGGACACCTGCGCGTGCTCGCGCCCGCTGGAAACATCGGACCTGTCACGGTTACCATCACCGATGGCGTGAACAGTGACGCCATTATCGATGGTTACGCCTACGTCGAGGACCTCTGGATCGATCGCCTCACGCCCAACTCGGGCGATGTCGCTGGCGGTTATCCTGTGGTCATCGAGGGCGAGGGTTATACGGGCGCCACGCGCGTCACCTTCGGGGGCGTTCAGGCACAGTTTGTCGTCGACTCTCCGACACAAATTACCGCCACGGCGCCAGCCCGCAGCGCGGGCATCGTCGATGTCTCCGTCGAGCGCGGAGACGTCAGCGCGACCTTCAAGGACAGCTTCACCTACACCGAAGATCTCGAAGTGCACGGCTTCTCACCGGTGCGAGGCTCGATCGCAGGGAACACCTACGTCGAGGTTCGCGGCCGAGGCTTTGTCGGCGATCTCGACGTCATGTTCGGCCAACAAGCCGCCGCGGATGTTCAGATCCTCGACAGCCAGACCCTCGCCGTGCGCACGCCGCCCGTCATGACGCCACAATCGGTCGAGGTTTCGGTCGCCGCGCGCAACAACCCGCCCGTGCTCGCCGATGACAGGTACACCTACTTTAACCCCGGCGCGCGCTTTGGCGGCGCCTGGGGTGGACCGATCGCTGGCGCTGTGAACGTCACCGTTTATTCGCAAGGCGGAGGCCCGCTCGAGAACGCGTTCGTCATGCTCTCCACGCGCCCGGATACGCAATACCAGGGGCTCACCAACGCCAACGGCATGGTCACCCTGTCCGGTCCTGACATCTATGGCGATCAGACCGTCACGGCGACCGCCGCTGGATACTCCAGCGCGACCGTTCAACGCGTCGACGCCGAGAACATCACCATCTTCCTCTCGCCACCCCCGAGCAACGGCACGCCTCCTCCCGGCCCATCTCCTGCGACCTTCACCGGGCATGTCTCCGGCTTGAACAAGCTCGCCGAGCCTGGTCCCACAGAGTTCCAGATGGCGATTGTATACACGACGCAGGCAAATCCCTTCCAACCTAACCCGCCTCCAGGCAACGGCAACGTCGTCCTCATGGACGGGCAGTATACGCTGACCTCTCGTCTGGGAGACCTCGCGCTCATCGCCGTGGGTGGGTTGTATGACAACGCGACGCAGACCTTCACGCCACTCCGCATGGGCGTGGCGCGCTACCAGTTTGCCTCGGAAGGGCAGACCTATAACGTGGATCTCGACCTCGATATCCCGCTCGAGCAGACGCTGCCGGTCAAGATGAACAACGCACCATCCGGGCCAAATGGACCGAACGGCAACTCCGTCAAGACCTGGCTCGACTTTGGCTTCGAAGGCGTCTTCGGGAACCTCCCGCTCACAGAAGGGACCGGGAACCTGCAAGTCGTCGAACACCTGCCGCTGCTCACCGGGCAGATCGCTGACGTGACGCTGTTTATCGAGGCGGGCTCTTATACCGACGGTGACGCGCCTTACAGCATCGGCCTCGCGCGTGATGTGACCACGCTCAACCAGGTCCTCGAGATCGAGATGCTCGGCGTCCCAGAGATCACCGCGCCGACCGCCGGCAACTCGCCGCTCAACGGCCTGGTGACGTTTAACTACAACTCGCCAACGCAGCCTGACCTCTTTTATGTGCGCGTGCAGACCTTTATGCAGGCCACGCGCTGGGAGGCGTTTATCCCCGGCACCGCCACGAGCGTGAGACTGCCGACGTTCCCCGACTTCTCGAATCTGCCGCCTGATCAACGCCCCGCGCCTTATACCGGCGAGCAATTGGTGCTGTTGATTATCGCCATCAAACAACCTGGCCTCGATCTCAATAACTTCTCTTACGCCGATCTTAGCCAGGATAAGTGGACCGCATACTCGCTCGGGTTCCAGATTATTACCTTGTAAACGAGCCCTCTAAAGGGAGCAGCCCGTTATGAACGATGCGCATCACCTCGCAAGAAGAGGACTCCGTCTCCTCGGCTTCTCGATCCTGCTCGGCGCCTTCCTCTCTGTTGGATGTGCCGGGTGCGGCGATGAGCTCGACCCCACAGGTCAGAACGAGATGGGGGACATCGGAAACCCCGCCTCTGATATGCCCGATGCGCTCGATATGCCTCCTTCCATGGAGGATATGCCGCCGGGCGAAGAGGATATGGACGGCCCTGATATGCGCCGACCACCCCGAAAGGATATGCCGATCTCGATGTTCGACTTCGGCACCCCCGACATGGCTGAGGTCCCCTTTACCGTGACCGCCGTGGTGCCCCCCTCCGGGCCGCTGGCCGGTGATACGCTGATCCGTATCAATGGCACCGCGCTCGAAGAGGGCACACGCGTCTTCCTCGGCGGCGTCGAAATGAGCGTCGAAGTGTTGGGTGGCGTCCTCATCGGCCGCACACCACCTGGCTCTGCGCCCGGTCCTGTTTCGCTAAAGGCGGTCTCTCCTGATGGTGAGGTCGCAGATCTCGAGGACGCGTTCACCTACACGACCACGCTCCGCATCGACGAGGTCTCACCGGCGATGGTCCCGACCACCGGCGGCGTCGAAGTCGTCGTGCGCGGCGCAGGCTTTGGTGATCGCGCCGCGATAAGCTTCTCTGGAACCGACGCGCTGCGCGTCGAGGCTGTCGATGACACCTTGCTTCGCGTAGTCACGCCGCCAAGACCCAGGGGGCCAGCCGATGTGCGCCTGACGACCCCTGATGGATCGCTGGTGCTCCAGGATGCGATCACCTACTTCGAGCCGCTCTCGATCGATAGAATCACTCCAGCGGCAGGTTTGCCCGCTGGCGGAGACAGCGTCACCATCAAGGGGAAGGGCTTCGAGACAGGCTCCAGGGTTTTCTTTGATGGCGAGCCCGTGACGGTCGAATCGGTCAACGCCCAGGCTGGCACCATCTCGATCACTACCCCGGCGCGTCCTGCCGGGAGCGTCGATGTCAGCGTCCAAAACTCACGCGAGACCGCGCTCGAACTCGATGGCTTCACTTACCTCGCGAACACCTCTCCGACGCTGCTCGCTGTTGATCCTGCCTTCGGGCCAGAATCCGGCGGTCAGGAGGTCTTTGTCACCGGCTATGGCTTCGATGCGCCCGGCGTGGAGCTTTTGTTCGATAGCGCCAGCGCGATGATCCTCGAGACCGCGCCGACCTACGCGCGCGTGCAAACCCCTGCGCATGCTCCTGGACTTGTCGATGTCGTGATCCGAGATGGCAGCGGCGAGCTCGCCAGAATCACGGACGGTTATGATTACAGGCCAGCGCTCGCCATCGATGACGTGTCGCCAGATATGGGCGGCGTCGAGGGCGGCCTCTCGGTCACACTGACAGGACAGAACATCGGTCAAGCCGAGCGCGTCTGGTTTGGTGGCCTGCGCGCCACCATCGACAGCCGCCCCGACGCAGACACCTTGCTCGTGACAACTCCCGCGCACACCGCTGGAGTTGTCGCCGTGCGCGCCGAGCGCGCTGGCATCGAAGCGATCCTTTCTGATGCGTTCACTTACACCGAGCCGCTCGAGGTGTGGGGCTTTACTCCGACGCGCGGTTCGGTGGCGGGGCAAACCTATATCGAGGTTCGCGGTCGAGGTTTCCTCGGCGCGCTCGAGGCAAGCCTTGGCGCACGCCGGGCGCCGCTCGTGCGGCGCATCGACCGAAACAACCTCTATCTCTACACGCCCGCTGGCGCTCCCGGAGAGGTATCACTGACGGTCAGAGGTCCTCAGGGAGAGGACATCGCGCCATACCCTTACCTCTACTTTAACCCCGCCACGCGCTTTGGCGGCGCTTCGGGTGATGGTGTCACCGGCTCGGTCAACGTGTCGGTGTTTGCCACCGGCGGTGCGCCCATCGAGAACGCGTTCGTCATGCTCTCCACGCGCCCGGATACACGCTATCAGGGGATGACGGATATCAACGGACAGCTCACACTGTCTGGCCCTGATGTCCTCGGTTCACAGACTGTGACCGCGACTGCGGCGGGCTACTCGAGCACCACCGTGACCGCCGTGGACGCCGAGAACGTCACCATCTTCCTGAGTCAGCTTAACCCCCGGCCAGGATCTGGCGCCGGTGATCCTCCGCCCTTTGGCATCATTCGTGGCAACGTCACATCGCTCGGCAAGCTCGCTGACCCCAATGACCAGAGCACCTATGATATGGCGATCGTCGGAACCACCACGCCATACCTGTTCGGAGGCAACCCCAACCCCGGCGAGGGGAGCGTGGTGATCGGACAGGGCGCCTACGAGATCGTCTCGCGTATCGGTGATTTGTCTGTGGTGGCGTTGTGCGGCGTCTTCGATGAGACCACCGAGACCTTCGATCCTCAATTCATGGCCGTCGAGCGTTACCTCGTGGTCAGCGATCAAAACACCTACGATGTGGACCTGTTGTGCGACATCCCGCTCGACAAGTCGCTCGACGTCAAGCTCGTCAACCCGATCTACAACCCGGAAGGCCCCGATAACAACGTCGTCGAGGTCTACTGGGACTTTGGCTTCGAGGGGTACTTTGCGTCCCCCGTCAGAGGACAGGGGCTCTCGGATATTATCAACGTGCCAAGACTTCCTGCCCTCTCGGGAGACCTCGCGGATGTGAGCTTTACCGTCGTCGGCGGAAGCTACACAGGCTTCTTCTCGCCATATACCGAGACCTCCATCGAGGATGTCACGGACACCGCGCAGGTGCTCTCGCTGCCGCCGTTGCTCGATGTCCCGGAGCCGCTAAGCCCCCTGCCTGGTGGCGTGATCGTAAACCGCGAGATCCGTTGGGAGGCCAGAGGGCCTTACTTCCCCGATATGTCCGTGGTGACCTTGCGCAACTCGGAGGGGATCCCCGTCTGGACGTTCACCGTGCCTGGAACCCAAACCTCGGTGCGTGTCCCCGAGTTCCCTGACTTCTCGGGCTTGCCCGTCGAGCAGCGACCGAACCCCTACACACAGGATCAACTCTTCCTGACGATCACCTCGGTGCGCATCCCGCAGTTTAGCTACGATGCGTTCACCTACGAGGACTTCAGCGGCGCGCGTTGGGAGGCATTCTCACTGAGCCGCTGGGCTGTACAGTTTCCTACACCTTGACTTTTGATGCGAAGGCTCCCTCGATGAAAGAAATGTTGGCGATCTGGTCGCTCACCACCGTGGCTCTCTTCCTCAAGATGGTGGTCATCGCCATGGTGCAGGGTTCGGTCAGGATCCGAAACAATGCCTTCGCCAAACCGGAGGATGCCGCCGCCTTTGGCAAGGGCGCAAAGGTCCTCGAGAAGGACCTCCCGATGGCCGAGTACGGTCAGCGCGCGCTGCGTAATGATCTCGAGAACATCCCCATGTTCGTCGCGATCTCCTACGCCTACGTCGCGCTCGGCGCCTGGGAGCTCGGCGCAAAGATCTACTTCCCGCTCTTTGTCCTCGCCAGGATCGGTCACACCTTCTGCTACCTCCCGCCCAAACAGCCCGGTCGCACGATCTCCTATGGCATCGGCCTGCTCACCACGCTCGTGGTTTGTGGGCACGTCGTCTTCGAGGCGATCTCGTCCTTGATGTGATGGCGTGGCGTGCACGCGTCACACGCGCATGAGCGTGATGTTTCCCTCGCTCCGCTCCGGGGGCGGTAAAATCACTGCGCGATAAAGGCGAGCGCGCCCGAGGAGAATTGCACCTTGAGCGAGACCTTCTGGCCGACCTCGTAGTTATTGTATTTGGGAGGATCGAGCGTCGACTTCGGCCCATCGGGTGCGAGCGCCTGCTTCTGCGCGTCCGTCGCGTTCTTCCAGTAGAGCTTGCCGATGCGCACCGTGAAGACCTCGATCGGGTTGCCCTCGATGTCTGTGCCGTGGTGCTCGGGCTCGATCGATGTCGCGCGAATTCGAAGCTCGACGTTGTAGGTGTAGTGCCCGGCGGCCTTGTTGATATTTTGCAGTCGGATCTTCTCGATCGTCCCTTCCAACGTGTGCAAGTTCTCCGTCTCTTTCTCGGCCTCTCCTTCGAGCGGTTGCGTGGTGGTCTCGCTGCTGTTGCCCTTTTTACCAGTCTTCTTGGTCGCGCTCGTCTCGCGGGGGGCATTGTCTGGCTGCTGCGCGCGCTGATCACACCCCTGCAAGAGCACGAGCATCGACACGAGCACGATCAGGGCGGAGGTGGTGGACTGATTCATTCTCATCGCAAAGCCTCTCATTGCAATCGCTTGTGGAGCACACGTTTTACCTGATCCCCTGCGCATGAGCCAGAGCTTGATTTTGGTCGTATGACGATCATGATGCTCCTTGGTCAGGGCCGCTTGCAAGGTTACATTCCCTCGATGTACAACCTCCAATCCTCCTCGCTGCGACCAAAAAATCTGGCGAGGGGACGAGTGTTTTACCGGGGCAAACTGGCCCCTTCCAAGAGTCGAGCGCGAGGCGAAGAATGGCTGTGAAGATGACCCCGATGATGCAGCAATACATGGATTGCAAGAAGCGCTACTCGGACGCGGTCCTCTTCTTTCGGTTGGGCGACTTCTACGAGATGTTCTTCGAGGATGCCGAGGTCGTCTCGCGCGAGCTTGGCCTGACGCTCACCTCGCGCTCCAAGGGCTCGGATGTGCCGATGGCGGGCGTGCCCTATCACGCGCACCAGACCTACGTCGCGCAGCTCATCGACAAGGGCTTCACCGTCGCCATCGCCGAGCAACTCCAGGACCCAAACGACGTCAAGGGCGTCGTCAAACGCGATGTCGTGCGCGTGATCACGCCTGGCGTGGTGCTCGATACGGACAACCTCGAGGCGAAGGCGCCAAATTACATCGCCGCCATCGATACATTGGGCAGCGGTCTCGGCACCGGCTTTGGCATCGCTTACCTCGACGTCTCCACCGGTGATTTCCGCGCCACCGAGGTCGCCACGATCAATGACCTCATCTCGGAGTGTCACCGCATCGAGGCCAAGGAATTGCTCGCGCCCGAGTACGCCCAGGAAGCCCTGGCCGAGCTCGAGCCGCACCTCAAGCATTGCTTCCTTCGCTACAAACACCGCGCCTACTTCGACCCCGACGGGTTGCTCCGCGCGGTCGCCAAAGGCCCGAGGCTTCAAGAGGACATCGAGGTCGACTCTTACTTCCTCGACAAGGATCAGGTCGCCTCGGTGCTCGCTGGCGTGAACACGCTCTCGTTCCAATCTCCCGAGCTAGTCGGGAGCGCCGCGTCCGCAGTGTTGCGCTATGTGGTCAAGACGCAACGCGGCGTCCCTTCACACGTGCGTGTTGTCCAGCCCTACCGCGCGAACTCCTTCCTCGTGATCGACGAGTCGACCAAGGCCAACCTCGAGTTGACCGAGACCTTGATGGGCGGCCGCAAGACAGGAAGCTTGCTCCATGTCATCGACAAGACCGTGACCGCCATGGGCGGGCGCAGGTTGCGTCACTGGCTCAACTATCCGCTGGTCGATATCGAGGGAATCACCGCGCGGCACGACGCCGTCGAGGAGCTCGTGAAGTACCCCGCCATCCGCGAGGATGTGCGCGGCGCGCTCGATGATGTCTACGATATCGAGCGCCTGTGCGGTCGCCTCTCGGCGGGCACCGCGAACGCCAAGGATCTGCGCGCCTTGCTCGCCACCCTCGAGGTCATCCCTCAGATCAAGGACATTCTCGAGGAGACGCGCTCGGATCTTCTGCTCGCGCTCAACGAGGCGCTCGACCCCTGCGAGGAGCTCTGCGCGCTGATCGATAGCGCCATCGTCGAGAACCCTCCCACCGCGCTCACCGAGGGCGGCATCTTCAAGTTTGGCTACAACGAGGAGCTCGACGAGATCCTCGACCTGTCGAGCAACGGCAAGGACTGGATGCTTCGCTACGAAGCGGAGCAGCGCGAAGAGAGCGGCATCTCGAGCCTCAAGGTCAAGTACAACAAGGTCTTTGGCTACTACCTCGAGATCACCAAGGCCAACCTCGACAAGACCCCCGAGCACTACATCCGCAAGCAGACGCTCGCCAACTCCGAGCGCTTCTTCACTCCTGAACTCAAGGAGATGGAGGAGAAGGTCCTTGGCGCCGAGGATCGACGTCAAACGCTCGAATACCAGCTCTTCGAAGAACTTCGCCAAAAGATCGGCGGCGACATGGGCCGCCTGATGCAAACCGCCAGCGAACTCGCCAACCTCGACACACTCGCCGGGCTCGCAGAGCTCGCCGTGCGACGCGAGTACTCGCGCCCCGCGATGACCGACACCCAGAGCATCGAAATCACCGAGGGTCGCCACCCCGTCGTCGAGACCACGATGACTGATGGCGAGCGCTTCGTACCCAATGATATTCACCTCGAGGAAGAGCGCCGGTTGGGGATCATCACCGGGCCAAACATGGCCGGTAAGTCCACGGTGATTCGCCAGGTCGCGCTGGCGAGCTTGCTCGCGCAGATGGGCTCGTTTATCCCCGCCAAAAACGCCACCTTGGGGGTGGTCGACAAGATCTTTAGCCGCGTCGGCGCGAGCGATAACCTCGCCAAGGGCCAGTCGACCTTCATGGTCGAGATGACCGAGACTGCGTTTATCCTGAACAACGCCACCGCGCGAAGCCTGATCATCCTCGATGAGATCGGGCGCGGAACAGCCACCTATGATGGCCTCTCGATCGCCTGGGCCGTGGCCGAGTACCTGCACAACGCCATCGGCGCAAAGACTCTGTTCGCGACCCACTATCACGAGCTCACCGAGCTCGCCGACGACCTCGCTGGCGCCTTTAACATGAGCATCGCCGTCAAGGAGTGGAAGGATGACATCATCTTTCTCCGCAAGCTCGTCGACGGCCCCGCCAACCGCTCTTACGGCATCCAGGTCGGGCGCCTCGCTGGCCTCCCTCCTCATGTCGTCACGCGCGCCAAGGGGATCCTCGAGCTGCTCGAGGCAGGTCACTTCGAACAACTCGAAGCAGATGGCGAACGGAAGGACCCGGCACAACTCGCCAGGGAGCGAGAGCTCGCTGCGAAAGCGCGCGCACGTCTGCAAAAGCCGCAGATCGGGCAATCACAAGAAGCAAGAGAGCCGGAGCAAACGCGTCCTCCAGAACCTCCCGCGACGCAGGCGCCGAAGCAAGAGGAGCCCGAGCCAGCACCTGCGGCTCCTGTGCAACAACCTCGACCACAGGCCGAACCTCAACCTCAGCTCTCGCTCTTCGGTGGCGGTTCGAGCAAGGAGGAGCAGGCCGTGCTCGACGAGCTCAGGCAGGCAAACGTGGCCAACCTGACGCCGATCCAGGCCCTCGTGCTGCTCGACAAGCTCTCGCGCCAGCTCGGCTAATAGCAGGTTCGGAATCGGCGCGATCTCACAAATCATTCGAACATATGCAGAGACCAAAAGAGTACTATCTTTTGGCAGTGTCATGTGTGCATCGAAAAGGTAGACTTGTTTTCGTTATCGGAAACAAGTCTTGTTTTTGTGAGGGGTCCCAGTGAGCAGTCGAAACAGACAAGATCTCCAGGTGAACTATACAAAGTTTTTCAGGGACTGGTTCGAACTGCTCGAGAGTGAAGCGCCTCGTAAGGGGGCGTTCACCATGATGCTCTTCTTCGCCCTGGGGGCCGCCGAGCAACTGGGGAGGACGCAGCTCGAATACCTCGTTCAAGACGCCGCCGAGATATGGGACCGGTGGCCAGATCGCGCGTTCGAGGAGCCCTGCTCGAACACATTCCGCGCGCCGATGTCGCTCGAACAGATCTTCGAAGCTTTCGGCACAGAGGAGTTCCGGCGCGTGTTCCCGCTGTTCGATATCTTGCCCACAGACTTGATCCTGCGGTGGCAGGAAAACCTGGGCTATCGACTCGCGCACCGGCAAGGAGCTTCAGATGAGCCGGATGCCGACGCCAGAGGTTGGGCGAATGCGCACGACAGAGAGCGCTTTGTCGAGCTGCTCCGGCAAGTCGACGATGTGGAGCGCCTCCTGTTCGGGATCGAGGTCACGATGGGTCACCGCGAGTTTTGCAGCAGCGGTCACGTCTCGGTATTGCAGGATCTCGAGCTCGCCATGCTGCATCGGCTCGAGGTGCTCGCCAGGGAGGGGCATCGCGTGGTCCTGCCATCCAACCACGTGGAGTCTGTGCTCGAGCGCCCAAATCTCGACCAGTGGTTGTTTCTCTTCGACGTACTCGCCGGGGTCGAGATCGACTCGGCTGACCTGTACGCGCGATATGCCATGTTCAGCGGTGCTGCCGCGCCAATCAGCGAGCTCTCGTTGACCGGCGCCACCTTCGTGTCTGTGGCGATGACGCCCGCGCTCGAAAAGTTGGGGCTCGTCGATTGCGAGGAGAAGGCCCTGTCGACGTTTTTCGTCTGCAAGAGGGAAGTCCCCGAGCTGCGCGAACTCGCGATCCAGGGCGGCGAGGTCGCAGGATCAAAAGTTGTGGAGGAGATCAGCACCGGCGGTGCGTTTTCGAAGCTGGAGAGGTTGTCGCTGCGTGGTCTCGACCTGGATGACAGCGCGCTCGAGATGCTCGGCGAGTCATCGTTTCAGTGGTTGCGCGGCCTGGACTTGACGGACAATCCGAAGATCAGCGGCAAGGGGTTATCCGCGCTGTTCTCGCACTGGAAGTTCTCGGAGATCGAGGCGCTTTGCCTCGACTCCAACCCCGCTGACCGCATCCTCGCCATCGGGGACGCGACCTACTCGAGCTCGCTTCGCTCGCTCACCGCCAGGAAGTGTTCGGTGAATCCTGAAGTGGTCAGCGAGCTCTCTCATATGACGGGCTTCGAGTCGTTGGAGGCGCTGGACCTCTCGAACAACGCGCTCGGGGTCGAGGGCGCGACGGCGATCGCGGCGTGGCCGAGGTTGCGTCGCCTGACCTCGCTTATCCTGCAAAACGCCAGCGTGCGTGGCGAAGGCGCGCGCATGATCGCGAACTCCGTGTCATTGCAAAAGCTCGAGCACCTCGACCTGTATCATAACCAGCTCGGCCCGGCGGGGATTCGAGCGCTGGCGGAGGGCAGGTTGAAGAACCTGCGCGCGCTCGATATCGCGCTGAACGAGCTCGACCTCGGCTCCTTGCGAAAACTCCTCACCGCGCCTGTGCTCTCGAACCTCGAGTACCTTTGCCTTGGCTGGAACCTCGATGGGAGCATCTTGAAGGTGATCCTCGAAGAGAGCGAGCTGTTCCGGCTCGAGAAGCTCGTGGTGTTCGTCAGTGATCTTCAGCCCGAGCATATCGACGCCTTCCTGCGCCCCTCGAGCATGCCGAACCTGGAGCAGGTTCATATCTATGCGCGTCGCTCGAGCCTCGCCAGCAAGAGCTTTGGCATCCCGCTGATTCCACTGGTCGAGGTTTACCCGATCGAACAGGGCGCCGAGAGGATCACGCATTCGCCAGGGACCTCCATGGGGCCGTTGCGCGAGCTCTTCGTGCAGGCATCACGCGCTTGAACCTGTGTTCGCGAACCACCCGAGGAGACACCCGGCGATCCTGGCACGCTATTTGGAATCACTGCGAACAGCACAAAGGCGCCAACCTCTCGAAGTTTGGCGCCTTTCTCATGCTCACACACCACCAAATAGCGTGCCAGGATCGCCGACCTCGAGCTTTGTGAACCCGGCGCTCCGAGACACCGAAAGCGCGCAGGTCGCTGGAGCAGGCTCATCGTTTTGCATCGCCGTCTGCTGTGGTAAACCGAGGATGACCTTGTGATAACTGCACGCATCGAGGGATGAGTGATGAGCAGACTCGGAGTGATGCTCCTCGTATGGGGAGCGAGCCTTGCGTTGATATCCTGCACCGGCGGGAAGAAGAACGAGAAGAAGGACGAGAACCAGGGAGATCCTTCGGCCTTCCTCGATGACCCGGTCGAGAAGCGACCCGTCAAGCCAAAGAAGATGGGCGTCATCATGATCCCGTCCGCCCCTGACGAGGTCAGCATCGAGCTCGACGGCGAACCCACCGGCTGGGATCTTGGCAAGGAGGCGCGCACCTTCGATGACGGCAGAAACGTCGAGGAGGGCGGTCGCATGCGCAGCGGCGCAGATGATGCCTCGATGCGCGTGGCGATGAAGGCCGATGATGGGTACTTCTACTTCTGGCTCGAAGCCTTCGATGATGTGATCATCGAGGAGGACGATCGCGGCGGGCTGCCCGTCGATGGGTTGGTGCTGTGGCTTCGCGATCCTGGCCTCGAGCGCGTCGCCAACAGCCTCCCCGAGGGCACCGGCACGCGCGGCGAGCTGGTCACGGATCTTGCGTTGCTGTTTACTCCCGATGGGCGCGTGCGTCGGTATGACTCCACGAAACCCTTCGAGAAGAGCGCGGTACGTTGGGTCCCCTTCAAGAAGGAGAAGAGCTGGGGTGTCGAGCTGGCCATCGCCGCCGAGGTCTTCCCTCACATCAACTCGTTCCCCATCGACCAGGTCGCCTTCCGTGTCGAACTCCTCGATGGTGATGATCCAAAGCGCCTCGGCGTCCAGACGCGCATGAGCATGGTTCCTGATCAACAGGATGGCTCTCCGCGCTTTGCCATCGCGGATATTCGCGGTGTCTTCCCGCACGGCGACGCGGTGGGCGATGTCTCGTTGCCCGATCCGATCGGCTTCTGGACGCGCGGCGAAAAGAAGAGCTGGGAGTTCACGAGCATCGAGCATGTCCCCAGGTTATGGCGTTATCTGCAACAGGATGACGACTTCCGAGAGCACATCTCCAAGGACCCCGAGCTCGATAAGGTGTGCAACCTCGCCAACTTCGATCGCCACCTCGTCGACGTGCTCGAGTCTCGCAGCGGACGCCACCGCGTCGGCCTCATGCTCTGCGCCGCGCGCGAAGTGAAAGGGTCGTGCAAGGGAGGCGCCAAGAGCCGCCTCTACTGGTTGCATTATGTCCCCGACGGCGCGGGCTGGTTCTTTGACGAGGCCACCGATGTGCTGGGCGCGGACTTGCCCCAGTGCTACAGGGAGGCCAACCGGGGGAAGCCGCTCCACACGAACTTCTCGCTGCTGCCGCTCGAGTTCTACGGCAGTGATATCTGGCTCGTGGGTTTCAAGCGCTCCTTCGAGGATCGCGATTACACCGAAGAGACGCTCGGCGCCTGGGTGATGAACAGCAAACGGAAGAAGGGCGGGCTGTTGCGCGAGGTGGTCATCTCGCGCACTGCGGCAGAAGGGCGCGAGCGCGTGCAGACAAAGACCTCCTCCTACTTCGTTCAGGTCGATGGCAACAAGGGCCTCGATATGTGCGAGGTCGAGCGCCTCGACGAGCAAACGTGCACCTCTCACAACAGAGGTTGTCGAAGCTACGAGCGCGGCGGCGGCACCGAGGTCCACCTGCACAACTGGCAGCCTGGGAAGCAAAAGTTCGACCGCTACATGCTCTCCAAGCACCCGCGCTGCAAGCACGACTTCGACTTCTCCTCTCGTGAAGGCTTCCTCCTTCTCCACACCGGCACGCGCGTCGGCTTGCTCCCCTCCGTGGCGAACGATTGATTCCCATCGTTTGCTAATTTTATCGGTATAACGATCACTCGATCAGTTGGTGAACCCCCTCGCTGAACTTAAAATCAGTGGGGTAGGGGGAGGTCTGTGCGACGCCACGGCCTCTTTTTCAAACACCAACTGATGTTGGAGCGACGTGATGAAGTTATCCGAGATCGTGGGATCGATCGGCAAAATTCAACCCGAGGCCGTGGGCTGCGATGGTTTCCCTGTGTTGGCAGCGGACCCATTGAGGGAGGCTCACCTCGTGCTCAATGACTTCCTCGAGCAATCGCGCGAGGGGTTCGGGCAAGAGGAGTGGTCTGTCTCGGATACGGAGGCGGGGAAGTCCTTGCTCTCGGCGACGGATCGTGTGCGCGGCGATGCGGTCTGCGCGTTGTTCGCGAGGGTGACCTGGATCACGCAGCAGTCTTACTTCATGCGCGAGGAGCGCACGGGCGCGTTGTTGATGTTGCTCGAGCGTTTGCTGGCAAAGGGCACCGCCTACAAACCAACATCGCTCGGAGAATCACTCGAGCTTCTGGGGAGCCTCGCGCACACGAGCGGTTCGCCGATCGCCTGGAGCAGCTTCCTGCGCAGCATCGAGGAGCATCTGGCGAGTCATGGTCTCGAGCAGGTCGTGTTGGTGGGGTTGATGGCGCTGAAGAGCACGCCGCTGTTCAACCTCGAGCTCGAGGGCACGGATAAGAACGCGGTGTCCGTGCGCGTCGAGAAGATGATCGCCGGGTGCCACACCGCGCACTTCGAGCTCGGCGAGCCGTGGGCGGACATGATGCACTCGGAGCTCGAGAACCTCCCACCCGAGGAGCAGGCGTCCTGGGATTCTTTGCTCGATCACCTCCCCTCGACGACGAGCAAGCCGAGCAAGCGCTGGCTCAAGAAGGCAAAGGAGCTGCTCGAGGAGGTCGGCGAGGAGTCTGTCCGCGCGGGGTTGATCCGCTGGCTCCCGCATGTCGGCGAGCGCGCGACGATGAGTTTTGAAGGGATGCCGGCGTGGGATGCGCGCGCGAGCATCCCTGGCGAGCGCAACGAGGAGCTGTTGCGCGGGATGATCTGGCTCTCGATCCTTGTCTCTGACGAGACCTTGAGCGCGATCATCGGCGAGTTGGCGATGGCGTGTTACAAGAAGCTCTCGAACATCGGGCCGCGTTGTCCAAAGCTTGGAAACGCTTGCATTCATGCGCTCGGGCAGATGAAGGAGCTCTCTTCTGTGGGCCAGCTCTGGCGACTCGACCAGCGCATCCCTTATGCCTCCGCGCGAAAGATGATCGCGCAGGCGATCGAGGGCGCCGCCAAACGCCATGACCTGAGCGTGGAGGATATGGAAGAGCTCAGCGTCCCGACCTTCGGGTTGGATATGCATGGCAAGATGACGCGACAGCTCGGGGACTGGCGCTTCGAGCTCGAGCTCGACGAGATGCAGCAGGTCTCGACGCGTTGGGTGCGCGAGCTGGTCAACGGGCAGGCGCAGTTGTTTTCGCTGTTCGATGGCGAGCAGGAGGTTCGCCAGAATGTTCCTCGCAAGGTTCGCAGCGAGCACGCAGAAGAGCTGGCCGAGCTCACCGCGAGCGCGCGCGAGCTCGAAAAGATCATCCACGTCCAGAGCGACCGCATCGAGGGGTTCTACACGCAACCTCGGTGTTGGCCCATCCACCAGTGGGTTGCGCGCTACATCCAGCACCCTGTGGTCTCGCGCCACGCGCGCCGACTGATCTGGACGATCGAGGAGCCTGGGCAATCACCCCGACAGGTGATCTGGCACGAGGATCGTCTGGTCGATGTCACCGGCGAGGTGATCGATCCGCTCTTCTTGCAATCGGAGACGCGCGTGGAGCTGTGGCACCCGCTCGATTCGGCGCCGCGCGTGGTCGACGCGTGGAGGGACTGGTTGTTCGAGCATCGCGTCACGCAACCTTTCAAGCAGGCGCACCGCGAGGTCTACGAGCCGAGCGGCAATGGCACCGCGCTCGACGCCTGTTTCATCCAGGAGGTCTCGCCGCACGTGCTCAAGCAGCACCAGTTCGCCGCGTTGTGTAAGCAGAAGTCCTGGTCCTGCAAGCTCCAGGGGACCTGGGAGATCGGGCCGATGCCAAGGCGCGAGGTCGAGGCGTTCGATATCAGCGCGACGTTTGGCGTGCACGCGCTCAACGACAAGGCGCTCACCACGCGCGCCGGGGCGTATGTGTACGTGGTCGGCAACCACGTCAGGTTCGTCGATCGCGAGGAGCGCGCGCTGGCGCTGGCGGACATCGACCCGGTGATTTTCTCGGAGGTGATGCGAGATGTGGAGTTGTTCGTCCACGTGGCGGGCATCACCGAGGAGCAGCTCGACGAGGTCTTGCTCGAGGCGCTCGAGGTGCGCGGCGTCGAGATCAGCCGCCGCGGCAACGAGCAGATGAGCGGCGCGGCCAGGATTCGTCGCGACGTATTGACGAGGGTGTTGCCTGAATACGATTGGGGCACGCGCTGTGAGTTGGAGGGAGTGTTCTTGACGATTCATGGCGAGGAGCAGGATTACACGGTGCACCTTGGCACAGGGATCGTGCGAGACGAGCAGCGTCGCGTGGTGGACCTCGAGGACTACCGCGTCTCCTCGGGATCGAGCGCGAGTGATGCGTCGGTGCTCGCGCCGTGGCTCCCCTTCGAAGGGGACGCGATGTTGACGACCTTGCTCCAGCGCGCGTGGCTGCTCGCGACCGGCTCGAAAAAGCGTGGCACGAGGCGTGTTGTCTGAGTGTTTGGTGAGCATTCTGTGCGATTCTCTTGCCAAATGGTCTCATGGGGAGTATTCAGAAAGGGCTAAAACCCATCCCTCCTCACGCGCCGACATCCTTGTTGGGAGCTGGCGCGGGCGTTCACAGCCGCCATTGAGACGAGAGAGCTCAACGCATGGCCACTTCCGGCGCAGTGACTTTCGACAATATCCTCGATGACTTGGAGGGAATCCTCCAAACGCTCCAGGACGCACCGAACCTATCCTATGGTTCGCTCCAGGATCGTTTGACGTGGAAACCCAACCTCCATTTGATCAATTACATTCGCTTCCTCGAGCAGCAGGGGTGGGTCGATTACGATCGCATCTCGGACAACCTCGCGCTGACAGGCGCGGGCGATGCTGCGCTCGATGATGTCGACTCCTGGAGCGCGTTGGCGCACGAGGCGTTCTCGAGTCATATCGACGTCCCCGAATCGACCGATCCTGACCAGGACTCCTTCGGGTATGACGACTACGACGATGAGGATGGCGCGCCGACCTCGATGTTGACCGGCGCGGATATCGACGGCGTCCTCGACCTGACCGCAGATGTCGAGTTCATCGAAGAAGAGTCCTCGGGGCTCGCGCCATCGACGGACCCTGAAGCGGATGAAGAGGGCCTCTACGAGGACTCGATCCCCGACGAGGTCTATGATTCTGGCACCTTCGAGGAGCCCGAAGCATCCGATCCTGTAGAGGATGCCTACATCCCGACACATGAAGAACCCGAGGCGGCGCACGAGCACGAGTTCGAGGCCGTCTCCGATCTCGAGCCTGCGCCCGAGCCCGAACTAGTCGCGTTCGAGCCTGAGCCAGCGCCCGAGCCTGTTGACGCTTACACCCACCAACCCGAACCCCAGCCCTCGCGCGCGAGTGAGCCCCGGGCCACCGATCGATCCGATCGCGCAACATCCGAAGAAGGAAGGAAGCCCATGAGCACGAGTTCCTACCAAAGCCCACCCAGTCAATCGTCGAGCGAAGGGCTCTACAGCCGCGAAGAAGAGATCGGTTCTGGTGGTATCGGGACTGTTTATCGCGGCGTGCAAGAGCGGCTCGCGCGACCTGTCGCGATCAAAGAGATCCGCAACATCTTCCACGTGTTCGCCGACGTGCAGCGCGATGATATCGTCCGCAGGTTCGTCGAGATCGCGCAGACTCAGGCGTCGCTCGATCACCCGAACATCATCCAGATCTACGATGTCATCTCGGACGCGGATTACCCTTACGTGGTCATGCAGTACGCGCCCAAGGGGAACCTGCGTAACCTGATCGACACCGAGGGGCGTCCGCCCCTCAACGTGGCGATGAGCTACTTCATGCAGATCCTGCATGCGCTCAACTCGGCGCACGAGCAAGGCATCGTGCACGGTGGCCTCAAGCCCGAGAACGTCGTGCTCGATCCTGCGGGCAACGCCTTGCTCACCGACTTTGGCCTCACCCAGGTCGTCGAGCGCGCCTCCGGTGGTGGTGGCAATCAGGTCTATGTCGGCGTCGGCACGGTGGCTTACATGTCGCCAGAGCAGTTCATGGACCCGAACCTCGCCAGCGTTCAGTCCGACATCTACTCGCTCGGCATCATGTTCTACGAGATGCTGACCGGCAAAGTCCCCGGCCGTCGCTCGCCGATGCCTTCGAGCTTCTACCCGGACATCCCCCGAAAGCTCGATGACATCTTCGACAAGATGTCGATGGATGATCGCGAGGATCGCTTCACCAACGTGCGTGACGTCCTGCGCGAGATCTACAACGCATCCGAGGTCATGGAGATCATGGACAAGCGCTCGGGTGTGCTCTTCCTTCGCGACCCGACCGTCTACGGCGAGCTCGGGCTTGGCGAGGGCGCCGAGGTCGCAGAGCTCGCGCCTGCCGGTGACTCCAGTGATTATGGAAGCTACGCCGTAGAGAACTCCTACGAGGATTACAACTCGACTTCGGCACCCGTCGAAGAGGAGCCTCAGTTCGAGGAGCCAGCCAGCGAGCCAGAGATCTCCCACGAGGAAGCCTCCGAGGTGATCGAGGCCGCGGCCGCAGAGGTCTCTGAAGCAGAGGTCGCCGAGGCAGAAGCCGAGGCGGGCATCGATGATGAGAGCGGCGTGCTCGACAAGCTCGACAAGTACGGCTCGCTCTTTGATGAGGACGACGATTGAGCGAGATCCTCTCCTATAAAGGCACCCTCCCCACATTGGGGCAGGATGCCTACGTGGCGCCGGGCGCACGCGTGATCGGGGATGTCGTCCTCGGAGATGGCGCGAGCGTCTGGTTCAACTCCGTGGTGCGTGGTGACGTGATGCCGATTCGTATCGGCGCGCACACCAACATCCAGGACCTGAGCGTCCTGCATGTCAGCAGTGATACATTCGCCACGACCATCGGTGATGATGTCACCGTCGGCCACCGCGCGATTATCCACGGCTGCACCATCGAAGATCGCTGCCTGATCGGCATGGGCGCCATCATCCTCGATGGCGCCCATATCGAAGAAGGTTGCTTGATCGCCGCTGGCGCGCTCGTCCCTCCTGGGGTTCGCGTTCCAGCAGGGAGCGTGTATATGGGCGCTCCCGGCAAGGTTCGCCGCCAAGTCTCACCAGAAGAGCTCGAGGGTTTCCTCGAATCCGCCAAGCACTACAGCGAGCTCGCCAGGGTCTACGCGAACGAGCGCTGATCTATAAAAACATCATTTTCCTGGGCGATGTCCGACCTGCTCCTCGTTGCGATCTGTGGCGGGAGGGGGCGTCGGCGAGAGCGCGCTGATGCGCGCGCGAAGCTCTGGGGTCATGTCGATCTCGACGCTCGCGAGCGCGGGCTCGAGCTGCTCGAGGTTGCGCGCGCCGAGCAATGGCGCGGTCACCGAAGGGTGCGACGCTGCCCACGCGATCGCCAGACTCGCCGGGTGATGCCCGAGCTCGTTCGCCAACTCCGTGAACTCCACCGCGATCCTCGGGTAGTGCTCCTCGCCATAGCGCACCTGATACATGGCGCTCTCGGTGATTCGACCAGAGGCCTCCGCGCCATCACGCGTGTATTTGCCCGTCAGATAACCTCCGCCGAGCGTGCTGTAGGGGAAGACGCCCAGGCCCTCGCTCTTTGCCATGGGCAAGAGCTCGACCTCGGCCTGACGCTTGAGCAGGTTGTACATCGGCTGGATGCAGACCGCTGGCGCCCAGCCATGCATGGCGCTGACGCCGAGCGCCTTGGTGACCTGCCACGCGGCGAAGTTCGAGAAGGCGGGGTAGAGGATCTTGCCGGACTGAACCAGCAGCTCCAGCCCGCGCAAGACCTCCTCGAGCGAGGCGCTGTCATCGAAGCGGTGGATGTAGAACAGGTCCACGCGGTCTGTGCCGAGGCGCCTTAGCGATGCCTCACAGGCACGCACCAGGTGATAGCGCGAGGCGCCTCGATCGTTCGGCCCATCGCCCGTGGCGAAGTAAGCCTTGGTGGCGATCACGAGGTCATCGCGCTTTCCTTTGATCAGGCGGCCGAGGATCTCTTCGCTGCGACCATCCGCGTAGATATCCGCGCAGTCGAAGTGATTGATTCCTGCGTCCAGACAGCGCGCGAAGATCTTGCCGCTCATCTCTTCGTCGGCTTGCGCGCCGAACGTCATCGTGCCCATGCAGAGCTCGGAGACGCGCACGCCTGTGCGACCGAGGTCGACATACTTCATGGGTTCCTCATCGGTTTGTAGGGTTGCGAGGGAGAAATCACCTCGCGTCGGGGATCGATTCTTCCAGAACCTCGGCGAGCCTCTCCATATCGAGATCGAGGATCGCGAGCGCGATCGCTGATTCTCGTGCAGAGGCATCGACGAGCATCTCGTCAGGAGATTGGGGTGGAAGCCTCGTGATGGCAACCCCGTGACGCACATCTCCCAAAAGAGTCTCTCCATTCCATAGCGGCGCGAACACGGATGGGAAGGGGGAGTGCTCGGTCAACATCCTGTAGTAGATGATGCCGAGCGCGAGGATATCAGCCGCCCAGGGGGTCGGGTTATCTTTGGGGGCAGGCACGTTGTGCGCGAGCAGGCCACCTCTGGCGAACCCCGCTCGGTTTCGCATCCTGTACCAGTCGACATCGGGGTTGCCCCAGAGCCCTCCCAGAAAGATGCCTGGTCTCTCGACGATGGCGCCTGCCTGATAAGCGAGGTCGAAGGCGAGCAAGTGAGACTGATAGTCGAACGCCTCTGACAGCTTGAACCCACTGTCCAGGCGAATATCCCCGTGTGGCAGCAGCAGCGGGTAGTTCTCGGGGATGGTCGCCAGGATGTGCTGGTGTTCGCCCCCTTCTGGTCCCCAGTTCGACGAGTGGCTCTCTACGACGAACCCTCCTGGCGAGACGATGGCAAAGCGGCTCCTGTCATTCGCGACGATCAGGTGATCGGCCGAGAGCGCGCCGTGGGGTTGCTTCGAGAGCGCGCGCACCAGCGAGGTGATCATCCCCGGGAAGAGGTCGAGTTGTTCCCTCCTCGAGAGGAGCGAGAGCGGCGTCCCAGCGTACTCCGGGGAGATATGCGCGTAGGTTTTGAAGCGGAGGCCTGACTCGGTGGAGAGCTCGACCTCTCCATGACAAATCAGCGAGTGGTTCCACGCGCCCGCGGTCGCGTCGATACGCGCGGCTTCGTTCGCCAGGAGCGCTTGCGCTGTTTTTGCCGTGATCGGCTCCGAGTGAAAATGACTCGTCCTGCTCTCATCCCAGATCGGGTTCGACGTGATCTGGGTGTAGGTGGTGTTGCTGTAGAGCCTGGTGCCACCTGGTACAGGCGCCAACTCCTCGTGCTCGCCGTATGCGCGCTTGAGAACCACCGGCCCGTAGGTCGCCGAGTGAGCCTTGTAGGAGATGCTGGTAGAACCTCGCCAGCACTCCTCGAGCCGATCCAGTTCGACGAGTGTTTCCTCGCCGCTGCCATGATCGATAAAGCGAAGGGTCAACATCGCGCGTGCTCCTTTATCGCGTCAGAAGCCGAGCACCTCGGGCAGTCGCTCGAGCATACCGTATCGTGCATCTTCGGGGTCTTTACCCACCGAGATCACGTCGAGCTTTCCTTTCTTGGTGAGCGGTCCGACGTTGTAATAGATGAACCGCCCCTTGCCAGTGCTCGGATCAAAGAGCTCACCGGCAGCGCGCGTGCGCTCGATGATTTGCGGGAACGGCACGCCCACGAGCGATGAGTCCATCACGTCCTGAGCGATGTAGGCGGGGCGCCTATCCGGGATGAGGCGATCGACAAGATGCATCGGCGTGCTCGTGCCACCCCAGCGCCCGTTGCACTCGGTGAGCTTGACCTCGAAGTCGCCATCGACATCGCCGAGCACGAGGAAGTCGAACGAGCAACGCCCGATGTAACCCATCTCCTGGAAGGCGACGCAAAGATCGAGAGAGGCTTCGCCGAGCGCGCGCTCCACAGGCGCTGGCAGCGTCGAAGGGCGGCTCCCCAAAAAGACCTTCTCTGGACCTTCGAGCAGCTGCTCGAAGACGCCATCGAGCCTTGGCGCGCCTTCACCGAGTGGAGGAATCCAGAGCTGCGTCGATGGGGAGAGGTGCGTCTCTGCCCATTGCACCACGAGCACTTGCTCGTCCCCTGGCCACTCCGTGCGCTCCAGGAAGCTCTTCACGAGCGCGAGCGTGGCGGCCTCGTCTCCCTCGAGGATCGAGGCCGACGTGTGCACCTCGTTACCCATCGCAGAGGCGCAGCGCGTGCGCTTGAGCCCGACGGTTTTATGCAGGCTCGCGAGCTCGCGAAGATCGCTGGCGATCTCTTCTTCTGAATTGCTCCAGCGCGTGTCGACCAGGATATGCTCGAGGCCGATCAGGCGCGCGACCTCGTCGAGGCGCTGCTTGTCATTGGCGATCCAGAGCGCGGAGGGCACCGGCGCGAGCACATGAACTGGCACGCTCGCTTCTCCTTCCAATACACTGGCCAATCCCCACACAGCCTCGATCCCCATGTAGGGGTGGATGACCATACCATCGGCGGCGCGAGCTCTCGCGGAGATGCGCTCGAGCGCATCTCCGCCAGCACAGGCGAGCGCGACTTCGCTGGCCGTGCTGCGCTGCTCGGCCTGGACGCACTCGACGCGCCCGAGCCCCAGGTGATCGCGACAGTAGGTCTCGTATCCGGGCGCTGGCGCCGAGATCGAGGCGAAGAGGTCTCCCTCGCGTGCGCGAACACGCGCGCGGTGCTGGTACTCCTCGATCCCGGCGACGCCATCGATGAACGGGATCGCCGAGACATCCTCGAGGTGCAGGACGGGCAACTGGTCCGAGAGCGATCCATGCCACTGGCGCTCTTGCTGAGGACCGGGTTCTTCGAAGCGCTTTCCGAGCTCCCCCTGAATAATCTCGCGGATATTTTGGAAACGAGGGCGCTCTTCAGGTGTATCGGTCATGGGTGTTGTCACGTGAGGGTTGGGTAGGATGGGGCAAACGCACATGCTATCACGAGCCTACACGACATCAGTTTTCGTTTTGCCGTGGAGGAACTATGAGATCGGTCTCGAGCACCAAATCTCACCAAATTCGTACGTTCAAAGATCTAACATGCGCGCGAGCGCTCGCGCCATGTTTTTCCATGCTCGCCATCTTCGCCCTGTCCTCAGGGTGTTCTTCGTGTGGCGATGAGACCTCGGGGAACAACTCCGAGAACGGGGCGATGGTCGACATGCAGTCCATGCCTGGAGCGGATATGGACGCCGCCAACGGTGATACGAGCGGGGGTCCAAACCAGCTCACCACGGATATGGCCATCCAGGATATGCCTTCGCCTGTCGATATGAGCACGCCGGTCGAGGATATGTCCGCCGAGTTCGACATGCGGTTTCCTCCGTACGAGCTCTTTTGTCAGGGGAGCGGCAGCATCGGAGGCTCGATCACTTGTGGCGGCGAGCTCGCGCAGAGGACGTTCCGTTACGGCCTCTGCATTTGCCGTGATGTCGCCATCTCCTCGACCATCTCCATCGATGGGTTCAACAGTAACAACGGCGCATACATGGAGGGCATCCCTGGAGGTTCATTGGGAATCAACGGGAACTACAACGGCAACGACGTGTCCGTGGGCGCGTCGCTCTGGGTTGGAGGTCAGGTCTCGGGGTCGGGGGATCTCGACGTCGGCGTGAACATGAACGTCGGCGGGCAGATCAACACCTCGGGGAATGTCAGCGTCGGCAGAGACGCCAACGTCGATGGCAATATCCTGATCACGGGTGATCTGGCAGTCGATGGCGAGCTCGTGCAACCGGCGGGGAGTCAGGTCTCTAGCCAGTCTCAGATGCTGGGCTCGCAACGCGAGGCGCCCGTCAGCTTCCCTGCACCATGTGATTGCGAGGACGAGCAGCTCATCGATGTCGCCGCTTACATCGCCGAGGCAAAGGAGCGCAACGATAACGAGGAGATGGGGTTGGGCATCGAGCCCGGGATGTTCCAGAACCTCAACCAGGACGCCGAGCTCGATCTCCCCTGTGGCCGCTTTTACTTCACGGACATCCTCGGGAGCGGCTCGCTCAAGCTACGATTGGAGGGAAGGACCGCGATTTACATCGACGGCAACATCTCGCTCGGCCAGTCCTTCGAGCTCGAGCTTGGCCCGGAGGCCACGCTCGACCTCTTTATCGGCGGCACGATCACGACCGCAGGTCGTTTTGCCATCGGTGATTCGATGAGACCTGTGGCCACGCGAGTGTATATGGGGGGCACCGGCACGCTAAACTTCAGCGGTGATGTCTCCATCGCGGCGAACCTGTATGCGCCGCGTGGCGAGTTTGCCGTCAGCAGCGGCATCGAACTCTTTGGATCTGTGTTGGCGAACCGCCTCAACACCTCGGGTGATGTCATCATCCACTATGATTCGGCCGTGCTCCAGGCTGGCGAGGAGTGTGAGATGGATCCTCCCGACCCGATGCCTGGCGAGGACATGTCAGGCATGATGCCCGGCGAGGATATGTCGATGATGCCTCCAGACGAGGAGGTGTGTGACTCTTGCCGCGATTGTGGGAACCAGGCTTGCGGCGAGGATGGCGAGTGCGGCGCGTGCGAAACACAATACGATTGCTGCTCGCCGCTGATTTGCTTCGAGGGCGAGTGCATCGAGTATCCTGGGTGATGCGTTCCTCACGCTTCGCGCCTGGCCGCCGAGCGCGAAGCGTGAGGAGGGCGTGCCTTCAAAGCCCGAAGATGCGTTTGGTCAGCGTGGAGTAGAAGATGAGCGTCAAGGCTGGCGCCACTCCGAGGAACAGTCCCCAGAAGACCGCGCTGCTCAGTTGACCCTGCATGAAGTAGAAGATCGCGTAAACGATGCCAAAGCCAAGGCCCGCGGCGAACACCAGCGCCTGGAAGACCTCGCCGATGTCCGCGCCCTCTTCCTGCTCTTCTGGGACGTCGGCGTTGTATACCGTGCCGCCTCTCTTCTCGTTCAGCGGGCGGTCGCGTCCTACCGGTGCGTTGAGCGGTGATTCTTCCTCGTCATCATCATGCTTGACCGCTGGCGGCATCCTCCGCTCGGAGCGTGAGGATTTGACGGCGGGAGGCATCGAGCGCCCTGACTCCGCGTAGTCCTCGCGAGAGTCGGTGTAGCCCGTCGAGGTGTTGTAGTCCATATCGCGCACCTGACCTCGTACCTCGGCTGGCGAGGTCTCGGCGGGGGCTTTTTTGGTGAGCAGCTCTGTGTGAAGCGCGGCGAGCTGCTCCTTGGTGAAGTCTGAGTCGACGTCGAACGCGGCGTCGTCGATATGTTCGGTCATCCCTCGCGAGACGCCCGCCAGATCCATCGAGGCGCCTTCTATCGCGCGCTTGTCCGCGCGCCAGAAGACCTCGAGCGCGACATGCGAGAGGTTGGCCATCGACTCGGTGACTTCGTCCAGGTCGAAGGTCGCGCCGCTGACCTCACGCGCGCGCTCGAGATACTCGCGGCGAAGGTGAAACTCACGCAGGCAGGCGCGATCCTCTGTCGAGAGTAACTTCTCGGCGTCCTGTCCCAAAAACAGCGGCCCTGCGATCTCGGGGCGCTCCCAGTTGTCCGAGCTAAATCCGGTGGATTCCAGCTCGGAGACCTCGCCATAGAACCCCTGTGCGCTCATGACGCTGAGCTCGTAATCGAGCCAGAGGAGCGAGCCCAGGAACTTGCCTCCAGGGATCGACCAGGTCAGCACGGCGCCCATGCGTTCGTCGTGGAATGTGTCTGGCGTGAGGTTGCCATGCAAGAGCAGTCGGCTCGAATCTGGCGAGAACCCGACCTCGAAGATCTTGACCTTGTGACGATCCTCGCAACGCCAGTCATCGAAGCGCGAGAGCTTGGCGGCGCTGACATCGATCATGCGCCAGAATCCCTCGGCGCAACCGACGAACAGGTGATGTTGGTTCGGGCTAAAGCGCAGGATATGCAACCTGGCGCCGGCGCCTCCCTCGAGCTGGATCGAGGTGTCTGTGGTCGCCCAGGAGATCTCGGGGTAGAGCCCCCGAAAGGCGCCCATAAAGACGGTGTTCCCCTTGGTATAGGCGACCTTCGTTCCATCCGGGCTAAACGCGATGCCCGTCAGCGGGAGCGAGACCTGTTTTTGCTCCCCGTCCACGGGGATGATCGTGGTCTTCTCCTGGCCTACGGCGAAGATGTAGGCGCCATCTGGAGAGAACGTCAGGCCAAACTGACCATCGACATCCCACCTGGCGAGCATCTTGCCGTGCTCCCAGTCATAGAGGTTGACCTGGTCATCATCCGAGATGGCGATCTGTGTGCCATCGGCTGAAAAGGTCAGCTGCGAGTTGCCTGGCCACATCCCCTCGACGGTGATGTGGTGGCGCTGCCACACGCTCACGCCCACGTCAAAGAAGAGCAGGTCCTCGAAGCCGGTGAGGATCGCGATCCTCTTGCCATCCCGGCTCACCGAGATGCGGCGCGCCAACTCCTCGAAGTCGATCTCGCCCTTGACGCGCAAATTCGAGACGCCGAGCACCGTGGCGTCGTGCTTGTGCGCCACGACCATATGGTTGCCGTCAGGATCGATGCCGAAGGCGTGGATCCTGTCGCGCTCCAGGTCCGGCAGGCGCTCCCACGCCTCGCCGTCCGGGATCGCCTCGTGCAAATCACTCACCGAGCGCATCAGCTCGCGCAGGACCTCGTCGCGGTTACTCCTGTCGAGACCGGTGAGCTCGCGCTCGGGTTTTTTGGGTTTGTCCCCGAAGCCTGGCGAGTCATCGAAGAGCGAGCTGCTGTTGCCGTAGGACGACGAAGACGCGATGGAGAACTCGGCGGAGGCATCCGCCGAAGGGTTCTTGCCACGCAGCGCGCGCAGGCGCTCGAGCGCGATCCTGGCCGAGTCCAGGCGGTGGTGTGGATCGGGCTCGGTCATCTGCGCGAGGAGGGCGATGATCGCGCGATCTGTACCGTGCGGGAGGATCTCCTCGATATCGGGCTTCATCCCCAGCGTGGGGAAGTTCTCGGGGCGAGTGTTTGCCATGGCCGAGAGCACCGTCATCGCCAGCGCGTAGAGATCACTGGAAGGGTAGACCTGCCCGAGCAATTGCTCCATCGGCGCGAAGTCGAGCGAACCTCTGGCCATGCCGCCCGCGAGCGTGGCTGGTGAGAGGAGCTCCTGGCGTACCGTGGCAAAGTCGACGAGTTTGACGCTGCCATCATCGCCAAGGAGGATGTTCCCCCAGTCGATGTCGCCGTGAATCACCGGCTCTCGCAGCTCGTGTAGGTACACGAGCGCCTCGAGCGTCTTCTCCATCCAGCCGAGGCATGTGTCCACGGCGATGAGGCCGCGGCCTGAAGCCCAGCGCTTGATACTGGGCGTGGTGATGAAGGTCTGCACGAGGCCGAGTTCGGCGCCCGTGGAGGTTTGTTGCAGGACAACCGCGTCCAGGTAAGGCGCGATGGCGGGGTGCTCGAGCTGACGAAGGCGATCCGCCTCGCGCTCGAACAACTCCATGGTCTCCCAATCGGCGGCGGCATCGAGGACGATCGTCTTGAGGATCACGTCCTCTTGATCGCTGGTTCGAATGGCGCAATAGGTCTTACCAAAGCGACCATCTACCAACACTTCCTCGAGCTCGTAAGCGTCGAGTTTTCCCTGGAGCACGTCTCCCACGTCGGGCATAAGGCCTCTCTCCCTTGTCCATGGCGTCGTTCTTCGCGCTTTGCAGGCATCCGACCTCATGTCTTCTACGAGGAGCGGCGCTGTGCGCGATGCGAGTTTCGAGTGCGCACAATGTGCCCGCTCTCTGGCTTTATTGCAATGTCATACCAGGGAAAGCGCGCTCAGAAGCGCTGCGCCTGCAGGCATGTGATCACCGTCAGGTTCACGATCGAGGTCACCGAGCACTCGAGCTGTAGGACGTTCACCGGGCGGCGCATGCCCGTCAGGATCGGTCCGATGATCTCTGCATGTCCCAGCCTGTGGAGCAGCTTGTAGCCGATGTTCCCCGAGTTCAGGTCTGGGAAGATGAAGATGTTCGCCTCATCGCTCAGGCTCGAGAACGAGAACCGCTCACCGCGCAGGTTGTTACTCACCGCCACGTCGACCTGGAGTTCGCCGTCGACCTCGATGTCGGGGCGCTGTGATTTGATCAGGCGAGTGGCTTCGGCGACCTTTCTGGCGAGCGGGTGGCGGCTGGTGCCAAAGTTCGAGTAGCTCAACATCGCGATCCTGGGACGAATGTCGAACGAGGTGGCCAGGTTCGCCGTGGCGATGGCGATCTCGGAGAGCGCCTTGGCGTCGGGGTCGATGTTGACCGTGGTGTCGGCGAAGAACTTCACGCCGCCCTGTTTGGTGATGACGATGAAGACGCCGCTCGCGCGCCCCACGGGGCCGCGCACGCCGATGATCTGGAGGGCAGGGCGCATCGAGGATTGATACGAGTGCGTCACGCCGGAGACCGATCCGTCGACGCGGCCGGTTTGCAGCAACATCATGGCGTAGGGCTCGTTGCGCTTCATCTCCGAGAAGGCCTCGGCCATCGTCACGCCCTTGCGCTGGCGCATCATGTAGTAAGAGCGAACCATCTCTTCGTGGCGAGGGTCTTCGCGGATATCGAAGAACTCCGCGCCATCGAGCGAGAGGTCGAGCTCGGCGGCCTTGGCCTTGATTTCTGCGACCTTGCCCATGAGCACTGGCGTGGCGATACCCTCGTCGAGCAGGACCTGTGCGGCCTGGAGGATCTTTGTCTCGGTGCCCTCGGGGAAGGCGACGCGCTTGCGAGGGCCCGCCTTTGCCTTGTGGATCAGCTCGCGCACGAAAGCCTTCGAGGCGCTCTGCAAGCGCTCGAGCCTGTCGCGATACTTTTGCATGTCATCGATCGGGCGCCTGGCGACGCCGGAATCACCGGCCGCCTGCGCGACCGCGGGCGCGAGCCGCAGCAAGACCCTCGGGTCGAACGGTTTGGGGATGATGTACTCGGGCCCAAATCGCAGCGGTTGGCCCTTGTAGGCCATCTGCACGATCTCTGGGACCTCTTCCTGCGCGAGCTTGGCGAGCGCGTCCACGGCGGCGCGCTTCATCTCTCCGTTGATCGAGCGCGCCCCCACGTCGAGCGCGCCCCGGAACAGGAAGGGGAAGCAGAGGACGTTGTTCACCTGGTTTGGATAATCACTGCGGCCTGAGGCCACGATGGCGTCCTGTCGAACCTCCATCACCGCTTCGTAGCGGATCTCTGGCTCGGGGTTGGCGAGCGCGAAGATAATGGGGCGCTCGTTCATCGAGGCGACCATCTCCTTGGAGACAATGCCACCTGCGGAGACGCCCACGAAGACGTCGGCGCCGACGAACGCGTCGGCCAGCGTGCGCATGTCCGTCTCCCTGGCAAAGTAAGCCAGGTAATCGTTCATATTCTTGGTGCGACCTTTGAACACCACGCCGTCGATATCGACCATCGTGATGTGATCGCGCGGCACGCCGAGCTCCTCGTACAACCTGGCGCACGCGATGCCCGCTGCGCCCGCGCCAGCGAACACGACATGGATATCCTCGATGTTCTTGCGCTGGAGCTTGAGCGCGTTCTGGAGCGCGGCGCCCGTGATGATCGCCGTGCCGTGCTGATCATCGTGAAAGACGGGGATCTGCATCTTCGCGCGCAGCTGCTCCTCGATGAAGAAGCAGTCGGGCGCGGCGATATCCTCGAGGTTGACGCCGCCAAAGGTTGGCTCCATCGCCGCGACGCATTGGACCATGACCTCACGGTCGCTCACGTCGAGCTCGATGTCATACGCATCCACGCCCGCCAGGCTCTTGAACAGCACCGCTTTGCCTTCCATCACGGGCTTGCTGGCGAGCGCGCCCGTGTTCCCGAGGCCGAGCGTGGCCGAGCCGTTGGAGACCACGCCGACGAGGTTTCCCTTGTTGGTGTAGCGGTAGACGTTGAGCGGGTCGCTCATGATTTCCCGACATGGCTCGGCCACGCCCGGAGAGTAGGCAAGAGAGAGATCGCGTTGCGATGAGAGCGGCTTCGTGGGTTCGATCTCGAGTTTCCCCGGCTTGGGGAACTCGTGGTACCTGAGCGCTTCTCTCGGTCGAATCCGCGCGTCCTTCTCCTGCGACATCACTCCTCCTTCCTGCGTTTGCTGGCTTGTGTCGAGACCAGTGGGCTCTGGGGGTCAAACATGACGACTCGTTGCCCCTTCCTCTACCACAGGCCCAAGGATGCTCGCGAGTAGGTTTGTTCTCCCAGCTTGTAGCGGAGGTTTTGCAGGAAGTGTGACGTGCGCCCCCCGCGGCCCTCCCTCTCGGTCGCTCCTCTTCCTACGACCCCTGTATCTCGACCTACGGTCTCGGGAGGGGGGCAGACCTGGCGTTGGTTGGTCGGTTTTTGGCGCGCAGGGTGGCTTGTTGTGGGTTTTGCAGAGCGTGTGACAAGCCCCCCGCGCCTTCGGCGCTGCCCCCCAGAGGTGGGCTTCTTGTTGGAGGTTTCGCAGAGTGCGAGGACAAGCCCCCCGCGCCTTCGGCGCTGCCCCCCAGGTTTGGGGGGCTTCTTGGCGAGGATTTGGGCGTCGCGGTTCGCATCGGGCGCCCTCATGAAACTCACCGCAGCTCTCGGAGCTCCTTGTCGCAAAACACCAACGTCCAAGAAGCCACCTGTCTCGCCCCACTCCGGGGGGCAGCGCCGAAGGCGCGGGGGGCTTGTCACACATTCTGCAAAACCCACAACAAGAAGCCCCCCGTTTCGGGGGGCAGCGCCGAAGGCGCGGGGGGCGTGTCCTCGCACTCTGCGAAACTGTTACAATGCGTGGGCCACCAACCGCGCACCCGACGCCAAGTCTGCCCCCCTCCCGAGCACGTAGTGCGAGATACAGGGGTCGTAGGAAGAGGAGCGAACGAGAGTGAGGGCCGCGGGGGGCGCGCGATCAGTCGCCCGAGAAGGCCATCACGATGCGGAGCACGTACCAGAAGAGGAGGGCGACCGCGGAGAAAAGTGAGAGCGCCGCGGCGACGTACTGGTTCGGGTTGTAGTGGTGCAGGATGTTCGAGGTGTAATAGAGGATCGATCCGCTCGCGATCAGCACCATGAACACCGAGAACCAGAGCCCCAATCCGAAGCCAAACAGCGCGCCCGCGACGATGGCGCCAAGTCCCAGGAAACTCGCCACGATCAGGCCCATTCGCAAGAATGAAAAGTCCGCGCGGGTGACAAACACCGAGACGGTCAGGCCCGCGAACACCACCGCTGTGATCAGCGCCGCCGATGGGATCGCGCCTTCGAAACCTTGCGCCAGATAGAACATCGGCGTGAAGATCGCGGACTCGGCCACGACATAAAGCCCCAACCCCGCATACTGGAGCGCCTTGGACTCCATATTGTGCGCCCACCAGTCGGCGATAAAGCCGACCAGCGCGAAGCCGCCCAGTACAAACAACCACGCGAAGGCGCCCTTGGAGAAGAGCAGCCCCATCGCCTGATCGATGAACGGGAGCTGTTGGATGCCAAAGCTCAGACCCGCGAACGCCAGGATCGCGCCCAGCAGGTGCGCGTAGGTCTTACGGATAAAGCTCACGCGCGCATCGATCGATGCGCTCGACACAGGTGTATATCCGAGATCTCTTGCTCGTTGTTCGAAGGAATTCATGACCCCTTACCTCGCTTGATGCTTCGTGGTATCTGCGCGCCTCGCTCCCTGATTTTTGCCATCTCGGGGCGGCGCGTTTCGGGCGCTTTATGTGTGAACGTGGTGGCGCCTCGTCGAACCGGATTATAGACACCACGAAATAAACCTCCACTGATTCACGTCGACTTCTCCAGGGGCGTATGTGATAACGCCCGACGAGTCAGGAGAAGATCGAAGGCGCCGAGCATTGTATGAGTGAGAAGAACTGGAAACCGTACATCTCCCGGTTGCGTCAAGACCCCAGTGACGCCGAGGCGCTCGACGCCATCGAGGCTTACCTCGCCGCCTCCTCAGAAGGAAAAGGGCGCGGGAAGAAGGCGGTCGGCGTCCTCGGCACGGCCTCGCGCTACGTGTTCAAGATGTTCCTCGGCGCCACCCTCTATCGCGCCGTGGTCACCTGCTGGGATGCCTGGTCCTCGTTCTTCTATGGCAACTACACCTCCTCCACGCTCTCCCCATGGCCCGAGGCTGAAACCCGCGATCTCTCCGCGGCCGTCGCGGCGCGTTTTCTTCGCATCGGCATGTTCGGTATTCTTATCGGGCTTATCCCTGCGATCATGCTCGGGTTTCAGACCGCGCTCATGATCGTGCAGGTGTGGCAGGTCAACACGCAGAACGAGATCATCAAGGAACAGAACGGCTTGACTCGAGAGCAATTTGCCATCGGTTATCGCGCCCAGTTCATCACGCAACTCTACGACTACCGCGAGAAGAACGTCGGCAACGAGACCGTGTGCGAGTCCAAGAGCTTGCCGCGCGTTCGCGCCGAGGCGGCGACCTCCTTGCTCAAGCTCGAGCGCGTGCTCGACGCCGAGAAGCAGGAACAGGTCGAGGCTCCAAAAGAGGGAGAGGAGGGCGCCGAGGCTTCGACAAAGAAGAACATGCCCTCGATCAGCGGCGCGTGCCTCGCTGACACCGAGCTCGTCGAGCGCGACTTCTCGCTCTCGATGCTCGATGAGGTGAGCTTTTACAAGGCCTCGCTCGATGCCGTTGACTTCTCCTCTTCCTCCTTGCGTAGCGCGGGATTCCAGGAGTCCAACATCTCCAAATCGACCTTCGATAACGCCTATATGAAGCGGACCTCGTTCGACAAGGCGCGCATCTACGAGTCGTCGATGAAGGGCGCGACCTTGCTCGACCCGAACTTCGATGGCGCCACGCTCGTCGACATCGACTTCACGGACGCGGTCTTCTTCCCCACGAACGAGCCCAAGCTGCGAAGCCGGAACAAGCTCGACCTGTCCGAGGCTCAGGAGATGAAGAAGCTAAACTTCACGCGCGCCAACCTCATCCTCGCGCGCTTTACAAAGCGCGGCCTGATCGACGTCAACTTCAAGGACGCGAAGCTCGTCCAGGCGAACTTCGTCGACGCCACCTTGACCAAGGTCTCCTTCGAGAACGCCGATCTCACCGGCGCGAAGTTCTCCGGCGCGACGCTCGATGATGTCAACTTCAAGGGGGCCGAGGTCTCCTTCGCCAAGAGCTCGGACGTGAAGTTCAACAACGTCATCTGCCCCGATGGCAAGAACAGCGACTCACAAGGAAAGCGGTGCAAATGAGCGCTCCATCTCGCATCCTTTACATCAGCGACGTGCACATGGCATCGCACGCCAGGTACGAGGATCACTCCTCCTGGTTTCGCCCTGAGCACCACGCCGCGAGGCTGATCTCCTTCCTCGAGCGCAAGCTTCTCGAACCGCCCGAGCAGCTCGTGCTGCTCGGTGATATCTTTGAAAACTGGCTCGCACCCGTCGAAGCGATCCCCTCCTCGTGGCAAGAGATCCTCGGCTCGAACCAGAACTTCCTCGATGTCCTGTCGCGATATCTCGAACGGGGCGTCGACGTGCTATTCACCCCGGGGAACCATGACCTCGACCTTGGCCTGGAAGACCTCGAGCGCTTCCTCCCTGGGATTCGCTACGCTCGCGAGCAGCACATCCCTGGCGTGCTTCACGCCGAGCATGGCCACGAGATGACCTTCTTCAACGCGCGTGACCTCGATCCTCGCGGCACACATCCTCCGGGGTATTTCTTCGCCAGGCTCGGCGAGGAGCGCTTGCCTGGGGGGCACAGCATTCGGAGCGTCTTCGAATACATCCGGCGCGGCGCCCTCGGGAAGTTCACGCGACCGGATTGTTTGGGGCATATCATGCGCACGATCTTCCAGATCGCGCGCATGAGAAGTGGCGATTGCTTTATGATGGACGACGGCTCCGCGGTGCTCGTGCGCGATGTCGTCGAGCGTTATGAAATGGCCGCGAGCACGCTCAGTCCCGGCGAGCGTGCGTGGCGCCTGATCCAGCGCCCGACCAACCTGCACGGCGTCGCCAAGCGCCTCTCGAGGGATGTCCCCCTCGTGCTTCTCGGCCACTGCCACCACGCGCGCCTCATCCAGACAAAGCACGGCATCTACGCCAACCCTGGCGCCTGGTGTCAGGACGCGTGTCACGCCATCGAGGTCTCGGTCCCCAGCTCGAGGCGCGAGGTCGACGTGCGGCTCCTGGAGGTCGCGCCAGATGGCTCCGAAAAGCTCGCCAAACGCGCCAAGGCAAAGACGTCAGCGCGATAACGGTTGTTAACGCATCAACCGCGCGAGTCTTCCTGGCAACAAACGACGGGCGAAGGCCCGCGTCGTTTGCCCGAAGCTCAACTCCGAGAGCACCGGCAACCCTCTCCCCTCAGCCCATGTCGGATTCAACGCGATATAGCGCAGATAACAGGGGTGCTCGCCGTGACGTGAAAGCCACGCGTCAGAGAGCGGGCGAGGGATCGTTGGGAAGGTGATGCCGCCGTGTTCGTCGATGCCCTCGGGCGCGAGCTCTTCGAGCATCACCTCGAACACCGCTGCGACGACTTCGGGGACATCCTCTCCGTAATAATGGGTCTTGCCGCCAAAGCGAGCGACGGCCATCGCGCCGATCGGATATCCGATGCCCCCGATGTAGTGGCGCGTCCCTGGCTTCAGATCGAGGTTCGTGAGCACGGTGCGAAGGTAGGCGAGCCGCAACGCTCGCGCGCCGCGCCACTCCGGCCTGGTCACGCCATATTCGAACGCGAGCCATCGAAAGCGTTGTCCATCACGCTCGCCATCTCGTCGCCAGCTGACAAACATCCCCACCAGAACAGCGCCAAAGTAAACGCGGCTCACCTCGTGGGCGTTGGCGATGGTGCGGGAGAACTTCTCGAAGTCCTCTTCGGGGTCGACGCCAGGCTTTAGCGGGAGCTGCTCGACGCGAAGCTCCCAGAGTTCGCGCAGGTCACGCTGTGTCAGTGAGCTCACGGGGTCAGCGCAAAAGTGGAGCGGTGAGGTCTGTGACTGGCGCGGCAAGAGCGCGAGGCGTTGCCAAAACCGGGGCATGAAAACTCCGAACTGGGTTTCGGTTTTTGACTATCGAAAAAAGCTGTTTGCCAGAGCCTCTCATCGAGCGCAAGCGAGATGCGTATGACGATCGCGCCAAGAAAAATGAAAAAAGCGTAAAATTGATCTGAGGATCGTGCCGATGGATGGATCGACACCACGCGCGAGCACCGAAATACGTCGGTTTGCTCGGTGCTTGGGTGAGGAGATGGCAATGTTGGCGATGTGGCTTCCGAACGCGACTCTGATCTACAAGGAACAAGAAGAGTGCTGGTTCTTGCGCTTTACTTCGTTCGATGAACTGCGCGAGCGAGAGCTCTTCGCGTTGACTGATTTCGTCAAGCGTTCAGGCAAGACGGCGCCGATTTTGATCGACCGCCGCGTCCCGGGCGCGTTCTCCTTCGCGGCGCTGCGCTCGATGGACCGGCGCCTCGACTGCTTCTCCTCGATCGCATTCGTCAGCCATGACTTCTGCACGAGGCGCACGCTCGAGATGATCTGCCAGGTCTTTATCACCTGCACCCCGGCGCGTTGCTTCAGCAGCATGACCGATGCCAGGGCGTGGCTCGAACGTAAGGTGTCTCTTCGATGTGAGGTGGCTTGACATCGATAGGGCGTGGCAAGTTAGATGAGGGCGCTCGAGGTCACCCTGAAGGTGATGTCGCGCGCCCTTTGTGTTTCTTGCCGCCATCACCTCAGAATCACTCCTGCGAGGTCTCGCCATGAAGATGCCTATCAACCTCCATCGCTGGGTCGACGAGAACCGCGACCTGCTCAAGCCACCTGTCGGAAACAAGAAGATCTACGAGGATCAAGACTTCATGGTCTTTGTCGTGGGTGGACCCAACGCCAGGAAGGATTATCACATCGACCCGAGCGAGGAGTTCTTCTACCAGATCGAGGGAGACATCACGCTCAAAATCGTCGAGGATGGCGAGTTCAAGGATGTCACGATTCGCGAGGGCGAGATCTTCTTGCTCCCCTCGTATATCCCGCACTCCCCACAACGCCCCGCCAACACCATCGGCCTCGTGATCGAGCACAAGCGCCCTGAAGGCGCAGACGATGGATTGCGTTGGTACTGCGAGGGCTGCGGTGAGATCTTGCATGATGCGACCTTCCCCCTGGTCGATATCGTCGGGCAACTTCGAGAGGCGATCCAGACCTTCATGAACTCCGAAGAGCTCCGCACATGCGAGCACTGCGGTAAAGTGATGCAGTTCGACTGAACCTGGCCTCCCATCTCACCAGCCAGAGTCGCGCTCGAAAGCAAACAGATCGTTTGCCTCCCAATAAAACGAAGAGCTCCCGATGAAGATCGATATTCACGCGCACATCCTCCCCAGGACATGGCCCGACCTCAAGGAGCGCTATGGTTATGGAGGCTTCATACGCCTCGAGCATGACGGGTGCGGTTGCACCAAGATGATGCGGGACTCGACCTTCTTCCGTGAGGTCGACCCCAACCTCTGGGATGGCCCCACGCGCATCGAAGAGTGCGATCATCACCACGTCGACGTGCAGGTTTTGTCGACGGTGCCCGTGATGTTTAGCTACTGGGCAAAGCCCGAGCACACGCTCGATCTGTCGAGGATCCTCAATGACGACATGGCGCAGGTCATCGCGGCGAACCCCAAGCGCTTTATCGGCCTGGGGACCATCCCGATGAACGCGCCAGAGCTCGCGGCAAAGGAGCTCGAGCGCTGCGTCGACGAGCTCGGCTTCGCGGGCGTCGAGATCGCCACGCATATCAACGGCGTCAACCTCGACGACCCCTCCTTCGAGCCCGTCTGGGCCGCCGCCGAGGAGAAGGACGCGGCCATCTTCGTCCACCCCTGGGACATGATGGGGATGGATCAGTTGCCGAGTTACTGGTTGCCCTGGCTCGTCTCGATGCCCGCAGAGACCTCGCGCGCGATCTGCTCGCTGATGATGGGCGGCGTCCTCGAGAAGTTCCCCAAGCTCCGCTTCGCCTTCGCGCACGGCGGAGGATCTTTCCCTGGCACCATCGGCAGGATTCGCCATGGCTTTAACATGCGGCCTGATCTTTGCCAGGTGAACACGCAGACAAACCCGGCGGACATGCTCGACAAGATCTACATCGACGCGCTGGTGCACGACCGAGACGCGCTCGAGTTCATCGTCGACTTGATGGGCGCCGAGCGGATCGCGCTCGGCACCGATTATCCCTTCCCGTTGGGAGAGCTCGAACCCGGCAAGCTCATCGAAACCACCAACAGCCTGACCGCCGAGCAAAAAGAGCGCATGCTCTCGGGCACCGCGCTCGAGTGGATGGGCGTCGAGCGCGAGCGCTTCGAGACCGAAGCCTCACGACGCCACTCCGAGAGCCTTCACTACGACCGTTGGGTCGAAGAGGAGTGATTCATGGCGCCAGCCACGAGGCGACGTTGCCTGCTCGAGGTCGAGGGTGACCTCTACGAGGTCGACCTCGCCGATGCCCACGATCTCGCCATCCCGCTCTGTTTCTCGCCAGGGTGTCCTCAACCCGGCGCCTTCTGGCTCGACGCCGCCTCGAGCAAACCTGTCGAGGTCGATGGTTTCGTCGGATCGGTCGAGGAGGGCGGCCCGGTCAACTGCTTCCAGGTCACCTTCTGGCCTCATGGCAACGGCACCCATACTGAAACTGTGGGTCACATCACGTCGCCTCCGCCTCCTGTCGGTGAGCGGCTCGGCGCGGCGCTGATCCCTGCGACGTTGGTGACGATCCCGCTCGTTTCGCTCGAGGAGGGCGGGGAGTCCTATCCCTGGCGAGGCATGCCCGAGGACAGCGTGGTGACGCGAGCAGCGCTCGAGCGCTGCTCGTTGACGCGCGGTTTTGGCGAGGCGTTGATTCTTCGCACATCTCCCAACGGCGCCGATAAAAAAAACGCGACGTATTCCGGGCAAAACCCGGCCTACCTGACCTCGGAGGCGATGGCGTGGGTGCGCGAGCAAGGCGTCGAGCATCTGCTCGTCGATCTCCCCTCGGTCGATCGCGAGGAGGATGACGGCATCCTCGCCAACCACCGCACATTCTGGGGTGTGCCGCGCGGCTCCAAAGATCCTTCCCAGGTCGAAGGGCCCTGGCGCACCATCACCGAGATGATCTATGTGCCAGAGGCGCTCGCGGATGGGCGCTACCTGCTCTCACTGCAAATCCCTCACTTCGTGCTCGACGCGGCGCCTTCGAGGCCGTTGATTTATGCCGCATCGTTCGTGCGCTCCTGACCTTTGAAGCCAAATACAAGAGGATTCCTGACATGACACACACGCTCGAGGATGCGCGCAGGCGCGACAACGAGGACAAGCTCGCGCCCTTTCGCCAGGAGTTTTATTTCCCCGAACTGCCCGCCAAACAGGGAGAGGGCGGAGAGGGTGGCGAGGCGATTTACCTGTGCGGGAACTCGCTTGGCTTGCAACCTCGCGCGGTCAAGGAGCACCTGCTCGTCGAGTTGGAGGACTGGGCCAAGTACGGGGTCGAGGGGCACTTTCACGGTCGCAACCCGTGGTTTGACTATCACGAGTTTCTGACCGAGAAGATGGCCGCTGTGGTCGGCGCCAAACCTCTCGAGGTCGTGGTGATGAACGCGCTGACGGTCAACCTCCACCTGCTCATGGTCTCGTTCTATCGGCCGACGCCCGAGCGCTACAAGATCGTGATCGAGGCTGGCGCCTTCCCCTCGGATCAGTACGCCGTCGATAGCCAGGCGCGCTTTCATGGCTTTGATCCAAAGGACGCCATCGTCGAGTTCGCGCCACGCGATGGCGAGTACACGCTCCGCACAGAAGACATCACCGACTGGTTAAAGGAGCATGGCCACGAGGTCGCGCTCGTGATGTTTGGCGGCGTGAATTACTACACTGGCCAGGCGCTCGATATGGCCGCGATCACGCGCGCCGGGCACGAGGCAGGTTGCGTGGTCGGGTTTGATCTGGCGCACGCGGCGGGCAACATCGCGCTGCAACTCCACGAGGATGGTCCGGACTTCGCGGCCTGGTGCAGCTACAAATACCTCAACAGCGGCCCTGGCGGCGTGGCGGGCGTGTTCGTGCACGAGCGTCACGCCAATAACCCCGACCTCCCGCGGTTTGCAGGTTGGTGGGGGAATGACCCCGAGAGCCGCTTCCAGATGTCCAGGGAGTTCGTCCCACAGGCTGGCGCTGGGGGCTGGCAACTCAGCAACGCGCCCGTGTTGGCGATGGCATCGCTCAAGGCTTCGCTCGAGCTCTTTGACCGCGCGGGCATGCCCGCGCTGCGTCAGAAGAGCGAGGCGCTCACGGGTTACCTCCTCGAGCTCATCGACGAGATTCCCAACGAGCGCTTCGAAATCATTACGCCGCGCGATCCTGGCGCCAGAGGGTGTCAGCTCTCGATCCGCACGCGCTTCGATGGGCAAGAGCTCTTCCAGGCGCTCACAGATGCGGGCGTGATCTGTGATTTTCGTCGCCCCGACGTGATCCGCGTCGCGCCTGCGCCGCTCTACAACTCCTTCGAGGATGTCTGGCGCTTCTGTCAGGTCTTGCGTGAGCACGTGTGATCCTCGCGCCGACCTCGCGCGAATCTGTTTCGAGCGCCCGGTTCGTTGACTGGGAGTATACGTTTGATGCTGCATCCAGCATTGATTCGCGCGAGATCCTTGCCTAGGCTCAAGACCACTCGGGTGAAAGTTGAGGATGCCTCTTTTGTTGTTGGAGTCTTGTATGGCCAGGTTCGGAAGATCTTTGTTCACCGTGAGCGCCCTCGGGCTGCTCGCGCTCTCTGCTTGCGAGGGATCGCTCTCGAGCAATCCAGTCGAGCAGACGGGGAACAACGCCAACAACACGGCGGCCAATAACAACACCGCGGCGAACAACACCGCCGCGAATAATACCGTCGCCAACAACACGACGCCCGGGAACAACACGACCCCGAGCAATGATCCCGACCCGACGTGCGAGAACTATTGCACGACGGTCATGGCCAACTGCGCTGGCGAGAACGAGCAGTATGGCAGCGATGCCGAGTGCCTCGATTATTGCAACAACGTGGGAGGTTGGGAGGCTGGAACCAAGGGGGCGATGGACGGTGATACGATCGCTTGCCGCATCTACCACGGTAACGAGCCCGCCAAGATGGACGCCGCGCTCCACTGCCCACACGCAGGTCCGTCAGGCGGTGACGTGTGTGGCTCCTGGTGCGATGTGTACTGCGCCCTCAGCCTGAACAACTGCTCCGGCGCGAACCAACACTACGCGGACACCGACACTTGCATGAGCGCCTGCGAAAACTTCGACACCTCAGGCAGCCCCGGTGATGCGTTCTTCGATACGGTGCAGTGCCGCATCTATCACCTTGGCGCTCCTGCGGCGGTCGATCCCGATACACACTGCCCTCATGGCGGTGAGGTTCCCACCTCCGAGTGTGTCGGCGCTCCAGACGAGTTCGAGTTCCGCTTGAACCCTCCAGGCGCGTACACGCGCGTGGATCGTATGGGGATGCCCGCCGTGGCGACCGCGCTTATCAGCAGCAAGGACGAGTACAACGCGGCCAACCCCTCCGATGATACGGATGGGATGTTCACCGCGGAGCTGGTCATGTCACTTGGCGCATTGCATATGGCGCTCGATGATGACCTGGCTGGGTTGAACCTCGAGCCTTGCACCACCGGGCAGGCCGGGTCCTGCGTTTCGCAGGGCGCGCCGCTGATTATCCCCGACGTCATCACGATCCTCCCTGGCGAAGAAGCGGGCTTCCCCAACGGTCGCAAGCTCGACGATCAGGCCATCGACCTGACGCTCGCGGTGATTTTGCTCGACCTGAGCGCGGAGGCGCTCACGACGTTCGCGGACATGCCGCTCAACCCCGATCGCAATGACAAGGGGGTCGAAGGGGCGTTCCTGACGACCTTCCCTTATCTGCATCCTCCTCACCAGCCTTGACTCACCCTCGGTATCAGGAGTCGTCTCCTGCTTCTTCCTCGCGCTCGTAGGGAGCCCAGCAGAGGGAGAGTTGCATCTCGAGGAGCTCTTCCTCGATCTCCGACTTGGAGGTCTGCTCCATCTCACGCAGGCGCTCGTAGAGCTGCTCGTAGAGCGCGCGAAGCTCGATGAGCTGCGCTGGCGAGATGCGAAAGCTCAACGTACGCACGAACGATCTGGGGTCGGCGTCGAAGAAGCGACCGTGAATGGCGTTGGTTATGTTGCCGAGGAACGAGTTCAGCGCGCCGATGCGCGAAACCATCGAGTCCTTCACAAGCCGCGTCTCGGCGCGTGGTGCTGTATAAAAGCCGGGGCGATCCTCGACCTCTTCGGCGCGCCCCTCATCGAGGAGTTGCTCGAGCGCGGCCTCGATCTCGTCGATGTCTGCGTCCTCGATGACCTGGTTGAGCCTGGCGAGGCTCATGGGAGAGGCCCAGAGCATGAACTCGATGCGCCTTGGCAGCTCGTGCTCGAGCTCGGGCATGAAGAAGTTCTCTTTGAGTCGCTGAGACAGGCGCTTGGCTGTCCTCACGCTCACGTCGAGCGTGTCGCTGATTTCTCGCAAGGTCTTCCCACACCCTCGTAGCTGACGAAAATAGGCCAGCCGCAGCAACGTGGTCAGTTCCTTTAACGGAAACTCCTGCGTCGAAGCCACCCGCGTCGTGGGTAACATGAGCGAGAAGAGGACTCGCCGCAGAACCTCGAGCTCCTTGGCTTCCTCGTCCCCCAACGCATCTTCCTGGGGTTGGATCGCCATGGTCACTCCGTGGGGCGAGGGCCTGTGCCGCGGTTGAGCTCCCACTCGAGGGGGGCTGCCGGGGTGAAGTTCGAGTCTGGGGTGGTGCTGTCACACGTGAACGCGTCGTCGTAGAGGCGACCCTCGGCATCACTGGCGCGCAGTTGATCGAAGATGACGATGGGCGCTGCGTTCCCGGTGTTGCCTCGGACGCTGATCAGGAAGTCGAGCGCTTGCCCCTTGTCGATCGTGTTGCGTGACTCGGGCATATCGAGGTCATCGCCCATGCCGTACCCGCCTAGCCAGACGTTGTCCCCTTCGCGGCGCAGGATGATCGTGCCGCCAGTGGTCGCTGTGGCGTCATCGGCGCGCTCCTCGCAACTCGAACCACCCCCGCTCGAGAGCTCCTCGCCCTCGCTGTGGATGGTGCCAAAGCAGGCGCGTCGGCCGCTGCTGTCGATGGTCGAGAGGTCCGCGAGCGCATAGGTTTGTGAGGCGTTCGGGTCATGAACCGCGAGCGAGAGTTCGTAGACGCCCCATTCACTCTGGAGCATCGACCTGAAGTCGAGCTCCGCAGAGAAGTCACCGATGCCCATCGGCAACCTCAGGAAGGCAGCACCTCCCTCCTGTCCATCGAGCGTGATCGAGAGCGCGCCTTCGCCAGGAGCTTCCTCGTCCTCGTTGTAAGTCAGCGTCGCATCCTGTGTGGTGACCTGCCAGGGGAGCCCGGTGGTGCAACTCATCGGCGCGGTCGGGAACTGCTCGATGGTCTCACTGTTTCGCATATTCGGGTCGGGCGTCTCGTCGACCATCCAGCCATCAGGGGCGCTCACCAACTCCCCGAAGTCCTCATCTTTGACGTGATCCTCGACCTCGGGAGGCAGGTTGTTCGATGGCGCACAGACCGTGCCCCCCTCGAACTGGAAGTCACTCTGGAGGTTTTGTGGGCAGTCGAAGCCCTCCTCGATGATCTCCTGGCGGTAGATACAATACGTGTCTCCGTCGACCTCGAGTGATTCTCCGCGGCCACAGGTTTCGTCGAGCGTTTCGCTGCATCCAGAACCGAGCGCGAGCGCCGTTGGCGCGAGCGTGAAAAAGAGCGCGATGGCTTTGAACAAGGAGAGGGAGGGGCGCATGACAAGGCTCCTTTGCGGTGTGGGCGTGCGCCTCGGCTTGAAAAAAGGCCGCTCGGCGCGGGTCGTAAGCAAAACATCAGGAGGAGCGCGTCGGGCGACTCCTCGAATATGCGTTGAATCTAGCCATCTCCTCGACAGGAATCAAGCTAATGGGCCAAAAATGTCACCTTTTTGTTTTCCTGTCGGCGAGCTGTTGTGGAAGCGATACCAAAAGTGTGGCATCGATAACCTCGGTATCGTCGCCACAAGAGTCAGGTTCGGAGGTTGCCAGTGATACTGTTGCTCGATGTCATGAGTACGCTTGTCTACGACCCCTTTGCTGTGGAGATGCCCGAGTTCCTGGGTGTCTCGTTACAGGAGATTATCGAGCGCAAGACCCCTCAGCACTGGCAGCGATTCGAGCGCGACGAGATCACCGAAGAGGAGTTCTACAGGGACTTCTTTCTCGAGGGTCCACCCATCGATGGCGAGGGTCTAAAGCGGGTGTTGTTCGACTCCTACAGGTTCCTCGATGGCATCGAGGAGCTGCTACAGGAACTCCACGCGCGCGGCGTCGAGATGCACACGCTCTCCAATTATCCCGTCTGGTGGAAGATCATCGAGTCCAAGCTCGCGCTCTCGCGCTACGTCCAGTGGAGCTTTGTCTCGTGCAAGATGGGCGTGCGCAAACCTCACTTCGACATCTACCGCCAAGCTGTTGCTTCGCTCGATGTCGAACCTCAGGAGTGCCTGTTCGTCGATGATCGCACCATCAATTGCCGGGCCGCCGAGAAGGTCGGCCTGCACGCGGTGAAGTTTGAAGACGTCGACTCTCTGCGCGCTTCGCTCGTCGAACACGGCGTCCTCTGAGCTTTGCGAAACGGCTTTCTCCCCTCAAGCTGGTTTTGTCCCCCCAACCCCCCAGTATCCTCGCGAGAAGAAGCGACGCGCGCTTGGTCGCCGCGTCTTTCTTCTGCTCGGTGGGGGGCTCCGTCGCATGCAAAACGCAAAGCTTCAATGAGGTTGTCTGGGGTCTGTTTCATCACTGCATAACTCGCCCCTTCGATGAGGCACCCCAGATTTACTTTCTCAGTGCAAAACACAAAGCTTTCGAAGAGGCACCCAAAGTCCTGTTTCTTCATTGCCAATAAAAGCCTTCGGTGGAGCAGCCCAAGTCCCCCCTGCATAGTTCCGCGAGACGCAGTCGAGCGGATGGTCGTGTCTTGCGAGCGCAGCGAGCGAGGCGCGGATGCAGGGACTGCCCGAAAAACAAGCATAGCTCCGCGAGACGCAGTCGAGCGGATGGTCGTGTTTATTTTTCAAAGAGCGAAGCGGTGAAACATGAGCGCGAATGCAGAGTTGGGGGATTGAGGGGGGATAAAAAACAAGTGGGGCCGGGAGTCTACCCTAACCCCGGCCCCGTGAGTGCTGTCGTATGTGCACCGATGCGCTTTTTTAGGCGAGTGCGGCTGAATTTGAATTCACGCGTCATACCTTTAGACCACCCGCCCATAAAAAGGACGGGGCAGGACTCGAACCCGCAGCCTCGTGATGCTGTTGCCTCGCCACCCGCGGTCGGATGACAGCGAATACTGAGCTTGGAATGATAAGTTGAACTTATTGCCTCGAAGGCGGCCGTGACCTTTGGCGGTCTACGGTGCCGACTGGCGGGTTTAACTTGAGCTTCCTGCTCAGTTTACACCGCCGTCTCCGGGTGAAGGAGATTGGACGGTGTCTCCCCTTGTGAGGGAGCTTTGCCGACAGGCGCCACAGGTTTGCTGTGTGGCGCCTGTCGTAACTTGAAAAATCTTTAAGGCGCTCTCAGAGCTCGAAGATGTAGTCGAAGACTGCTTCGCCCACCTTCTGGTTCTGAACCTCGAGCGCGTTGGCCTCTTCGCGAGCGAACTTGACCGCCTTGAGGAGCGCCTCGATGCGTTTGATCATCGCATTGATCCTGGTCGCCGGCAAGGCGCCCGAGAACTTGATGATGTTCCAGTAGCCGACCGTCACGTCCTCGTAGAAGACCTCGACCTGGGCGGGGTGATGTTCGGTCGCCTCGGCCTTGACGTGGTTCTTTGGCACCTTCTTGGTGCGCGTCGTCTGCAAGGGCGCCGTGGCGTAGCAGTCCGTGTTCGGATCGAACTCCCACTTCTCGCCAGGGTCGAGCTTTGGCAGGTTGCGCACGATCCCGAGCAATTGTCCGAGCTGCTTCTCGAGGAACAACAGGTAAGACACCGGCGCGTTCTCGACGATTGTCTTGCCATCGACGGCCACATTGGCCGTGGCCGTCTGGTTGGCCCAGTCCTTTGTGGCGGTGATGTCGAAGAGCTCTGTGAGTGATTCCGAGATCTGGCGCAAGCCATCCGTCACGCGCATCTGCACGAGCTTGGATTCTGGAGGCAACTGCTCGCCCTCATCATCCTTTGGCTGGTAGGTGCGGCTGATCCCTTGAAGGAGCTCAGGGCGGCTCATCGCGCGTTCGATCTTGTTGACGCGCTTGTCCGCGCCATTCTTGATCCCCTTCTCGATGGCGATGATCTGATTGAGCTTTGGCATCTCTTCTCTCCAAAAACAAACAACTGATATGGGAGGGTATTGAAGATATTCTCCACATCACCTGACTCGCCAAAAGAAACGCAGCCATCGTTGAAATATGCTCGACAATACTGCGTATTGCCTGCGCATTTCGCCTTGTCTGCCCTTCTTTCGGACTTCGCCAGGCTCGGTCCGGATATCTTCAATACCCTCTGGTGAACGGCGGCATCGGCGAGGTTTGTTCTGCAAACCTCGACAGCGCCAACGGTTCGTTCGCTTTGATGGTGGTTCGAAACTTAATCGTCGAAGGCTTTATTCCAAAGCCAAAAGAAACCTGGCTTCAGGCCGGGTCGTTCTCCGCCGCCCAGCGCCTCGCGCGGAGCAGGAAGTCATTGGCCGCCATGTAGTCAGGGCGATCGGGCAGGTCGCTCTCGGCGAACGCCTCATCGAAGGTCTCGTGCAACTCGATGCGCCAGGCGTCGACCTCTTCGAAGTCGCGCTCGCCATGCTTGATCTCGAGGAGCTTCTTCTCCAGAGCTTCATCCACGCGCACGGGCACGAAGCCCTCTTCGAGGATCTTGATGCCGCTGAGCATCAGGCGCACCAGGTGCATGGCGTGCTTGGTGTTTGGATCCTCTCCCTTCTCGCGCTTCTTGGACATCGACTTGAACTGCGACATCACGTAGCGGTTGTAGGTTTGGTAGATTAGCCGCGAGAGGAAGATCTCGCGCATCTCCAGCAACTCCGCCGCGATCTCGGTCTTTACTCGAACCAACGGCGTGTAAAGACACTCGAGCACGTTCGGGTTCGCCTTGAGCGCGAGCTTGAGGAACTTCTCGAGCTCCCAGTAACACTCGTCGCTCTCGGGTCGTTGGAGCTGTTCGGGCGTCCCGAACAGCGACCAGTGAAGCTTTGCTGGCGCCAGATAGAACCCGCGAAGGTCTGTATCCGATTCTGCGTGATCGAGGCCATAGGCGCGCGAGCCGACCACGCACTTGTAGTGGATGCGATCGTAGAGCTTGTGAGATTGCGCCACGGCCTCGACGTTCGCCAGCTCCCCCTGCTGATAGTGCTTGAGGATGTCGAGTGATTTCGCGGCGACGTTAAACTCGCCGCCATCCGGGAAGCCGATCCTGTAGATCCCGTCCGGATCTTCGGGGCTCTTGACGATCACGCCGCAGGCGCCCTTGGGGCGAGCGCGGCCGCCATCGCCGGGCTCGACCTCTCGCAGTGTCACTACCATCGTTCCCACGGGCCAAACCCGCGCGTTCATTTTCGTCGTCCTGCCACTCATCGCCATCCTCCTCGCCAAAAACAACAGACCCGCTCCATGGTAAACGAGCGGGTCTGCGCTGTGGTGTATCAATGTGTTTTGTTGGCTGGATTAATCCTCGACCTTGAATTCGAGGATGCCGCTGTCTTCAGATGGTGCGCTCGACTTGGGCGCGGCGACCTGCGGGCCGGTCGGGTCGATCGCCGCGAGCAGCTCGCTCGAGAGCTTGATGGCGCGTGCTCGTTGTGAGGCTGGTGTGTTCACGCTCAGGGTGATGATGTGGGGGCCTCGCTGGAAATGCCAGAGCTGGATGATGCGCTCGCTTCCTTGCAGGTTTCCTCCAACGCGCATCCCCAACAGCTTGCCCAATTCGTTATCGCGATCCTCGCGCGCTTCGATCTTGGCGTCCTTTATCGAGCGCTGCATCGCTTTCTCGAGCGAGTCCCGGTATCCCGGCGAGCCAAAGTTCGGGCCGAGGGGGTTGGCCAACTCGGCGGTCAACTGGATCGTCGCGTCGCCCCCCTTGTCCTGCGCCCACCAACGAATCATTCCCTGGCGGTCGAGCCCGACCTTCCAGTCACTCAGCGCGCCCAGGTTGGCCTTGAGCGCCAGGTAGGGATCGCTCCACTGGTTGGACTCGAGCGTCATCTTCGAGGCGCTCTCCACGAGCGCTTCGGTGTGCGAGGGGATGTAGTGGATCGCGATCCCCTCGCGGGCTGGGTAGGTTGGCGTGGCGCGTGTGGCGAGCTTGGCGACATCGGTCAGCGCTGGAGAGGCTTCATCGCGCTCGCCAGATGCGATCACGACCGCGACCTCGAGGCCCTGCGTCATGACTGCCCACTCGCGCTGCTTCTGCTCGCCATAGGTCGCGCGAAGCGAGGCGTCGAGGATCTCCGCGATGCGCGTCGCGGCCGTGGGTGCCTCCCACTGGGATGTCCACACGAAGTAGGTTTGCTCGCCGCGTTGCCAGAGTTGCCACTGATCAGCCTTCCACGCTGCGGGCACGACCCGCAGCTGCGTCCAGGGGGCTTGCCCCACATGCGCGAGCCAGGCGACAGTGAAGGCGGCGCCGACCTGGCCGCTACCCGAGAGCGAGTAAGAGGCGCCCTGGAGTGATTCTCCGAGTCCTTCGGGCCAGCTCCACGTGGCCCGATCGGTGCCCTCCATCCAGCTCGCCGGTGAGATCGTCGTGGCGCTGTTTTTTGGTGGCGTCTGCATGGCGAGCGCGACGCCGCTGTTACCCTGGGCGCGGTGCAGCGCGCTCACAAAGCCCATCCCCTCGCGGTGTGTGAACGCTTGCAGCATCGGCCAGAGCGGTCGATCCTTGCCAAAACCTTGCTCTCCCACTGCGCGCCACGCCGATGGTGAGGACGCGGCGAGCTCGGGTTGGTTCGCCAGATCCGCTGCGAGCGATGGCGTGGCGCCATCTTGCAAGGCATGCAGCAGCAAGTGAAAGGTCGCGTCGCCATCACGCACGGCGCGCGCGCTGATGAGGGCGTCGAGGTCGACAGCCTCCTTCTTCTCACTGGCGAATTGTTGGTGATTGAGCGCGTCGGTTTGCGCCGCGATCAGCGCGCCCTCGAGCGCTTCGAGCTCCGGATGCTTGGACGCGTAGACGATCACGTCCTGCATCGCGTCGTAGTAAGCCAGCTCGTGTCTTGGCGCGGTGTAGAGCGTCTGCGGAGCGGGTTTGCCCACGAGCATGTCGTGCAACAGGTTGTACTCGGCGCGGATCGCATCGGGGAGCGCCTCTGGCGCGGGCTCGAGCTCGGTGACAGCGCGCGCCGAGAAGGCGGGCTTTCGGCTAAACTCGCGGCCGCTCAGCGTCTCGAAGCGTTGGGTGAGCGCGGCGGTGTCGATGGTATGAGGGGAGGCGTTCTGCTTCCCGTCTCGGGACGAGGTCGCCTTGTCCGAGAGGTCGTCTCCTGGCGAGTCGCCGGATGATGCGTTGGATTTGCATCCTCCACAGGCCATCATGGCAAAGCAGAGAATGAGCAGGATGGCGCCCAGCTCGAGCTGCCGATCCTGACGTGAGCAGGTGTATTGCGCCATGGTGATCCTCCTTGATCTCGAGCGCGTTATGGATGCTGGAGAGACTAGCATGACCGCGCGACAAGGCAAGGAAAGCGCGTTGATGCCAGAATCGAAGGGCATCTTGCGCGTATAAGACAGTGGGGGTAGCATGCTCGAGATTTGCGCCGATGAAGGCTCGAAGAGGAGCGCGAGAGACTCGATGAACCGCTTGAATACACGATCAAAAGCAACCACACCTGGCCGCGACGCCGCCGTATGTGATCACACACGCGCGCGCCGCTCGGGGTGGCTCTTCTCTGCGATCCTCCACCTCTGTTTACTCGGGGCACTATCACTCGTGATGTTGGCGCCGGACACGGCGATGGCGCAGCAAGCGCAGCGTCCCACCGCGGTGCTCAACATCGAGGGCTCCGGGATCGACGCCGAGACCACGAGCACGCTCACCTCGATCATGCGCAACGAGGCGCAGCAGACGATGTATCAGGTCGTCAACACGACCGCGGTCAACCTCTCCGATATCGTCGTCTTGCTCGGGTGCGATGCCTCGTCAGTGGCCTGCTTGCGTCAGGCCGCCGAGCAGCTCGAGGTGCAGATCCTGATTTATGGCGTCGTCACTCGCGAGGGGGACTCCTACAGGTTGCGCGTCGAGATCTTTGACAACAACACTCAAAAGGTCACGCATCGCCTCCAGAAGACCGTCACCAACCAGGATGACATCATCTTCACTTACCGCCGCGAGCTGGAGAAGTTCTTCGGTGATCTTCGCAAGGAGCAGTTGGCCGCGAGCCTGGCGATCACCTCCAATGTGCGCGGCGCTACGGTCAAACTCAACGGCGAGGATGTCGGCATCACGCCCTTCGAGCGGACCGGTTTGACCCCGGGTCTCTACGCTATCGAGGTCTCCAAGGAGGGCTTCACCACCTGGAACACCGAGGTCGAGCTCGCCGAGCGCTCGAACATGCGCATGCGCGCGCCTCTCCAGAAGAAGAGGTCGCCCGTTGTCGTGGACAATGGCGACACGAAGAGCGGGAGCGGCAACGCAAACGCGGGCACGGGCAACGGGTCGACGGGGACCGGGAACAACCTCAAGTCGACCGTCGAGATCCCTGATGGCGGCACCGCCGACACGAACTGGGGAGGCTGGAGCCTGCTCACCGTGGGGGCGTTTTCGATGGCAGGCAGCGGCGTGATGGCGCTGCTGTTCAAGGGGATCGAGCGCGACATCGACCAGCGTAACCAGGATGGCTCGCTCAGCCCGGAGGAGTATGACGCGCTCATCCAGCGCGGTGAGTCTTACGAGCTCTCGCACAGGATTCTGCTCGGCGTGGGGGTCGCGGGCATGGTCGGTGGGACGGTCTGGTTGCTCGTCGGGAAAGAGCGTCAGTCTGGCGAGTTGCGACGGCCTGACCGCGCGCCGCGCGCCCACAGCGTCGAGCTTCGCGCCGCCCCCAACGGCGTCAGCGGTGTCATCCGTTTCTAAACATTTCTGTTCGGCACCCGCGATAGACGCCCGATGGCAAGCCGTGCCTCGTGGTGAGGTCGCGCCACTGTGAAGGATCTCGCTCCATGCCCAAGATTTTGTTGGCCGAAGATGATGAGGCGTTGCGCACGTTGTACGCGCGCATGCTCGAAGACGCTGGCCACGGCGTGACCCTGGCAGAGAACGGCCGCCGAGCGCTCGAGCTATTGCCCGAGAGCTCGCCGGATTTGATCTTGCTCGACTTCGAGATGCCCGAGCTCGATGGCATCGCCACGCTCGAGGCGATGATCGAGAAGCACGGAGAGGAGGCGTTGCCGCTGGTGATCTTTCTGACAAGCCACGCGCACCCGGACAATGTGCAGCGTGGTCTGGACGCGGGCGCGGCGGCCTACATCGTCAAACCGCTGCACCCCCAGGAGCTCCTCGAAGAGCTCGAGCTTATCCTCTCCTCGCAGGAATGGTGAATTCCTCGCGCACGGTGTGATAAGCTGATACATAGGATAACTGTCGGGAAACATGGACGTCTCCCGGCTCGCAAAGACAACCCGACGCGCCCAGGGCAGGTCGCCCATCGCGTCGGAAGAAGCGATCAAGGAGGATCGATTGCTTGGCTTACCCTGGACACGTCATCTCGTCGCGCGTCACGTGCCGCTCCTCGCGGTGATTCTCACTGTGGCCCTGCTGGCATCGCCGGCAGGCGCACAGCGCCACGAGCTCAGCACTGCGGATCGTCTCCGCATGCTCTACACCACGCAGCTGACCTTCACTCCCGAGGGAGACCCGATCGTGCGGTTGGGGTTGCTCGAAGGGGAGAAGCGCATCCTCTTTACCCCCAACGAGGACTTCCGCGTGTTGCCCAGCGGCGACTCCGGGCCTGTCATCGAGTTGCCGGGGGGGCGCCAGTACACGGTCTCGATCGCCGATAACAAACCTGGCGAGTACAAGCACTGGGTGGTCGTCGAGCGTTTGCCGATCGATCAGCGAGAGCGCCTGGACGAGGTCAAGAAGTCGTGGCTCTCCAGAGGTCAGGTGCCACGTGTCTTCGAGGTCGGCGGTTTGTTCGCCGTGCGCGGCAAGGTGTTTGACTCACGCGTGATCTTGCTCGCCGTCGGCGGCATGAGCTCGCGTCGAAAGGCCAACGAGCTGCAACGCAAGCTCCAGGCGCGTCACGGCATCGAGGGTGGCATTCACTCCGAACTCGTCGAGTATCCCACGGGCGTGATCAAGCTCGAGGGGGATGGCGTGCGCGCGGTGATTCGGCATAGAGATATCCTCCAGATTTCACCGATGCCAGGGCGCGAAGAGGCCATCCGCTACAAGATCCCGGGGATCAAAAAGAGCTACACCTCGGGCACGGAGACGCGCACGTACACCGGAGGGCTCGCGTTCGCGCCGGACAAGGGCGGCGAGCTCGTCGTGATCAACAGCCTGGGCGCCGAGCGCGCGCTCAAGGGGACTGTGCCAGCAGAGATCTTTGCCTCCGCGCCAAAGAACGCGCTCCAGGCGCAAGCGATCGCTGCGCGCAACGAGATCTTCTCGGCGATCGGTGTTCGCAACCTGGCCGATCCCTACATGCTGCGAGCGGATATCTACGACCAGGTCTATGGCGGTGTTGGCGCCGAGGACAGGCGCACCTCCGCGGCCGTGGATGCCACGCGCGGCAAGGTCATGTTCTATGGCAACCAGATCGTCGAGGCGTTCTACTCCTCGAACGCGGGCGGCTTCACCGAGAATAACGAGAACGTCTGGGACATGGAGCCTCGGCCCTACCTGAGAGGGCGCCCCGACGCGCCGAGAGAGAAGGTCCCCGGACCGTTTCGCGATGGCATCACCGAGAAGGAGCTCGATCGTTTCCTCGACGAGGGCTTCGACGCGTTCTCCAAGATCGCGCCAGTGTCCTCGAGCAAGCTGTTTCGCTGGAACAAGTCGGTCAAGGCGAGCGTCCCTCAGCGATGGCTCGAGGACGCGGGGCACAAGGTTGGCCGGATCAAGGATATCAACATCAAGAGCCGCGGCGTCTCCGGGCGCGTCATCCAGCTCGAGATTATCGGCGAGCGAGGAAAGGCGCTCGTCGAGCGCGAGCTGAACGTGCGGAGGTTGTTCGGCGGCCTGCGCAGTGGCCTGTTCACGATGGACATCCGGCGTGATGGTCGAGGGTTTATCTCGGACATCGCGTTCAAGGGCGCGGGCTTCGGGCATGGCGTCGGGATGTGCCAGACGGGCGCGGTGGGGATGGCCTCCAAGGGGCACTCTGCCGAAGATATCCTCGGGCACTACTACAAGGGAATCACCGTCAAGGACCTTTATTGAATGTGTTCACTTTTTTCGTGAATGCATTCATTTTTATGTCTGCACGTGCTCTTGCTCGATCACGCGCGTGGCCTACCGTGCGATATCTTGACACTCTCGCTGTAAAATTTTAGTGTCATCACCATCGATCGTGTCGATGTTAGATCCTGGCAGGAGAGCTTCTCCTGATCCGAATCCATCACATCGAACGAGGAATCCAAGAGGTAGAGACCAGTTTGGTTTCACCCACTTCCCGTACATCGCTTGGCTTGGCTCATGACCCACAAGGGACGATTCACCACTCCAGATGGGGCACAACTTCCTTACCTGATCACGGGATCTGGGCCTCGCCCCATGGTCTATATTCCAGGTGCAGGGGATGGGCTCGCGAGCGCTGACCAGCTCGGCTCTCGGATGAAGTGGTGGTTGGCCGGGCGCCTCGATTACTTCCGCGTGCTTTATGTGGGGCGCCGCGCCGGGCTTCGTCCCGAGATCTCGATCGAGCAGCAAGCTCGCGATATCAAGGCGCTGCTCGAGCACCTCGACTGGCCAACCTCGCTCGTCGAGGGCCAATCGGCAGGCGGAGCGCTCGCCCAACAGCTCGCGGTCGTGGCCCCCGAACATGTCGGCGCGCTCGCGCTCTCGAGCACGATGGCCTGGCTCGATGAGACCTCTCAGGCGTTGATCGCCTACTGGGTCGAGCTGCTCCGTGACGAGGACTGGGAGACGTTCTTCTCCTCGACGACGAACCTCTTCTGGACCGAACAGCGCGCCGCGATGCTCGAGCCTTTCAAGCGTTTGCTCGTGCGTCTGGCCAGACCTGGCGACAAGGATCGCCTGCTCGTGATCTTGCAACAACTGCTCGAGTTCGACCACCGCGCCTTGCTCTCGGAGATCGAGATGCCCACGCTGGTCACGGGTGGTCTCGAAGACGAGATCTTCACGCCCGAGCTCCAGCTGGCCATGGCGGCCAGAATCGGCAACGTGCAAACGATCATGCAGCCTGGGTTCGGTCACGGAAATGACCTCGAGAACCCCGCGCACACGCGCCTGCTCGCCGCGTTTGGCCGCCTGCATATCCCTCGACAGGAGCTCTTGCTCGGCGACCCGCGCGTTGGCGCCGTCGCCAGCGCCGCAGGCGAAGCGTTCCCTTCCTGAACCTTCCGATCCACTGACATCCCTTCCTTCCACTGTTCGTACCTGATGGGAAGGTTCCTGCGCGTCGTGTAGGTTCTTCTCATGGCGCGTGGTGTGGCGCGTGGTGTGGCGTGTGCTGTCGTGCGTGAGGTCTTCCGAGAGGGTGGGGCGATGTGGTTCGGGTTGGTGTTCGGGGTCTTTGCCGTCGAGATGGTGTGGCTCGCGTCGCTGTTGCAAGGTTGGGGTTATCTCTTGCTGTGGCCCGCGGCATCCTTCGCGATCGTCTCGTTCGGTTACTTCTTCAAGGTTCCCGCCGTGATGGGGAAGCGCAGTGATGGCACACACCAACCCCTCTTTCGCCTCCTCCATATCCCGTTTCGAGCCTTGCTGCTCCTCAGTGATGCCATTCGCGCCATCACCAGGAGAAAGGAAGATCCTTACAACCTCATCGCGCCAGGTTTATGGCTTGGCCGAAGGCTCTCGAGCAAAAACAAACTCCCCGATGAGGTCAGCGCGATCCTCGACGTGACCGCCGAACACGCGCGCATCCGTGGAGCGGATGCACTCGACTACCACGTCCTCCCCACGCTCGATGGCCAGCCCCCCGAGAAGCAAGCGCTCGAGCGCTTGCTCGACAGGCTCGCGCCATATCCCAAAACCATCTACGTCCACTGCTGGGCGGGCCGGGGACGCAGCGCCACCGTGCTCGCCGGGCTGCTGCTAAAACGCGGCGTCGCCACAGACATCGACCACGCCGTCGAGATCATGCAGATGGTTCGCCCCCAGGTGAAACTCAGCAAATCTCAACGCGCCATGCTCGAGTCGATCTTTCTCACCGAGTGGGATTGAGCGCTGCGGGAATACCCGCATCTCTGGAGTCGGTTACGACGTGCTCACTCCTGCTCTGTAACCCCTTGATGAGATGTTTCGATGAATCCTCGAGAGCTCGTGTTGCGGTCCATCTCCGAACATATGATTCGGTTGCCCGCTGGCAGTATTCGCCTGCGCGATGACAGAAAAAAGAGCACGTGGGAGCGGGATGTTCCCGCGTTCCTGCTCGCCAGCTTCCCCGTGACCCAGGAGGAGTTTCTGGAGGTCATGGGACACAACCCTTCTTGTTTTCAAGGGATGAGGAATCCTGTCGAGAGCGTCACGTGGTGGGACTGCGTCGCTTATTGCAACGCGCTCTCCGAAGCCGAGGGGCTTTCTCCCTGTTACGCCATCTCGGGTGACGAGATCACCCTGGATGCGAGCGCCTCGGGCTACAGGCTCCCTTCTGATGCCGAGTGGGAGTATGCCTGTCGCGCAGGCGGCGATGTTCGCTACGGTGCGCTCGAAGAGATCGCCTGGTTCGAGGGAAACTCGGACAGTCACCCGCACCCTGTGGGGATGAAGCAGCCCAATCGCTGGGGCTTGCACGATATGCTCGGCAACGTGTGGGAGTGGTGCTGGGATGTCTACGATCCCGAGGTCTATGGTGAGTACCGCGTCTTTCGTGGTGGCGGTTGGGCAGATCGAGAGAGGGGATGTCTGGCAAGCAACAGGCGTCGCAGTCACCCGACCTACCAGATCGACGACCTCGGTTTTCGCATCGCACGCTCGCTCTGATTTCCATCCGCGCATGTCCTTGGCGAAGCGGGCGGCTTTGCCGCGAACCACTCACGATACGACCGGCGATCCTGGCACGCTATTTGGTCGTGGGTGTCCACGACAAGGCCGCCAGCGCGGGGTGCTGGCGGCTCGACAGATGTTCGAGTAAATCCAAATAGCGTGCCAGGATCGCCGACCACGACCTTCGTGAACCCGGCGCTCCGAGACAGCGCCTCGAGTCAGTATGGCGGCGTGCGCCGGAACCGGGCGACGAGCACGGCGGCAAAGCTGATGGAGCGCTCGAGGAAGTGGCGCAGCGAGGACTCATCCTTGAGGATCGGCCGCAGGTTGGCGGCCTGTTTGGGTTGCAAGCCAGCGAGCGCGGCGCGCACCTCCCATAAGGTGAGGAAGGGCCAGGGGTCGACGGGGTAGAGCGCCTTGCGGTTGTGTTCGTCGAGCAACGCCGCGCGCACGCGCATCCTCACAGACATATCTGTGCGCTGCCTGGTGCGTGCGATCGCCGCGCTGACCACGGACTCCTGCGCCAGCGTCGCCGCGCGAAGATAATCCATCGAGAAGAGGGCGCGCCTGGCGAACTCGATCTGCCAGTCGGCGAGGTGCGCCGTCTCGAGCCAGTTGGCCTCCTTGAGCAATTGCCTGGCGTAGAACACGGCCAGGGTTTCGCGCTGGCTCGAGGCCAGCGCGC
>Ga0208061_100013_pt1 | contig 57346 bp, 48 predicted proteins | sample DeeseametaMP0555_FD_184209 | JGI IMG/M metagenome (GOLD analysis project Ga0208061, IMG submission 184209) | Marine microbial communities from the Deep Atlantic Ocean - MP0555 (SPAdes) | ecosystem: Environmental > Aquatic > Marine > Oceanic | place: South Atlantic Ocean | collected 2011-01-23 | reverse complement strand
ATGTCGCCTCGCCTCATTTCTTGGCTTCACGAAGCGTCTGTATGAGGAGTCGCGTGTATGACTCGACATCTGGCCCGAGAGGTTCAATAGGGCGAGATGCGAGAGAGCCTCTCTCGCACATCGCGAGCGCACGCCTTGGCGCCGATGGCGGTGTAATACGCCGCGAGTTTATCCAGGCCATAGGCGTGTCTTGGCGCGATGGCCACGAGCTCGAAAATCAATGCGGCCACGGCTTCGATCGGTTGACCTGCGCCGAGCGCCTCCTGGATATCCTGGCGAAGTGCGGCGGCGCGCTCCCGCGTCGGGAGAGTAGGGGAGGGCGCCTCTGATACGTTCGACGTTGGAGGAGTGTACGAATCAGCGGCCTGCGGAGGTTGTGTTTGTCGCTCGTGATGCGTGGTGTTCGAAGCGGAAGACTTGCTGCGAAGTTGGTAAGTGCGCGCGAGCTTCTTCTGCATTGGCGAGAGCTCTGGCGCGGAGGAAGCAGCACCAGAGGAGCGCTTCTCGATCTTTCTATTCTGGCTTTTAATCGGCAGCGCGAGCTGTGCGCCTCTGGCGAACTTCCCGAGCAAGGCCGCGAGCGTGATGACATCGAGCAAGTTGTGTTCTGCGACATCGCGAAGCAGCGAGGGGTTTCCGCTCGAGAGGTAGGATTTCCAGCGCCGAGGCACCTCGCGACCGGGAAGATCATCCTCGCGATGAAAGCGAAGCTGTGTGCGCTCGAGCGTTTGCAGACCGAGCGCGTGATTTTGCCTGGGGAGTTGTCTTCTGGCGGTCAGGACGAGGTCGATATGCCCCATCTTCTCGAACGGCGTGCGTATCGCGAAGTGTGAGAAGCGGTGGTTTAGCCTGGGGACATCGAACGCCTTGCCATTGAACGTGCACACGGAGGCAAACGCTCTGGCCGTTTCAGCAAACGCTTCCAACATGCGGCCTTCGGCGTCTTCCTCGAGGAGGTTCCAGACGGTTGTCTCCAGCGCGTTGCCCTTCCACCAAGCGGCGCCGACACAGATGATGGCGTCGTTGTTCTTTAGCCCGGCGGTTTCGATATCGAGGAACAGGATCTGTTCTGGCGAGGTCTCGCCAAGTCCGAGCACGGAGGTCGGGTCAGTCCACTCGAGGAATGAGGCGAGGGGTTTGTTTCCATGGCGATGCTCGCCGGGGAACGCCTCGAACTGGGAGGCAAAGCCACCATGCTCCTGCGTCTCCTGCCTGGAGAATGCGGCCTCGGGGGCCTTTTCATCCGAGGTATCGGTTTCGTGAACATCAGGGGCGAGGAAGACGCGGCGCTCGCTCTCCTCGCCGCTCTGGTCGTTCTGGGAGTGTCGAACGCGTGAGCCATGGAGGCGTTTGAGGCGACCAGTGATTTTCTTATCGGGAGCCATCGCTCGCTCCGGTGATTTCTTCGATGGCGAGGCTGCAACCGCGAAGCTCCGCATCTGGCGCGCGCCCGAGCAGGGTGAGGCGCCCCTTTGCATCGAGGGTACCGCGGTCGCTCGTCTGGACCATCATGACGCTCTCGGTGTTTGCCAGGTCAAACCAGCGCACGAGCCCGACCGCGCCAGGTTCGTCGAGCGGCTGGAGCGAGCGCGGATCGACGACCTCGATCCTGGCCCAAGGTGGCGCCACAAAGAGCGGCGCCGTGGTGGGTGATTCGCCGAGCGTATGAAGCCGCAGGTTTGGCGTGTACGCCTGTGAGGAGAGCTCGGTCATGCTGTACTCGGAGACGCAATGCGTTCGAGGGATGCCGAGGCGATCGTGAAACATGGCGTAAAGTGTTTCACGTGAAACCTCACGTGATTTCCCTTTGAAGCCACCGGTTTCCATCAAGCGGCTCCCGGGAGCGAGCGAGAAGTCGCGCTCGGGAGCGCCGTCAAAGAGCGCCATGAAACCAAACGCGGTGCCGAGCAGGGTCACGGGCGTGGCGTTTGTCTGAGCGCGCTCGAGGTTGGCGAGGAGGCTTTCGAGGTCAAACGTCAGGTTGCCGTTTTCGTCCGCCGAGAAGAAGTAAGTGGCCTTATCCCCGACGAGCTCGTCGAACATGTAGTAGAGGCTCGAGTCAGGGAGGTTGCTCGAATCGGGCGCGAGGATGAAGAACTCGGTCTGTGCCCTGTCGGGAAACAGATGTCGCCAGAAGGGACCTTGCAAGGAGGCGGCATAGATCGAGAGGTCCTCGAAGTGATGCTCCCCGCGTTGACCGAGCGTCGTGCCGCTCGTGCGGAAGGTGCGCGTGATGTTCGCTGGCGAGGCGACGGTGAGCGGCACCTGCTTGAAGACATCCGTGGGGACCGACGGGATCTGGCGGTAGGAGGTCAGGTTTTCGGGCGTGACGCCTCGCCCCTGACAGAAGCGGCGGTAGGGCAGGTTGTGCTCGAACTGATAGGCAAAGTGGGGGATGGCCAGCGCGTTCAAACGCGCATCCTCCCACCGGTCTTCGCCATCGTTGGGGTCCCAACCAAGAATCGCCTCCCGGATCGCGGCTCGTGAGTTGTTCAAGGAGTGCTCCTTTTTGGGTATGGGCTCGAAACCTGTCATCGTCTCCACGAGGTTGGGCGAGTGACAAACGAACTCGCGGCGAGGATAATCACCAGCGAAGTTTCAGAGCAAGCCCCCATCCCAAAGCTGTATTCAGGGTCTCATTGTGGAAGAAAGTGATGCGCTCGCCGAGAAAGAACCGACGCCTTCGATCAATCTGGTCGCCGGAGGCATCGTGGTCGAGTTCGACGGCAACAGGATCTTGCACGAGGTTTCGTTCTCTGCACAACCGGGTCAGTTGATCGGTGTGCTCGGACCGAGCGGCTCGGGCAAGTCGACGTTGTTGTTCGCGGTCTCGGGGTTTCGTCCTCCGAAGTCGGGGACGATACGCATGGGACCGTATAAACTTCCGGACGACTTCGAGAAGGTCAAAGAGCTCATCGGGTTTGTCCCACAGGATGATATCGTGCCGACCGAGCTCAAGGTCGAGCGCGTGCTCTCGTATGCGGCGGATTTGCGACTGCCGGACCTCGATCCAGAGCATCGGCGGCACCGCGTGAACGGAGTGATTCGCACGCTCGGGCTGTCGGAGCGAAAATCACTGCGCGTCTCCAAGCTCTCTGGAGGGCAGCGAAAGCGCGTGAGCGTGGGCGTGGAGTTGTTGACTCGGCCAAAGATGTTGTTCGCCGATGAGCCGACGAGCGGGCTCGACCCTGCGCTCGAGCGCTCGATGATGGAGACGCTCAAGGAGTTGGCAGACGATGATCGCGTGGTGCTCGTCACGACGCACATCATGAGCTCGCTCGAACTCTTCGACAGGTTGCTCGTGTTGAGCGCGGGGAGGCTGGTCTATTTCGGGGATAGCGAGGGGTTAAAGCCGTACTTCGAGGTGGATGACTTCACCAAGATCTACGAGCAGCTCCAGGCGCGCTCGCCAGAGGAGTGGGCGAGCAAATGGCGCAAGCATCGCGGAAGCCTCGGGTGACTCAATCGCCCACGGCGAAGACGAACGACATGCCCGTGTCGAGCCCTCCGGTATCCTCTACCGGGAGCGGCAACTTCATCTTGGACATCACGCGCATCATGCACTCGGCGACGCCGCTGCCGACCTCGTCGGTCTCTGCCTTGATGTCGACGATGCGGCTGTGTTGACCTGCGGGTTGAACTCGGAAGTGGAGCGTGATGCGACCTGCGAGGTCGCCGTTGGATTTCAACTGATTTTCGTAGCAGCGCTGGAACGAGGAGCGTCGACGAAGGATGGAGTCATGGTAGACCTTGACGTCATCTGGAGCGATCGGGCGCGCGGTCGTGCGCTCGGGGCGATGCCTGGCGACATCCTCGATGTCGATGGCGATGCCACGAGAGGCGCGCTCGAGCGTGGGCATCGAACCGATGCCCGCAGAGACGCGCGCGCTCATTCCATCGCGCTCCTGCCGAGCGGCGCTGGTCAGGTCATGGGCGAGGAGTTTGCCATCTTCCAGGGTTGCATCGGATGCAGCGCTCGCGAAGGTGTCCGAGGTCGGTGCTTCGAGCAATGCTTCGAGCTCGGATTCGAGCCGGGGTTGTTCGCGACGCACGCGTTCTGGGAGGACGACCTTGGCGGCGACCTCGGCGTTGTCGAGCGTGACAGTTTCCTCGGCGTCCTCGTCATCGAACGTGTGCTCGGCCACCCAGTTATCGAATTGCTCGTCGGTGGTGTCTTCAGGCTTGTCGCTCTTCTCGGCCACAGCGGGGGGCTCGACAGGATCGCGTTTGAAGTCGACCTCGGGCAACCTGGGGATGAACATGATGGCGAGTTGTGCGGCGACGGCGGCGCCGATGACGCCCTTGATGACGCGGTGTTGGTGGGTCAGGTCAACGGCGCGTTCTGCGCGAGGCACGAGCACGGCGGGCATGGTGGATGGATCGAAGAACTCGAGCGTCAGTGAGGCGCCCTGGAGATCGATCTCGACGCGATCTTCGCGTAGCAGTGTGATTTGGCCGTTGTTTTCGAGCCGTTGGATGTGCCCCGCGCGATGCAATCGGATGACGAGCGCGGGGTGCAGGTTGAGGAGCGTCTTGCCCGCGCGCGATTCGAGGAGCGTGAGGCTTGGAGGGAGCTTGTGCCAGGTCACGAGGTTCCCGCGTAGTTCTCGGCCGATGGTCACGCGGCCGTCGATCGGGAGGTGGTGTTCGTGGACCAACAACCCATCGATCGCCATCGAGAGTTGAAGGTTAAGTGTGCCTGATGCGTCCATCGTATCGCCCCGTGGCCTGTCGGGTGGCCATGAATCGTAAATAGAACTCGCCGTTCAGGGTATCGACACCAGGAGCAGAAAAATGTTCCCAAGAAAATCAAAAAAGGGCCTCCCCGTTCGGGAGACCCTTTTTTAATGCGCCTGTGGGGCAGCTCGATTCAGCCCTTGGGGTTCTCGATCTGGACCGCGCTGGCGGTGAACTCGTAGGACTCCTGAGGCCCATCGATCTTCTCGGCGGGCTTGCCGGTGTTTTCGGCCTCATCATCGGCGTAGTGCTGCGCGACATCTTGAGGGACGGTGACCTTCTTGAGGGTGCCCTCGGCGACGGTGGGGAGATCCGTGGCGTTTTTGGGGACGAAGAAGGCGTAGTCCTTCATCTTCACGCGAATCGGCATCTTGGTGTTGTCGTCATGCAGGGTCATCCAGCAACCCTTCTTCTGGCAGACCTTGTTCACCTTTGCCGAGATCTTGTAGGGACCTTCGCTGTCTGTAGCCTTGGTCAGCGCCTCGGAGAGCGGGATAGGATCTTCGGAGATGGAGAACGTGCCGCCATAAAGTTTTGTCGCGCCCGGTTCGATATCAGTGGGAGTTTTACCCAGTCCATGGATCTGAGGAGCGTCCTTGTCACCGGTGATCGTCGGAGACGAGGGCGCGCCCTTGGCATCTGCGGTGGTCGCAGCGGGTTTGCCGTCAGCCGCGTCGGCCTTGGCGGTGGTATCAGTCGCAGGGTTTGCTTCGGGGGCTGCCTTGTTCTCCTTGGGTTCGCAAGCCAGGAGAGAGAGCGCAGCGAGCGCGAACACGATAAACGTTACCTTGTGCATCAGATCCTCGACACAGGAGTGAGTGTGCCCCGAGGTATCGGATATCGGGGCAGAAAACGTGGATATTTGAGCGGCGTGATGGCGAGGTGTCAAGCGCGGCGGCGAGTGATTGGCTGGCGAGGGGTCTGGTAAGGACCCCCGAGCGTCGGGTAAACTGGACGACAGCGGCCAATGTACTATGTTGGAGAGACTAAAAGAGGTGGGGGTATCGAAAACGATTTCTCCTTGCCTTTGCGATGCTTCTTGCTGCTCACACACACCGAGCAATGACTCATGACCGAGATTCCCGAACACTTGCTGTATGGGCTCCACTGGACACTCATCGAGGTCAAGGACTTCGTGGGCCATTGCTTCGAGCGAGACGCGTTGTTGATGACGCTGCTCAACTATGGCTCGGAGTGGTTGCAGGGGAGGTTGATTTGCGTGGTCTCGCACGACTACGTGCAACCGTTTATGGCGCGCGGGTGGGCGTCCTGGGGCGATGACGCCGAGACCACGGCGGAGATGTCCGGGGTCAAGCTCCCCAAGAACGAGAGCGTCGTCCTCGAGCACATCATCGACGAGGGGACCTATACGATCGGCGCGCCGGCGAAGGTGGGCTTCAAGAAGTTGTTCGATGAGACGCCGGTGATGGAGCCAGACGAGCTGGTGATCATCCCGCTCCAGCTTGGCGGCAGCACGAAGATGTTGATGGTGGGGGAGCCGCGCAAGGCGCCAGAGGATCTCCTCGCGTTCTCGCAGGACATCCAACCCTTGATCGAGGTCGCGGACGAGGTCGCGCAACAGCTCGAGGTCATCATCAAGCTCGCCAAGGCACGCCAACTGCCGAGCCCGCAGGATCGCATCCCGCCGCTCCCGGCGCGAATCGCAGGGCGCCAGCTCTCGGATGTCTATAAAGAGGACTCGGACAGCAGCATCAGCGTCGAGGAAGAGCTCGCCAACCAGCGAAGCCTGATGGAGGCCGTTTCGACCGCGCTCCAGGCCGGGGATTCGTCGATGTCGAGCGCGTTGTTCTCGACGATGAAGCCCCACGTCGACGCAGGACGCGTCAGCGACCAGGAGGAGGACGCGGCTCCAGGGAGCGAGATCCAGCAGACCCCTCGCACGCGAAAGACGCTCCCCTTAAAGATCGACACGCGCTCGACATCGCGCCACGTCCCGCTGACGGGCGACCAGGTCCAGGAGGATCGCGACCAACGCGTGAGCACGACCTCGGTCACCGGGCAACCATCTGTTCCACCGTTCTCCGAGCAGAAGAAGGATGTCCCGAGGCTCGGGCTCGAGCCCGACCCGGAGCCCACGCCAAAGAGAGTGGACGTCGGCGTCCTCCCCTCGCTCAGCCCCTTCGACACGGACTACGGCAGCCAGAAGCCCATCCGCCCTCGGCCCGTCCCTATGGAGCCCGAGCAAGAGACCGAGGATGACCCAGGCGTGAACATCATCGCGCCCATCGGGCTCCAGAACAGCCCGATGACCAAGCAAACGTTGATGGGTGGCTACTCCATGGCGGACCTCGAGCGCGCCAAGGCGGAGTTCGAGAAGGAGCGTCGCGATCCGCTCAAGCCGAGTAACACACTCAATGGAATCCAGGCACCGATCACGGCTACCCCTCCGAAAGATCCCCAGGAAAAGACCGAGGATAAAAAAGGCATTCCTGCCGCAGGAATCCTGAAGCGTTCACGCAAGAAGACCAACCCGGCAGAGCAGGCAAACGAGGAACCTCCCGAGAACGTCGCGACCGTCTTGCTCCCGGCCGTTTCACGGGACGAGCCCCCCAAAGACGCTGACACACAAGATGTTTCACGTGAAACACCTGCCCCGACCGAAGAGGTCGAGGACGCCCCCGAACCCGCAGCGATAGAGGAGAGCGCCGAAGACTCCGTGCCAGAAGCGGACCCCGCCGCGACCGACCAGCTCACCCCGCTCGTTCAGGATAACTCGCCAGCAGAGGACATCCCCGTGGGCGCCACGTTGCTCATGGTGGGCGCCATCGATCGCGAGACCGGCGAGCAAAGCCAACCTGTGCAAGAAGAGGATGAGAGTGTGCCTTCGCTGGCGGCGGCCGAAGCGGATGGCGAGGAGAGCGGACCCAAGGCCACCATCCCGATGCAGGCGATCCCACAGCTCGAAGAGGTGGCTAAAGAGGACGGGGAAATCACCGAACCCTCGGAGGCGCTCGAGGAGCTCTCCGAGCCAGCGACCCTGCAAGGTCTCCCCGAAGCTGATCCTGAAATGTTGGGCGACTTCGCGCGCTCGAGCGGAGAAGATGACGCGATCGACCTCTCGCTCGGTTCCTACCCGGAGCACGAACAGGACGCCTCGGAGGATGAGGTTGTCGTGGAAGGGGAGGGCGAGCAGGCTGAACAGCATGATCACAAGTCGACCATCCCGATGCAGGCGATCCCGCAGCTGCAACCAGAAGGGGAGGAGTCCGTCGCACAGGAGCAGGCGCAGACGCAGACGCAGACGCAAGAACCAGAGCAAGGGCCAACGCCCGAGGACCTCGGTCAACTCGCCGCGCAGCCCGACCGCAAGGCGACGATGTTGATGGGCTCCATCGACAGGAGCGCGCCACAGCCAGAGGACGAGAACCAGGACGAGGAACAGGTCGACGAGGAGGCGTTGGCGACCCATCGAACTACGCCTGCTGCCAAAGAACAAGAGGATGCATCCGAGCCCGATGCTCCCCAGACGGATGATGCTGCTATCGAGGAGGACGACGACGCAGCGGATGCCCCGCAGGAGGAGCTCGCCGCGCAATCACCGGCCGAGACCGATATCCCCCAGGGCAAGCCCGCGCCAAAGAGCACCATGCCGCTCGTATCGCCGGACATCTCTCAGGAAATCGCCGCGGAAGCCGCCGCGCTGTCGAGCGCATCACTGGCAGACGCCCTGGAGGGTGGCGCAGAGAAGATGCAGGCTGATGGCGTGGCCGTCAGCGATGACGCCTTCGCCACGCGCGTGATGCCAGCGATCAAGACCGAGCCGCTGACCGCCGAACAAAAGAAGGCGCTCGAGGATATCGACAGCCGCGACCTGCGCGCATCGATGGACGCTGCTGAAAAACTCATCGCGCACCCGGAAGTCTTCAAGCGGCTCGAGTCGCTCTTTCCGGGCAGGTTGTACGTGGACCGTTATCAGTGGACCCCGCAGAAGTTCCCTCCGGCGGAGCGGCACGGACCAGTGATCAAGGCGGTGCTGTTGCTCGGCGCTGATGCGGAGCCGTTGCTGGTGAAGATGCTCGACCACACAGGGCTCGATCATCGCTTCTACGCGACGTTTCTGCTGGAAAGGCTCGACACCGCGGACGCGATGGAAGGGTTGAGGGAGCGCATCTTTGACCGGGACATCCAGACCAGAACGCTCGCCATGAGAGCATTGCTCAAGCGCGCTCACGCCAAGGAGTTCCGGCAGAAGGTCCTCGATCCGCTGCGCGAGGAGCTACGCCACCCCACCGACGAGCTGCACGCCGAGCAGGCCGGTGAGTTTTTGGGGCTCGCCAAGGATGTGCACAGCATCGAACCGTTGATCGAGGCGCTCGATATGCACCGCGGCAAGGTCCAACGCACGCTGCACGAATCACTGCAACGGGTCACGCTGCAACCGTTGCCGCCAGCATCGATCGCCTGGAGGACCTGGTACCTTGGCGCCAAGCAAGAGCAGCGCTCGACCTGGGTGCTGCGCGCGCTGAACTCCCCCAATGACAGGATTCGCGAGCTGGTCGTCGACGACGTCGAGAAGCTCGAGGCAGACCACAAGCTCGTCCTGGGGTATCACCCGGACCAACCGGCGCGCCTGAGAACCAGGGCTCAACAACAACTCAGAGAGTGGTACTCAAAGCACAACATGCTCTGATGCGCGGGTTTCACGAGTGATAAACACAGAGGGCGATGTTTCACATGAAACATCGCCCTTTGAGGGAGGTGAAGATATTCTCCACGTCGTCTGACTCGCCAAAATCGACGCAGCCAGCGTTGAAATATGCTCGACGATACGCTGTATCGCCTGCGCATTTCGCCTTGGCTGCCCTGATTTTGGGCTTCGCCAGACTCGGTCCGAATATCTTCAACTCCCTCTCTGCTTTTTGCCTGTGAAAACAGGTTCTTCGCGAACCACTGGCTGTGGCCCGCGAGCGAAGGGGCCGCGACATTTGCCACAGGTGGTGAGTGATTTTCCCACGGTGGCAAATGTCGCGGCCCCTTCGCTCGCTCGGCAAGACGGCCAGAAATCAGGGTTCGATGAACACCACGCCAGCGTCTCCATCCACGGTCACGATGTCACCATCCTTGATGGTGTGCACGGCGTCGCGCGCGTTGACGACAGTGGGGATGCCAAACTCCCTGGCGACCACGCACGCATGTGACAGGGGGCCGCCAAGGCTCATGACCACCGCAGACGCGGTGAGGAAGAGCGGCGTCCAGCCAACATCGGCGTAGGGCACCACGAGCACTTCACCGTGCTCGAGCGTGATCCTGGCGCCAGGGTCAAAGAGGACGCGAGCGCGACCTGTCGCGCGACCGCTGGAGCCGGGCAGACCGAAGATCGCCTCGGCGTTTTCGGGGATTCCAGCGCGATCGTGCGCGGGAGAGGTCAACTCGTCCTCGGAGACCATCTTGCGGCCCTCGAGCAAGAACGTGCTGGGTGGGTCGGGTTGCTGGCGTTGCGCATCGTAAATCGCGCGCCGCACGAGCACCGTCAGCGCGAAGGAGTCGGTCACGCCCGGGTCCTCGAGCCAGGCGCGGACCTCCTCTTCTCGCAAGAAGAAGATGTCCTCTTGCTGCTGCAACACACCCGCGGTGACGAGCCTGCGACCACACTCGAGGAAATACCGCCTGTACATGTCGAGGGAATCGACCACCAGCGCGCGCAATGCCTCGCGTCGGCGCGCGTTTCCACGCGTGTAGGAGAGCAACACCTTGAAGAGCGGCCGCGTGATGGCGCCAAAGGTCTTCTCGATGACCTCTTCGACCTGGGCGATTCGCGCGGCCTTCTCGCGCTCCGCTTCGCGAATGCTTGGCAGGTGTGGCGAGAGCACGAAGCCGCGCACGACCTCGAAGATAAACGTGGCGTCTTCTCGCCAGCGAGGTGTCGTGAGCTCGGCTTCGCGGGGCGCGCGGTGCCCATAATTGGCCCGAAATTCCTCCAGCTCGTCCAAAAACTCGGCGACATCGGCCTTATCGCGGTGTTTTTGGAGCAACGCGAGCGTCTCGGAGGGGGGAGAGGTCGAAATCAGCTTGCGAAGTCGGAGCGAGCGACGCGCCAACCTCCCGAGCTCGAGCAATCGCAGCCCCGGCTCCGCACTTCGAGTGTCCAGCCCGCTGACCATCAGGCGCTCGTGAGCCACGGCCTGGCGGCCTCCTGCCAACCTGAGCGCCTCGCGCATCACCACGTAACACATCAAAAAGTTCGAGCTGCTGGCGAGCATGATGAGCCCGTTGCGCTCGAACAACCTGTCGACATCCGCGAGCGCGCTCGCGAGTTGTGAATGGTTGAGGCGCTCGAGATCCCGGAGAAAGAAGCCCTCACAGTGGCGCTTGAAGTGCTCCTCCCACCACGAGGCAACAGCCGGCATCGTGAGCTGAGATGCGATGATGCGGGGGATCGTGATCGGCAGATTGATCAGGAACTCGCGCGCGCTGCGGCGCTCGTAGATGTCGCGAACAAGCTCGACGCCGCCGCCACCTGCGACCGAAAACAACACCTCGGGACTGAGGATAGGAATCCCGCTCGCGATGCTCATGAATTCGGTCAAATTCAGGTAAACGCGGCCACGAAAGCTGCCGACGAGCTTGTGATCCTCGGGGACCTCCAGCCCGAGCGAGCCAAACGCCTGCTCGAAGCCCGATGTGGAGAACCTGTGGATGATGCTCCAGGTCATCGGAGAGCCGACGCCAGGGAGCGCCTCGCCAACATTTGCGTTGGTCCAGACCGTCACAGGTGCTGATTCCTGGCCTGGTTCCTCGCTCCGGGCGGTGATAGGCCTCATCTGCAAGAGCATCAACCGCGGCAGCGGATCACCGGCGACGTAGGCCCACTCGACATCCTGGGGTTGGCGAAAGAGGGTCTCGAGGCGCCCGGCGAGCTGCGCGAGCTGCGCGAGCTGTGGGGGAGAGAGCGGGCTCTCGGAGCCCGATCGACGGCGCAAATAGCCCGAGGGGCGCTCGATATAATAGGTGGTCGCCTCGACGCTCCCATCGACGACCCCGACGCCAAGCCCTTCGGTGGCCGTACAGACAGCCTCGTCCGAAGATCCCATGGCGTCGGTGGTAAACAGGACGCCCGCGCTGACAGGTTCGAGCATCGGCTGCAAAATCACCGCGATCCCGGCCGGAACAGCGTGCGTGGCGTCGAATTCGGCGCGATAGAGCAGCGCGTCGATAGAAAACAGGCTCACCCAGACCTCTTTGATGGCGCGAAGCACGCCCTCGAGCCCCTCGACATCGAGCCTGGTGACCTGCTGGCCTGCCATGCTCATCGAGGCGCCATCTTCACTGATCGCGCTCGAGCGCACCGCCCAGCGTCCACCCCCATTCTTGCTCAACACCTCATCAATGGCCGAGATGAGAGACTTCGGGAGGGTGGCATCGAGGATCAGTTTTTCGAGTTGATCGAGATCAGAGGCCTCGCGCACGACCGACGAGAGCACGTCGTGAAAAGCCGCCGAGGTCACACAGAATGATGGCGGAATCGGCAACCCGGCGCGGATCAAACGCGATAGCCCGAGCCCCTTTCCTCCCACGAGGGTGACGTCATTGGTGGTCGCCGCGAGCCGCAGGAAGCGAGGTTCCGAGCGCAAACGGTTGGAGGAGAGAGTGTCGGGTGCGGACGCCATGGCAAGCTCGTATCGAAGGACCGTGAACAAGGCCTTATCAGCCAAAGGCCCGGTATTTCAGGAGTTGGTGACGTCCTTTGCCCAGCGCTCGTAGATGGCGAGCGCGCCTGTCGGCTCGATCACGAGGACCTCAGGGACGTCATAGGGGTGGAGTTCGAGCAGGCGCTCGGTGAGCCTCGAGACACACGCTCTCGGTGTCTTTATCAGCAGCAATTGCTCCTCATCCGAGGCAACCTCGCCCTCCCAGGCGTACACGCTCTGCATCGGGGGCAGGATCTGCACGCAGGCGGCGAGCTGCTCCTCGATGAGCGCCCGTGCGATGGAGGAGGCGTTGGCGACCGGGCAGCTCGAGAGCAACACTCGGAGCGAGGACGGAGATTGAAAATCACTCTGCGTCATCAGATTGTCCCGTCACTGCTGCGGTAGAAGGGGAGGCGATGGCCTCGGTGGTGCCCGCCAAAAAGAGCACCACGAGGTGCTCGACGAGCTCTCGATGCTCGACCCCCTGGAGGTTCTGGCTGACCAAGTACTCGGTGACGATGCGCTCGACCTGCCCGATGGTCGAGAAGGCGAGGATGCGAAAGTTCATCGGCTTGATCAGCCCGCGCTCGCACAGGATCTCGTTAAACGTCGTCAACATCGCCGCGAGCGTGTCGTAGAACTCGTGGATCATCTCGTCGAATTCAGGGGCGACGGCGAGCGCCTCCTTGAAGAAAATCGCTGTCAATCCGCGGTGTTCGTCGAGCACCTGCGTGAGCATCATGCCGACGCGAGAGAGCTCGTCGCGAAGGTCGTCTCGGGTGTCGAGGGAGGCGGGCTCCCAACCGGCGACGGTCTCGACGACGAGCGTCAACCAATCACGCAGAAGCTCGCCAAAAAGCTGCTGTTTCCCCTCATAATAGAGGTAAAACGTGCCCTGGGCGACGCCGACCTGCTCGACAATGTCGGAGACCTTGGCGTTGTGATAGCCCTTCTCGGAGAAGATCTCGATAGCAGCCTGCTTGATCGACTCTCGCCGGTCCTCGCGCCGTTGTTCACGCGATCGTTTGCTGCGTTGCGCCTGTCCAGACATGAAACTCTCGTTGACGAGGGGGGGATGGGACGCCGGATTCGGGGCATCCAGGCCACCGCTGAGGGTATCGTCCACACCCCTAAAAAGCTTGCCAGAGGTACCACGCACCAGGATCCGTGTCGAGCCACCGAGGATGCCCTGCGCCAGCGCTGGCTCATCTGCAAGGGGCCAAAAACATCACCCGAGCGCGCCGTATATATATAAGGATCGCGCGTGCGCGCGCGTAGTATGAAGGCTTGACCGAGGATCGGCAATATGTGAGTGTTTGCTCACTAAAAACTCACCGCGCCGAGCAGCGAAGCAGAGAGCCCTCGAAGTCGCGGCCCAGCGAGCGGTGAATGGAGGCCAGAAAGTGACGACAAAGCGACTGCCAGCGGCGAAGAGGCGAAAGCAGATCCTCAAGAGCGCGATCACCGTATTCGCGCGCTCGACCTACCACGGGGCGACGACAAAGAGCATCTCCGAGGAGGCAGGCGTCACCGAGGCGCTGATCTATCGCTACTTCGGGAGCAAGCGCGCGCTGTTCACGGAAGGCATCGCCTACACCTCGGACAAGATCGTCACCGGTTTAGAGGAGATCCTCTCGGACACCGAGGATCATCCCGTGGCCACATTGCAGCGCTGCTTCGCCTATTACATGCAAATGTTGGAGCGAAACGAGGAATTCGCGCGCATGATCTTCCTTGTTTTATCGGAACTCGATCAACAAGACATCCGAGAGACGTATTTACCGCACCAGGAACGGGCGCTGAAGGCGATCGCGCGCAAGATCCGCGAGTGGAAGCAATCAGGGTTTGTGGACGAGGGGCTCGATATCCAGACGACGGCGTGGCTTTTCTTTGGCACGTACTTGATTTTAGCGCTGGTGAAGCACTCTCACGACACGCTGGAGTTCGATCCAGAGCATGTGGTCAAGCTCGCCAAACCGTACCTGAGCAAGGAGGTCTTCGACGCGCTGTAAAGTGCGCGAAGGAGGGCGATTTCGAGACGCCCGAGCGGGATCATCTGCTGATTTATTCAGGCCCATCGCTTTGTAAAAGCGGTGGGCTTTTTATTTGATCCATCCCGCACCAGAGCTAGACTCAGAGCGTGTTCAGGGGCTCTCCATGTGAGGCGAACGGGAACGCGCTCGAAGGAGCTCGATTTTTTTCCAGCCTGGACCGTGGGACGACGATGGCCAGGATCGGCCAACCGAGAGTGAAGGTCTCGAGAGAGGAAAAAACGCGGTCGAGGATCGCGCATTTTTCGAGGCCAACGCGAAGGACGAAAAACGCGAAGAGCAGGGTGTCAAAAACCGGCTCGAGCGAAGCGGGTTTTTGACCCGTGGAGAAGAGGACGGCGAACACACGAAAAAAATGTGTGTGCGTGGAGCAAAAAAATCCGCTCCCAGACCTCCCGTTTTTCAGCCCTTCGAGGCGCGTCAGGCAGACGCAATTCCCCATCAAAAAGAGACGAGATCTTCCATGCGCCAGACGCATAGGGTGCTCGAATCGGTCATGCATGAGAATCATAACAAATGCATGACACGCATGATGGTCTGGATCGACTGTTTCCTCTGAGAAACAATCCTCTGGGATACGATCGAGAAATTGGAGCGTGAAGCCGTGGAAAAAGGGTGCGCCCGATCAAAACAGGGAAGAAACCGCGACCTGGAGCTCGGTTTTCAACCGGCAAGGCGCGCGGCGCATGAGGGACCCAGAGGGGCAGTAACCCACAGGCACCAAACGACACACACCGCGATGAGGCGCATGAAACAAGGGCGAAACGAGTTCAAAACCGATCGTTCTAAAACAATCCACAACCCTTGTTTCCGAATACGAAAGGCTGTGAATAACCTGTGACTTATTTTGTGGTGCGTTTGTGATCTCGGCTGTGATGATCCCTGTGGAAAGATGTCGGACAACTTCCCACATCCGCGATCACAACCTTTCCCCTCTGTTTCTGTGGATAACTTTCGCTAGCAAGAATGCTCACTTACGATAGTTTTCCACAATTCCACAGGCCCTACTACAATTACTAAATCATAATAAAGAATAGAGTTTTTATAAGATTTAGTACTCCGCGCGGCGCTCTTCGCCACATCACCATGCTCATGCACGCATGACCCTGGTCCTCTTTCTTGATCAAGAGTGATGGGGATCCTCGAGGTGAGAAACAGGCGCTCCTCCCGACCGAAAAAACGAACTCGAAAACCGGGCGCTGGGTGGCGAACTACGGTCGTGTTCCGATCACATTTGGGGCTTGATTCTATCAGCGTGGTGTGGTGGATTGATGAGTCCCGAGGCGACCTCAGTTTTTGAAGCGAACCTCATCCTCTCTCGCAGCCAGTGGCGACGTGGCCAACGGCTTGAAGATTTTCGAGGTCGAGGACGACAGGGTCGTGACCGCCACGGTATTCGACGGACGGAAGAAGGTAGGGAGACCGAAAGCATGAAGATTCGCATCTCACGCGAAGCGCTGACCGACGAGTTGTTCAAACTCCAGGGTGTTGTCAGCCAACGTTCCACACTGGCGATTTTGTCCAACGCCTTGCTCGAGGCCGAGGATGGAATGTTGACCCTCCACGCGACAGACCTCGACACGTCCGTCTCGACTTCCTGTGAGTGCGAGGTCCTCGAGGAGGGCAAGGTCACGCTCCAGGCGAAACGCTTCTACGACATCGTCAAGAACCTCGAGGACGAGGAATTGACCGTCGAGGCCGAGGAGAACTACTGGGTGCAAATCGTCTCGGGCGATGTCGACTGTCGACTCGTCGGGACACACCCTGAAGACTTCCCTCAGATCCTCGACACCCGGGATGTCACCCTCTACCCGATCGGCACCACTCGCTTGCTCGACATGATCGAGAAGACGCTCTTCTCGGTCTCGACCGATGACGCGAGGGCCAACCTGACCGGCGCGTTCTTTCGCGTGACCGACGAGAGCTTCCTGATGGTCTCGACCGACGGGCACCGCCTCTCCAAGATCGAGGCGACCCCCGAGGAGTTCGACACCAGCGCGGACTTCCCGCAGGTGTTGACCGAGGGAATCATCATCCCCCGAAAAGGTCTCTCCGAGCTCAAGCGCACCGTCGACCCCAAGGGCGCCGACCTCAGCTTTGGCATCGTCGAGAACTCGATCGTCTTCAAGCACGGTCCGATGAGCCTCTCGGTTCGACTCATCGAGGGCACCTTCCCCGACTTCACTCAGGTCCTCCCCAAGGAGTCCGAGTCCAAGTCGATCGTGCACCGAGAGACGTTGGTCTCCTCGCTTCGCTTTGTCTCGTTGTTCGCCAGCCCCAAGACAAACAACGTCAGGTTGTCGCTCACCGAGAAAGGTCTCGAGCTCTACGCCTCGGACCCCGACAAGGGCGAGGGCAGCAAGGTCGTCCCGTTCGAGTATGACGGACCCGTCGTCAAGGCCGGTTACAACTACCGCTACCTGCTCGATGTGCTCGGCGTCCTCGACGGGGACGAGGTCTCGATCGAGGTCATCGACACCCTGTCGCCGACATTGATTCGCGACGTCAGCCGCGACGAGATGTTGTTCGTCGTCATGCCGATGCGACTCTGATTCGGTCGCCTTACTGAACACTCGGCAACGAGGTGCTTGACACACCCCGCATCTGTGATGTGGGGTGTTTTTGTTTCAGCCGGCTTCGAATAACAGCCGTCAGTGATCACACCGAGCGTGGACGACAGGGACACGTGTCGACCTCAAATCGCGTGAGTAAGAGAACGCCTCGTAAGCGATTTATACGGATTTGTAGATCCGATGGTGGCGGACTTTTTCCGTTCACCGCGCCTCGGTTTTACGCACGCCACGTCACGCACGTTCAAGGATGAGGAGAGAAGATGTTTATTCGCGCGCTTCGATTGCGAAACTTTCGCAATCTCTCCTCGGTCATGATCACGCCCAACGAACGGTTCAATATCTTCACGGGGGCCAACGGTCAGGGAAAGACCAATCTCCTCGAGAGCCTCTATTTGCTAAGCGCGGTCAAGAGTTTTCGTCCTCAGACAAACTCTGACCTGATCGAGTTTGGCAAGACTCAAGCTCTGCTAGAGGCCAGAGTGGATCGTGGCGGATACGAGCGTATCGTCAAGATCGAGGTCGGGGACCGTGGTAAGAAAATCTACCTCAACAATAACCCCGTAAGAAATCTGTCCGACTTTTTCGGCACCTTGAATGTCGTGATGTTTGGACCAGAAGATATCTCCCTGATGAAGGGGAGCCCTTCTCGCCGCAGAGATTTCATCGATCGCGCCATCTTTAACGCCCACCCCGGGTTTGGCACCGACGCGATGCACTACGAGGAGATCCTCAAACAGCGCAACGCCCTGCTCAAACAACCCAAGCTCGACGCGGTCCTGCTCTCGACCTATGACGAGCAGCTTATCCAGTACGGCGCCGCCATCATCGCGCGCCGCCTGAACTACATGCGCGAGTTCGTCCCGGTGCTCGAGGAGACCTTCAAGACGATCTTCGACGACACCTTCGAGGTGCACCTCTCCTACGATTTGACCTGGAGCAAGAGTCCGGTGGCGAATCCGCTGGAGGAGCTCGAGACAACGATCGAGATCGAGGCCCTGTTGGCCGAGGCGCTCGACGCCACCGCCCAGGAAGAGCGCGACCGCGGCCACACGCTCGTTGGCCCGCACCGCGATGATTTGAAGGCGACGCTCAATGGGAAGGATGTCCGCAGCTTCGCCAGCCAGGGGCAGCATCGCGCGCTGGTGCTGGCGATGAAGTGCGCTGAAATCACTTATCTCGAGGATCGTTTCCGCTTCGCGCCGATCCTGCTGCTCGATGATGTGTCGAGTGAGCTCGACCAGGCGCGCAACCGGTTCCTCTTCGACTTCCTCCATGATCGCATGGAGGGTCAGGTCTTTATCACCACCACACATCGCGACTACATCTTGCTCGATCAGGATGTCTCCGTCTGGCACGTGACCGACGGAGAACTCGAGGGTGTGGAAGGAGTTGTGGATTCTGTGGAAGACTCCGACACCTCCGATCAAGATCCCTCGTCACTTCCGACCATGGAAGAGTTGATGGACGATGAGGGTGTGGAAAGATCTGTGGATTCTGTGAGTAACTTTGGAGGCGAGGAAGAGTGACACAGGAGATCGAGATCATTTCGGACGGCGAGCCAGTGGTTCTACCCAAGGGTCCTCGCCGGGGTGACATGCTCACCATCACGGTGCAACGGCTCGACGAGAAGGGGACCGGCATCGCGACGTTTCCAGCAAAGATCGGTCCGCAGCAGATGCCGCGCACCTACAAGGCGACCGTGCGCAAGGCGATCCCTGGTGACAGGGTGCGCCTGTTCATCGAGAAGTCGCGCAAGAAAGAGCTGACCTGTCGCGTCGATGAGTTGCTCGAACCCTCGAAGGACCGCATAGAACCGAGGTGTCAGCACTTTGGTTGGCGAGAGGAAGCGGGCAAGGGGTGTGGCGGTTGCTCGCTTCAGGCGATGAACTACGAGGATCAGCTCGCGTTCAAACGCGACTCGATCAAGTGTCTTTTCGAGAAGTCGGGGTTGGACGCCTCGTTGGTGCTCGACCCCATCGGCGTCGAGTCTCCCTGGTATTACCGGAACAAGATGGAGTTCAGCTTCGGTGATAATCCGCAGCACGAGTTCGCGCTCGGGTTCCATCCATTGGGATACCGCCACGATGTGCTCTCGTTGCAGGAGTGCCACCTCCAGTCCGAGTTCACATCAGCCTTCCTCCCCGCATATTCAGCGGTGGTCAAGGACCTTGGTATCCCGATCTTCTCGATGCGCACCGGCGAGGGGTTCCTGAAAAACCTCGTGCTGCGCGAGGGGAAACGCACTGGCGAGCATCTCGTCGAGGTCGTGACATCGAGTCTTGATCAAGCGACCCTTCGAGGAACACAGGTCGAAGCGCGCGAAGCCGCCGAGGCGTTGTGCGAGTGCGCCAAGGAGGTCGCCAAATCACTCGGCGTCGAGTGGGATTCGATCTACTGGACGCGTCATCACGTCAAGGCTGGCGAGCGCACGACGTTCACGCCGATCCTGATCGAGGGAAAACCGACGCTGACAGAGCAAATGCACCTCCCTGGGGGGCATAAACTCTCCTTCGAAGTGCATCCGCGCGCGTTTTTCCAGCCAAACACGCTCCAGGCCGAGCGAATTTACGCCCAGGTGCTCGCCTACACGGGCCTGACCTCAGACAGCGAGGAGGCGCCCAGCGTGGTGCTCGACCTCTACTGTGGTACAGGCACGATCGGCCTCTGCATGGCTCCCTATGCGGGGAAGGTCGTTGGCGTCGAGCTCAACGGTGACGCCATCGACAACGCCAAACAGAACGCCGAAAACAACGCCATCGAGAACGCCGCGTTTTTCGTGGGAGATGTCGGCGAGGTGATGGCGAGCGATGAGTTTCGCGCCGAAGTCGGCGAGGAGGTCGAACTCGTGGTGGTCGATCCACCGCGCGCCGGGCTCTTTCCGGCGGCGATCGACCAGATCTCGGCGCTTTCGCCAGCGCGCCTGGTCTACGTGTCGTGCAATCCGAAGTCACTCGCGCGCGATCTGGCGATGCTTGTCGAGCGGGGCTACGAGATCAAAGAGGTCCAGCCTCTCGACATGTTCCCGCAGACGTATCACGTCGAAAACGTGGCGCTTCTCGACCGCGTGAGATAACCCAAAATCACATCTCATCCGCTTTCTACAAGGCTGAGCGGATGTATTTGTCAAATAAATAACGGCATTATTTGAAATTCAAATAATGCCGTTATTTATTTGGTGAATGATGTCGCGAGGATGAGATGTCTGAAAACTTCGTGAAACTCATCACGCATCCAGCGGCGCTGTGACGCAGAAAAGAGCGGGTCACAGAGGCCACGAGTTTCTGGTGTTTGTCGGAGGGCGTTTTTAGAGCGAACCGCAAAAAACGCGACGATCTCCCTCGAGCGAGCGCTACTTCCAGCTCTGAGGCTGTCCGTAGATAAAGAACTGGTCGCGTCCGATCCTGTCCTGGATCATAAACCAGGCCTCGGAGCGAACCCCGTTCCATACTCTGAACTCGTCGAGGACGCCAATAAATGAGCGCGCGGTCGGGACAAAGGAGTGCCCCAACATCAGCTCGTAGCCGAGCGTGAAGGCGTTTTGGGGGACGCTGGTTTTGATGGAGTGCGGGAGATCGCGGGTGCCGTCGATCCAGACCTCGAAGCGGCTATCCGGGCGATCGATCACCAGCGCGAGGTGATGCCACGTTTCGGCGGATGTGTCGCGGTAGGAGATGTACTCCGTGCCTCGCTCCATGCTCTCGCAGCCGCTCGCTTCATCGGTCGCGTAGAACAACCTCGCGGAGACGGTCAGCGGGTTGCCTCCATCACCGTAGAAGGCGCTGAAGCCGCGGCATGAGCCCTCATCAGCCACGATCGCGAGCGGCATCCCCTCGAGCACGGCGATCGTGTCGGCCTTGAACCACAGCTCGTAGACGCGTTGTTCGCCAAAGCCTGTGCCGAGCTGGAGATCCTTGTGAAAGCGGATGAAGTCCTCTTCGTCCTTGCGAAAGCGCGGCGCGAGCCCGGAGATTCCCTCGAGCTCGAAGAGCAACCCTTCTGATTGTCGATAAGGGTGTGCCTCGTGCTCGGAGGTGTCTTGTGGGAACTGCGTCTCGGGATCAAAGCGCGAGAAGTGGTGCACGACCTCGTAGTTGGCCCACAACCCCTCCGGGTCTTGCTTGTCCCGGGGTGATGGTTCGCCAAAGTACATCCAGATGGGCGAAGGCTCGGCGGTTTTGGGCGCGGGGTACTTGACCCAGATATCTGCGCGCTCGAGCTCCTTCGAGAAGAACTCGACCTCGTGACTGAGCTCCGCGCCGTCGTTACTGACAAACAAGAGATCCTTTCCCTGCGGGGCAAGCAGCTCGAAGTCGATGCGTTGACTGTCGAGCCTGACGAGGACGACGAGCTCTTCATCGGGCAGCGCGAGGTCCTGATGTGGACTCAGGCGAACGCGATGCGTGTGTTCGATCGCTTGCCAGTCCGCGGGCGGGGCAGGGGGCATATCCTGAGTGACGGCGCCTTGATCGAGATCGGCGCTGGCCTCCGGCATATCCATGCTCGCGTCTTCGCTGGCATGGTCAGGGACGATGCTCTGATCCTCTTCTTCCTCCATCCCCTGGTCCATCGAAGGAGGCGCGCTCATATCGAACTCATCCTCCGAGACATCAGGAGGCGTGAACAGAAAACATCCGCTCATGGTCAACGCGAGAGGCAACACCCACACGGATACGCGCGACATTTTGCGAGGCGATGAGGTGGGAGGTTTCATGCTGATTCGAGGTGGTGTGAGTGTGGAGCGTTTGCTCTCATCATGATGCCTTATATGACTGTCGCGCGCCAATGTTGCGCGCTCTTCATCTCCAAGGTCGTGTGATCACGGCGAAACGCGACAACAAAAAACGCGATGCCCTCGATAGAAGGCACCGCGTCAAAGCAGGTCTATTTCTTTGGCGATCGCGCCTCAGGCTTCTTCTGGCACGGGAGCGTCGAAGATGTCCTGAACGATGGCGTCGATGCGGTCCTGATCGAAGTTAAAGAGCTCGCCGAGCCTGTTCGCCAGCTCGATCTCACTCGTGTCCAGGCCATCCGAGTGGGTCACGATGGCGACCATGCGCAGCGCGGCTTCGCGCTTTTCATCGAGCAAGAGCTTGTTCGCCGACTCTTCGAGGAGCGCGTCGAAGGCGTCCTCATCGCCGAGTGATTCCTCGATGCGGCTGCGGAATTCAAACCCGTGCTCGCCGACCTCTTCCTCCATCTCGGGATCGTTGGCGAAGGGGAGCTGGGTCCACTGCTCGTTGAGCCCGTGGAGTTCTTCCTCGGTGACTTCGCCATCGGCAAAGACCGCCAACAGGAGCAACTCCACAAAGGTCTTGCTGTCTTCCTTGCTCAGGTTCCCCAGAAGCTCCTCGTCCTGGAAACGATCGATGATATTCTTGAAGTCCATATCTCGCGATTCTCCCGTGATGGTATTGCGGTGCGCTGATGCTTTGAATTCGTGCGGTTCGAGCTAACACCACGCGAGCCAAAGCGTCAATGACAAGCCTCCCTCTGGCAGCGGTCTTCATCGACCCCGCGTGAGATCGAGGTCTGGCCAGCGCTCCGAGATCTCCGCCTCGACCTCGAACTCGAGGTCGAGGTCACCCTCGACGCCGGTGATGTCGAGCCTGCGCAGATGCCCCAGATCACGCGCGGTGACGAGCGTTCGAAGCCCTCCCAGCGTGATCTTCGTTCGCGTCAACCAGAGCTCTTCGAGTTGGAGAGCATCGCGTTCAGCGAGCGCCTCGAGGAAGGTGTCATCGACCTCGGTGTGCATCAGCTTGAGGACGCGCAGGTTCTTCATGCCGAGTAAACCGCTCGGGTTCACCAGCGGATTATCTCCCATGTCGAGTTCGCTCAACGCGGCCAATGATTCGGTGCTCGCGAGCGCCTCGAGCATCGCATCATCGAGGTCATTGCTCCGAAGATCGAGCGCGTCCAATGTCTCCAGCCCCGGCGCGTTGGCGATGCGTTCCACGGCCAGCGCGCCGAGCTTTCGGTACGAGAGGTCGAGCCGCGAGATCAAGCAGAGCGGCCCGAAGCGCACGCGCTCATCTCCCAACCAGAGCTTCTCCCAAAACGCTGGATGCACGCGCATCTCATCGGGCCAGTGATGACGGTGCGCGTCCAGATAAGGAACGGCCTCGGCGTTGACGCGCTCGCTGTCCTCCTCCCACATCAACGCCAGCGCCTTGCAGACTCGAAAGAAGGTCACTGGCGTCGCGGGTTCTGCGAGCCGCGAGCGTATGTCGCCGAAATGCTTCTGGAACGTGTCCATGAGAACTCTCTTCGTTATCGATATACGAGGAACATGAGCTTTGCCCTGACCTTCGCGTGTTCTATCTTGCACTCGTTGTTATTAGAGCACAGCGCTTGATTGGTAGAAGGAGGTTTTCCATGAGTGATCTGTACAGTGTGAGCGTGTCGACAGTGACCGATGAGTATGTCGAGCTCGCTGTATCGGTGGTGCACCCGGACGCGGGTCCTGTCTCCGAGGGGCTTTGCTTCGCGCTGAGTTTGTTGGCCGATCCTCTCGACGAGTACTCCTATGGGCGCGAGGAGCACGTCCGAAACTCGCCGCTCTTTTCTGAAATCGATCTCGAGAGCTACCTCTCCGAGGATTTCATCCGCTCGAACGCATGTGGGTTTGTCGCCTCTTCCGAGATCGTCGGCGGCGAGAATCACCCGCCGCCCAGCTGGGGCGATGAGAACTACGAGGAGTTCTGGGATGGCGGCACGGATTGTTGGGCGATGTTGCGCATCACGCCGACTCACCCCGGTTGGATCGCGCACCTGCGCGAGGGGATGTGTTGGGATACGGCCGCCTATGACTGCTACGGAGAGATCCCCTGGGATCGCCCCACACGATATCCTGGCGACAAGGTCAAGCAGGTCACCGATGACCCGATGATGGGGATGCGTGAGGAGACCAGGAACTCCCATAACGCTGGCATGTTGCGCAAAGGATGCGTCACGGAGTTTATCCTCCCGAACGAGGGCGCCAAGTCTTACACGGCCAAGGAGAAGCTCGAAGGAGACGCCATCACCCCCGAGGCAATACAGGCGTTGCTCGGTGAGCCGGTGCTTGTCCAGACGTCTGGCGGCAGGTTGGAGATCGGAGCGCTCGTGCAGGCTGATGACAAGGGTGGTTTTACGGTCTACAGCGCTCACGGCGGGAGCCAGAGCTCTCGCGGACTCTCACCGGACAGCGTCGACTGGATAGGTCGCGCTTATTATCTCGAGACCTTCTGGGTCGACGACCTCGAGGTGTGATTTTACTGTGAGCATCGGTGCTTTAGCGAAAAAAGCCGCCGGGACATTTTGCTGTAGGTTCGCGTCGAGCACACCTGTCAGCAAAATGTCCCGGCGGCTTTTTTCGCGCGCCGCTCCGGCGTTTTATCAGTACTTCTTCAAGCTCAACACGGGCGCCGAGAGCAGGACGAACAACAACCCGAAGAACAGCGGCGGCAGCGCCATCGCGCCAGCCTCCATGAACTCCGGGTTGGTCTGCGCGAACTCCACCAGGCTCTCGTAGCTCCAGCGCGAGGGCATCAGCTTGTAGACGATCTCGGAGGCGCCCTCGAAGCTATCCTTGGAGATGGCGAACTCGCTGAACAAAATCTGTGGGAGGATCACGAGCGGCACCACCCCGACGGCATGATCCGAGCGTTTGACGAGGGCTGATATCAACAGGCCCAGACATGTCCCGCACATCGTCACCGAGAGCAGCACCAGAATCAGCCACCCGATCGGCACGCGCACATCCAGGAACTTGTAGACAATCAGCGAGTAGGTCACGACCTGCACGATGTTGAGCAAGAACAACACCCGCAGCTTCGAGTACAGGTAGGCGCCGATTTCGAGGTTGAACATCCGCTCGCGCAGGAACAGCGAGCGCTCCTTGACGATCTCGCGACACGAGTCCATGCACCCGATCCAGATGCACGAGAGCACCATCACGAAGTAGAGGCTGTTGTTGGCGCTGTCGATGTTCCCCCACACCGCCACCGCCATCCCGGCCAACGCGGGCGCCTGTATCAACAGGAGCAGCGTGTTTTTCCAATCGGAGAGGATCGTCTCCAGGTAACGGTCCGCGAGCACGCCGCCCTGGTACCAGTTGATCTTGAACATGCGCGAATCACCACGATGTGAGGGGAGTTTTTGTGCGGCGAGGACAAACTCTGAAATCCTCGCCTCGCCGCAGATGCAGTCTAACCCTAAAGACGTGACCTGTCAGGTTGGCCCTTTGCAAAACAGATGATCTGTCGAACACCTACGCTCGATGCGGTGCATCGCTTTGCACCGATGGACAATCAGCGGAGATGGTTTAAGATGGCGCCTTTCCAGGGCCTTCGAGTCGCGAAGGACCCCACGGTTGATTTGATCTGAATCCACACGAGCCAAGCCATGCCTCTTTTTCACCACGACCACAGCCTCTGCGGTTGCCGCCGCGCCGCATCCTCGGGTTTCGCGAGCGCGAAAGCACCGAAGCACTACCCACCCGATCTGAGGATCGAGCCGGTGCACCTCGACATCGACCTCGCGATCGACGTCGACAACGAGTCCGCGAAGGGGACGGTCACGCATACGTTGGCTGTGCGCTCGGACGGAGCCAGAGAGCTTCGCTTGAACGCTGTGGATCTGGACATCAGCGATGTCGTCGACGCTGGCGGCGCCGAGGTCTCGTGGCGACATGATGGCGAGCACCTCGACATCACCTGGGCAGAAGGCTTGAAGCGCGGCGAGCAACGCAAGCTCGCGATTCACTACAGCGTCTCGCATCCTCGCGCCGGGTTGTTCTTCTCGCATCCGACCGAGAACGACCCCGACGCTGCGCGTTGGGCGGCCACCGACCACGAGACCGAGCGCGCGCGCCACTGGCTCCCCTGCATCGACTTCCCGCAGGTTCGTTGCCGCCTCGACTTCCACCTCCGCGCCGACGAGAAGTTTGTCATCCTGGCAAACGGCGAGCAGGTGGCCGAGGACTGGCATGGCGACGGCACCAAGACGATCCACTGGAAGTTGAACTGGCCGTGCCCGAGCTACATCACCTGCTTCGCGCTCGGCGAGTTCACGCAAGCCGAGGATGGCGAGTTCGAGGGGCGCCCGATCGAGTATTTTGCGGCAAAGCATCACACCGAGGAGGACCTCGTCCGCTCGTTTGGCCGCACCGGCGAGATGCTCGCCTGGATCACCGAGAAGCTCGACCAGCGCTTCCCTTATCCGAAGTACTTCCAGTTCGCGCTCCCTGGTATCGGCGGCGCGATGGAGAACATCTCGCTCGTGAGCTGGGATGAGATCTTCATCATGGACGAGGTGCTGGCCGAGGAGTTCACCTGGCTTGTCGATCAGGTCAACATCCACGAGATGGCGCACAGTTACTTTGGCGACGCCATCGTCTGCCGCCACTTCACCCATGCATGGCTCAAGGAGTCGTGGGCGACCTATATGGAGTCCTGCTGGCTCGAGCATCGCCACGGCGATGATGAGCTCGGTTATGACTTCTACCGCAACCGCGAGGCGTACTTCAGCGAGGCGGACAACAACTACAAGCGCCCCATCGTCACCAACAAGTACGACACCTCGTGGCAGATGTACGACCGCCACCTGTATCCGGGTGGCGCCGCCAGGTTGCACATGCTCCGCAAGTGGCTCGGCGACGATGTCTTCTGGGAGGGTGTTCGCGCCTACGTGGCCAAAAACATGGGCAAGGCCGTCGAGACCTCCGACTTCCGTCACGCGCTCGAGGATGCCTCGGGCCGCTCGCTCGTGCAGTGGTTCGAGCAGTGGATTCACTCGGCTGGTTATCCTGCGCTCAAGGCGTCCTTTTCCTGGAACGAAAAGCAGAAGAAGGGGACCTTCACCATCGAGCAAACGCAGGTCAAGGACGATGGCGACGAGCCCACGTTCGTGATGGAGCTCGACCTCGGTTGGCGCATCGATGGCGAGGATCACGAGCGCACCTTCCACATCGATCAGGCCAAGCACCAGTTCACCATCGACTTGCCCTCCAAGCCGGAGTTCGTGCGCGTTGACCCCAACAACAGGTTGGTCATCAAGCTCGACTTCAACCCGGGTGATGACATGCTCGTGGCGCAACTTACCGGCGCCAAGGATGTCATCGGCAGGATCCTGGCAGGTCGCGAGCTGGCGAAGACGAACAAGCGCGCCAACATCGAGGCGATCCGTGATGCCTACGCCGACGAGTCCTTCTGGGGTGTGCGTCAGGCGTGGTCTTCGGCGCTCGGCAAATGCGCCACGCAGCCAGCGCTCGATGCCTTGCTCGCGCTCTCGCAAACCGAGAAAGACCCGCTCGTCCTCGAGTCCTTCCTGCGCGCCTTGACGAGCTTCCAGGATGACGCGGTCAAGCAACGCCTCGAAGAGTTGGTGGCAGAGGGGCTCCCCTACCGCGCTCGCCAGGTCGCCTACGAGGCGCTCGGCTCCTACGAAGGAGACGAGGTTCGCGAGCTTTTGACCGAAGCAGCGGCGACACCGACCTTCACCGAGTGGCCACAACGCGGCGCATTGTTTGGCCTCGCGAACTCTCGCAGCGAGCAGGTCTTCGAGATCCTGGCTGACGCGACGCGTCCTGCGCCCGAGTCTGGTCGCACGCACAAGGTCCGAGCGCACGCAGCCCGCGCGCTCGGTGTGCTCACGCGCTACCTCGATGATCGCCACAAGGAGCGCACGACCGAGCTGCTTGTCGCGATGCTTCGCGATGAGAACAGCGCGGCGAGAGCGGGCGCAGCAGATGGTCTCCTCGCCGCACGCGCCAAGGGAGCCGCAGGCGCATTGCGAGCCTACAAGCAGACGCTCGCGCACCAGGATCAGGTCGGCCTCGAGGAGCGCATCACCGGCATGCTCCAGGCAAAGGATCCAAAACTCGGCGAGCTCGAGGGCAAGTTCGATCAGCTCCAGAAGGACTATCGTTCGTTGCTCGAGAAGGTGAACAAGCTCGAAGAGCAGTCCAAGAGCTGAACAAGTCACCGACCTATCCCGATTCAACGCCCGACAACTTCGCCATCCAGGTGTCGAAGTTGTTGGGCGTTGTCATATTCGAAGCTGTTGTCGAGTCCTGAGACCCAGGATTCATACGATTTGTATCACGCAGTGATTTTGATGCCGCGGTTCGATGCAATTCAAACCGACCAGCTTGATATATGGATGGAGAGGAGCGGAATGGAGTGGCTTTGGACGAATTGGGCGGACGTCGGGATCTTGAGTTCTCGCGCGGTGCTCGTGTGTGTGGCGATGCTCGTTTTGACACGCGTGACTGGGCTGCGAGCCTACGCCAAGATGTCGAGCACCGACTTCTTCACGACAGTGGCGATCGGCTCCGGCGTGGCCACGGTGATTTTGAGCGCGAACACATCACTTGTCGCCGCGCTGATTGCCATGGCGTTGCTCTTTTTGTTCCAGTGGTTCACTGCGAAACTCGAGCGCTTCGGTAACATCGAGAAGTATATCAACAATCAACCGATTCTCCTGATGTGCGGAGATCGCTTGCTCGAGGAGAACCTGCGTCGCGCGAGTTGCACCGAGGCTGACGTCTACGCCAAACTGCGCGAGGCCAATGTCTTCGATAAGCAGCAGATCATCGCGGTGGTGTTCGAAACCACCGGAGATATCAGCGTGTTGCATTGTGATCGCGAAGAAGACGCGCACATCGACATGGATATTTTCGAAGGCATCGAGGGAGCGGAGATCCTCCGCGATTCAACCAGGGAACGCTCTGCTCTCGCGACGGAAGTGGGGGGTGTTCCCTGTTGAGTCGGGCTGGGGTTTCCGGCTCGACATCATTGGCTCCCTCCAGACCCACGAGCAGGAGATGAACAGGTGAGCAAACTCGACCCGAAAGAGCGCTTCTCCGACCGCGTCGCGGACTACGTCAAGTACCGACCGAGTTATCCCGCCTCACTCCTCGATATCCTCGAGGAAGAGGTCGGGTCGCTCGAGGGTCGGTGCGTGGCTGATCTGGGGAGTGGTACAGGGATCATGGCGAGGTTGTTGCTCGATCGCGGCGCACATGTCTTTGCCGTCGAACCGAACGACGCGATGCGTCGCGCCGCCGAGCAGGCATCTTCCGAGCATCCTCGTTTTCAAAGCATCGCCGCGAGCGCCGAGCGCACCACGCTCGAGCCTGACAGCGTCGATGTGATCACCGCCGCGCAAGCCTTCCACTGGTTCGAGCCGACCGAAGCTCGCGAAGAGTGCGCGCGTATCCTTCGCCCTGGCGGCGAGGTCGCCTTGATCTGGAACTCGCGCGACGAGACCGATGCGCCGTTCTCGCTGGCCTACGATGCCTTCTTGCAGCGGTGGGCGAGCGATGGATACAGGAGCGCTTCACGCAAATGGGATGTGGAAAAGGATCGCTTCGGTGGTTTCTTCTCGGATGCGCCTAAAGAACACACCGCGCAAAACATCCAGAAGGTCGACCTGCCTGGGTTGACGGGGCGTCTGTTCTCGACCTCGTACATGCCAAAGCCCGAGAGCACCGAGCACCCTGTCTACGACGCGATCCGAGTCCTGTTCGACGCCTTCCAAAAAGACGGCTTCGTCGACATCCTGTATACCACGCGCCTCTATATCGGCTCGGTGCATTGAGTCGAAGTCGCGCTCAGGAGAGCAGCTTCGAGCCTGCCACCGCGAGCGCGATCCAGCCGATGATAAACGCCACGCCGCCGAGCGGTGTGATCGCGCCCAACCACTTCATCCCGGTGAGCGTCATCGTGTAGAGCGAGCCGCTAAACAGCGCCACGCCCACCACGAACGCCCATCCTGCCACGGTCGTCGCGGTGGAATCCCCTTGCGTCGCGAGCCACGCCGCGAACAGCAGCGCGATGGCGTGGTACATCTGATACTGCGCGGCGGTCTCCCACACCTCGAACAGTCTGGGCTCGAGCGAGCCATCCAGCACGCGCGAGCGCAGCCCATGCGCGCCGAAAGCGCCCATACCCACGCTCATCGCGCCAAAAATCGCGCCGAGCATCATAAAGATCTTGGCCATCTGTCATCCTCTTCAGGGCTTTGGTTTCGGTGCCCAGTCGGGTGTTTCACGTGAAACGGAGTCTTTCGCTGGAGGTCGCTTGGCAGGCTCGCGACCTGTGTGACGCAGGAGCTGCTCGAAGGATTCGTCATAGCTTATCGGGCGCACGGCCTCGACCTTCTCGAAGGTCTTGGCCGCTGCTCTCGATGCTTGCTGACGATCGCTCTCTGGATCGAATGCGGCGATCTCGCTCGCCAGAAATTCTGTAAGCATTCCATGGACTTCACCGATATCTCCAGCGTGCGTTGCGGCGTGGAGGTAGCGGCGAGAGCGAAGGGTCGCGGTGACCTCCTCGCCGGGGACAGCGTGCAAGAGATCCGCGATATAGATCCTGTCATCGGGCGGCGCAGGCCACTGCTCGTGCCACAGCTGTACGGCGCCGAGCTTGGCGCGAGGCACATGCCTTAGCTGCCTCGCAGAGCGCATCCCCTTCTTTACATCGAGCCACGAATAAATAAGCCCCGACGTGTCGAGCGTGACGGTGTGCACGTTCGGCGCGTCGAGGCGTTTTTCAAAGTCTTCTTCGGGAGATGGCGTCGAGAGGCTCGATATCACGAGCGCACCGACACCGAGGACCACCATCGCCAAAATCAGGATGGCGCCCTTGTTCAGTCCACTCGGCGCTTCATTGGCCGAGGGCTGCGCTGGTTCTGGCGAGTCCATCGCGCTCCCCTGGAGTCCATCGATCCCTTATCAAAGTTCGGCGTAAAGATACGCGCTCGTCAGGATACCGTGGAAGAAGTTATCCAGATCGAACTTCTCGTTCGGGCTGTGCAGGCGGTCATCCGAGAGCCCGAGCCCGACGAGCACGCAAGGCACCTCCAACAGCTCTGTGAAGGTCGCGACCACTGGGATCGAACCACCCGAGCGGATAAACACCGTCTCGGCATCCCACGACTTCTGCAGCGCGCGGCATGCGGCCTGGACCGTGGGGTTGTCACGGGAGACCACGATCGGCTTGCCGCCGTGGAACACCGTGAACTCGACCTTCACAGAGTCAGGAGCGACCTCGCGAAGGTACTCCTCCATCTGCTTCGCGACCTCTTCCGGGTCCTGGTCTGGCACCAGACGGCAAGAGATCTTTGCTGTGGCCTGGCTCGGGATCACCGTCTTGGCGCCCTTGCCCATGAAACCACCGAAGATGCCGTTACAATCCAGCGTCGGCCTCGCCCACACGCGCTCGAGCGTCGAGAATCCCTCTTCGCCCTGCGTGTTTGCGGCGCCAACCTCCTCGAGAAACTCTTCGTCAGTGATCGGCAAGGAGGCAAACGCTGCGCGCTCTTCTGCTTCCAACTCACGCACGCGATCGTAGAATCCGGGGATGGTGACATGCCCGTTCTCGTCATGGAGCTTGGCGATCATACCCGAGAGCACATTGATCGGGTTTGGCACCGCGCCACCATACAACCCCGAGTGCAAGTCATGGCTCGGTCCAATGACGGTAACCTCGCAGTACATAAGGCCACGAAGGCCGTATGTGATCGAGGGCACGCCTGGCGCGAACATCGAAGAATCCGAAATCACAACCGAGTCACATTCGAGCAGGTCGACGTGTTCGCTCACCCAACGCTCGAGGTTGGCCGAGCCAACCTCTTCCTCGCCCTCGATCACGATCTTGAGGTTGATCGGAAGCTCACCGTTCGTCTTGAACAGCGACTCGATCCCCTTGAAGTGTGCGAACACCTGGCCCTTATCGTCGGTCGCGCCGCGGGCAAAGATCTTGCCGTCACGCACCGTCGGGTCGAAGGGCTGCGAGTGCCAGAGCTCGAGAGGATCTGGTGGCTGGACATCATAGTGTCCGTACAGGAGCACCGTCGGCTTGTCGTCGTGTTTGCAGTGCGCCGCGTAAACGATCGGGTGGCCATCGGTCTCGTGAATCTCGACCGTCTCCATCCCCAGTGAGAGCAGGTGGTCTCTCACCCACTTCGCGCAACGCTTCGTATCACCGTCGTGAGATGGGTCCGCCGACACGCTCGGGATGCGCAAGAAATCCTTGAGTTCCTCGAGAAAGCGGTCCTTGTTCTCGTTCAAATAGGTCTCGATCGCTTGTTCCGTCACGGCTCTCTTCCTCCCGGGGGGTCAATTGCAGCGGCAGCAAACTGCCATTTCTCTCCAAGGTCTATCCCATGCATCGCCCTCGTGGCAAGCGTTGCAACAAGTCCGGGTGGACTTCTTGCCGTGGCTGGCAAGAATTAAAAGCGGACCCGCGACAAAAGAAATGGGGGACAACTTCGCTGTCCCCTTCGCTCGATGGTGTGCCTGATTCCTTCTGCATGGAGCTTCGTATGTCTTCCAACGTCTCCCGCGTCCTTGTCACCTCCCTGGCCACAGTTCTCGTCTCGTTCGCCTGGAACATCGCACAGACCGAAGAGGCTCACGCCGATGTCTTGATCGGTGTCGACGCCAACGGCGGCTTTAACATCGGTGAACTCAGCACAGAGGGCATTGGCCTTGGCGCAAACCTGCGCGTGGGTTACTCGCTCGACATCCCACTTCTCAGGTTGGCCCCTGAGGTGCAAGTCGGCTACATGGGCTTCTCCGTCCCGAATCCCGACACCGCTGGCGCCGTCGACGCGGCTGCTGCCGCTGATTTGCGCACGTTCTCGGGCCGTGGAGGTCTACGCATCGGTTATGGTGGGTTGCTCTTTGGCGTCTCGGCTTACGGCCACGCGGGTTACGGCATGACCATGACCCAATCCAGCGGCGCCGATACGATTCGCGCTGATGGCCCGAGCTTCGATGGTGGCCTCGCCGTCGATGTCACCGCGATCCCGTTTGTGAACATCGGGTTACACGGCGGATACAACACGATCCTGCTCGCAGACGCCGAGCCATTGCGATGGATCGATGCCGGTCTCCATGTCGAGGTTGTCTTCTAGAGCTACGCTCTGGGCCTCGCTCGTTGCTGGACCACGTTTACGAGGAAATCACAGGTAAGCGTCCCAATCCTCGAACTGTGCGCGAACCGATTCTGGCAGGTGAGTCGCATTTGCCAGCGCCAGAGCGCCCGCTTCACCGATATCATTGTAGCGAAGCTTCAGCTTTTGCAGCCTCGTCATATGCGTCGCATTGGCCAACGCGATGGCGCCATCTTCTTCGATCTCACAAGCGAGCAACTCCAGATGCGTGAGGTTGCTCATGCTCTCGGATGATGCGATGGCGATGGCGCCGTCATCCTCGATTTCGTTCTCGCTCGCGTCGAATAGCTCCAGCTTTGACAGGTGCGGTGACTCGACGAATGCGGCGATTCCGCTTGCTTCGAAGAGGTTGTTCCCGATGCGAAGCTTCTCGAGGTTCTCGAGCTGCGTGGAAGCAGCGAGCATCTCCATCGCCTCGTTATCGAGGCTGTTCCCTGCCAGGTACAACGAGGTCACCTCGCTCGCGAGCGACATTTCGAGCATCACCAGGACGCCATCATTCGAGAGGTCATTGTTTGCCAGGTTGAGCTTCTTTAACGCGGGGATTTGATCGGCGAGCGCGATGGCGCTCAGGCCATGTACGCCGATGTAATTTCCGTAGAGGTGGAGCTCCTGCAAGTTCACCAGATGCGGACATGCTGCGAGCATCTGTGCGCCGCTCTCGTAAAGCCTCGCGCCGTTGAGGTTAAGCGAAGCGACCCTCTTCAGGTTCGGGTTCTCGAACAGCTGCTTGACGCGTTCTGGCCGAAAGGACCAATCGTCGCGCGCAGGCGTCGTCGACAAGTCGAGCGTCCACAGCGCGAGCGGCAACACAGTCACCGCATGTGCCAACTCTTCTTTCGATTTCCAGGCACGCAGCGGCTCCTCGAAGTGTTGCGGAAACCGCTCCATGTAGGGCCACCACTCGGCTTCGACACGGTGCTCATCGTGCGCGAAAGCGGTCTCGGCCAGTTGCCATAGGTGATCGCGTTGCTCGTCAGACCATGCGTGCGCGTTGAGCAGGCTGCGCAAGTCTCCAAACCATTGCTCCCATTGTTCGGCCATACGACAGGTCCTGTGATCTTATGAAGCGGTGAAAATGCGCCGCACGCGCGGTGAAATGTTGGTCAGGATCTCGTAAGAGATCGTCCCCGCGCGTGCGGCGAGCGCGTCGACGGTGATGCGCTCCTCGCCGCTCTGGCCGAACAGGATCACCGAGTCATCGATCGCGACCTCCTCGCCTAACTCGGTGACATCGACCATGGTCACGTCCATACAAACCCTGCCGATGACCGGTACGCGCTGACCGCGAATCAAGACCTCGCCGCCATTGCTCATCGCGCGCGAGAAGCCGTCATTGTAGCCCACGGCGATGGTCGCGACCTGAGTGCGACGCTCGGCGTACCAGCTGCGACCATAACCCACGGACTCGCCAGCCTCGATCCACTTTAGGTGAATGATCCTCGTCTCGAAGGACATCGCCGACCGCGTACCATGCGCGGATGAGGCTACCGCATCGCTCGGATGCAATCCGTAAAGTCCGATCCCCACGCGAACCATATCGAAGCGCGACTCGGGGAAACGCCACGCCGCAGATGTGTTCGCGGCGTGCACGGTTTGAAGCTCGAAGCCATCCTGTCGGAGCGCCTCGACGCTCCTCGAAAACTGCGCGAGCTGTTCGAGCGTGAAGGCGTCTTCTTCTGGAACGTCCGCGGCGGCCAGGTGTGTCATCGCGCCGACGATGCGCAGATGTGGCAATTGCCTGCACCAACGCGCGAACTCGAGGACCGCGTCGGGCTCGAGCCCGACGCGACGCATCCCGGTATCGATCTTGAGGTGCACATCGACGACCTGACCGACCTTTGCCGCCTGGGATTCCAGCGCCCTCGCGGTGCGCTCCGAGTAAATCAATCCGGTCAGGCCATACTTGACGATCTTATCTGCTTCGCTGGCGAGCGTGTTGTTTACGAGGATTGGCAGGTCCAACCCCATCTTGCGCAGCGGGATGGCCTCGTCAGGATAAGCCACGGCAAGCGCATCCACACCTTCTCGGGCGAGCGTCATCGAGACGCGCGTCGCGTCATTGCCATAGCCAAAGCTCTTGACGACAGCCATGACGCCGACATCTCCACCGAGCCTGCGCCGCACGGCGTGGAAGTTCTGGCGAATCGCGCCGAGGTCGATCACAAGCCGGGTTGGACCGACGCTCTCGAGCAACCTCGCCGCGATGCGGTCCAGGCCGACCGCACGCGATGCCTTGACCAACACCACATCCCCGGATTGCAGGTAGTGCTCGAGGTGCTCTTGCAAGGTGTCGAGATCCTCGAATGATGCGGCGAGGGGAGCGGGCATGCCCGCTCCCCTCGCCGCATCGAGGACGACGTTTGCCCACTCACCGATAAGAAACAATCCATCGAGGTTGCTCGTGGCGAGCAGCGCGCCGAGCTCATGGTGCGCGCCTTCAGCGCGCACGCCGAGGTCGAGCATATCCCCCAGGATGGCGATCTTGCGTTGCGCGCCTGCGTGCTGGCGAAGGGTTGTCAGCGCCGCTCTGGCGCTGACTGGATCTGCATTGTAGGCGTCGTTGATCAGCGTGATGCCCGAAGGCGTGGTGTGAATCTCGAGGCGCATCGGCGCGACCTCGTGGATCGCCAGGCCGCGTTGGATCTCTTCTACCGAGACGCCCAGTTCCCACGCCGCGGTGATTGTCGCGGCGGCGTTTGTGAGGTTGTGTTCGCCAGGGGCGTGGAGCTCGAATGCGTGTGATTGCCCATCGGGGAAGGTGGCCTGAAAATGCCATCTCCCCTCTGTAAAATGCGCTCCCCATAGACGAACGCCTTCTTCATCGGCGTGGGCATCCTCTCGATCGGTGTGCACAGAAAACATGCGGCGAGGCGGGAGGTGTGTCGGGTCGCTCTCGCCGAGGGTGTGGTCCTGAGATGGCCACACCAACCATTGCATCTGCTCGCCAGCGAAGAGCTGTAACTTCTCGTTGGCGGTGTTCTCCAACGTCCCGAGCCCTGCGGCGTGCGCCATTCCGATGTTGCTGATGATGCCGAAGTCCGGGCGGATCATCGCTTCGAGGCGTTGCATTTCGCCAACCTCGCTGATGCCCGCTTCGATGATGGCGATCTCGTGTTCGGGGCGAAGGCCCAGCAGCGAGAGCGCTACGCCGACCTGCGAGTTGTAGCTCCCAGGGCTTCGATGCAACGTGAACCGGCGCGAGAGCACCGCGGCGAGCATCTCCTTGATGATCGTCTTTCCGTTGGAGCCCGTGATGCCGATCACGCGCGTGCCGAGCCGTGCTCGCCATGCGCTGGCGATCCGCTGGAGCGCTTCGAGAGTGTCGTCGACGCGTATCACTGGCAGGTCGCTTGGAACCTGCCGCCCTCGCTCGACGAGGGCGGCCACGACGCCGCGTGCTTTGGCCTCGGCGAGGAACGCGTGGCCATCGAACCTCTCGCCGCGCAAGGCGACGAAAAGAGTGGGGAGGCTCGCGTGGATAAACGTGCGTGAGTCGAGGACGACATCCTCGATCGAGATGGCTGCGGATGCAGTGGTGTCAGAAGACTCGAGCGTGCCCTGGCACGCGCGCGCCATCCAACCGAGCGTCAACCTCGGCTCAGTCACCCCAGAGCTCGTGCAGTGGATGGACTGGAGAGATGCCCTCTCCGATCTTTGGCGCGGTCTCGATGGCGCGCGAGATGAACTCGCGCGTGCGCTCGATTGCTTCGAGGAGCTCGTCCCCGTGAGCCAGACGCGCTGTGATCGATGCGGACATCACACAGCCTGAACCATGGAGGTGCTTTCGGTCGATGCGGTCAGCCCCAAACTCGACAAACCCCGTGCCGTCATAGAAGAAGTCGCGCACGATGCGATCGAGGTGGCTTCCCTTGATAAGGACGTTCTTGGCGCCCATGTCGAAGATGCGTTTGGCGGCGTCCTTTATGGAGTTGATGCCTTCGACCGAGCGTCCGGTGAGCGCCTCTGCCTCGTGCCGGTTTGGCGTGAGCAGCAGGGCGTGTTCGATCAGGTTGTTGGCCATAAACCGCTGCGCCGATTCTGCCATCAATGGCTCGCCATGCTTGCTCACCATCACAGGATCGATCACCAGGTTGTCGATGGGATGATCCTGGAGCAGCTCGATGACTGTGCCGATCATTGCCTCGCTCCCGAGCGCGCCAGTCTTGGCGGCGACAGGAGGCAAATCACTCCAGATCGAGTTGAACTGCGCGCGCACGACCTCGGTCGGCAGCATATGGACATGTTGGACGCCAACGGTGTTTTGCGCCGTGACCAGCGTCAAGACGCTGGTGCCGTGAACGCGGTGCGCGGCAAACGTCTTCAGGTCCGCCTGCGCGCCTGCACCGCCGCCGCTATCAGAGCCAGCGATGGTGAGCGCCAGAGGTGGGGTAGGGTGGGCTTTTTGGGGAGGGATGCCGAGCATCTCCTCGAGAAAGCTGCTCATGGACTATTCCGAGTCGGAGGGCTCTTCCTGGACTTGCTCGCCGGTCAGGCCAAAACGCCGCTCGCGCGAGCCAAATGAGTTAAACGCGGTGACGAGCTGTGCCTCGTCGAAGTCTGGCCAGAGCACGTCGGTGACGTAAATCTCCGAGTAGGCCAGCTGCCAGAGCAGGAAGTTCGAGATGCGAACCTCACCGCTGGTGCGAATCATGAGGTCGGGATCGGGGCATCCGGTCGTGTAGAGGAACCGCTCGAAGTCATCCTCGGTGATGGCGTCCGGGTCGATCTTTCCTTCCTTGGCGGCGCGCGCGAGCTCGCGGCTCGCCCGCAAAATCTCCTCGCGTCCGCCATAACTGACGGCGACCTGGAGGTACATCTTTGGATCTTGTGAGGTCGCCTCTTCGAGCGCCGCGATCGAGCGCTGGAGCTTTGGCGAGAGCTTGCTGCGATCCCCAATGACTTTGAGGCCGACCTGGTTTTGAATCAGGCGCTTGCGCTCGCGGCGAATGTAGATATCGAACAGCGTCATCAGACCAGAGACCTCATCTCTGGGGCGGCTCCAGTTCTGGGCGCTGAAGGCGTAGAGGGTGAGCACCTCGACGCCAAAGTAACGGCAGGACTCGACCACGCGACGCACGGCGTGCGCGCCCTCGTGGTGGCCGCGAATGCGTTTCATCCCTCGCGACTTTGCCCAACGCCCGTTACCGTCCATGATGATGGCCACGTGCTTCGGGATCGGCCCGGTGTAGGACGCGAGGATCTCTTCGTTCACCGAAAGATCGAGCGATTCGTTCTCGCTCGCTGTGCTGTCATTGACCTGTGCTGCCATCTCGCGTCTGCTCCCTGTGGGGCCATCTTCCCTGCTCCCGCGCATCGTGCCATCGCATCAGAAATTCGCGCGGAGTCAGGTGTTGTGTTTTCATCTCGACAAGGTGTGTCTATCACTACCTTGAACGTCAGGCGAGGGAGCACCCGAGAGGTCCTGCTCTCGCCGCAGACATTTCCTTATTTAAAGAAATGTCCTTTGACTGGGCACCATAATCTGTTTGTCGATCCATTGCGAGGCAACCTTGATCCTACGAACGGAAGAATATCGAGCACGACTGGTCGAGCAGCGCGCAGAGTGGTCGACCCACCGCGGCGCCGAGATCGTCGACCGCTTTGGCGATCCGCTAAACGAGTACTGGGCAGTGCGCGATGGCGGACTCGGACTGGCCGATAGAAGCGAGCGCGCCACGGTCGTGATCCAGGGGAAGGACACGATCAACTGGCTCCAGGGTTTGGTCACCAATGACCTGATGGAGCTCGAGAAACCTGGCAGCGGGCAGCGCTCCATGGCCGTCAATCAGATCGGGCGCGCCATCACCGATATGGTGTTGCTGCATGTGCCCGAGATGTTGTTGATGGACCTCGAGCCGGGTGTCCCGGAGGTGCTCCTCCCGCACCTGCGTCACCATATTATTATGGAGAATGTCAGGGCCGAAGATCGCTCCGAGCAGACGGCGAGGATGACCTTGCTCGGCGCGCGCTCGCCGCAGCTTTTGAACAAGGTTGCCTTCCTGCAACACCGCGTCGACAAGCTGACGGAAGACCTCCAGGGGTCCTGGGGCGAGATCGCGGGCAGCGATGTCGTCGTGCAGCGCACGCCCTGGATCGGGGAGCCCGCCTTCGATATCTCGTGCGCGAGAGAGGACGCGCATCTTATCTGGGACGAGCTGATGGGGGCATCGGATATGCTCCGCCCGGTGGGACACCAGGCGTTGGAGATCATGCGCCAGGAGGCTGGATACGTGCGCTTTGGCGTCGACTTCACCGAGAAGAACATCCCCGTCGAAGCCGACCTCAATCACACCATCAACTACGATAAAGGGTGTTATCTGGGGCAGGAGATCATTCACCGCCTCGACACGCGCGGGACGCCGGCGAAGATGCTCCGCGTATTGGTCCCCGAGCGACTTGATGAAAGCGTCGAGCCAGGTCAGGCGATCGAGGATGACAACGGCAAGAAGGTCGGTGAGGTGCAGCAGATCTTTGTCTCGCCGCAGCTCGATGACCAGCTCTTCGCGCTGGCTTACCTCAAGCGAGGCGCCTATACGCCCGGCGCCAAGGTCTTTGCCGCGGGGCATCCTGTCAGCGTCGCGCCGCTCGGTGCGCCGTTGCAAATGAGTCAGGCGAAATGACCCAGAGAGATGCATCATGCGCAGACCATGCGGCTCGGGCTTGTCATCGAGGTCCGAAAGCACTACATTCGCGGCCAGAGCGTCGATGATTCGACCTCGAGCAATCGCCACGCACCGTGACCCACGAAGAAGGTGTCGGATCGATACCTTCGACTGGCGGCATGCCCTGTCGCCGCAGCCCTGACAAGGAGCCATGACCAGCCTCTACGACCGTCGTATGGTGCTCTTTTCGGGCAAAGGTGGTGTTGGGAAGACGACGCTCGCCAGCGCCTTTGCGCTAAGCTGTGCCCGGAAAGGCCAGCGCACCCTCCTTATCGAACTCAACGTCAAGGATCGCCTCAACGCCATCTTCGGCTCTGTCGAGGTTGGCCCCGAGATCGTCGAGATCGAGCAAAACCTCTTCGCCGTCAACATCTCTCCGCGCGTCGCGATGGAGGAGTACGGGTTGATGAAACTGCGCGTCAAGGTCGTCTACAAGGCGGTCTTCGAGAACCGCGTCGTGCAGTCCTTCTTGCGCGTGGTGCCGGGTCTGAACGACCTGTTGATGCTCGGCAAGTCGCACTTCCACGCGATGGAGGTCGACAGCTCGGGCAAGTTCATCTGGGACAAGATCGTCATCGACGCGCCCGCGACAGGTCACGGGATCTTCTTCTTGAAGATCCCCAGCGTGATCACCTCCATCCTCGAGTCGGGCCCGATGTTCTCGGACGCCAAGAAGATCGAGGAGTTCTTGCGTGATCCCAAGATGACAGCCATCAACCTCGTGACGCTCCCCGAAGAGATGCCTGTCAACGAGACGCTCGAGCTGCGGCAGACGCTCGTCGACGAGCTGAAGATGCCGATCGGGATGATCGTGGCGAACTCGGTGTATGAACCTGTCTTCGATGAGCAGGAGTTACAATGGGTGCTCGACGCCGACCCCGATAAGTTCGAGGACACGCAAACGCAAGGGTTCGTGGACGCGGCGAAGTTTCGCGCGCAACGCGTCGAGATGCAGGCCGAGTACCTCGAGCGGCTCGAGAACACCTTGAGCGAACCGTTTGTCCGCGTGCCTTATTACTTCACCGAGCGCTTCGACTTTCAGACCATCGCCAAGATCGCCGACGAGATCGACGAACAGCTCGGCGAGGAGAGCGGTTCTCAACGTTCCGCGGGTTGATCCGGTAGCACTTTTCGAGCGAGACGATCATGGCTTCCACAGATGCAAGCAACCAGTTCGCCGACCTTATCTCGCGCCGTGAGGTCGTGGTGTGCGTCGGCTCTGGCGGGGTCGGCAAGACGACCACGAGCGCCGTGATCGCGTTGCACGCCGCGCTCGAAGGGCGCAAGGCGCTCGTGCTCACGATCGATCCTGCCAAGCGCCTTGCAAACTCGCTCGGCGTGGACGCGCTCGATAACGAGCCCACGCGCATCCCCATCGACCGCTTCGAAGAGGTCGGGCTCGAACCCAAGGGCGAGCTCTGGGCGATGATGCTGGACATGAAGAAGTCCTTCGATCACCTGGTCGACAGGCACGCGCCAGACGAAAAGTCGCGCCAGGCGATCCTCAACAACAAGCTCTATCAGTACTTCTCGACGAGCCTGGCGGGGACGCAAGAATACGCCGCCGCCGAGCGACTTTACGAGATCTACACCAACGGCGAGTACGACCTGATCGTGCTCGATACGCCGCCGACAAGTCACGCGCTCGATTTCCTGGAGGCGCCCAACAGGCTCGTCGACGCGATCAACTCGCGCGCGATGCAGTTCCTCTACAGACCAACCTCGGGCCTGCTCAGCGTGGGCACCAACTACGTGATCAAGACGCTCTCGCGCTTTACCGGCGGCGAGATGCTCTCCGAACTCGGCACCTTCCTCAAGGCGTTCTCGACGCTGTTCGCGGGATTTCAGGAGCGCGCGGGCAAGGTGCGCGAGCTGATGACCAGCGACGTGACCACGTTCACCGTGATCACGGCGCCGACGGCGGGGAACATCGACGAGGCGATTTACTTCCACAAGAAGCTCGGCGCAGATCACGCGCGCGTCGGTGGTTTTGTCACCAACCGCGTGCACCCTGCCTGGGTGCCGCGCGCCGAGTTGAGCCGTCCTTCCGGGCAGCTCTCTCGCGAGTTGTCAGGATTGAGCCAGGCGTATGACGCGCTCGATCGCGACGCTCAGAAAGAGTTCGCGCGTAAAATCCGCAGCAACGCCACAGACTTTCAGGTCCTGGCGGACCTCGACGCAGAGGCAATAGAGCTGCTCCGCGATACCATCCCGCGCAAGATCCCGATCTTGCGCGTGCCTTACTTCGCGCACGATATCCACAGCCTCGCTGGCCTGGATCACGTGCGACGTTCACTGTTTGTCGCCTGAAAAATCAGACGACAAACAGCGAATCGAAGAGGCAGAATCACTCCTGCAATGTCCAGCTGAATTCGCTCTCGTCGCTCGTGATCGTGGCCGTGCCCTGGGCACGATCCAACTGCAACGTGAGTTGCTCGGTTTCGAGCTCTGGTGCGCCAGTCCACTCATACGAGTAGGTCGAGGATGCCGGAGACACGTAGGTCCCTGACTCCAGGGACACCGGGGTTGGTGTGGGGCAGTTGAGGTGGAGGCCGCAAGCGCTCACGACGAGGGAGAGCGCGGCGCCAATGATAAAGAACAGCGTGGTTTTGAGGTGTTTCACGGTCATTACTCACCTCCTGTCGGCGCGCCCTTCTGGAAGGTGCGCTCCACCGAGCCTGAGCCAGAGTTGCATCTGATAAAAAGGCTCACTTCGTCGATGGCGATGACATCGCACGCGTCGCCATTTGTGTCTGTGACGGACATGACCTCGGGGTCGGTGTCTGCACAATCTGCGGATGCGTTCGCGGCTACAAAGCTCACCGCGCCAAACAAAATCCCTGCCGCCAACGCGAGCAGGGATGTCTTCTCCAGTTTCATCGTAAACCTCCTGTAAACAACATACATAAAGGTGAGAACCACCCATGAAAATGGTGGCATCACCTCATTCATCCTAACGAGAGCGCGAGCGTCATTGAAGCTATTTTTTCAGGCTGGCGGCGTAGTCACTCTCGCTGCTTTTGATCACGACGGCTTTGCCCGCGCGGTCGACCTCGATGACCAGCCGTTCGCGGCGGTGAAGCTCACCGCGCCAAACAACATACCTGCGAGAAGCGTCAGTAAGGACGCTCGATCCAACTTCATCGTGATCCTCCATCTGTGGTGATGCCACCCAGGGTAATCAGTCGTGCTGTGAATGACGATCTCGAAAACCCCCGCCAGCTCTCGTTGTTCCTTGTTTTCGTGCTCACGCCAACGCTGGCGCGAGCACCGTTTGGGGGTGACTTTTTTGCCGCCAAGCTTCGGTCGAAAAAACCGGGTATCAAAAAAGTCACCCCCAAACGGTCCGAGCCGACGCGACCCGCTATGCAGGCCAGGATTCGTATGCCCGATGTGCGGCGAGTGGAGGAAACCCGTGTTGTCTCTCGCCGATCTTGGCGGTACAAGAGCCCTTTCCTCTGGCCGGGGATATCGAGTCCCCGGCACGGAGCGTAGGAAAGAGAACCGCTTAGACAAAGAGAAGGGCAAGGATGCAAATCGGGCACCGCGATCTCACGTTCCAGGACATCGAACGCGTTGTTTTTCAACGCGAACAGATCTCACTCGCACCCGAGGCCAGGGAGGCGGTCAAAAGATCCGCTGCCTTCGTGCGCGAGCGGGCCATGAGCGGCGACGCGATCTATGGCGTCACCACTGGTTTTGGCGCGAACCGCGACCGCGTGATTCGACCCGAGGACGCGGAGACCTTGCAGGAGCGCTTGTTGATGAGTCACGCCTGCGGCGTGGGTAATCCGCTGCCGACACCGGTGGTGCGCGCGATGATGTTGCTGCGTATCAACGCACTGGCGCGCGGCAACTCGGGCATTCGCCTCGAGACACTGGAGCTGCTGGCGAGCATGCTCAACGCCAACCTCCATCCCATCATCCCGGAGATCGGGAGCGTGGGCGCGAGCGGTGATCTTTGCCCGCTCGCCCACATGTGCTTGCCCATCATCGGCCTGGGCGAGGCGGAGGTCGGCGGCGAGGTGCTCGCCGGCGGTGACGCGATGCACAGGGTGGGGCTAAACCCCACCAACCTCACGTACAAAGAGGGTCTGGCGCTCCTCAATGGCACCCAGGCGATGACCGCGCTCGGGGTCGTGGTGATTCATATCGCGGACCGCGTGCTCGACTGCGCGGATGCCATCGGAGCGATGAGCCTGGAGGCCGTTGCTGGCCGCCTGGCGGCGATGGATGCGCGCATCCACACCTTGCGTGGCAGGACCGGACAGAAGCAAAGCGCGGCCAATGTACGCGCGATCCTGGAGGGGTCCGAGCTCGCTGGCGCGAAGCCCGGGCAAGTCCCCGGCAAGGTCGACTACGTGCAGGATTCCTACTGTTTGCGTTGCATGCCACAGGTTCATGGCGCATGCCGCGATGTGGTCGAATACGTGCGCGGTGTCCTCGTGATCGAGGCCAACGCCGTGACCGATAACCCGCTCGTGTTCCTTCCTACCGATGAAGAGCCAGAAGGGGCGGTGCTCTCGGGCGGAAACTTCCACGGCGAACCTGTGGCGATGGCGCTCGATTACCTCAAGATCGCGCTCGCGGAGCTCGGCAACATCTCCGAGCGTCGCTCGGCAAAGCTCGTCGACAAGTACTTCTCCGAAGGGCTCCCCGCGTTCCTCGTGAGCAACCCCGGGCTCAACTCAGGGATGATGATTCCACAGTATGTGGCCGCCGCGCTCGCCAGCGAGAACAAGGTCCAGGCGACGCCCGCGTCGACCGACTCGATCCCTACCAGTGCGAACATGGAGGACCACGTCTCGATGGGGTCTCATGCGGGTTTGCACGCATGGAAGGTGCTTCGCAACACCGAGAAGATCCTCGGGATCGAGTACCTGACGGCGTCTCAGGCGCTCGACTTGCGCGAAGGCTTCAAGCTCGCGCCAGGCACGAAAAAAGCGCACGAGTTGCTTCGCGCGCGCGTGTCCTTCATGGAGGAAGATCGCGTCCTCTACCCTGACATCGATCAGGCCACCGCGCTGATCCATGATGGATCGCTGGCGGCGTGCGTGTCGTCGTCACTGGCGGAACGTGTGGAGTGAGGTGTGGGAGGGCTCGTCAGGAGACGAGCCCTTCGAGCATGGGGCCGAGCTGGGTCATCATCCCTGGCAACCCGGCGTCCTTGCTGATGGCCCCTTGAGCACCGCGAGCGCGCGCGATCTCGTCGAGATCTCCCTGCGGCATCCCCGACACCAAAATGATCGGCGTCTGCGAGAGGTGCGGGATCGTGCGAAGGCCCTGAACGGGGTCATTTTGAGGCGCGTCGGGCATGTTGAGGTCGGTCAACACCACCGATGGCGCCTCCTCGGAGACGAGTGTGTCGACCTGAGAGAACGCGAGCGCGCTCGTGGTCCTGTAACCGAGCTGGCCACAAATCATCTCGAGCATACTCACGATCAGTTCGCTATCGTCGAGAATCAAAACCAACTTGGACATCTGCCGTCCTGTTGCTTGTCTGTTGTGTGTGAACGGGGCGTGCGTCGAGCAACTCAATCCTTTTCGATGAGCTCTTCGACGACTTCGAGCAAGAGGCCGCCGCCGATCTCGCCCTTCACGAGGAAGCGGTTGGCGCCAGCATCGAAGGCATCCTGGCGTACCTTATCGGAGTCAAGGCTTGTCAGCAAGACGATCGGGATCTGAGCGATGTGTGCGCTGACACGCACTGCTCTCGTCAACTCGTAGCCAGACATCGAGGGCATCTGCCAGTCCGAAATCAGCAGGTCGAAGCGCTCGCGCTCGAGCTTGGTGAGCGCCTCGTGGCCATTGCTCGCGAGCACGATGTCGTAGTCCCCCTCCGAGAGCACGAAGGCGATGGACGCCGCGACGGTCTCGGTGTCCTCGGCGACGAGGATGCGTCTGCGCGAGGCGCGATGTACTGCCTCCGTGGGCACGAAGGGCGCGATCTTGAGCAGCTCGCGCACGCGATGTACCAACTCTCCGCCGCCGATCGAGCCCTTGATGATGTAGTCATTGGCGCCAGCGTCAAAGCCCGCGTCGCGCTCGTTCGGGTGGTCGAGCGAGGTCAGCAGAATCACCGGGATGTCGCTCAGGTAGTCGTCATCGCGGATCATGCGCGTGAGCGCGATCCCGTCCAACCTGGGCATCGCGATATCACTGATAATCAGCGAATAGGGCCGCTCGCGCAGCATCCTGAGCGCTTCCTCGCCATTGCTCGCGATGTCGAGCGGCAGGTCCAGCTCGCCCAACACGAACCCGATCGACGCCGCGATGGTGTCGACATCATCGACGATCAGGATACGTTGCTCCATCCCGTCGAGCGATATGGTTTGCTCGAGCTCGATGGGCGGCTTCTTTGGCTTGGGCTGCTTCTTGCGGTGTTGCGGAGGCGCGCTCGGTGTGTTCTGCGTCGGCACCTCGGGAGGACGCTTCCTTCCCTTTGCTGATGGCGTCTCTGCCTGTGTTTCTTCCTCGAGAGGTCGCGAGAGCTCCTCGAGCGTGGTGTGACTGAGCAAATCATCGAAGCATTCCTGCAACGACGAGAGCACCTGCGCAGCTTCCTGCGCGTCCACGTGAACATCCGAGGCGTGAATCGCGGTCTCGAGCAACCTGTACCCATTCATCAACGGCTTGGTTGGCCACACGCGCTCTTCTGGTGGGAGCTTGCGCATGGTGACGAGCACCTGCTCCATCAACCCCGAGATATCCGCCAGCTCCTTGAGCCCCAACATCGCCGCGCCGCCGCGGATCGCGTGCAGGTGCTGCGCGCTCTTGTCGAGCGCTTGGTTCGAGCCCTGGTGGTTAAACAACCCCATCATCGAGAGCGAGAGCCCCGAGAGCCGCTTCTGCGCTTCATTTTGAAACGCCGAGATAAACTGCTTGAGGCCTTCCTCGACCGAGGATGTTCGCCCCGTCGGTTCGGGCTCGGGTGGTTCTTCTCGGGTGCGTGGGACGAAGAAGTCGGCGACTGCCTTGAGACCCTGGAGCAACACCTCGAGCTGGGTCGAGGTCGCCTCGTCATCGATCTGCGTCGAGCCGAGCTGCTCGAGTAACTTATCGAGCCCACGCGTGATCTCTTCGACACCTTCCAACGCATGAGTGCCTTCCCCTTCCAACAGGGAGGAAAGACGTGTGCGTGTCTCCTCGATCTCCTGCGTGAGATCGGTTGTCGGGGAGGATTCTGACATGAGTGATCGGCGGGTAGAGAAATTCTATGTTTCGATCGTGCTCCGATGATGCGCCAACGAAGGCCAGAACACAAGAACCCAGAAGATATCTCAAAGCAGTCACGCTGGCGCAAGCACTTTCATCGAGACATCAGCGCCCGTGCACGCGCGATCGCTGATGAATCCTCACCATGCGCGATCACGTAGGCGAGGGCGCCGCGCGCCTCGGCGTGCTCGCCGGCAAGCAGCAGCACCTCGCCGAGCCCGAGTCGAACCTCCGTGTTGGTCGGCTCGAGCTGCTGCGCGTGCTTGAAGCATCCGATGGCGCGTCCCAGGTCACCGCGCCTCCGTGCGATCAACCCCAACGCCTGCCATGGATACCCCATCTTTGGCGCCAACACCGTCAGCCCCGCGAAGATCTTCTGCGCTTCGTCCAGACGTCCTCGCTCCAGATACGTCCAGCCAAGGTGTGCCAGACTCCAGAGTTCATCTTCTCGCCAGGTCGCGTTCGTCATCTCGTTCCTCCTCTTCTCGGGTCTCAGTTGGTGCGCGCCAGCGCGTAGACTTGTCGCAAGATGACCGCGACGGATTCATAAAACTGTTCGGGGATTTCGACCTCGACGCCGACCTCGACCAGCGCCCTCGCAAGCGGCACGTCGCGCACGATCGGGACGTTGTGCTTGCGGGCGAGGCGGCGGATTTGCGCGGCCACCTCGCCGCGTCCCGCGGCGATAATCATCGGCGCGCCGCCCTCGTCCTCGCGATAGCGAAGCGCCACGGCCACGTGCGTCGGGTTGACGACCACAGCGTCCGCGTCCTTCACGCGCTGGACGCCAGGATCGTTGATCAGTTCGTGGTGGAGCTGCTGGCGCTTTCCCTTGAGCATCGGGTCTCCCTCGCTCTCCTTGTACTCGCGCTGCACCTCGTCCTTGCCCATCATCAGCTTCTTGTTGTGCCGATGGCGCTGCCACAGCAGATCCGCCACGCCAAACAGAAGCAGCGCCGAGAGCATCGTCACCGACAATCGCAACGCGCTATCCCCCAGCGCGGTCAGGCCGTGAACCAGTCGCCCGCGAGGTGTGGTCGCCAACCTCGGGATCTCGTCAGCCAGGATCGAGACCCCGATCACGCCCATCAAAGAGAGCTTGAGCAAGTTCTTCACCAGCTCGACGAGCTTGTCCTTGTTCACCAGATTCTTGGCGTTGTTCGCCATGTTCAGGCGGTTCGCGTCCGGTATCAATGGCTTCATCGTGAACAGCGCGCCGATCTGGATGTAGGTGAAGAACGCCGCCGCCACGAACGCCACGCCGAGCATCGGGCCGATGCATTCGGCCAGCGTGAGCAACCCATCGAGCATGAAGCGCTCGACGACCTCGGGGCCGATCGACTCGCGGCTCACCAGCGTGATCGTGTGGCGCATGAAGTCGAGCAGGCGCGTGAAAATCATCGTCGAGCTCGCCAGCAGCGTCCCGAACGCGGCGAACATCACCATCACACCGGAGAACTCGCCGCTCTTGGCGACGTCTCCATCCATGCGCGCCTTGCGCTTGCGTTTGGGTGTGGCTTCTTCGGTCTTCTCGCTCATACCGCTAGCCCCCCATCGCCAGAGATTGCATGACCGCTTCGATAAACTGGATGCCCGTGATCGCCTCGCGCATCGTGCGCTCGACCAGAGCTTGCAAGGTCATTAACACGACCACGATCCCCGCCAGCGCCTTGATTGGCATCCCCAGAAAGAAGACGTTGATTTGCGGCGCCGCGCGGTTGACCATCGCCAGGCAAAGGTCCGTCAGCAAGATCGCCGCGATCACGGGGAACGCCATCACCACGCCGAGCGTGATCGCGTCTGTCGCCAACCGAGTGATTCCGAACGCCATCGCGCCCAGATGATCTCCCAGTGGAGGCATCGTTTGTGGAGGGATCGCCGCGAATGAATTGACCAGCGCGGCGATGAACAGGCGGTGTCCGCCAAGCAACAAAAAGACCACCACGTTGAGCTGATACAGGTAGTCGCTCGTCACGCTCACGCGCTCCTTGAGCTGCGGAACAAACGCGGTGGCTTGCGTCTGGCCACGCGCGTTGTCGATGAGTTGACCTGCGATCCTGACGGCGTCGAACACCAGCGTGGCGACGAAGCCAAAGGTGAACCCGAGCAACAACTCCTTGCACAGCAACACCGTCAGCGCCAACGCGCCATCAGGCAGCGCTGCCGCCGCGCCCGAACCCCACACCAGCGGATAAATCATCCCTGTCAGCGCGATCGTCAGCCCCATCTTCACGAGCTGTGGGACAGCCTTCCCGCCAAGGTAGGGCACCATCATCACGATCGGCGCGACGCGTGCGGCGACGAGCGCCCACAGCAAGATCGCGCGATCGAGCAAGGCCTGGGTGGCGGGGTCTGTGAAGAGGTCGAACATGAGGAGTTTATCAGCCTTTCAAAATCAGTGGATGCCAGAGAAGACGAGGTGCGTGAAGCGCACCAACTGCGCGCCGATCCAGGGCGCCGAGATGGCAAGGCTGACGAACACGGCCACCAACTTCGGGACAAACGTCAAGGTCTGCTCCTGAATCTGGGTCGTGGCCTGCACGATGCTCACCAACAAGCCGACAAACAGGCTCGTGAGCACCGGCGGCGCCGACACGATGAGCGCGAGCAGTAGCCCTTCGCGGGCGATCTGGAGGATGAAGTCTTCCATCGAATAACCCTCACACGTAGCCCAGGATGAGGCCCTTGACGACCAGGTACCAGCCATCGACGAGCACGAATAACAGCAGCTTGAACGGCAAACTCACCGTCGTGGGGCTGAGCATATGCATCCCCAAACTGAGCAGGATGTTGGCCACCACCAAATCCACGATCAGGAAGGGGACAAAGAGCAGGAAGCCGATGGTGAACGCCTCCTTTAACTCGGTCAGCACGAACGCCGGGATGGCGATGATGAGGTCATCGGCCTCGAGTGATTTTTGCTGCTCGGGCGTGCGCAACTGAATCGCCAGCTCGTGCAAAAGCACGCGCTCTGCCGGGTCAGCGTGCTTGAGCAAGAAGCCCTTGAGCGGCTTGACCGCTTCCTTTGCCGTGCCCACCCACTCCTTGTACTCGGGTTGCTCCTCGGTTTGTTCGATTTGCTGCACCACAGGTTCGATGACCTGGTAGGTGTCCATCGCCACGGGCGCCATGATGTAGACGCTGAGCACGATCGCCAGGCCGGTGATGACCTGGTTTGGAGGGACCTGCTGCGCGCCGATGGCGGTGCGAAGCAGCGAGAGCACCACGGCGACTTTGACAAAGCTCGTGACCATGATGAGCAGGAACGGCAAGAGCGCGAGCCCCGCCAGGACGGCGATCAACCCGAGCGGGTTGCCGCCGCTGGCGCCGGGAGCGCCCTGAGCAAACGCGCTCTGGGCCATCAGGAAGACGCCTGCGCCAGCGAGCGATGCCACAGCGAGCGGTGCGCGCCCTGGCCATCTCGAGGAGACGTTTGGATGTGTGGTGGAGTCGTTCACGCGCAAGCCTCTTTGGTTCACGGAGCACGGGCGATGCCGTCGTGGTTTGCATTCACTCTGGTTTTCGGCCTCGATCACTGCGAGGTTGCGTCGCGGCGAGAAAAAACTTTCTTCGACCGTCCTCGCCGCAACAGAGGTGTGATGATCGTGCTGGTAAAGGCGAATGATCCTGCGATCTCCCGCTATCCCGCCCACAAATCGAGACCGTGACACTGTGATAGCCGATTCCTCGCGAGCCGTCACGAGACGAGCGGCGAGAGCGAAACCGGCGCGCTGCTCCTCGCCGCACTCGGGCAGCGGTGTTATGGTGTGCGAGGAATTGCACCCGCGATACTCCAGGCAAAAACAACAAAGAGTCGACGATGACGATCACCAATGAAGAAGAGCTCGAGGGGATGCGTGCGGCTGGAAAGCTGGCGGCGATGATCCTCGAAGAGATGCTCGAGCACGCCGAGGTCGGGATGACCACCAGCGAGCTCGACGCGTTCGGGGTCAAATTGATGGAAGAGCACGGCGCCAACTCCGCGCCGCAATCAGTCGGCTTCCCCGCGGCGACATGCATCAGCCTCAACGAGGAGGTCGCGCACGGCATCCCCGGAGATCGCGTGATCGAAGCTGGTGATGTGCTCAACGTCGACGTGTCGCTCGAGCTCGACGGGTTCTTCGCTGACAACGGCGCGACGATCCCGATGGGCGAGGAGGCAGAACGATACCTTCCCCTTATCGACGCGGCGCGCGAGGCCAGGGATCACTCCATCAGGTTGTTGCGCGCGGGGGCGCCGTACAACATCCTCGGTCGCGTCTTCGAGCAGCACGCCAAGCGCAACAAGTACAAGGTGATCCGCAACCTCTGCTCGCACGGCATCGGGCGCAGCCTGCACGAGGAACCCTCCGAGCTGCTCGGGTTCTACGATCGCTTCGATCGCCGCAAGTTCCATCATGGCCAGGTCATCACCGTCGAGCCCTTCATGAGCACGGCGACCAACTGGGTCGAAGAGGCGAGCGATGGTTGGACGTTGCTCAATACGCCGGGAGGACGCTCGGCGCAGTTCGAGCACACGTTGGTGATCCTCAAGGGTCGGGAGCCCGAGATCCTGACGTTGCCCCCCTCGATGTCTGCCTGAACGGGGTGACGTTCACGGCTCGGAATTTCTATCCGAGGTATCTCGGTTTGGGTTGAATCGACGATCCCTGTGGATTAACTTCGAGGCTGAAGTCATTGATCAAGACAGGGACGCTCTCTCGACATGCCTCGTGCCAACGAGCGAGCTGTCGATTTAACTGGTGCCACGGAAGAGGTGACGCGTGTCGATGATATACGTGTTCCTCGAGGATTGAGGTTGGCATCCCTCACACCACCACATCCGTCATGTTTCTCAACGTCTATCGCGATCTCGAAGACGGTGACCTGCTCGAAGCGCTCGGCTACGACATCGTCATCCAGCGTCGAACTCTGCCCGCCGTCTCTTTCCCGAGCGGAAAGTTGGTGGCGTGCGATCCGCTGACTCACCCAACGACAGAACCCTTCGACTTCGAACTCGAACCAGGGAACTACCCCGTAAGATTGATCATCGCGCAGCTACGCGATGAGGCGAGGTTGGCTCAGGCCATCCTCGAGGTCCGCCCCGAGCCAGCAAAGCGTTGGGAGGTTGCCACCGTCCCCGGTGAAGACACCTCATTGTTATCAGAGGACGAGCACGGCTATTCGGTTGTCTCCTCGCTCGCATGTTTCATGGATGTGGAGACCGCCGCGCACATGATCCAGTATGGCGAGTTGGTCCTGGATGATGACGATAACGAGGTCGAGAAACAGCTCAAGATCCAGCAACGCAAGGCGCTCACGCGAGGCCTCTGCTTTAACAAGGTCGCCCACCCAGCGCTCGGAGAGGGGCATATCGCGCTCTTCTCATCAGGTTATGGCGAGGGGCTCTACCGAACCTGGGTCGGGCGCGACGTAGATGGCAATATCACGCGCGTCGTGACGGACTTCGAAGTGCTCGAGATGCGCTTCCCATCATTCAGTTTCTAGAGCGTGCTCGAGTTTGAATCATGCCTCTCCCCGGCGCGAATGAAGCGATCGAGGTGGGAGATGTGGAAATCTCTTGGCGATTTATCTCAATGTTTTTGAAAGAGGGCGCATGGGCCTCGCTTTTTGACGCGCCCGGTGCTCGGGTAGCCGCGCTGTGCAACCCCTTTATCGGGTTGGATCATGTTTGCTTTTACCTGGCGAGGTGCTCTTGAGAGGTTCCCGTTTTCTGCTGCTCCCGTGTTTATTCGTCCTGTACCTTGTCTCCTGTGCTTCCCCTAAAACAAGCGTCAAACCTGAACCTGCGACGGCTCGGATCGAGGAGGCGCCGGTGGTGTTTCGTGAGCTCGTGCCAGGGGTGTGGTTGCACACGAGCGAGAAGGAGATCGCGCCGTGGGGGATGGTGCCGACCAACGGACTCGTGATCGAGGACGGCGAGAGCTCGATCCTGGTCGACACCGCCTGGGATGATTCGCAGACCGCTTATATCTTGCGTTGGGCCAGAGAGACGCTCGGGAAGCCGGTCACGCGCGCAGTGTTCACGCACGCGCACGAGGATAAAATGGGCGGCGTCGCGGCTGTTCGAGAGAGCGGCGCGAAGACCTTTGCCGCCAGTGATTCCAACACGCTCGCTGCCGAGCGCGGCATGACTCCTGCGGAGACCGTTTTGGAGTTCGACGCGAGCGGTGTTTCCGTTCAACTCGCGCCGTTGGTGGTGTTCGATCCTGGCCCCGGACACACGGTCGATAACATCGTGGTCGGGTTACCAGAGGAGGGCGTGGTTTTTGGCGGATGTCTGATTCGGCCTGGGGAGTCAGGTTCGCTCGGCAACGTGGCGGACGCGGATATCACCCATTGGGATCGGGCGGTCGAGCTTGTCTCGGGTCAGTTTCCCGACGCCAGGATCGTGATTCCTAGCCATGGTCCGCCAGCGGGTCGAGAGCTGCTCGAGCACACGGTCGAGCTGGTTCGCGAGGCTCGGTAAGTCCTTGCCCTTGGAGGATCACTCGTCGTGCGTGATCAATCCCTTGGCCAGCGTATCCACGGCCATCTTGATGAAGGGCTCGAGGTCATCGCCAAACGGGTCGAGCCCGAGCGCTTCCTGAGCCATCGGCGCGACGTTGAAGAAGTTGTGCGAGGCGCCAAGCACGTAGAAGAGCAGCAGCTCGGGGCGGATCGCTTTATCCAGCGTGCCCTGTTGCTGCCCGAGCTTGAAGATCGAAATCACCGCCTCGTATTGATCGCGCAGGTGCGTGTCGATCAGCCATGTGAGTCGCGGGGATGGCGAGGTCGCCTCGTGATTGACGAGGCGAGAGACGTGGGGATGTGCCGCGCTAAAGCGCAGGAACTTCTCGAAGCTCGCCAGCAGCGCTTCGTGTGGTGGGAGGTCAGGATCGAGCGCCGTCACCACGCGAATCTCACCGAAGACGCGGTTCATCGCGGCTTTCCAGAGGTCTTCTTTCGAGCCAAAGTGATGGTAAACCAGCGGCTGCGCGACCTTTGCCGCGCGCGCGAGCTTGGTGGTCGAGGTGCCGTCGTAGCCCACCGCCGAGAAGGATTCGATCGCGGCCTGGAGCAAGCGCTCCTTGCCATCCTGGTCGCTCGTGCTCTTGGCTTTCGATGACACCTTTGGAGTTCCTTTCGAGGTCAGGCGAAGACGTCCGTCAGGTATCTGCCCTGTTGGACGAGCGCTTCGAGTTTCTCGACCCCGCTCGAGTCATCCTCATCATCTGATCCCGAGAGGATGCGCGCCAGGGTTTCGTAGACTGCGGGCTCCATGTGGCGCCCATCACCGCAGACGTATACCACAGCGCCTTCATCGACAAGAGCACGAACCCTCTCTCTGGCACGCCAGACGGCGTGTTGGACGAAGCGATGTTCCTCGTCTGGTCCTTCAGAGAAGGCGGGGAAGACTTCGAGCAAACCGTGTTCGACCATCGGCTCCCACTCCTGATGATAGAGGAAGTTGACCTCGGGGTGGTCACATCCGAAGAAGAGCAGGGCGCTCCCCTCGCCGCGGTGCGCGAGCTCTTGCAGGAAGCCGCGAAACGGCGCGATCCCCGAGCCAGCGCCGATGAGAATCATCGGCGTCGCGTGATCCTCTGGCGGATAGAAAGGCTTGGTGGGTCGCTCGAGCAGCAGGGTGAGTTTGTCGCCAGGTTCGGTCTTTGCCAGGTAGTTCGACGCGATCCCCTTGTGGCGACCTTCCCCAGACCACGCTGGCGCGTCGAGCACAGACACGGTCAAGCTACACTGCGAGGAGGACTGCGTTGGCGAGGACGCGATCGAATAGCGCCTTCGACGCATGGCAGGCAGCATCTCGAGCGCGTTGGCGAATGAAACAGCGCTCGCAGGGAACCTCTCGAGGAGCTCGACCAGTGATAATCGCTTCGAGAAGACCTCGTCTTGATAAGCTCGCTCATCATTGGCCAGACGATCGAGCTCGGCCTGGTGCGGCGGACATGCGTTGTTTTTTGCCAACCTGGCGACATCCGAGCGCGTCGCTGGTGCGGCGAGTTCGACATGTCTTGCCAGCAACTCGCCGACAGAAATTGGCTGCTCGGTGGGGAGCGATGCATCCGCCATCGGCGCGCGAATCACCACCACATCATTTTGTTTCACGTGAAGCACGCGCGCCGCTCTGGCGACGAGCTCAGGTGGATTCTCTGGCAAAACCGAAACGTAGTCACCGACGTGGTAGCGGCTGTTTTCAGGGAGCGCGATCTCGAGGTGGCGTTTGGAGCGCGCGAACGGGGCGTTCATATCGACGAGTTCGCGGTTTTCGAGCACTTCGCTCTCGAGCAGAGATCGCCTGGAGAGCCACTCGTCCCATTGCCGAGCGCCGACTGGTTCGACCTGATAGAGCGCCTCATGATCGTCTTTCGCGTCCAGTGAGAATACGTCATTGGCGGCATCCCAGAATTGCTCGGACCATTGCTCGATTGTGCCAAAGAAGTCACCGGCGGCGTCCGCTTCGCCTCTTGGTGTGATGCGCGTGGCGCCGCATCGCTCGAGCTCTGAATCGAGGAGTTTCGGGATCGCCTGATAGGTCGAAGCCCAGTCGCGATGCCCGCAGCCGAGGACGGCAAATCGAGTGTTCTCGAACGCGCCCTCGGGCTGTTGTTTTAGCCACGAGACAAAGGTTCGCGCGTTGTCTGGCGGGTTGCCGTTGTAGGACGCCGAGACGAGGATGACGGCGCCCTGGTCCGGGAGTTCGCCGGTTTGGGCGTCGAGTGATTTTGCCGACGCGTCCCAACCCCGCGCTGCGCCCGTGGCGGCGAGCTTTCTGGCGAACGCTTCTGCCGATCCCGCGTTCGAGCCAAAGAGCACCAGCAGCGGCGTTTGATGGGCATCAGTGATTTCGGTTTCCTCGCTCTTGCCCGCACGGGAAGCGCTCGTCGAGACCGTGGTGTTTCTTTGCACGACGTCGCGGCGTTTTTTGGCGCGCACGTAGAGATCGGCGGGTTTTGTCGTGAGCGCCTCTTTTTCGTGGAGTGTGTAGGGGGCAGGGCGCTCGAGGTCAAAGCGTTGGACGAGCATCGAGAGCGCGAGCTTGGCCTCCTGCATGGCGAACTGCGATCCGATGCATGCGCGAGGGCCGTTGCCAAAGGGCATCCAGGCGCGATCGGGGATCTTGCCGATGTTTTCTGGAGAGAAGCGCTCGGGGTCGAACACTTCAGGTTTGTGCCAAACCCTGGGGTCTCGGTGGATTTCAGGGAGCAGGAGCAAGAATTTGCTCCCTGCGGGGACCTCCCATTTGCCAGCGAGCGTGGTGTCCTCGATCGCTTCTACGCCGAAGGCGGGAGCGGTCGGAGAGAGGCGCAGGGACTCGCGCAGAACCTGCTCTGTGTAGGTCAGCCTGGCGACATCCGAGAAGATGGGGATGCGGTCTTCGAGGATCTCGTCGACCTCATCGCGAAGCCTCTTCATCGCGACGGGGTTATCGAGCAGGTAGTGCGTGGCATAAGAGAGGAGGCCGCTCGTGGTTTCATGGCCCGCGACGAGGAAGGTCACGAGCTGGTATCGGATGTTCTCATCGCTGAGCTTTTCGCCGGTCACAGGATCTGCGCTCACGAGCATACGCTCGAGCAAGTCCTGTGGTGTTTGTTCGCCGCGTGCGTGCATCGCCTTACGCTTTTGGACGACCTCTTCGGTGGTGCGCTGGATCACATCGAGCGCTTCGTCGAGGGCTCGCTGCCTGTGAACCAGCGCGCTGTTGAGGACAGCCGGGCGCTTGGTCCTCGCCGAGGATTCGATGAGGCTCTCGAGCATGGCGTCGACGAATTCGTGCTGCCCCTCCTGATAAAACGAGTTGAAGCGGAAGTTGAACGCGCAGAGCGCGAGCGTGTCGAGCGTCAGACGCGTCCATTGATCGGGTACATCATGGATTTCTTCAGGACCGAAGCGCTCCCAACGCGTGAGCATTTGTTCGATGATGTCGAGCATCGGCTCGAAGTAGTCAGGGAGCGCCATGGTGCCAAAAGCGGGCATGAGCAGGCGGTGCGCCTTTGCCCAGTTTGGCTCGTGGTTGTAGGCGGTGAAGAGGCCATCGCCGCCGAGCATCCGAAGCTCCACCAGCGGCGCGCTCAACGCTTTTTGAAACCGCGTCGTATCAGAGAGTTCTTTTGCCAGAGCGTGTGAACTCACGATGTGAATGCGATCGCTGGGCAACGTGAGGCGGAAGATCGGGCCGTGAGCACGCGCCAACCTGCGAAAGCTCGCGACGACGTGTCCGGTATCGACCTCGAGCATGCTCCCGAGGATGGGCAGAGTGATCGGGCTGGGCAGGGTGTCGAGTGTGTAGAGCATGGCGTTCCTCACGATTGATTTATTCACTTATAGTCTTATAAGTGTGTCTGCTTATAAAGCTATAAGTGCTCGCGATGACGTGTCAACACTCGCGTGTTTGTTTTGTCGCGTGTGGTGTCTCGTGCGAGGAGGTGTGCAGCCGTGAACCAGCGGCGGTGGCCCGCGACCCGAGGGGCCGCGACATTTGCCGGGGGTGGTCGAACGCGCACCCCGCGGGGGCA
>Ga0208061_100011_pt1 | contig 61115 bp, 44 predicted proteins | sample DeeseametaMP0555_FD_184209 | JGI IMG/M metagenome (GOLD analysis project Ga0208061, IMG submission 184209) | Marine microbial communities from the Deep Atlantic Ocean - MP0555 (SPAdes) | ecosystem: Environmental > Aquatic > Marine > Oceanic | place: South Atlantic Ocean | collected 2011-01-23 | reverse complement strand
ATGAGCGCCAGAAGAACAAGCTCAAAACTCCCAGGCGTTGACCATCGCCATCTTGTCGCCGCCATGCTCCTCGAAGGATTCGAGCAACCTGTCCGCAGGTGTCTTTGCATCCTTCAGGACTTGCTCGAGCGGCTCGAGGAAGACGCGTTCGGAGTCATGACCTGCCTCCTTGGCCAACTCGTCGAGGCCCTGCCCGGCGAGCGAGACGAGCTCTTCGGCCATCTCGCGGAAGCTGCCGCATTGCGTCTCGGCGCGGATGCCCAGGCGATACACCTGATCGAAGCAGGCGCGGTGCTTCTCGGGGCAAGTCGAGACCATCATCTGGCGAGCGCCAGCGCGCGCCGACTCCGAGTAGAGCAATCCTTTCCAGAGCGCTGGCAGCGCGAGCATCATCTCGCGGGTGCCCGCGTCAGCGCCGCGCGTCTCGATGTACTTCTTCATACGCACTTCGGGGAAGATCGTCGACAGGTGCAGCTCGAAGTCACCCATCCTGGCGACCCAATCACCGTGCCCCTCCTCCATGAACTCGCGAAATGGCTTGCCGTGCATGGCGACATACTCGCCATCGCGACGGATGAAGTACATGGGCACATCGAGCACATACTCGAGGTACTCGCTGTATCCCCACCCCTCGTCATACATGAAGTCGGGGAAGCCTGTGCGATCGGGATCGGTGCGCGTCCAGATGTGACAGCGGTAGGACTGCATCCCGTTGGGCGCGCCGTCAGCGAGCGGCGAGTTACAGAACATGGCGCTGACCACCGGCGAGACGCGCAAGGCGGTGCGGAGGATGTCGGCGGCGTCCTCCTCGCTGGTGTAGTCGTAGTTCCCTTGCACGGTGCAGGTCTTCTTCATCATCCAGAGGCCGCGGTCACCGACCTTGGGCATGTACTCGCGCATGATGCCGTAGCGCGACTTTGGCATCCAGGGGATCTCGTCGAGCGTGTCGAAGGGGTTCATCCCCCAGGAGACAAACGCGAGCCTGTCGCCAGCGACCTCCTTGATCTCGCGGATGTGCTGGTCGAACTCGGCGGCGGTCTCGAAGACGGTCTGCGTGATCGCGCCGGAGAGCTCGAACTGTCCGCCGGGCTCCAGCGTGAGCGCGGCGCCATCGCGCTCGAGCGCGACGATGTGCCCGTGATCATAAGAAGCCTCGTAACCAAAGCGCTCGGCGATATCTGCGAACAGGTCGCCAAACCCACCCTCTTCCTCGAAGGAGAGCAACTTCCCGTTGTCCCTGCGAAAGACAAACTTCTCGTGCTCGGTCCCGAAGGCACGGCGCGATGGGTCCTTCTCACCGCTGCGGAAGTAGTCGATGAGTTGGTCACGATCCTCGATCTTGTCGAGGTCTTGTTTCATGTCACGGGACATAGTCTTTTGGTCCTCGGGGGAAGGTTTGGAGCGCTGGCCTCGCGCGGACGCGACCAGCTTTTACAAGTTCTCGCCGGGCTTGACCAGCGGATCATGGACGCGCGAGCGCGAACGTATTCGATGGGAGTCAAGGAGAGGGCAAAGAGAACTCGAGGTGCGGATTCGATGCGGTGTGTTTATAGTCTGCTCGGCAAAGAGGGCCTCGCGCGATGGAACATCGCCACCAGAGGAGGCGTTTTCAAGCAAGGAGCGCATCGAATCTTTCCTCACAGGTGGTATCGAACGCCCCGCTTCAAACAGTATCAATGCGAGCAACCCCTCGCGAGTTGCAATGATTTATGGTGAAAGCGACGCTGGCTTTCTCCGCAGCCCTACAAGGCAATCAACCAATATATACAGGTACTCATGATCTCGAGAGCAAGACGCAGGATCTTCACATCGTCCACGCTGGCGCTGCTGCTAGTGGCGAGCACGTTTCTGACGACTGGATGTCGCACGAGCGAGCCCAAGCAGGATGTCTGGCCACAGGTCGAGGTGCTCCCAAACACCCCGCCCGAGAAGCTCGACAAGGCCGCAGCCACCAGCGTCCTCAGGCGCGGCCCCGACGGCTTTATCTACATCGTCGGCGGCCTGGACGAGCGCGCCAAACCAGGCGCCACGTTCCTCGCGCGCTACTCCGGCGAGTGGCCGCTCGAAGAGGTCCCGAGGCCGCCGATGGCCGCAGGTCAGATCATGCGTCGCTATGGCGATGACGTGGCGCTCGTGCAGATGCTCTACGCGTTCCCCGACACCGAGCTCGAATCACTCGAGATCACCTGGCAGGACGACATCGCCAGGGAGGATATCGGCAAGGGGGTCGGCAAGATCGAAGAGATCACTGGCGAGCCCGAGTTTCCGAAAGATCTGACCATTTCGCTCGGGCGCAACCTCGGCGTGCAGCTCGGTGATATCTACGCCGTGGTCAAGCCCTCCAAGGGGGAAACCTCGCAGAATCACCTGCAACTCGGGCGCAGATTGTCCGCGATCTGCCTGGTGCAAAAGGTCGAGGATAACCGCTCGGTGTGCCGCATCTGGCACGGCTCGATGCTCCACCCGAGACCTGCTGTGGTCGGCCAGGGAGACACCGCGCTCTTCCTCGAGCACACCTTTGGCGCCCCACCGAGGCAGGCGCTCTTGCAGTTTGCAAAGATCAAGGGGGACGCCGATGGCTCGGTGCGAAAGCACCTCATGGAGCAAACCGAGCAGTACCTGAACACGCACGCGGCGGCCAACATCACCGTCGAATCACTCGACAAGGAGTTCGATCCCACAAACCCCGCGTTCTACAAGAACGAGGAAGAGGTCGAATACCGAGGCATGCCGCAGATCCTCGTCGCTGGCGCGATCATCGAGCGCGACGGCAAAGAGCACCTGGTCATCAACTACACGGGCGTCGGCCCGGCGACTGGCCCCGGCATGGTCGCTGCTCCCCCCGAGTTTGGCATCGACATGGGGCGCGTGGACAAGATCGGCGCCTCGGAGCTTCGCCACATGTGTGGGTTGTTCACCGGCGCGGTGTTTGTCTACCGCGGCCAGACGAGCGAGGCGCTGATGCACCTTCGCCAGATGCTCGCTGACGAGAAGATCCAGGGCGAGCTGCGCTGGCACCTGCGTGATCAGTACGCGATGCGTTGGGGGGCGCTCGAGCACTGGAGCGAGGCGCTCTGGCTCGTGCTCGAGGATGAAGAGATCGCCAAGCAGCGCGGTGACCGACAGGCCGTGCTCAACGCGCTCGGCACGCGCGTGCGCTTCTACGACGAGCTCGGTGTCCCGGACAAGGCACTCGCGCAATCGGCGCGCTACCTGAAGATGCGCCAGGAGGACAAGGCACACCCGAGCGCGCTGATGAGCGCCATGGGGATGCACGCCGAGATGCTCATGTCCAAGGGACAAATCACCGAGGCAAAGGGCGTCATAGCCGACCTCGAAAAGATGTGCCCCGAAGGTTGTGATGGCGACCTGTTCGCCTATATCTCGGGGGTTTACTGGTCGGTCCCTCAGGAGGACAAGGCGCTCCAGGACGAGCTGCTGGCAAAGCTCGAATCACTGGCAAAGAAAGGGGATGACGCGGTCGCCTCGCTGCGCATTTATCAGGGCTTCCACGCGATGCGCGATGGACAGTTCGAGCAAGCGCTGGTCGCATTCCTCGAAGCAGAGCGCCTGTTCGACCTCAAGAAATCACAACCTGGCGTCGCCAGAGCGAAATACTTCGCCTTCCTGGCGCAGCTCGGTATGAAGGAGCCACTGAAAGCATACGAGACCGCATCCGAGGCGCTCTCGCTGGCCACGGACCTTCGCGACTACGCGACCGCGGCGCTGATTTACGACCGGCTCTCGAGCGTCTACCTCTCGCTCGATTTGAACCAGGCGCCCGGAAACTACATCCGCGTCGCGAGCAAGATCCTGATCTCGGTGTACGAATCCCAGGTCGCCACCGGAGACCTCGGCGCATCGAGCGAGACGCTGTTCACCATCGGCACGCTCTTCTTCAAGCTCGGGAGCCTGGACGAAGCGACCACGGTCATCACCAAGGCAGTGATTTACTCGATCCGCGCCACGCGCTTTGATATCGCGGCGATGAGCCACCTGACGCTCGGCCTGATTGCGCGCGCCAAGGGGGACGCCGAAGGGTTCCGCAACGAGATCCAGCGCGCGGAGTTGATGGGACGCCTCTCGGGGAACCCCGTCGTCCTCGAGGCGATCCAGCGCGCCCTCGAGCCCACGCCAGCTCGCCCCGAGACGCCGCCAGACGGCTCGCAGGTCCTTTGATTTCCTCCAGGCAGTGATTTTAGAACCATGACGCGATTGCGCCCATTCAAGCTGAACCCGAAGCTCGTCCCCAAGATCTGGGGCGGGCATCATCTGGTCGACCTCTGGCACAAACGCAGCCCCCAGGAACCTCGCGAGAAGCTCGGTGAGTCCTGGGAGGTCGCGGATCTGCCCGAAGGACAGAGCATCGTCGCCAGCGGACCTCTCGAAGGGAAGACGCTGCGCGAGGTCGTCGAAAATCACCCGACCGAGCTGCTCGGAGATGGTGACAGGACCGCCTTTCCCTTGCTCGTCAAACTGCTCGACGCCGCCGATGACCTGAGCGTTCAGGTTCACCCTGGCAAACAGCATGAAGGGGTGATGCCCGGCGCGCGCTCGAAGGACGAGGCGTGGGTGATTCTTCACACGCAGCCAGGCGGCGCGATCCTGCATGGCCTGAAAGAGGGCGTGACACGCGAGGACTTCTCAGCGTGCGTCGCCAGCGGCGGTGATCCCACCACGCTGATGCGACGCGAAGAGGTCAAGCCTGGCGATGTGGTGCACGTCCCACCAGGGACGATGCACGCGATTTGTGCGGGCGTATCACTGCTCGAGATCCAGCAACCCTCGGACACGACCTACCGCGTCTGGGACTACAACCGCCCAGGGCTCGATGGCTTGCCACGCGACCTGCACATCGAGCAGGCGCTCGCAGTGACAAACTTCGGGCAGCAACCTCCGATCACACAGCAACCTCGGCAGGAGAGCGAACATCACTCGGTGCTCGTCGAGGCGGAGGATTACCGCATCGAGCAGTGGAGCTTCACCGGCTCGCTCGACCTCGGGCTGCCAGCCACCGCGCACGTCCTGCACGTCACCAAGGGCGAGCTTTTGATCCCCGACGCCGACCTCGAATTGAGCGTCGGCGACAGCGCGATCCTGCCCGCCTGCTGCAATGCGCTCACGCTAAAGACCTCGCAAGAGACCACCTTCGTGCTCGCGCGCTGAGAAACTATCACGCCGAAACGCTCGGAAATCTCTCCAACACCACGCAACATCCGAGGCGCCTCGTCCGAAAACCACTCTGAGAAGCAAACGTCGCGACGCGAAGTGCAGAGTCCGAACAACTCTGGCTATAATCATCGTGACTCATCACTTGGAGAGAGGACGAATGCGAACGAAGTTTTATTGCTCTTCATTGCTCACTGCCTCGGTCTTACTCACGGCCTGTTCTGGCGTCGGTGATTATCAGGGAGACCAAGACACAAACGCTGTCGACATGACTGTCGCACAGGACATGCCCGAGACGACCTCGGACATGTCCACCACACCGACTGATATGGGCACCTCGCAGCCCGAGGACATGTCCGAGACTCCGAACACACCTGCCCCACCCTCGCTCAACGCCAAGGGCACCTCGGCAGGCGTCGAGCTCGCGTGGTCTCCCGTGCCAGATGCGCTCCGATACGAGCTGCGTATCGACGGCGGAGATTGGATCAATGTGCTCGGCGAGACAATGTATGTGGATGAAGAAGCCCCGGTGGGAACAATCACTGCGGCGACGATTTCGGCCAGCGACGCCACGCGCCGCGAGGCGGTCGATCTGACCATCGAAGATATTCAGACCGAGGAAGGCTCGCAGCGCACCTACGAGGTCCGCGCCGTCACCCCTGACGCGACCACCGAGCCCTCGGCGCCAGCCTCGGCCAGCCGCATCACCGAAATTACCGGCTATCAGTGGCAATACACCGACTCGCTCGAGAACCCCGACTGGCGCGACATCGACGGCGCCACCACCGAGAGCGCCGAAGATCCTGACGCTCGTGGCAACGGCAGCGAACGCCACTACCGCGTCTCACTCTCGACCGCTGCGCCAGATCCGATCCTCTCGGAGACCGATGCTGGATTCAAGCTGGCCGCGATCCAAGTTAACGTAGGAGGTTTGTTTTCGTGTGCTTTGCTAAACAACAAACGCGTACGATGTTGGGGGACCAATGCCAAAGGTCAGTTGGGACATGGAACCACGCAAAACGTGGGCATCAGTCCGGGTGATATGCCACCACCATATACGGACGCAGGCGGCCCGGTTAAGTCGTTAGCAGCAGGGAACAATCGCGTTTGCGTGCAATTGGAAGACGACTCGGTCAGGTGTTGGGGACAACTCTATGACAATACGACATCTGACCCCATCGGAGATGAACCAGGGGAGATGCCCCCTCCCGCGATCGATATTGGCGGGACTGTCAAATCACTTTCGACAATCGGAGTACTTCACCAATGCGCGATCATGGAAGACGATCAAGTCAAGTGCTGGGGGAATAATGAGTTTGGCAACCTGGGCATCGGTGATACGCGCACAAGAGGCCTCGCCGCGGGCGACTTCCCCCTCGCGAGAACACCAATAGGAGGAAACGTCCTCAAACTTATACACCCACTCAATGCAACCTGTGCATTGATGTCAGATTTCTCAGTCAAATGCTGGGGTGCGTTGGGTTACCTTAGCTCAGGCATCACAGATGAAGTTGTGGGAGATGAGCCAAACGAAATGCCACCCGTCGATTTGCCTGTGGTTCCTGACGGATGGCGCGTCACTGATCTCTCACATGGTTTTGGCGCAGGATCAATTTGCGCCGTTGCAGAATACATAGAAAACAACGCTCAAGGCATCTTTTGTTGGGGCAACAACTTCTCTGGTCAGTTGGGAACTGGTGACACAGAAAACCTCGGAGATGACCCAGGAGAACTTCCAGGCAAACGCGTTAATCAGTTAGGTAAACAGATCAAAAAGGTCTATGTAGGAGGTTTCGGAACCTGCCTTTTAGCCTCTGATGAACGCGCCTACTGCTGGGGCAGTGGAAGTTCAGAACGCCCTTCGATGGGACCAGACTTCGTGACACCGCATGGAGATGAGTCAGGCGAACTCGCCCCCAAACAACTCGATCTTGGCGGTTCGATCCAACAACTCGCACTGGGACTCTTCCACTCATGCGCGCTCATGTCTGATGGGGAGGTCAAATGTTGGGGATACAACGCTAACGGTGAGCTTGGGAGCGAGAGCACTGAAACGATCGGCGCAGATATGACCACCTGGCCACCACCCAACGTGAAGTTGTTCTAAAAAGAAAAGGGTAGCCTCCGCGCGGAGGCTACCCTTTTCTTTTTAGAACTCAGCGTTCAGTGAGCGCTTACAGCCCCAACAAAGAGCCAATACACAGGGACCCGAAGCAGAGCGGAACACCTGGACACCGCATATCCAAACCATCGGTGCATCCTTCGCAAGCGAAGCCATTGCAAGTCAGGTTATTGTCGCAAGTGCAGTCAGGATTACACCCTCCACATCCCCCAGGCGTAGTTCCCTCGCACGTCCCCATTGTCGAATCACCACTTCCAGGCACGCATTGCTGACCAAATGGGCATGAGGTTGGGTCGCTAACATCACAAGCCCCACCGGTGTTAGAGGGCTGGCACTGGTCGGCGACGCACTCGTAGCCGTTGGGGCAAACCGTCGGGTCGAGCGCGCAGGAAGGTTGCGCGCCACAGAAGCCGTCGACGCAGATCTGGCCCTGAGGACAGTCGGCGGCGCCGATGCATTCGACACAGCAGTCAGCGTAGCAGTAAGGCGCGCCAGGTGCGGCATCGCAGGAACCTGGGGTGCTAGCATCGCAAGGATTCTCGCAAGCGCCCTGGCAGAGGCCGAAGGTGACGTTACAGGATTGACCCTCGCCACACTGCGAATCCTCGAAGCACTCGACGCACTCGCAGAACTCGGGGTTCAGGTAAGGCGTGTCGCCCGTGCAGTCTTCTGGCGTCTTGTCGACACAGGTCGACTCCTCGCACTGGCCAGTCGAGGCGTTGCAGAACTGACCTGCGGGGCAGGAGTTGGTCTGGCCGGGCTCGGTGGTGCAGACCTCGATGCACTCGAAGGTCGTGGGGTCACATGCCTGGGTAGGACCACAGGTCACCTGGTCACACGAGGTGATCGGGTTCTCGACACATGCATTGGCCTCCTCGTCGCAGGTGAAGCCTTCGGCACACTTGCTCGAGTCACAGACGCACTCGTTGGCGTCGTTGCAGGACTCCTCGGCGCCGCACTGAGAGTCATCGGTGCAGCCGGACTGGCACAGCCTGTCCTCTTCGTTGCAAATCTCACCCTCGGCGCACTCGCTATCATCGAGGCAGCCTGGGCGGCACGATCCCGAGTCGAGGCAAATCTCGCCGCTCGGGCAGTCGAAGTCCGTCGAGCACATCGCGGGAGGAGCGACGCACTTGCCTGCGAGCACGTTACAGATCTTGCCCTCGGCGCAATCCTCTCGCGTCTGGCATGATGCTTCGGCGCACAGGCCATCGACACAGCTCAAACCGCCAGAACACTCACTGTCCTCGACGCACTCGGGCTTGGAGCAAGAGCTCTCGCCGTCAGCGTTGGTGTAGCAAACCTGGCCATCGAGGCAGAAATCACAGGAGACCGAACCGCAGACGCCGTCCTTGAGCAAGCAGACCTGCCCCAGACTGCAATCGCTGTCGAACGTACATGGGGTGTCTTTGGTCTGTGCGACATCCCCGGAGCCACAACCTGCGAGCCCCAGTGTCGCGCACATCAAGGCAGCCATGGCCAAGCCAAGCCACCCAGTGCGCTTTGCGAATGTATTCATCATCTCCTGTTCTCCTCTCTCGATGTTCAAACCGCCCACGTTCGACGGCGCTTTCATCACGTCTAAATCTGTCTATCTCTTGCACGCACATCCCAAACCACCTGAGGTGGGGCTACGATAGGCCCTGTGGTGATGCACGTTATTGTCACACGAAAGTTGCCTGACTCTTTCTAGCTCAAGGCTGCCAAAAAATAGCCTCGAAGGCAAATCTTCTGCGCACACGCGTGGAACACCGAACAACAATCATAACTGTTTGGCGGATGGTGCTTTTTGTGTGCACATTCAATGCGGCAGGGAGTGTACTCGGATGTAGGATACTTTTCAATCACCGGTTGCATCTCGAATCAAATCAACCGCTTGTGAGGCGATCTACCGCGTGGTATGAATGCAATGCGATCAAAAAGCAGGCTTAATGCCATGGACGGACGCCAACCTGAGATTCGATCGCGTTGATCGACCTGTACGATCCGATCTCCCAAGCTCAAGGAAGAGCCGATGCGAAACCTCATCTCCAATGGACTCAAGCGCCTGGTGCGCAACGAACCCCGCTACGCTCGCGGAGATCGCCACGCGCACATCATCTCGATCGCCACGGTCAAGGGGGGCGTCGGTAAGACCACCAGCGCCGTCAACATCGCATCAGCGCTGGCAGCGCGACACGATCGCAAAGTGTTGCTCGTCGATCTCGACGCGCAGGGACACTGCTCGACGAGTTTGTCCGGTGCCCTCCCCTCGCGACCCGTGCACACGCCGATCAGTCAGATTCTTCTGGGTGATGACGCGAGGCAAGTGCTCGACGCGCGCGTCTCGACAAAGATCGAGAACCTCGACATCACGCTCGCTGATCCTGGTTTGGCCGAGGCCGAAGGGAGGATCTCGCAAAAGATCGGCAAGGAGATGCTGCTTCGCGACGCGCTCGCGATCACACGCACACATTATGATTACGTGCTCATCGACTGCCCGCCAAACAAGGGGAACCTGACGCTAAACGCGCTGCTCGCCAGCCAACAGGTGCTCATCCCCACAGATCTCTCGCCGCTCGCAGTCCAGGGCGCCGACGAGCTTATCGATACAGTGCTGACCGTGAACCAACGGCTCGGGCACGAGCTCGACGTGTTGGGCATCCTGCTCACGCGCGTCGATGGCAGGAACGTCTCGATGAACCAGGCGATCCGCGATCAGATCGAGGAGGCGTGGGGCGACCTGCTGTTTAAAACCGAGATCGGCGTCAACACGCAGATCTGTCAGGCGCAACAAGCTGGCGAGCCGATCCACACGTTCGCCCCAAAGAGCCGCGGCGCCGAACACTACGACGCGCTCGTCGACGAGATCCTCGCGGCGCTCACGCAGTAATCTCGCGCTCCAGCGTGACTTTCCATCAGAGTTTACTCCAAGTGTCTGAAACCATGGCCTTCAAGGGTTGCGGCTCGTGGTGCCCTTCGTTACAATTCCGGCCATGTGTTAGTGAGCACTAACTTACAAGACTGAACAGAGTCTTTTTGTCGAGGAGTTGACGCGATGGCATCGAACCAGAAGTACCCCCAGTTTACCGACGAACACGACATGTTCCGCAAGTCGATCCGCGACTTCGCCACCAAGGAGCTCGCCCCACACGCCGAGGAGTGGGAGAAGGAGCGCCTCTTTCCGCGCGAGGTCTTCGAGGAGATGGGCAAGCTCGGCTTTCTGGGCGTGCGCTACCCGGAGGATATCGGCGGCTCGGGCGGTGACATCTGGCACACCACGGTCTTGAGCGAGGAGCTCCCTCGCTGCCGCATGGCGGGCCTGACCATGGGCGTGCTGGTGCAGACCGACATGGCCACCCCGATCATCAACGAGATCGGCACCAAGGAGCAACGCGATGAGTTTCTGGCGCCAGCGATCCGCGGCGAGAAGATCGCGGCACTGGGTGTGTCCGAGCCGGGGGCGGGATCAGACGTGGCGGGAATTCGCACCACGGCCAAAAAAGATGGTGACGACTACATTATCAATGGCCAGAAAACCTGGATCACCAACGGCACGCGCGCAGACTTCATCACGCTCGCTGCCCGCACCGACACGGACAACCGCTATGGTGGCGTGAGCCTCTTCCTCTTCCCGACCGATACCCCCGGCTTTAGCGTCGGGCGCAAGATCGAGAAGATCGGAAATCACTGCTCGGACACCGCCGAGTTGTTCTTCGAGAACTGCCGCATTCCCAAGCGTTACCTGCTCGGCGAGGAAGGGCACGGGTTTTACTACATCATGCAGAACTTCCAGGGAGAGCGCCTCGTGGGCGCGCTCTCGGGGACGGCTGGTGCGCAGCTGGTGCTCGATGACACGATCGAGTACGTCAAGGAGCGCAAGGCGTTCGGGAAGACGCTGGCGGCCTTGCAGGTCGTGCGTCACCAGCTCGTCGATTGCGAGACCGACCTCGAGCTCTGCCGCTCGCTCTCTTACCACGCGGCAGATTTGTTCGGCCGCGGCGTCCCCTGCCAGCGCGAGATCTCGATGGCGAAGCTCGTCGCCGCCGAGAAGTCGATGGAGGTTATCGATCGCTGCGTCCAACTCCATGGCGGAATGGGTTACGCCGAGGAGCTTCACATCGCGCGCGCATGGCGTGATGCGCGCTTGCTGCGTATTGGCGGCGGCGCCTCGGAGATCATGAAGGAGATCATCTCGAAGATGATGGGCCTCTGATCCTCGAAAGAAACATCTGAACGAACCAAAAAAGAGGCTGAAACCGATGACCGGTTTCAGCCTCTTTTTGGTTTACTCGAAGACCTCGAGCATCTCGGCCCCATTATCTTCGGTGATAGCGATCCGCTGGAAGCGTCTGAACATCCTGTAGCGCACGACGAGGACGATATTCGCGAGCACCAGCGGGACCGCGAGCCAGGAGAGGAAGACGATCAAGGTTGTATAATCACCCTCGAGCAACAGGCTGACGAAGTTATCGATGTCCCACACCAGCAAGCTGACAGCGATGGTGTGGGACAGAATCCAGAAGATGATCGCGATCGGGTAGTGTTGATAAAAGCGCTTCTTTCTATACGGGATGATGTCTTGCTCGTAGTCGGGGCCAACGGTTCCACCGCCTCCTCCACGCTGCCTCCTACTGTAGACGCGCTCGACTCTGTCGGGCATCCCTCGGGAGTTGATCCCTCCTGTCGATCCAAAATCTCCAGCCATCTCTTCACCTCGCCATCAGACCTCTTCCTACACGGTTAAACATGGAGACGAACGAGCGGCGGAGAATTGGATAATTCGATGCAAAACGTTCGATCTGCTCGATGCTTCGTGCTCCGAAAGAACGGACGTGGCCACCGAGATGTATTACATATAGACTGACATATCCCATCTCAGACAGGGTCCCGGTGATGCATCGTTTTCTCTCCCTCGTTTTATTCGCAGCGCTCACGGTCACGCTCTCGTGTCAACCGAGAGCGCGGCATCAAAAGACCACGGCATCAGGCGAAACCTCGGTCGTAACCTCAGCAAACAACGCCCCGACGATGTTGGCGATGTCGCGAAATTACGGCTGCGCGCTTTATGGCAAAAACCTTCATTGCTGGCGACATACGCTCGAGCACCACCGCGTCGCCGTGAAAGCTGCCGGGTACTACCCGAAACCCCTCCTGGCGAGCGCGCGAGAAACCCGAGGCGACGTGGTCCAGCTCGTCGCGAGCAATGATTTCTTTTGCGCTCGCGCTGGCAGCGGCGTGGTGACGTGTTGGAGGGAAGGTCTGTACGCGCATCGTTCCAGGGTGTTCGATAGTGCGCGAACCATCGGCCTCTTTCGAAATCATCTCTGCGCGGCGACGGGCGCGAAAGAGGTCGAGTGCGTCATGCTCGATCAAGATGGCAAGCGCGCCAGGGGCGCGCGTGGCGCGACCCTGGCTCGAGCCGTCGAGGATGTGCAGGTTGGCGACGCGCACGCATGCGCATTGCTCGAAGACAGGAGCGCGTCATGCTGGAAGGAGGAAGGCGCGACGCTCGATATTGGTGATGGCACGTTCGAAGATGTCGAGCAGCTCGCGCTCGGGCGAGGATACATCTGCGTGCTCGGTGCAAAGGGCGCAGCGGGATGTTGGGGTGAGGGCTTCACGTCGAGCACGCGCCGCAGCTATCCGCGCAACTACCTGAACGTCGAAAAAATCCTCTCGACTGGCGAGCTGCTCTGCGTGCAGCAAAACGACAACCAGCGCGTCATTCATTGCATGCATATCGATATCCCTGATGATCAGGAGCGCGTGGCTCTCGATGGTCTGGATGGAATCAATCACTTCATCGCGCCCTTGCTAAGCCACAATGACAGCGAACCGATGCGCCCGTTCGGTGCGGAGAAGTTCTCGAGCGAGACGTTCGCCATCGGTGGAGGTCGCGTTTGCGTGATCGACAACAACCACAAGGTGCGTTGCAACGAGCCGAATATCGAGAAACACGTCACGCTCCGCAGTCATCCTCCACATCGGGTCGACAAGGGTCCCGTGAAGGAGTGGCGAGAGATCATGCTCGTGCAACACGCGACCTGGTTCACCGATCAGGATGACGCCCTCTGGTTTATGGGGAACTCCGCGCTCGTTCATGGCGCCAATGATGACCTGCTCTCTCCGATCGCGTTCAGGCCAAAGCGTGCCTATATGTTTGGCACAGAAGCAGAGTTCGGCTCCAGCGACGCTCCCGAACATCTCAACGGAATGCTCGCTGCGGTCACATGCGAGGAGTTCGGACAGGTCAAGAACGAACACATAGAGGTTCGGTTAAAGACATCCTCTGGTTGGTTTACTGTGGGGAAGGAGCCGCTCGCACAGACGATGTTTTACCTCGACAGTGAAGGGGCGCAGCGGCCTGCAAGAGAGATCCTCCTCACCCATCCCGACAGCGAGTGGACGTGCACGGCTGATGCAAAACCAGGCTCGAAGCTTGTCTGCGCGAAGCATCCGCTGGACTCGGCGATCGTGAACACGTTTCCGGGGACGCCGCTAAAGCTTATCCCCGACGAGAGGAGAGAGATGTGTGTGCTCTCGGATAATCACCAGCTCTATTGCCGAAGGAAGGTGGACAAGGCGCTCGTAGAACAGCTTCACTCCGAGGAAATCATCGACGCATCGCGCACGAAGAGCACCGGGTGTTGGGTTTACAAGAACAACAAGCTGCGTTGTTGGCACGAGAGCTCGGAGGGCAAGAGGAGCATCACGCTCGAGGGGTTCGCGTCCGTGTCGGGGCGAGGCGATGTGACGTGTGCTGTGGCGCTGGATGGGGGGTTGCACTGCCTTGGAGACAACTTCAATGGGATCATCGCGCCAGCGAACCATGGCGAGGAAGAGGTCTTCTTCGACACGTTCACGCAGGTCGAAGGGTTGCCGCCTGTCGAAGAGGTGATCCTGGGGACAGTGCACGCGTGCGCGCTTACTCAGGGAGCGCCATCGGAGCGAGAGCTCTGGTGTTGGGGAGACAACACTTTCGGGCAAATGGGCGCGCCGAGCAACCGCATCCGAGAGGTCATCTCGACCGGCGGGTGAGCAGCGCGAGTTGGTAAGGGCCTATTTTCGGCCGCGCAGCAGCGCTTCGATCTTGGGGATGTCCTTGACCAGGACGAGCAGGATGAGCTTGGTGTTCTTGTCGAGCTTCTGATCGGGTCCTGGATTCCAGGTATAATCGTCGGTGATGCGGTCGTGGGTGGCGACGATGAGCGCGTCGGTGTGGCGTCGCAGGTTGGCCTCGCGGATGGTGCGTCCGATCAGCGGGCTATCTGGTGGGATGTCGAGCTCCTCGACGCGCCGAATTTCGCCATGATCACGCATCATCAGGTCGAGGAAGCCGGTGACCTCGGGGCGCATCACCTCGGTGGCCATGCGAAGCCCGGAGAGCGCGTCGGTGAAGATCACGCTCGTCGCCCCGGCCCGCTTGAACTTCTCCTCCGAGCTCGGGTTCTCGCCGCGGGTGATGATACGAATCCTGTCATTGAGCCCCCTTGCAGACAGCGTCGCGAAGAGGTTGTCGCGATCGTTGCCGAGCGCGAAGACGATCCCCACGGCGCGATCGATGCCCGCCTCGATCAGGGTGTCGTCATCGGTGGCGTCGCCCACGACGTAGGGGATCTCGGTGCCAAACTCATCGCTGACCTGCTGGTTGAACTGGATGACGATATCCATGTCTTGCTCGATGAGGATGCATGGCCGCTCGCTGCGAAGCATCTCCTTGATGACGTGGTATCCCGTCGATCCTAAACCTGCGACGATGAAGTGGTTGTTGATCTGGTCGATATGGCGCTTCATTTTCCTCAAGAAGATCATATCGCGCAGGTCGCCATCGACGACAAACGCGGTGAGCTGGGAGACGAAGTAGAGCATCACGCCGAGCCCGAGGATCACCAAAATAATAGTGAACACGACCCGGTCGGGGTGTCCCGCGATGGGGATCGTCTCGCCGAAGCCGATCGAGGTCAACGTGATCAGCGTCATGTAAGCGCACGTCAGCAAATCATATTGCTGATCACACAGAAAGTAATACCCCACCGTCCCGGCGACAAAGATCCCGAACAGCACTCCGGCCGCGCGCAGCAGACGCGTGAGCGCGTGCTTGTCGTGCTCGGGCGCGGAGATCGCGCGGAGTCGGTTCTGGAGTTCCTTTCTCTTGCTGCGTTTCATGTCTTCTTCACGTGACCGATCGGACGCGGCGAAACTTGCGCTCAGGCAGAGTGTGTCTTACTCTCGTGGCGTTCGAGCACGCCATGTGTCAAAGTACCACGACACATCGATCACCACCCCTGTCGCGAACCTGGACGGAGCAGAACCTTGGGTTGGAAGTACATCGATACGAGGATCCTGAAGGATGTCGAGATCTTCTCGCAATTGAACGAGCGGGGTCGACAGGAAATCATCGTGCTCATGACCACCGTGGACGTCAAGCAAGGTCAGCCGATCTTCGAAGAAGGCGACCCCGGTGATGCGCTCTATGTCATCCTATCGGGAGAGGTCCGTATCTCCAAAAATATCCCCGGCGTCGGCGAAGAAGCGCTCGCGTTCCTCCCCTCCGGGTCCTGCTTTGGCGAGATGGCGCTGATCGAGAACCGCATCGCGCGCTCGGCCTCGGCCTACGCGCAGAAGGACTGCGAGCTCGCGAAGCTCGCCCGCGATGACTTCATGGAGCTGCTCGACAAAGAGAAAGACCTCGCGATCGACATCCTGTGGGGATTCGTGCGCGTGCTCTCGAATCGATTGCGCAACTCCAACGACAAGGTCGCCTTCCTCGCCATGTCCAATATGTTCGAGTGATTCTCGCGCCCCCACCCCCCGCGGCCCTCGCTGTCGCTCGTCCGCGGCCCCCCTGTGTCTCGACCTGCGGTCTCGGGAGGGGGGCAGACTTGGCGTCGGGTGCGCGGTTGGTGTTTTGCTCTTCTTGAAGGTCGTGCAGAAAGCGAGGACAAGCCCCCCGCGCCTTCGGCGCTGCCCCCCAGGTTTGGTGGGCTTCTTGGCGAGGATTTGGGCGCCGAGGTTCGCGTGGGCACCTTCATGAAGCTCATCGCAGATCTCGAAGCGTCCTGGCGCAAAACACCAACGCAGAAGAAGCCACCAGTTCGCCCCACTCCGGGGGGTAGCGCCGAAGGCACGGGGGGCTTGTCACACGCTCTGCTCGACCCACAACAAGCCCCCTGTGAGCCAAAAACCGCCCAACCAACGCCAGGTCTGCCCCTCCCAAAATCAAGGACACAGACCCAACAAGCCAAACCCGTGGGCCACCAACCGCCCAACCAACGCCAAGTCTGCCCCCCTCCCGAGACCGCAGGTCGAGATACAGGGGGCCGCGGACGACCGACAGGGAGGGCCGCGGGGGGTGCGCCTAGATATTCAGGCCAAAGACGAGCTGGGTGCGTCCTTCGACGAGCTCTTTGGGAGGCTTCCAGCCGAGGATCCTCTGCTTGAGGCATCCTGGGAGGTTTGGTGGTGTTTCGCCGCGTGTGGTGTTGACGTCGACGCGTCGCACCTGGCCTGACTCCTTATCCAAATACATGATCACGGCGACGCGGTAGATCTCCTTGGAGTCATCGCGGCATCGCTTTAAATCATCGGACTGATCGCGAACCCAGGCGAGCAAGCGCTGGCGGTCTCGAGGGTCGAACTCGGGTTCGGCCTCGGGGAGTGATTTTTGGGGTGGGGTGACCTTCTTCGGGGTGTCCTTCCCGGCCGTTTTCTCTTCGGGCTCGGGTTCGGGCGGGCACTCGTAGATGATCTTTGGAGGGGTCTCGACGATCTTTTCGGGGCATTGATCCAGCGGGATCAGCCTGGATGAAGATGAGGATGATGCGTCGCCAGCGCTGGCGTGGGCACCCCCAGCGTCGGAGGATGCGCCGTGAGGTGCATCCTGTGGCGCGCAGGCGCGGCCGCCGAGGAGCATCCCGACGCCGAGCGCTGCGGCCGTGATGACCACCCAACCGATCCTCTCGCCAGCGCGCATCTCCTCCATATTACTGACCGGGCCCGAGCTGCGCGGCGATGTCCTTGCCGATGCTCGTGAACTTGGGGATCGATTGCACCTGGCTCATCGCCTCGCAGATGTCGACGTATTGCGACCAGACATCGCGGCGGTTGAGCTCCTCTGCCAACGGCTCGTAGTAAGGGTTTGGCGAGGGCTCCATGAAGTCGAGGTAGGACTGGTTAAAGCCAGGCTTGTTCTCGCACCCCTGGACGAACTTCTCGTCATCGATGCCCTCGCGGGTGGCGATGTTGATAAAGAAGACCTTGTCCTTGGAGTAGGTGGCATCTCCAGCGAGCGAGAGCCAGCTCATACCTCCGTTGGCCTCGCGCGCGAAGTACTCGGCTGCGGGCACGCCATCGAGGTGGCAGCTCGCCTCTTCGTAAGCACATTCGCGCGCCTTGGAGGTCAACTGCACGACGATAAAGCCGTCCCCCTTATCCGTGAAATAGGGGGTCGCGTTGGTGTCCGCGAGCGTCGGGTGATAGATGGCGCGCGTCCCGAGATCGAGGCCGAGCGTGGCGAGGTTCTCACCGTCTGCGTCCACTTCATCACGCAGGTATCGCATGCCATCATCGAGCGCGAAGAAGGCGATCGCCGAGGCGTAATCCTCGAACTCGGGGTCAGGGTCGCCGAGACCATAAATCAATGGCACGGCCTCGCCAGAGCGTCGGTACATCGGCGCCAGCGCGAGCTTGCGGGGGATGATGTTGTTGGCGGCGAGCCCGGTGGTCAGGGATGTGAGGATGCCCTGGTAGCCTTCGGCCAGTGAGACGGTGGTGCGGTCGAGCTCGACGAGCACCAGCACATCCACCTCCTGAGGGGGGGGCGGTGGGCCGGGAGGCTCGGGCTCTGGGCGGTCGACGTAACGAATGATCGTGCAACCCGCGAGCTGTGAAGCGATCACGAGCAGGATCGTGGTCATGAGTATGGTCTTGCGCATCGTATGATCCTCTTGGCTATGTGCAGTCGCGGCAAAACAAGCACGCCGCGCTTGCCGTATGCTCCATTTATTATGCAACGAGCAGGCCACACTCGATCTTTCGAGGATGTGGACACTTTTTATTCGCGCCAGGTCCTCGAAGAATCTACCAGAGACCCGATGCCAGGCGCAAAGCCACGGGCACCGGGTCACGGGCAGTGATTCTCACGCATCGGTCGGTGGCGCAGATGGCGTGCCGGTGAGCGCGCGCGCGTTGAGCGCCACGAGGTCTTCGCCCTCGCGCCGAAGTTGCGTGGCGAGCGTGGCCATAAACGAGGTCCTCGCGTCGAGGTATTCGCCCCGGTTCGAGGGGATATCGAGATCGAGCTCCTGGAGGATCGCTCCCCTAACGTTGGAGGGTGCGTGCTCCAACATCCTCGAGCGCACATCCTCGCGAGTACCGCGCATGAACTGCGTGAGCTCTTCGATCGGTGTGCGGTACATCGCGTCCGCGAGCGCGTTCGTGGGAACCTGCGGGATGGCAGATTCGAGCAAGGTGCTCGAGAGCACCGCGGCGGCGACCTCGGGGCGACGGCGGCGAAGCTCGCGCAAGGTGTCCTCTTGCTCGGCGACATCGACCGCGCGCAGCATGTCGAGGATGATCTCTGCCTGGCCGGAACCTTCCGAGCCGAGGTGCGCGACCTCGCTGGAGGCTTCGCGCAGCTTGCTGGCGAGCTCGATCGCCTCGTCCCTGGAGAGCGCGGACTCGGAGCCTGCGCCGACGAAGAGTTCGCGGCGCTCCTGTGGCGTCATCTGCTCCATGTAAGAGGCGCGAAGACCGCTCGGGAGCTTGCCGAGCGCGTAGGAGCGCTCTCGTGCGGGCAGGTTGCCCATGATGCGCTGGAGCGCTGGCACCGAGAGCCCTTCGACAAACTCCCAGTCGCCCTGGAGATCGTCCCCGGATTGGACCACGCGCGCTGCGGTGATACGGGCGCGCGCTTCCTGCGCGATGCGACGCGCTTGCTCTGGTGAGAGCGGCTCGCTCTGACGCGCGGCCTGATCGGAGACCTCGGTGATCGCCGCCTTGAGCGACATATCGCGCTTGAGGTCATCGAGGATATCGGGGCCGACCATGCGAATAAGCGCGGCGACGGCCTCGGGATCTTCTGCGATCCACTTGCGCATCACCTCGTTCTGGACGCCGCGCGACTGCTTTAGCTCGCGGCGAAGCTCGTCGACATCGGGCATTCCTTTCTCGCTGGCGTCACCGCCACCTGCGCCGACACCAGCGCCAAACTTCATGCGCTGGTACTCGCGGAACCAGTTGAGCAGGTAGGCGACGATGCCAAAGATCACCAGGATGAGCATGATGTATGGCAGGTAGGGAAGCATCGTGGTCCAGAGCTCGCGAAGCCAGCTCTTCTCTTCCTCGACCTTTGGCTCCTCTGCAGGCTCGGGCTCCTCGACCTTTGGAGGAGCGGGCGCCATGTCGGGCTCTTCCTCGATCTTTGGCGGAGGCCCCATATCGGGCTCCTCCTCGATCTCTGGCATCAGCGGCGCTTGAGGTCTGGGGAACTCGAGCGGAATCGGCGTGACGCGCACATCGGGCGTGATGCGCTGGAGCCTGAACGAGAGCATGCGGGGCATGTTGCTCATGAACGGCTTTGGCAATGTGGAGTCGATCAGATACTGCACCTCCAACCGCTGGAGCTCGACCGTGTAAGATCCGGTCGCGCCCTCTCCATCAAACCCTGGCGTGACCTCTCCGACCGCGCGCGGCTCACCGACGATGGCGCGCACATCGATCAGCTCGCACCTTCCAGGGCAGAGCCTCGTGAACAGCACCTCGATCTCTTGCTGCGCCTGGCGCTCGGCGACGGCGGCCTCGCGCTCCATCGCCGCGAGCTCGCCGGGCGTGGGGACAGCAGCCGCAGAAGATGGGCCAAGCAGGAGCGCCATCGGCAAGAGGATGAGCGCCAGCAAGGCGCCATGGCATCGGTTCTTCATTATCCAGAACATCATCGATCCCTCATCGGGTATCCATTGAAAGCGCACGAGGAGCCATCATTGTTTGGGAGCATCAGGTTGCTCCTCTGATTTAACATCGGGCAGCTCGAAGGGGCCGAGGTTGTCGACATCCTCGAGCTTCTTCTCGGTCGGTGCGGCCGCGTCGGGCAGTTTCTTCTTCTTCTTGCTCTCGAGCCCGAGGCGCAGCAGCAGCTCTGGTGGGAGCGCGTCGATGCGAATGATCACGCGGCGGTTTGCCGCGCGGACCTCCTCGAGCGACTCCGGCGAGAGCTTGGCGAGTTGATCAGGCTTGGAGATGTCGACTTCTGTGGCAGGGCGCGTATCCGCGTAGCCCTTGATCGAGATCCTGCGAGGGTCCAACCCCGCCTGATGCAACCGCTCCATGACGTGGATGGCGCGCGAGGCGCTCAGATCCCAGTTGGAGCGAAACCTCCCCTTGTTGATGGGCACATCATCCGTGTACCCCTCGATGACGAGCCCGTAGGTGTCATCGAGTTCATTGACCAGGTGTCGCTCGATCGGCGCGAGCGCCGTCTCGGCGCCCTCCTTGAGCGACGCCTCGCCGGAGTTAAACAGCAAGGCGTTGGAGAACTCGATCACCAACCCGTCCTTGTCCATCATCGTCGAGATCTCACCGCCGAGCTGTTGCTCTTCGATGATCTTGTCGATCTCTTCCTTGACCTCGGTGAGGTTGCCCGCGCGCTCGCCAGTGAAGGCTTGCACGAGCAGCTCGTACTTGGTCTGCGCGATCGTCGAGATCGAGAGCAGCAAGATGAAGAAGGTCAAAATGATCGTCATCATGTCCGCATAACTCACGATCCATCCGCCACTGTGAGAGTGGCCTGGGAGCGCGAGGCGGTCGATATCCATATGTTTGCGAGCCATCGTCTATCCCTCGTTGGTCTTGTTCAAGCTGCGCGGCCGCGTGAGCCTTGCTCCCCGCGGACGAGCTGCTGGACCTCGTGGATGGGACGACGACGCGAGAGCTTGAGCATCGCCTCGATGATCAAGTTGAGGTTCTCGGCGCGCTCATCCCCCTGGCTGCGGATCATGCGAGAGATCGGCAAGTACAGAAGGTGCGCGAGCATCAACCCGTAGAAGGTCGTCAACAGCGCGATCGCCATGCCCGGTCCGAGCTTCTCGAAATCGCGCATGTTGGCGAGCAGTTGAATAAGACCGATCACGGTCCCGATCATGCCCATGGCTGGCGCGAAATCGCCGAGGCTCGAGAACAACTTCTCGGCGTGGCGGTAGCTCTCCAGATCGCGTCGACCGAGCAACATCGCGTCCGCCTCGATCTCTTCTGGATCGTTGCGTTGGATGACATGCCTGCCGAGCGCGCGAAAGACAGGATCAGCCTCTCGCTCGAGCACCGCCGCGGCGCTCGAGCCCTTGTCGCTGCGGACCTCTCTGCCGAAGGCGATGAGGCTCTCGGCGAGTCGCTCGCGCTCGCGGCTCGGGTTCTGCGTGATGGCGCGTAACAGACCGCGCAGACCGCTCCCGATCACCGAGAATCGGTAGGAGAAGATCACCAGCCCGATCGGAACCCCGAGCAAGAGGATCGCCGAGTAGAGGTTCCAGAACCCGCTAAAATCATCGCTGATGTAATTCATCGCGAGCAGGAAAGACCCTGCGATGATGAACGTGCCGAGTATGATATGCATCCGAGCTATCCTCTTTTATTTAAAGAACGTTCTTTCATTCCATTCGAGCAGTCACGCCACCTGCCTAGCGAGGCGGCGGCAACTCCGAGCCAGGTTGTCCGAGGTCGAGGTTTGGCTCAGGTTGCGGCGCGGGGTTGGCGTTGTTACCGCGAGGTGCTCGCGAGCCAGCGCCGCGCTGATTGAGTTGCTTGAGCGCCTCGATGACGGTCTTGTTCGTGGGATCGATCTGGAGGACGCGCTCCCAGTATTCGCGCGCGAGCTCTTCCTGTCCGACCTTGAGGTAGAGCGTGCCCATCATCGAGAGGAGCTTTGGATCATTGGGATAATCCTGCTCGAGCTCCTTCAAGTAGATGATCGCCATCTCGTAACGGCCCGCGCGATAGAGGCGCTTCACGTTCTCGATCCCCTTGAAATAGGACTGCCTGGTGGGTGCTGGCTGATCCTCGGTGCCTGCCCAGGGGTCGATGCCGCCGGTGCCCTCGCTCGAGCCGTCCGCGTCACCGAGGTCATTGCCGGGGGTCGAGCCCCCGACCTGGTTGCGCCCGTCGGGATCGGCCTGATTGCGGCCATCCTTGTAGATGCCCTCGCGCTCCATGCCGACGTTGCGGCGGCGCAGACTCTCGAGCATCTCCTTGTCCGCGGCGGTGAGCTCGTCCCCCTCGACGAGCACGCCATCGGCGGCCTTGTCGTTGGCGTCGATCGGGATGCGCAGTTGATAGCCGTTGGCGGACTCGGGGAATTCGACCTCCCAGTCGCGCTGGCCATCGCTCATGCGCACCACGTAGCGACGCGGTGGCGGAGAACCATCACCGCGATAAGGGGGCGCCGAGGTCGCCGTGCTCGGGACAACGATCACCTTCTCCTTTCCGCCAGAGTCAGCCGAGGAGCAGCCGACAAGCCCCATACTCGTGAGGACGAGCGAGGTCGTGAGGAGGAGAAGCGCGGTGATGTTCGTGCTCTGTGTTGCTTGTTGCATCGCGATCACCAGTTGAACAGGAAGCGAGCCTTGAGGCCAAAGCCTCCGAGGTCGTATCCCGCGAATTGTGTAGGGACGAAGTACATCGCAGAGACGCTGGCGCCGAGGCGGAATTGGAACACCGCCTCGGCCACGGCCTCGATGGCAAACGAGTTGCCTTCGTTGCCTGCGATAAAGCCCTCGACGATCCCACCCACGCGGTAGGTCGGGTCGTTGAGGTTGGGTGTGTTGATCTGGTACTGCGCCGTGGCGCCGAGGAACGCGCCGAGCAGTCGGTTCTGTTCGCTCAGGTTGATAAAGCCCTCGCCATGCAGCCCGAAGAGCCAGCGGCGATCCTCGCCAAACTTCTCGTAGAGTCTGCCGCCGATCATCCCTCCGCCGAGCGTGCTGGTGGTGGGAGAATCATAGGGGATAAAGCCCGCGCCGCCGTGGAACTGATACCCGTAGTACGGGCGTTGCTCGATCTTTCTCACGAGCTCCGCCCTGGCCTCATCACGGGTCAGAATGCGGTCGCCGCTGCGCAGCACCGCAGCCGTCGTGGCGTCGGATTGATACGTCTCGCTCCACAGGATCTTGCCATCGGAGGCGCGAAAGATCTGGACGTTCATCGAGACGACGTTGGCGCCGGGCATGTAAGCGACGAAGGCGTCGATGTAGGCGTTGACGCCGATGCGCTTGGCGGTGGCGGCGAGCTCTTCTTGGGTGACGTGGCCGAGCGAGACGACCCAGTCGTTGCCTTCGAGGCGCGTGCGGAGCGCCTGACAGCTGACACATCGCTTGACGCGAATATCGGAGTGTTTGCTGACGGCGTTGATCAACTCGGACTCGACCCACATCCCGAAGGCGCCAGACAGGTTCGGCGTCATGCCCACGCCTCGGAGCGCCACGGGAGAGACCGCGGCGATGTTGATGTCGGCGATATCAGCCACGAAGTCGTCGATCATCTCCTGCACGATCTGGTGGATCGTGATCTTGTTCGAGCTCGAGGAGATGTACTCGCGCGTGCGCCGATCCACCTCGTATTGAGAGACCTCATTGCGACCACGCTGGACCTTGATCCCGTCCGGATCTTCGGTCGGATCATCGGAGGTCATGCCAGGTTCGGGAGGTTGGTTTCCCTGGCCCTGAGCAAACACCGGCGAGGCGGTTGCGGCGAGCACGAGCGCGAGGAGCCATCCTGTAAGGAGGAGCCTGCGGAGCATTCGCAGCGAGCGTTTTTCGATAAGCATCTTCATATCCATCATCCATCGCGCCAGCAAACCTGACGCCGACGAGGTCATGTCGTTCATTTATCAATCACGAGGTGAACTCAAAACGCCCACCCCAGGGAGAACTCGACGCCAAAGCGTTGGTTCTCCTTGAACCAGCCCTCCACGAGCGACTTCGTGCTCGTGTCGTAATTGCCAGGCGAATACCTGGCCTGTGTGTAGATCGGTTGCCTGAGCATAAACCCGAGCCGCGCTCTGGCGCCGAGCTTGGACTGTGCATCCAGGCCGAGGCTTCCCTGCACCACGTGCAGGATCACGGTCGAGTCCGAGCCCGAAGAATCACCGAAACCAAAATCATCGTAGTAATAGGGAGAGAGCCCCCCTCGGCCATAGAACACGCCGCCAGCGAAGTACGGCGCGAACACGCCCGTGCGCAGGTAATAGGTCGCCTGCGCGGCGATGTTGACGCTGTTGTAGCTCCCCTCGATGTAGACCTGCGAGCCATCCACCGTGACAGAATCATAGATGTAGCTGTCGCGGCGCGTGATCGAGGCGTCGAGGTGGAACCTGCTCGCCAGCGTGTAGCCGACCGCGACGCCAGGCCCCATACGCGTGACGTAGAACTCGGCGGTGAGCGGCTTGTTGAGGCGAATGTTCTCCTCGGCCTTCTTCGTGGCGAGGCGCTCCTGAGTGCGGCGCGCCTGATCCTCTTCGAGCAACATCGATTGGTAACGTCGCGCTTCATTACGACGCTTGAGACGATCGATCCTGCACCGGCGATCAGCGCCGCAATCGGAGACAGCGGTGCTGTTCTCCCAGGCGCCAGGTCGTGCCGGCGAGAGGTTGGGGTTTGACGCCATGCGCTCTCTGGCTTCGCGCTCGCGCTCGTTCTTCTCTTGCAGGCGGCGCAGCGCCACAGGATCGGTCTTGCAAATCCCGACCTCGCAGTTTTGCGCGGCGGCGCATTGCGTGCTTTTGACGCAAGCCGTGGCAGGCTTGAACATCAGCCGGAACGGATAAATCATCGCGTTCCGAAACACCTCTCCACCGGTCTCCTGCTTCTTATCCTGAGCAAAGAGCTGTGAGGGGAGCAGCACTCCGAGAAGAAGCACGAGCGAAGCGAGCGCCTGAATCAAAATGCGTGAGCCTTTCTTCATGTGGACTCCTCCTCGCTGTCGGGCGCAGGCTTTGTCGGTGGGAGCATCGGCTCGAGCACCGGCGCGCTCGGGGTCTCGATCCACCAGGGCTCCCACTTCGCGAGCCCCACGGAATCTCTGGGGATCAGGGTCAGCGAGTAACTCCAACCGAACTGGATCAGGTACGTCGGCTCGTAAGGATCGAGGTCTCTGTCGGTGACACGCACGGTGCCAAGAACAAGCGGCGCTGGGTTATCCTGACCGACGCGCTCGGGATAAGCGCGAGGATCTGACGCTTCGAGCAACGAGGACGCGATGCGATAGAGCTCGACGAGCGCGGGCCGCGCGAGCGATCCCGGCGTCTGGCGCACGAACTCCTGCGAGGTCTTGACGATGACCTCGAGCCATTTTTTGCGAAGCTCCTGCGCCTTTGGCGCGTCGCCCCACTCTGCCATCACTGGGAGCATCTCTCGAAAGACTCTGGCGAGCTGCGCGTCGGCGCTCGCGAAGAACGTCGCGCGGCGGTTGTAACCGAGCGCCTCGACGAGCTCTGGCGGGCGCTCGACGACGCGCGCCAGATAGGTTTTAAAGCTCGCGAGATCATCCTCGAGGAAGGCGGAGAGCGCCAGGTTCGCCCAGTACTTCGGGTGATAATTGGCGTTCAGGTGCTTGGCCAGAAGCCAGCGCGATGCGGCCGCGGCGTTCGCGGCCTGACCTCGATCGAGGCAGACGGCGGTGTACTCGTCGACGCGCTCGAACATCGTGGAGCGCGGCCCCATATCCTCCAGCAGCTCGAGAATCCTGGCGTCGAAGGGGTACTCCGCGAGGATGTTGAGCATCCTCACGTAGAGCGCGCGGGTGAACGGATCGGCCTTGTATGGTTTGTCGCGAAAGGTCGCCAGCGCATGCGCCATGAAGGCGTCGGTTTGCCCTGTCTTGTGGAGCGCGTGACCGACCCTGTAGACGTAGGCGCCATAGACGGGTGACTCGAGCGGAGGCAGTGGTTCTTTGAGCGCGAGCGCGTCCTGCCAGCGCGCGCTTTTGGAGAGCGCGCGCAGATAAGCGTAGCGCGCGTTCCAGAAGTTGAGCTTGTCGACGCCGATCTCGAAGGCGCGCTCGTAGGCGCGCGTGGAGCGCTCGAGCGCTCCATCTGCGTCGAGGTTCGCGGCGTAGAACAGGAGCGCCTGGCTGCGAAGCATCGGCGCGACCTGTGGCAGCTCGCGTTCCGCGTCGAGCTCCGGCGCGGCCAACTCCTCGAACAACTCGGAGCGTCGCTCCTCCCACCCCTTGGCGATCTCGGCCTCGGTGATCGACAACCTGCGCAACCTCGTCAGCTCGGTCACGAGATCCGAGAACAGACACGCCTGATGGAATCGCGCTCGCCAGGCGAGCGCCTGGATGGATGGGAGCTGCTGTTGGGAGGGTGAGAGGTTGTCGTAGTGGGTCGCGAGCTCCTCGAGGAGCTCGATCTCAGTGGCTTCGTAATGCGCCAGGGTATCGGGCTCCCGAAGCTCTGGGTCCTCGAGTTGCTCGGGCGTGAGGCGAAGTTTGGTGCGCGGAGGAAGCGGCTCGAGCAACTGGAGCGGGTTCATGCTTCGCTTGATGCGAAGCTTTTGCTCGCGCTGTTGATAGGCGATGCGCTCCTTTCGCGCGCTCTTGAAGAGGCCGCGGTAGAGCTGCTCGCACTCGAGCGGCTGTTGGATGGCGCCGGGGAGTTCGTCGGCCCACGCCTCTTCCGCGGCGGGCCACTGGATGTGATCCGAAGGGAGATCCGAAGGCTCGCGGACGAAGAAGTCCTTGTCATCGAGCGTGGAGAACATCGAGCCGCGCAGGCTGCTGGTTCGAAAGCCCGTGCCGCGGTGATAAATCAATCGCTCGCGCCGCGCCTCTTCGAGCCTAAGCGATGTGTGCATGAACCTGGCCAAAGGATCACTCTTCTTCGCCCTGCTCCCCTTCTCTTCTGGATCTTCATCAGCGAAGGCGTGAGGATCGATCTTTTGGCAGTTGGCCAGCGCGACCCAGGCTTCTCCGACACGCGTCCAGTCGTCGTCGATGGCGGTTTGGTTCTCTGCGGCGAGCCGTTGCTCGAAGGCGGAGAGGTCGCGCTGGTAGAGGAGCTCGAAGCGGGTGTCCGCGTCGAGCTTGGCGCGTTCGTAGGGAACACACGCGGCGCTGCTCGCGCAGAGCGCGAGCAGCGCGAGCAGCGCGAGTGAGAGCTCGAGCGGGCGTCCTCCCAGGATGTCACGCGAGGCGGCCATCAGAAGTTGTACCCCCATCCCACGCCGAGCACGGGAGCAAAACCAGTGGAGAACGTCCAGCCGCGATCACGCTGCTCGAGCTGCATCGTCATCCCGAGGTCGAGCTTTGCCTTGATCCCCCAGCGCCAGTGCGTGAGCAGTGAGAATGAGAGATCGGCAGAAGGAATCAGGCGCTTCTCGGCGCGCGCCACGCCAAGGTGCATCACGAGCTGCGGGTCGAAGTGCACGATAAAGCGCTCCCACATCAGCATCTTGCCATAACCCGGCGCGTAGCGAATGCCAGCCATGAGCCAGGCGTCCTGGGGTCTGGCGTCAGGCGTCAGGCCGATGCGCTCCTTGAGGTCGATCGCGGCGTTATCGAGGCTCGTGCGAAGCCGCGCCACGCGCAGCTCGTAGCCGATGCTCTCCTTTGCGAAGTAGCCGATGTCGACGCCGCCTCCCCAGGAATCATAGAAGTCATCGCGCACGTGCGTGAGCAGCGTCGCGGTGCCATAGAGCAGGTTATCCTTTGGCGCGAAGCGGCGCTGCACGGTGGGACGATCGCCTCCAGCGCGCGCGCTTAAATCAGGCGATGGCAACTCCTCGGGCTCCTCACCACCGCTCCCGGAAGAAGCCGCAGCAGAGGATGCGCTGGTGTCATCCTGAGCGAGCGAAACCGAGGGGAGCGCGATGGCAAGCAGCATCGAGAGGAGCGACGCGTGAGAGAGCAGGTTCACAGATCGCGCTGAGAGATCGAGGCGTCGCGTCACTGGCACACCTCTTCGGTCTGCCAGTTCTCGTAATCGGAGCCCGAGCGCGTGCGGAACGGCATATCGCAGAAGCGCTCGCACACCTCCACGCGCAGCGAGACGGGCTGGCGCTCGTACTCCTCGTTGGGCAAGAGGAGCTGGGACAGAAGCGATACGGTGTAGTGCGGCACGCCAGACTCTGGCCATGGGTGCGTCTTGAACGAGGGAGGCTCGAGGTCGCCGCCAGGCTCGAAGCCGACGCCGATCAAACCTGATGGCGTGACCGAGCAGATCTTGAAGCGCTCCGGTTTGCCCGCCCCGACAGGCACGTTGATGCGAACCTCGGTGTTGGCGTCGTGGAGCATCGTGCGGAACGGTAACGTCGTCTCGCCCCAGGTCTTCAAATCCCCCACGAAGGTCTCGTCATCGATCGGCCGCCAGCCCACCGTGTAACTCCACTCGAGCAAACCGATGACGACGTTCGAGCCGATCGCCATCGGGTAAGGGAGGATGTTCTCGATCTGGAACAACTCCTCGCTGAGTTCATAGAGTTGCAACAGGATACGATTGGACGGCGGGAGCTCGACGTTGTTGAGGTAGACGAGCACGACGCGCACGTTCTGAGGGTGAAGCTCTGCGGCGGCGCCCTTGACCGCCTCGACGATCTGGCGCACCGGGTAATCCTGATCGCCGCGTTGCTCGCAACCCGAGAGCGGGCGCCCCGTCTTGGGATCGGTGGGCGTGAACGTCCCGAGCCTGACCGAGTTCTGCGTGCGCTCGCCCATGCTGGTGTCGATGCGGTTCAGGATCACCTGCCGGGCGTTCTCACAGCGCGTGTCGCTCTTGATCAGCAAGTCGATGAGGTAGAGATAGATGACCGGCGGGCGCTCCTCGATGGGGAGGTAGTCCTGCTGTTCGGCGGTCAACACAGCTGATGGCGTGAACGGCGCGGTGAGGATGATCCCCTTGTCGTCTGTGCGCTGCGGTCGAAGGTGCATGCAGCGTGGCGCGTCGGTCCAGAGCGATCCTGGTCGGATGCGATCATGAGGTTCGCCTTGTGTGACGAGCCCCCACGCGGTGCCAGATGGATCGTCACACTCCTCGGCGGTGCCCCCCTTGTAATCGGGGCGGTCGCTGTCGACGAGTTGCCATTGATACTCCCGCTTGAAGGGGATCTCGTTGACGGCGAACCAGTCAAAGCGTCTGGGGTCGATGATGTCGTTGTTCTCGATGGCGATCGGGTCGATCGTGATCGTGGTCTCGACGTTCTGGGGCCTCGGGATGCTCCCGGCGTAGAGCCCCTCTTCTTCGTGGATCGAACGCATCGGACGCTCGACATCGTCTGGCCACTCGTAGCGCCCCTCGAGCTGGTACTGGAAGCAGAGGTAGTGCGTCTCGCACTCGTAGGCTTCTGCGGGATAGAGCGTGTTCTCGAGGTCGATGGGGCGATAGTCGCCGTCCTGATGGAGCTCGAAGGAGACGAGCCTGGCGTCGGCCTCGTCGCGAAGGCGCCAGATAAAGAAGGTGACGTCCTCCTGCTCGGAGTAGATCACGTCGAGGCCGCGGATGGCGTAAGGGCTGCGCTCGAAGCGAACGTTGGCGCAGCCGCTGGCTGTAAGCGACGACACGAGACAAGCCACGAGCATAAGGCACACGCCACGCGCGAGCGCTCGGAGCCCACTCCGGCGCTTGTGCTCGCATCCTGTCGTGTCTTTGAAGACGCCCAATCTCGTATCCTCGGCTCTCACAGCGCGTGCGATCTCGCATCGAAACCGCGACCTCTCCAGGACGCGCCATCGCGCACAGGGAGTGATCGAAGTCTTACACGAGCAAAATTCGCACCAGCGCTCACACGAGCCGGTCGTCGGTGTCGATAAGGCGTCCTTGCCGCAATATGGCGAAGCGTCCTTGCTTCGCGGTGAAATCATGATTTTGACGCAAAGGTTCACGGTTATTGTGCGAGGTGTGCTCGACAAAACCTCTGGAGGAACCCTGCTCCAGCATTGCCACACTTTTACCACAGGAGAGGTCGCATCGAAACGAAATGAGTGTGACTGTTTTGTACTCACTCATTTATTTCATGTCGAACAACGCATCAAACCTCACCGAGCGACATGCGCGATGGCAGATGGTAGAAGGTAGATGGTTGCATGTTTCGCGACTCCAAAACATGGAGCGCCTTTCCCCTCTCCTTTTCCCCCCCCACACACCAGTGATACCGATGACAGAACCACTGCGCCTCTTCGATGGGCATAATGATGTGCTGCTCGCGCTGACGCACCCTCGAGATGGGATCGCGCGCTCCTTCTTCGACGAGTCAGCACATGGCCACCTCGACCTGCCGCGCGCTGTGCGGGGAGGTTTTGGCGGCGGGTTCTTCGCGATGTTCACGCCGCCGACCGGTGTGAGCCTCGACGCGACGCCAGCAGAACGCAGCGCGAACTTCACGGCGCCGATCTCTCAGTCGCGCGCCACAAAATTCGTCGATGAAATGATCGCGCTGGCGCGCGACATCGAGGAGGAATCGAGCGGCAGCGTCAAGATCGTGCATGATCTCGGCGAGTTCGATGACGCGTGGGCCAACGCGACGATCACCATGATCTTACATATCGAGGGGGCCGAGGCGATCGGCGCGGATCTGGATGAATTGCACGAGCTCTACGCGCGAGGGCTGCGATCGCTCGGCCCGGTCTGGTCACGCTCGAACATCTTTGGCCACGGCGTCCCCTTTCGTCACCCATCCTCGCCAGACACTGGCGATGGCTTGACCGAGCGCGGGATCGCCCTGGTGCGCGAGTGCGATGCGCTGGGGGTGATGATCGACCTCTCGCACCTGAACGAGAAGGGGTTCTGGGATGTGCAACGTCACACCACGCGACCGCTGGTGGCGACGCATTCTTGCGCGCATGCCATCTGCCCCTCGGCGCGCAACCTGACCGACGCGCAGCTCGACGCCATCGCCGAGAGCGATGGCGTCGTCGGCACGAACTTCTGCATCATGGACGTGCGCCCGGATGGGAAGCATGTCCTCGACACGCCGCTCGAGATGATCGCCGACCAGATCGACTATTTGGCCGAGCGGATGGGCATCGAACATGTGGCGATCGGCTCGGATTTTGACGGCGCGCCGATCTCGAAGAGGTTGGGAGGCGCAGATGGTTTACCGCGGCTCTTCGAGGTGTTGCGCGAGCGAGAATGGAGCAGCGAGGATCTCCAGGCGCTGACGGTAGGAAACTGGCGCCGCGTCCTCTCGAAGACGTGGCGTCAGCCAGCGTAAGAGATGGTCGCGGCGAGGAGGAGTTCCTTTGACGCATCGCTTGATTCGGGATAAACCGGCATTCGAGCAACACTCCCAAAGGACATGGAGGTTACCATGGGTGCATTGCAAGGAACGCTGACGTACAAACTCTTCTTCGTGCAAGGCGAGCTCGAGGACGACTTCAAGAAGACGCTCGTCGAGAACGTGGAGCGCCGCGCCTTCGAGGAGCTCGACGCCGAAGCCGAGGAAGAAGAGCGCTATGGCTGGGTGCCGATCGAGAACCCGCTGCGCGTTGAATTCGACACCTTCAACATCCTCTTCGACAGCTTCATCAACCTCGGGCTTCGCCACGACAAGTGGAGTGTCCCGAGCGCCCTGCTCAAGGCACATGTCTCGCGCGCCGAGCGTGAATACATGCTCGACAATAACAAGGAGCGCCTGAGCAAGTTCGAGAAGGAAGACATCAAGGCGATGGTCTACAAGAAGCTCAAAGAGAAGAGCTTGCCGCGCATGAAGGTCATCGACATGAGCTGGGATATCCAGTCGGGCCGCGTGCGCTTCTGGAACCAGTCGAACAAGACCTGCGAGCTCTTCCAGGGGTTGTTCGAGGACACCTTCGGCTTGAAGCTTCACCCCGCCAGCCCCTTTATTCACGCCAAGGAGCTTGGCCTGAGCGAGGAGCAGTTGCAGCGCGTCGGCGAGGTCGAGCCCACCAACTTCGTGGGCCACGTGGGCGGTGTCCCCACCGAGATCCCGGTCAATCCTGTCGAGGTCTGAGCAGAGCGCGACGACTCGACGAGCAGTTTTAGATAAAGACGCCTCGCAGAAGGCTTTCAACGTATAAAAAGAGGATACCATGGATCTGGTGGACCTGATCGAAACACGACGTTTTCTCGGCAGCGAGTTCTTGATGTGGCTCTGGTTCAAATCAGAGTGCTTCGACAACCTGTTCGACACGCAAAACCACGGCACCGTCGAGCTCTGGATCGACGACAAGCTCACGCTCGAAGCCTCGCTCGCCGAGACCGAGCGCAACGACTTCAAGGGGGGCGCGCCCGCGCACTCCCCCGAGGCCAAGACCGCGCTCCGTCAAGGAAAGCGCGTCTCCAAGGCGAAGCTCGGCGTCATCAAAGAGGGCCGCGAGTGGTCGCTGACGATCAAGTGCGAGAGCCTCGACGTCAGCGGCGCAAAGATCCCGGCACTGCTCTCCAAGGAAGAAGAGGAGCAGTTCTACGAGCGCATGTACCTGCTCGAGGAGCTCGAGGACATCATCCTCGAGCTCTACCAGGAGTTCCTGGCGATTCGCCTCGACCTGGGGTGGCACGAAGCGATGGTCCCGGCCATGCGCGCCTGGGTCGCCACCGACGATGTCGTCGAGCAATCGGATTATCCCGCAGACGCGTTCACGCACCTGTGGCCAGAGGCCGGATCACAAGAACCTGAAGAGACCGAGCGCGCCGCCGCGCAAGGTTGAAGTGATCCTTCATGAACCTGCTCGAAGCCATCTTGCTCGGCGTGGTCCAGGGTGCCACCGAGTTCTTGCCGATCAGCTCCTCGGGGCACCTCAAGCTCGGACAGCACCTGCTCGGTATCCAGGAGCCACAGCTGCTCTTCGATATCGTGCTGCACGTGGGGACCTTGCTCAGCGTGATGCTCTTCTATCGCGCTGACATCCTGATGGTGCTCACGGGAAGCGTCGAGGGCGCGAAGGGATGGCTAAAGGAGCGCACAGCGAGCGCCTTCTTTCAACCTGAAGGCGTGCGGCTCGCCACGCTCGTGGTGCTCGCGACCATCCCCACTGGCGTCATCGGTCTTGGCTTGGGGAAGCTGCTCGACCCTGACGCGGGTGATAGCATCATCACCCCCAGGGTTGTCTGCGGGTTGCTGATCCTGAACGGGTTCATCCTCTTGCTCAACGCCTACTTCATGAAGCGCGAGCAAGAAGGCGACGCGCCCGAGCGCGGCGGGATGCTGACGCTGTGGGAAATCACTCCATTGATCGCCATCGGCATCGGCGTCGCGCAAGGGATGGCGGTGTTGCCAGGGCTCTCGCGCTCTGGGCTAACGATCACCATCGCGCTCGCGCTCATGGTGCAAAGGCTCCACGCCGCGCGCTACTCCTTCCTCTTATCGATCCCCGCCATCCTCGGCGCGCTCGTGCTCAAGCTCGACCCGGCGCTGTTTGCCGGAGACCCGAACACGCTGCTGATCTTTGGCGCGGGCGCACTGAGCGCTGGCGTCGTCGGCTACGGGTGCTTGATCCTGCTGACGCGTATGCTCGAGAAGGCCGCCTTCCACCACTTCGCCTGGTACTGCTGGGCGGTCGGCATCATCGGCCTGGTGATGCTCTGAGACATCGCGAAATACTCGAAGAGTCTTCGATGGACGCGGGGCCCGGCCGAACGCGAAGCGTGAGAAGGGGAGCGCTTGCATACCTCACAGCTTCTCTCGAAGCACTCTCGACGCCTCGCATCAGGCTTCAAGGCTCCACGCACATCCCCTCGCTGATCATCAGCGTGCCCATGCTCAGGTCGTTGGCGAGCAAGGACATGAAGTCACCGCCAAAGAGAGGGTAGGTCGCGAGCCCCGTCGAGGTCAGCGCCGGGCCGTTGTAGTCGATGCCTGCGTGGGCGATGAGATCGGTGCCGATGATGCCGTTCATCGCATCGAGCGTGAGCGTGACGGTGCCATAGTTCCCCGACATCGTGGCGATCAGGTAATCAGAAGAGCCCGTGAACTGGACGGACTCGATCTTGAGGTCAAGGTCCTCGTACTCGACCGCGTAGGCAGGCGCAGCCTCGGTGCCATCGGCGTTGTAGCGCGAGATCTTGAACGTCGTGGGGCCGCTCGAGGTCGCGCGCTCGATGTGCGCGACGACGAGTTGCCCGTCGATGATCGCCGCGTTCCCCAGGCGCGCGAAGCCAGCCGAGGGCAGATCCACGATCGCGACCGAAGTGCCGGGTCCATTGGCGTCATCGACGCGCAAGGCGCGAAGTTGCTCGCGACCGTCAGCGTTCACATAAAAGAGCAACCACCCACCTGTATCATCGCGCAAATCAGCCCCCTTGAAGAGGGAGAGTGAGGTGCCAGGCGCCAACGTCGAACGCAACGGCTTCGCCGAGGTCACCGCGCCGCTGCTCTTGTCGACCGCGCCATACACGAGCTGGAGGTTTGTCGGCTTGGAGATCAAACCATCCGCGAGGATGCCTCGGATCGCGAAGAAGTGGATATTGGTGCCTGTATCGAACGCGTGGAAGTCCGTGAACATCTCGTCAGGCGTGCCGTTCTCGGCGATCAAAGCCGTGCTGGACATGCCGTTTGCCTTCTGGAAGTAGGCAAAGATCTGGCGGCTCGGCACCGAACCACCAAAGCCCGATTTTCTTGGCAGCGAGAACAGGAGTTGGCCAGCGCTCGTCTCGAAGGGCACGGGGACCGAGAAGTTGGGGTTGGGCGTTGTCAGAAAGTCCCCGCCGACGAGAGGCGCCCCGCAGTCAGGAGAGAACAGGGTCCCCAACACAGAGAATTGCTCTGTGCGCCAGCGCATCCCCTGGAAGGTGAAGGAGTTGTAAGTGAAGCCATCGCAGTTGTCGGCCTCGGTCTCGATCTCGACGCACACGAGCTTGCCTGTCTCATCGAATGCGGCCTGACACGGTTGCGGTGAGGATGGATACGACGTCCCCGGCATCACTCCGGTGGCAAAGTCGTACAGGTAGGTGCCATGATCCTGCCCGCCCGGTTCCGAGTAGAGAATCTGCCAGGTTTGGTTGGCCTCATCGTAGAAGATATCGCGCACCTGCACGCGCGTCGGGTCGACCCTCGCCAGCACTGGCGCGACCGTGGAGATGACGGAGCCATCAGCGCGGAAGTTGTACCAGCTAAAGAAATTCGGGGTGCGATCGATTTGGTTGACGTGCACCACGCTCCCATCTCCAGGGGCGGGGAAGAAGACAGGAGAACCTGGAGATGAAGGGATGCCAGCGAGCGGCGTGCCGACCAGGAGCCCGGCCTGCGCCCAGGGGCTGCCGATCGATGGGGCGACGGCGCGCTGTTGTTGTTGGACGCCGCCGTCCAGCTCGACAAAGAGGGTCATCTGATCGCCATCCTCGTCCATGACGTCGTAATCACTCGACGCGTCGAGTTGATCTATGATCAGGAATGGATCGGCGACCGGAAAACCTGACACGTTGAGCTCCGCGCCTGACAAGCGACGGCTCGAGCCAAGGCTGGGCTCGAGCCACATCAGGAAGGGCTTGCCGTCGACGACCTCGATCTTGATCTTTGTGGGGGAGCTCGCGCCGCCGGGGAACGCGCTGGTCTGGAGACCCCGGAGCTCGGAGCCATCATCCCCATAAATCACGGTCGACTCGTATCGTGTCCCGAGCGATGAGCGGCGTGCGAAGTAGTAAACACCTCCGGTGTGCCCGTTGTCCGAAGGCGCCTGGGCGATGTGGAAGGAGTTCAGTGATTCGTTCGAGAGGACAAGCCTCGGAGTCGTCGCCGTGCCCGCAGAGACGTCGAAGGCTGCGTGCATCACGTCGGTGCCACCCGTCGTATTCGAGACCTCGTAGAAGAGGATGAGTTGGCCATCAGCCGCGGCGAGGTAGATGTTCTGGTTGGCGGGTCCGATGTAGTCAGGGAAGCCTGTCGGTGCGCCAGAGTCGTTGAAGCGCACCACGAAGAGCGACTTTTGGTTTCGCTCCGCATCGTTTGCGATGTAGGCCACGGCAAACGTCTGCGAGGTATCTTCCCAGGTGATGGCGAGCGTCGTGACAGCGTGGGCCGGCACCGAGAGCCTGTTGACCGAGCTCAGGTAGGCGCCAGCGGCGTCGAAGCGCGCCGCCGAGACGGAGTGTCGCGCGTCGGAAGCATCGATCCAGGCGAGCCCGAAGTTCCCGGCGCCATCCGAAGCGAGCACGGCTCTGCTCGCTTCGAGCCCGCCAGGTTCGATCAGGTTGAAATCAGCCAGCGAAGGTGTCGCGACCGCGCCATCACAGTTCAAATCCTCGAGACCACAGACCTCCGCCGCGCCAGGGTTGCGCGCGAAGTCGTTATCATCGCAGTCGCCGCCCCCCATGGGGCAACCGGTCGCGGTCTCTCCATCGGCGATCGCGCCCTCGGCGCAGTAGCCGTCGCCGTCCACGTCACAACCGTCATCGACCATCATGTTGCAGTCGTTGTCGACGGAGTCGCAGGCTTCGGCCTGACCGGGCGAGATATCACTGTTGTCATCATCGCAATCACCGCCACCGAGCGGGCATGCGATCGGCGCGTTCCCTTCGAGGTTGGCGCCAAACTCGAAGTTGGCGTCGCAGTAATCGTCATCGTCATCATCGCACCCCTCGTCGACCTGCTCGTCGCAGTTGTTGTCGAGGTTGTCGCAGAGCTCCGCGGCGCCAGGGTTGATCTGCTCGATGTCATCGCGGCAATCGCCAGGCTGTGATGCTCGCATCGGCGGCACCGAGCAGGAGTGCATCCCGCTATCATCGGTGCCATAGCCATCGCCATCGCGGTCGATGTAGACGAGCGAAGGGGTGTCTCTGGGGTTATCTGCGGCGTCGTCATCATTGCAATCGCCGCCGCCGTCAGCGCAGGTATCCGGCGTGCCGATGATCACGAGCGCGTTATCACAGAAGCCGTCATCGTCATCATCACATCCCTCATCGAACTCGCCGTCGCAGTCGTTATCGAGGTTGTCGCAGATCTCTTCTGCGGGGGTGCAATCCGGCGTGGTGTTGTTGGTGTTGCCGGTCGAGGGCTGCCTGCCGTCGAGCGGAGGGTTCTCGTCCTGGAGGTTGCAGGCCGAGAGCAAGAGACAGCAAATCAATAGACAAAGGACACGTACCATATAAGTTCTCCTACCCGCGTCGCGGGCGGCAAATCGCGATTCTTCAATGTAGGTGGGAGGATTATGCCACGGCCAAGAGGTCGATGCTAATGGGCGGCAAGGTCCGCATGTCACGTGCATCATTCGAACACTGCACGACACACACATCCCCCCGAGGATCGACACGATACCACCAAACCGAGGGCATCGACCAGAAAGACGCGATATGACCGAGCTCGAAATCGAGGATGTGAGGGCGATGATTTAGCGCTCGAGCTGGGTGCGCATCGCGGCGATCGTTGCCTCGTAGCTCGCAGACTTGAAGATGGCGCTGCCAGCGACAAAGACGTTGGCGCCTGCGTCGTGGATCGAGGCGATGTTGTCCGGCGTGACGCCACCATCGACCTGCACGAGCATCTTATCTTGCAGGTTCTTCTCGACGAGGCGCTCGCGCAGCGCGCGAAGCTTCGGGAGCGTCGAGGGGATAAAGGACTGGCCGCCAAAGCCGGGGTTGACGCTCATGATCAGCACCATATCGAGATCCTCGAGCAACCAATCGAGCACATCGAGCGGCGTGCCAGGGTTGATCGCGAGCGATGCCTTGGCGCCAGCTTGCTTGATCTTTTGCACGGTGCGATGCGGGTGATGCGAGACCTCCGGGTGGAACGACACCAGGTCAGCGCCAGCCTCGACGTAGGCTTCGACGAAGGGGTCGGGGTTCTCGATCATCAGGTGCACATCGAGCGTGGCGTTGGGGAACTCCGCGCGCAGCGCCTTGACCACAGGCAGCCCGATGGTGAGGTTTGGCACGTAGTGACCATCCATGACGTCGACGTGGAGCCAGTCAGCGCCAGCCTCGAGGACGGCGCTGCATTCGTCGGCGAGCTTGACGAAGTTGCTGGCGAGGATGGAGGGGGCGATGCGTGGAGTCGGCATGAGGAGACCTCGTGTATCGTGTGCGGTGCCGTGTCTTGCGGCCACCTTGAAAACCTGGATCGAGCGAACAACGAGGCGGAAATTGCCTCAAATGAGGCAATTTCCGCCTCGTTGTTCGTGCCTCAGCTCGAATGAGGCAAAACCTACAAAATCACTCCACGCGCTCGAGGCGCGCGGCGAAGAACGCGTCTGCGTCGTGCGTATGGGGCCACGTCACGAGCTGCCCCTCTTCATCGAGGTAGCTCGACCAGTCAAACCCTTCAGGGCGCGTCGGTCTGGCGCGCCGATAATTCTGATGGCGCTCCAGGAAGCGCTCGACCTGCTTCGAGCCCTCCTCGCGCGAAAACGTACACACGCTATAGAGGAGCACGCCCTCTGGCTTGACGAGCGTCGCCGCGATATCGAGGAGCTCTTTCTGGATGCCTGCCAGCGTCCCGATGTCAGCCTCGCTGCGGCGCCAACGCGCCTCGGGGTGACGCCTGATGGTGCCAAGCCCGGTACACGGCGCATCGACGAGTACGAGGTCAAAGCACTCGCGCTCGTCATGCTCGCCAACAAACGCCTCGAGCGTCCCCTCGAAGGTCTCGAACTCGACCTGTGAGGAGATATTTTCAGCGCCCTTTTTCAGCAACTCGAGCTTGGATGCCTGTGGGTCGACGCAGGTAATCTTGCCCTGGAGCCCCGCCGCCGCGAGCAGCGACGCCTGATGGAGCGCCTTGCCGCCAAGGCCCGAGCAAGCGTCGAGGATACGAACAGGAGAGGTCGTCGAGCCGGGATCGAGCGCGGCCAGCCAACCGATGAGTTGGCTCCCGAGATCCTGAACGATCACGCCTTCTTGTCTCGTATCTCCCGAGAGGTTGGCGATGTAGGCGCCGGGGAGGTGAGGGTGCGCGGTAGCACCATCCGGGACCTCGAGCGATGGAGACCTGGCCCATGTCGTGGGTCGCGAGTTCAGGCCAGCGGCGGCCTGCTCTGCTTGCTCGACGCCGCCGAGCATCTGCCAGAGGCGGTTGGCGAGCCAGGTTGGCATCGCGTAGCGCTGCGCGAGATACCTGGCGGGCTTCTTCTGGCGATCCTGCTCGCGCCACCATGTGATCTGGCCATTTTGCTGCGAGCGCTCGAGCGCTCGCAGCACGCCGTTGACCAACCCCACCGCGCGCTTGTTGGTGCGTTTGGTCAGCTTGGCGGCCTCATCGAGGATCGCGTGCGCGGGCACGCGGTCGAGGAACACGAGCTGATACACCGAGAGTCGAAGGATCAGCAGCACGTCGGCGTCGAGCCTGCGCGTGCCTCCCTTGACCGCTTTATCGAGGATGAGGTCGATGGCGGAGAGCCACGTGAGCGTCCCGTAGACGATCTCGGTGGCGAGCCCCTTGTCGCGCGCATCGAGTTCGCTGCGCGAGAGCGCAGCGTCGAGGGCGAGGTGGCTGTAGGCGTCCTCTTCAGGGTCGAGGACGCGCGCGAGTACTTGTTGAGCGAGTCGGCGTGGCAAGGTCTTTCTGGCTCCGCGTGGGCATTGAAAAATAAGGAACCTTCAGCTCTCGGCGGGAGGTCCGAAACGATCCTGCGAGCCGAGCTCGTAACCATTGAGGAAATCACGCACGCCCATGGCGCGGCGGCCTGGCGCCTGGATCGACGCGCAGGAGATCCCGCCCTCACCGCAAGCGATCACCAGCCGCTGGTTCGATGCATCTGCCTCGACGACCTGTCCCGGCTCGAAATCACCCGAGACCTCGCAAGGGGTGGCGAGGTGCATCTTGATGGGGCCCTCGATCGAGCCATCGGGCAAGTGATGGTAGGTGTAGGCGCCGGGCCATGGGTTAAAGCCGCGGATCAAATCACTGACCTGTTTGCCGGACTTACTCCAGTCAATGAGGCCATCCTCTTTCGAGATCATGGGCGCCCAGCTCGCGGCGTCGTGATCCTGAGGTTCAGGCACGAGCGACCTGTCGAGCAGGCCATCGATGGCGCGCGGCAAGAGCTCGGCGCCCTGCTCTGCGAGCGCATCGTGAAGCTGCTGCGCGGTCATATCCGAAGGGATCGTCGTCTCCCCTTTGAGGATCATAGGTCCGGTGTCGAGCCCCTTCTCCATCTCCATGATCGTGACGCCGCTGACCTCCTCGCCGTGGACGATGCACCAGTTGATCGGCGCGGCGCCGCGGTAGGCAGGAAGCAGCGATGCGTGCACGTTGAGGCAACCGAACTCGGGCAGCTCGAGGATCGAGACGGGGAGGATCTGGCCATACGCTGCGACCACGATCATATCCGGCTTCCAGGCAGCGAGCTTTTCGAGCGCCTCCTCGTTCTTGCGGAGTTTCTTTGGCTGGTAGACCTCGATCTCGTGTTCGAGCGCGAGGCTTTTGACGGGGGTCGGCGTGATCTTCTTGCCGCGACCGCTGCGGCGGTCGGGGTTGGTGACCACGCCCACGACATCGTGCCTGCTCTGGATCAGGGCGGCGAGGGATGGGACGGCGAAATCGGGCGTCCCCATGTAGACGATGCGTAGGCTTCGAGGCTGGTTCAAATTGGCTCCAGGGTCAGCTGTTTTGCTTCTCGAGGCGCTCTTTCTCCATCGCCTCGAGGTGCTTCTTGTACTTCTTGAGGGCCATGCGACGCTTGAGCGAGCTGAGGTGGTCCAAAAAGACGACCCCATCGAGGTGATCGATCTCGTGCTGGATGGCGACTGCGAGCAAACCATCAGCCTCGAGCTCGAACTCCTCGCCGTCGCGATCGAGCGCCTGGACGACGATCTTGTTCGAGCGCTCGACCTTCTCGTAGGCGCCCGGGATGCTCAAACACCCTTCCTCCCAGACGATGCGTCCCTCGGCGTGGACGATCTGAGGGTTGATGAAGGTGTGGAGCTTGTCGGGGTTCTCCTCGGACGAGATATCGATGACGGTGAGGCGTTGCAGGATACCGATCTGCGGCGCCGCGAGGCCGATGCCAGGAGCGTCGTACATCGTCTCGATCATATCGTCGACGAGCTGACGCAGATCATCATCGACCTCGGCGACAGGCTCGGCCTTGGTGGAGAGGACATCGTGTGGGTAAAGGATGATATCGCGCAATGCCATGGACTTCTCGCTGACCTCGTCAAAGTGGGCGCCCCGAGAGGGCTCAAACCGGCTCCTCTCGACTCACAAAGCATGTAGCGCGCAGTGGTGTGGAAAGTCAAGCGATGGGGTCCACTCCAAAACTCGCGCTTCGAGCACACAACATGCCCACCAGAGTTTGATTCCAACACGTTCCTCTTCTATCCTCGTGGGGTGGATGATGGGTGATTCGATCGATTCTCAAAAACATCCTCAACAATCACCAAAAGGCTCTCTCATGTCGCTTCACAAAATTCGGGTCGCCGCGCTCTTGATTTCGGCGCCCCTCGTGATGCAAGCCTGCCTCTTTGCTGATGCAGGCGACTACAATAACGCCCCCGATCTCTCGAACAACGCGACCGCCGACATGGGCACCCAGCCCTCGGACATGTCCTCTGACATGGGATGCCAGGCAGATCCTCTCGACGCGGCGCGCGCGTGCGAGGATGCAGGGTTCCAGTGTGGCGATATCGAAATCACTGACGCGTGCGGGGTGAAGAGGACGACTAGCTGCGGCGAGTGCCCCAACTCGGGCGAGCAATGCAACGCCGAGCAACAGTGCGAATGCACCGAACAGCTCGATCCTCCGCGCGCCTGCGTGACCGAGACCGAGGTCGGCGCGTGCGGGAACTACAGGTACAACAAGGGTTGCGGAGAGGAAGGCGTCCAAGAGTGCAGCACGGAGTGTCCTGGCAACCTCGTCTGTGACGAGGAAAACAACACGTGCGGGGCGCCGCCCATGACCTGTGATCAGGCAGCCTGTCAGGCCGCAGATCGCGCGTGCGGGCCGCTGCCAGGGTGCACCGACTTCGAATGCGGCGTGTGCGCGAGCGGCTCGAGCTGTGAACAGGGCAGATGTGTCGAGGACGCGCCGATGTGCGGCTCTCGTGAATACGCCGAGGTCTGCGGTGATAGCGGCGACGCGAACGAGCGATGCCTCTCGATGTATGCGCGCTGTGGCACCTACCAGTCCTTCGCGTGCCGCGCTTGCCCCGGCTCGGGGTGCGAAGTGCAAACCCACTGCACCGAGTTCGTCCTGCCGAACCCGACGGGCAAGGTGGATGGATTTGGCAGCCAGGTCCTCGTGGGAGAGAATCTCCTGTTCGTATCGGCGCCAAAGGCAGGCACCACGGGACAGATCTACCTCTACCGCCTCCCCTTCGACACGCACGGCGTCGCGCCAGCGGACACCCTCGAGGGGAGTGATCTGGGCGTTGGCGTCGACCTGACTGGCTCGGGGCTAAAGCTCGGGTTCGTCTCGAACAAGCTCGTCGTCGCCACGCCGGACCACAACATCGTGAGCGCCATCCCGATCGTGAACACGAACATGGGGCCGAGGTTTAATCGCACCAACGTGGTCGCCGTCAAGATCGGGGCTTCGGGGGATCGTCTGGGTGCATCGCTCGGGACATTGCCATCAAAGAACGCGGTGATCATCGGCGCGCCCGGCTACAAGAACTCGGAGAACAAGGAGACCGGTATCGCCTACGCGTGCGTGAACACGGTCAGTCGGTGGGACTGCACCACGATCGATAACCCGGCAAGAACCACCAATGGCTTTGGCGACAGCGTCGCATTGCTCGAGAGCAGCACGATGACCACGCCGCTGGCCGTTGTCGGCGAGCCGGAGACAGCGATCGGAGCGGGTCAGTCAGGACAGGTCAACCTGTTCGCGCTCAACCCGCTCAACGAGGCGGGCTGGACCAGGCTCGCCACGCTCGAAGCGCCCACGGGACACATTAACTTTGGCGCGAACCTACACAGCTCGAACGGCAAGCTCTACATCTCCGCGCTCAACGAAGGTTCGAACGCCAACAGTTATATCAGCGAGGCCGCGCTCGACTCGACCCAGAGCAAGCTCGTCATCAACGAGGAGAAGCTCATCGAGAGCGGCGGCAGCTACCTCGGCGAGCAAATCGCCGGGAGCAGCGACGCCCTCGTCGCGACGGGGCGCGCGAAATCCGGTAAGGAGGGGAGCGCGTTCGGCTTTGTCTTCTCATCGCAAACGATGATCGAGTTGCACCCATCGCTCGAAACGATGGACTCGAGCACGGCGACGAGCTTTGGCGCGAGCGTCGCCATGACGGACAAGGGCATCATCATCGGCGCGCCAGATCACGCGGTCAGCGGAGAGAGCGTCGGAGGCGTCTTCTTCTTGCCGATCCCAGAGACCTCAGACTTCTGATAGAATCCAATCATCACAAACAACCAACGAGAGAAGCTCGCTCATGTCTCATACGCCCCGTTCCATCTCCACCACGCTCCTGCTCTGCGCCACGCTCGCCGCAACGCCAGGCTGTCTGTTCACCAACACCGCGACGCCCGAAGAGGACATGGGCAGTGATAACAACACCCCTGGTGACATGTCCTCGAACAACACCTCACCAGCAGACATGGGCATGATGAACGATATGGAGAGTGACATGTCACCTCCAGATCCCTGTGAGGCGATCAATGAGGACGAGGCGTGCCTGACATCGGAAGGTGACAAGCAACGTTGTGGCACCATCGATATCGACGGTTGTGAGATCGACTGCACCTCGAAGTGCATGGACACGTGCGACAGCGACAACATCTGTTCGTGCGTTCCGCCCGATCGAGAGGACGCGTGTCGAGATATCTCCTGTGGTGAGGTGGCCGCCGTGGACTCCTGCGGAGCATCCTTCACGCTGACATGCGATAACAGCTGTGGCCCTGACGAGGTGTGCGATCAAAACACATGCGTCCCCGAGCCGAGCGATTGCCCGACGGAAGAGCAGATCTGCATGAACGCGGACGCGAGCTGCGGCCTCGTCGCCTATAACAACTGCGGCGAGGTCGGCTTCGCGACGTGCAAGCCAGCAAATGCTCTCGAGGGCACGGACTACTGCAGCGCGCTGACGCTGGAGCTCCCGATGGATGTCAAGTCAGGGCACAAGTTCGGCGAGGCGATGGCGCTCCTCGGCTCGACGCTCGTGGTGAGCGCGATGAGCCCGTGGCCAGGAGGGCTGGGTGGCCGCGGCGAGGTCTACGTCTACAAGCTCGAGACGGGCAAGCTCCCAGGACCTCCCCGCAAGCTTCCGCGTCCTCCTGATGTGGAAGGCATCGATGGCTTTGGCGAGACGCTCTTGCTCGTCGACGAGAACACCTTGCTCGTCGGCGCCCCTGGCGACCAGACCTCTCAAACGGTGTACGTCTACCAGCTCAAGAATGGCAACTGGGTCGAGCAAAAGGGCAGCCGCCTGAACCTCCCCTCGACCATCAGCGGACGCGCCGCTGGCTTTGGCACCGCCATGGCGCAAAACAACTACACGATTTACATCAGCGCTCCGGGGGCCTCCAACGCGACCATGGGCAGAGCTGAGGGGAGCGTGTTCGTCTACGAGCTTAAAGATCCGAGGGCGACGCCGCCAGAGTTCGAGCTCGTCAGCACGATCGAGAACCCGAGGCTGGTCTCGGGCTTTGGCTCATCCCTCGCGCCCTTTCTCTCAGAGGGAGAAAACTCGGTGTTTGTCGGCGCGCCAGGCCGCGACAACGTCGACGCCGCGACGGGAAGCGTCTACTCCTGCATCCCTGTAACAAAAGAGCTGCAAACCGCCTACGAGTGCACGGACGTCGTCGTGAACGGGGCCGATGTTTTGCGTTATGAGAACCTGGGGACGGCGATGATTTCGAACCAGCTCACGGACCTGTCCTGGGAGGCATGGGTGAGCGCGCCCGGGCAGGATATGAACTACAAGCAAGTCTTCCATATCACCCCCGGCGTCCGAGGCACGTATCAGATGGACGCCTACGATCGCCCGATGCCGCCCCAATCAGGGCATCAGCTCGCGCTCATCGCGGATCGCATCTACACCTCGGGGTTCTCACCGCAGAGCAAGGCGCCCGTCTCCATCTCGCCATCTGTGCCAGGGAGCACGAACATCCCGTTCTTCAGGAACGCCGCTCCCATCAAGGCGAACAACCAGGCCGAGTTCGGCCGCTCGATGGCCTCCGGCTCGGCGCTCTTGTTGGTGGGGGCGCCTGGCGCCTTCTCTCAGGACAAGACGCAACAGCCCGGACAGGTCTTTGCCTTCCCCAACCCGGAGCTCCCCTGACAGCGTGATGCCATCCGGCGTCGGCGCCGATGTACAGACAGGAACACCGAGAGCGCCCATCGGGATTTATCCGATGGGCGCTCCCGAGCTCTGGATCATGTACGCCTGTCGAAGATCGGGATCGCCGAGGACTGCCCAGGCGTCCTCGAGCGCGTCGCGAATCTCGGCGATCTCCTCGTAGAACCTGCGCACGAGGTCGAAGTCGAGGCTCTTTGGGTCAAATCGCGCCATCAGGCGCTGGTAGGACTCGCGTAACACTGCGGTCTCGGAGCCGCGGCGCACCTCGAGCAAGGTGTAGTAATCCTCGTGGCGCGCCTCCTTGAGCTTGCGACGCAGGCTCTCCTCGGAGACCTCTCCGACGCGCGCCTGTTGGGCGCGCACGGGGAAGAGGCTGCTGCGCTCGACGCGCGCGACGGGGAGAGGAGGCGGGACAAAGTCCACATCACTCTCATCCTCGTGCGCAGGAGCGCCCTCCTCTGTTCTCGTCGCGGTCGGTCGCCCTTCGCGACGCGGCGCCTGCTCGTGAGCGTGATCACGCTCACGAGGTCCGGCGGATGCGGCGTCGCCAGCCTGGGGGTTGGCCTTCGAGCCTGCGCCCCTCTCCTCGTCTTCATCGAGCGGCTCGATCAGGAAGTCACCGTGATCCTCGACCTCGGAGCGAGGACCATCGCTCTGACCTGGCGTTGTCGGGGGGAGGGGTCCATGTTGCAGATCATGGATGGGGATCTCGAGCGCGCGCGAGATCCCGGCGAGCAGCTCGAGCGCGGAGGTTTCGAGGGGGAACCACGTGTCGATGGCGAGCTCGTCGGCGAACGCTTCGGGGTCGGCGGCGGCATCGGGCGATGCGCTGAGCAGGAAGATCGGGAGCAGGCGCCCGAGCGGTCTGTTCTGGATCGCCTGGATGAGCGTGCGGGCGCGGGTGATATTGGATTGCTCGATGACGAGGATCAAATCGGGGGGCGTGGCCTCGAAGCGGCGGATGCCCTCGGCGGGCAACCTCGCGACGTCGAGCTCGAGCTCATCCCCTGCGATTTCTGCGATGCGGCTCGCCCAGTTCGCGCCGGCGCGGCCCATGATCAACACTCGTACCATCACTTCTTCCGTATTGGAGCACGACCCGACATCGAATCGGGTGAGATCACTCGTTGGGGAACGCGCTCGTATCTATGGCGAGTTCGAGACGCGAAGACGCCAACGTACCAACAACGCGTTCGCCTCATCATACCCGATCGGGCTGGGAGGCAAAGAATTTGCGCCAGCGCCAGCCTCGATTCCAGCGCGCACCATGCCCCTCGCGGCGGCATCGGCGCGCGCGATGACATCCACATCGGGTGATTTTTCGGCGAGCTGTCGCCAAAGCGGCTCCCCCGACACCTCAGAGAGTTGTTCGAGGAGTGTCGTGAGTGAGAGGGAGAGCTGTTGTTGTTTTGCGAGCAATGCAGCGGTCAGCAATGGCCGCAACGTGGCGAGGTCGGTCGCCGCGGGAAAATCGAGGTAAGAGTCGAGGATTCGCGAGGTCGTCAGCCAGCGGATGAGGTCGCGAGGGTCGAAGCCTTCGCGCCGCGACTCGTTCGCCGTGGGCGCCGCGAGGATTTCGAGCGCCATGGGCGATTGACGGAGCATCATGCGGATGATCTTCTCGAGCTCGAAGAAGGCGTAAGGGGCGTTCGATCCCGCGAGGATGCCCTCGAAGGCATCCTCCCAGCCACGAAGACCGAGGACGACCTCTGCGGGCTGAACCACGATCCCGCCAAACCTGGCTGGCGCCATCGCGATCCCTTCACAGGCGGGCCCGCCCCACCAGCCAGCGTGAAGCAGCGGAGGGAGGGAGCGCGAGGGTTCAGGGAGCGGGATCGAGGCGCCTGGAGGATCGAGAAACTGCATCGGCGTTTATTGCCTGCGGCGGTAGAGGTGTCCCTCTTTGTGGATGCCGATGCTGGCATCGAGCCACTCGCCGACCTGCTCTCGCATCTCCTCGGGGACGACGAAATCGCGACGCCCGACGAGCTGGGGGAGTTTTTGTTGGATGCGCCCGGACTCCTCGGTGAGGAATTGGGAGAAGAGCGCCTCGGAGAGTTCTTCGGAGCCCTTTTGATTGAGGGCGGCGTCGAAGGCGAGGAAGCGGATGGTCTCGTTATCATCCGAGATAAAACGCGCGATCTGCCCGGCGAGCGCGGGGTCCTCGAGCTCGGTGGCGCGGAGCATCAGCTCCTGCTTTTTCTCGACGGTGCGTTGGTATTCGGTCTGGCAGGTCTCGAGCACTTCGACGATGAAGGCGATGTACTCGTCCTCGGGGAGCAAGGCGTGGAGGGCCTTCATGGGCCAGTTGATCTTCTCCTCTTTCTCGAGGACGAACCGCTTGACCTGACCGACGACGTCAGCGTCGGCGTCGCGGGCCATGCGCTTGAGGATATCGAAGACGAGCTGCTTCTCTTCGATATCGAGCGTGGTGTTCGGGTTATTCTCGTTGTAGCGCTGGAGGAGGATCCAGACGGCCTCGGAGGTGCCAACATCCCTGAGTTCCGTGAAGACGTACTGGCGCTCGGGCGCCTGAAGGAACATGTTGGTGACCTTCTTTTCGGCCTTTTGGAGTTTGCGCTCCGCGGATTTTTCTTTATCGAAGAGGAAGTCGAGCAAGCCCATGGGTACCAATCATTTTTGAAAGTGGTGTTCGTGACGCGGCCGGACAAATTCGGGCCGCCCGAGCAGAACATAGGGTAGCAAAGCACAAGTGACAAGTTGATCGCTCGAGGGATGAGAAAAGAGAAACTGGCGAGAGAAAGCGCTAGCCAGTTGCCTGGAAGCCCTCATCGCGCTACGCTTGACGCAGTGCGCAAGAGCGCGAGCTGTTCTTTTTGGGGCGGGAACCCAGACAGGCTTCGAGCCCTTGCCGAGCGATCCTTTTACGTGAGGTCAACCTGCGCCTCCATGTCGCAGCAAATCACCATACCGGGCCCGGGCGACACGCTCGCGGAACGCTATTTGATCCTGGATGAGTTGGGGCGAGGCTCCTACGGAGTGGTCTTCAAGGCCAAGGATCAAGAGAACGGACGCGTCGTCGCGATCAAGACGTTGTTGCCTCAGTCCATCCTGGACCGTGAGGTTATCGATCGTTTCACGCGCGAAGCGCAGCTCGTGAGTCGTATCGATCACCTGAACGTGATCAGCCTTTACGACTATGGGCAGCGCGACAACCTGTTCTATATGGTGGTGGAGTATGTCGAGGGGCGAAGCCTGACGCAGCTCATCGAGCAGGACGCGCCGTTGAGCCCGGAGGACGCCGAGCACTACGTCTCGCAGATCCTGGACGCGCTCCAGCACGCGCACACACAGGGGATCGTGCACCGCGACCTCAAGCCAGAGAACATCCTGTTGCAGCAGCCCTCCACCCCGAGCGGGAAGGAGACGGTCAAGATCCTCGACTTCGGCATCGCCAAGCTGGTGCGTGGCGATGGGGATGAGTTCAAGACGTTGACCCAGGCCGGGCACGTGTTGGGGACGCCGCACTACATGAGCCCGGAGCAAATCTCTGGCGACGAGGTGACCGCGCACGCCGATCTCTACTCGGTCGGGATCATCCTGTTCGAGCTGTTGGCAGGAAAGCACCCGTTCGAGGGGACGACCTCGACGGCGGTGATGGTCGCGCACCTGCGTGATGATCCCCCTCCTCTGCCCGGCGCGCTCGAGCACAGCAAGTGGGGCGAGGCGGTGCGCGAGGCGCTCAAGAAGCAACCTTACGAGCGGCTCGGTTCTGCGCAGGCGTTTCTCGATATCATCGCGCGCGAGGAGAACCTCGATGAGATCACGCGCGTCTTCGAGCCCGAGCTTCACGGCCGTGATGACAACGCGGGCGCGCACCTCCAGGAGAAGACCCAGATCTATCAACCGGGCGGCATCCCGAGGTTAGGGCCAGGGCCAAACATGCGCCCTCCCGAGAGCTACGCGCCAAAATCAGCGCCGATGCCATCCTTTGGCGCCGAGCCTGCCGCGTCAGGTTCGAACTCGCTCTATCCTCCCGTGGATCGAAGCAGCGAGACGACCCGGCAGTGGTCCAAGGAGAACGGAGACGGCAGCTTCGATCAGATCCAGGAGCTGCGCGACAACAGCTCGCTCGACTTCGACGCATCGATCGCCTCGCACATCCCCTCGCTCGACGAACCATCGCAGCAGATGAACGCGCCCGAGCCGATGGGCCATCCCGGGAAGAAGCGCTCGCTGGCGCCGCTCATGTTGGGCGTCGGGGCGTTGCTCTTACTCTTTATCGGGCTGATCTCCTACGTGATGCTCGGCGATCAGCAGCCGACCGATGTGCAGGCATCGCAGCCTCCAAACAACACCTCCGAGGCAAAGACCCCTCCCGTGGCCGGGAATACGCTCGCGGACAACGCGAACCCTGGCCAGGAGGACGAGACGACCCCTGCGGGCACGTCTCCGGGCGCCGAGACAACCCCCGAGGATGACGGAAACAACACCTCCGAGACGACCCCCTCCGCCAAGGAGAGCTCGCCCGTAGAAGCTCCTCCCGAGGTCGAAAAAGAGACCACGCCCGCGAGCAAGAGTAACAAGCGCAAGCGCGACAGGAAGCCCAAAAAGAGCGAGCCCGAGAAGAGCGCGCTGGTCAAGATTCGCATCACGAGCAAGCCCAAGAAGGCGTCCGTGTATATCGGCGACGAGCTGCTCGGGAAGACGCCCTACACCATCGAGTTGCCCAGGGGCTCGAGCAAGGGCATCCGCGTCGAGTCGATCGGCTACCACGCGAGCTACAAAAAAATCAGCGGCACACGCGATGGCACGATCACGTTCGAGCTCAAGCCAAAGTCCCTGCTCTCCGCGCCCTGAAATATCCTCACACATGCCTTGTTGAATCAAAGAAGCCTTCGGTGCCAAGCGAACCGAGAGGGGGGAAGATCTTTTGTGATCCCGGTCGCTGTCTGCGCCACGGACAACAAAAGATCTTCCCCCCTCTTGGTTCGCGCGCCGCTTCCTGATAGGCCAAACACCGAGCTTGTGCAGATCGATCATTGGTCTCATCATGGCTCCCATGAACAGGCAAAACCTCGAAGCCCCTCGACGCGAGAGCAAAACGTTGCGCTACAGACACCCTCTTTATCGCACCCCCAGGACACGCGCGACAGGTCAGTTATTGGCTCGCGCGCTGCTCGCGCTCGCGCTCCTCGTGGGACCAGCGCAGGCGTATGCGCAAGAAGGCGGCGAGGATGAGGAGAGCGAGGAAGCCAGGGCCGAGCGCGTCTCCAACCTCTATGTGTCGGCGGTCAAGCTCTACAACGAGGGTCGCAACCGCGAGGCGATCGCGAAGTTCGACGAGGCGATCGCGCTCGATCCTCAGCCGGTGTTTCACTGCAACCGCGCGGCGGTGCTGCTCAAGGTCTCCGAGCTCGGGCGCGCGATCGAGGATCTCGAGGTGTGCCGCGACAAGTACGCGAGCACGCCCGAGGAGCGCGCGCAGATCGACGCTCAACTCCAGGCCGTGGCGCTCGTCGACAACACCTTGCTCAACCATTCGCGCAGCGTGGCCGTCGAGATCGCCAACCCGAGCACCTCGAACGGTTCGGACTCGGTCGTCATCGTGCAACCCGATCCTCCTGGAGGAGAGACCGACACGGACAAGCGCCGAGGTCCGCTGCGTTGGGTCGGTTATACGACGATCGCGCTGGGGAGCGCGTTGATGGTTTCGGCGGGCGCGCTCGATCTGGCGAGCGCCGATTTGAAGAATCGCTACATCCAGGAATCCAACGGCGGACCTGGAACCACACAAGAAGAATACGAAAAGTTGCGAGGCATGATGGAGCGCCGTCAGCTCGCCTTTTACGCCATGGGTTTCGCGGGCATCGGGTTGAACACGATCGGCATCAGCTCGCTGATCATCGACAGCCTGAGGCCCCCGCGTTCTGGGGGCGAGAGCTCCCTCTGGCTAGGCCCCACACGCGATGGCGGCGCCACCCTCCAGCTGCGCGTTTCGTTCTGAACGCCCCCTCCACATACCTCCTGTGAAGCATTGATTTTCGGGTCTTCTCGTTTTTGAAATGATCCAATGACGTTGCACGCCCGTAAACCTGGTGTTATCAGTCTGATAACCCGTAAATGCAACGACTGATCATCCGAAGAAGGGGTATGATCCCCTTCGCTTATGCAGACTTCACTCGAGGTACACACATGTCGATTCGAAAGAGTTGGGCGATGCTGGCTGCCGTGCTCGTCACAGGAGCCGCACTTGGCGCACACCTTACCTACACCCCGGAAGCGCGAGCTGCTGACCACACCGAAGCACCTGGCGCAATCGCAGATCCCGCAGCGGATATCGCCGACCTCTACGCGTGGCACAACGCCAACTCGCTGATCACGGTCGTGACGTTCGCAGGTCTCCAGGCACCTGCAATGGACCAGTCGGGGACTTATGATCCTGACGTCCTCTACACCGTCCACATCGACCACAACGGCGACAACGTCTCCGACTTCCAGATCCACACGCGCTTTGGACAAAACGCGTTGGGTGACTGGGGGATGCAGGTCTCGAACCTCCCGGGAGAGGCAGGACCTCTCGTGGGACCCGTCGAGACGGTCAACGCAGGCGCATCTGCGCAGGCATGGGCAGGGCTCGCAGACGACCCCTTCTTCTTTGACCTCGCGGGCTTTAACGACACGCTGGCGACCGGAACGATTTCGTTCGATTCGACCCGCGATTCACTCGCCGGCACCAACGTGACGGCTATCGTCCTCGAGATGCCGCTCGCCGCAGCCACCGCAGGCAGCTCCGACATCCAGGTCTGGGCAACCACGGCCAGGTTCTGAGTTAACGCGACGTAGGCAAGCGTCAGAAGCAACGATTTAAGAAGGAATAACGCGAATGAATCATACACAGCGCATGACCCTGCTCGCTGTCTCCGCCATGCTCGTCCTGGCGGCGTGTGGCAGGAACAACGACGACAACAACGACAACAACACCACGCCGCCAGCGAACAACACGGCGACGAACAATACGACGGCGAACAATACAACGGCCAACAACACGACCGCCAATAACACGACGGCGAACAATACAACGGCCAACAACACCACCGCCAACAATACGACCGCCAATAACACCACGCCAAACAACACCTCGCCGGGTGTCCTGGCGGTCGCACCCGACGCCGACGGCGCGGTCGACGTTGGCGCGACGCAGTCCTACACGGTGACCGGCGCGGACCCCGAGCAGGCTTACCGCATCACGCTCGTCGTCGCGGACAACATCACCGTCACTGACGGCGCTGGCACGTTCGTCGACAACGATGATAACGGCGCAGCCGACGCGGGCGCTTCCGAGAACATCGCGCTGATCACCTCGGTCAACGGCACGGATCAAACCGGCGCCAAGACCGTCCCGGCTGGCGACGATGATCCTGCGGCACCGAGCGGCGTGTTCCCGACTGATGCTGGCGAGATCACCTTCGTGGTCACCGGCCAAGCCGCTGGCAAGGTTTACCCTGTCATCTATCACAACGCTGGCGCATCGACGTTCCTCGAGATCGACGCCAACGGCGCACCGACCGAGACGCACATCGTCGGTGGTGGCCTGACGGTCAATGGTGAGATGTCCACCGATCCTGACCCGACGTGCGAGAACTACTGCACGACGGTCATGGCCAACTGCACCGGTGATAACGCGCAGTACAGCAGCGAGGCCGAGTGTCTCGACTACTGCAACAACGTGGGCAACTGGCAAGATGGAACCAAGGGAGACACCGACGGAGACACGATCGCCTGTCGCATCTACCACGGCAACGCACCTGCCACGATGGACGCCGCGCTCCACTGCCCACACGCTGGCCCATCAGGCGGCGGCGTCTGCGGCTCCTACTGCGACGTCTACTGCAACCTGAGCTTCGAGCACTGCGTTGGCCCGAACAAGCACTACGACACTCCTGAAGAGTGCGCGACAGCTTGTGGCGGCTTCGCAGACACGGGGAACCCTGGCGACACCCAGTATGACACGGTCCAGTGCCGCGTTTACCACCTGGGCGCACCAGCCGCAGCAGACCCCGACACGCACTGCCCGCACGGCGCCGAGGAGCCCACGGCGTTCTGTGTCGGCGCACCAGAGGACTTCGTCTTCCGCACGGACGCGCCTGGCGACTACACGCGCGTCGACCGCAAGGGTATGCCCGGAGTGGCGACCGCGCTCATCTCGAGCAAGGACGCCTACAACGCCGCGAGCCCTGCTGATGATGTAGACGCCAACAACCCGTTCGTGGCAGAGATCATCACCGCGCTCAATGGCATCCACATGGCGCTCGATGACGACCTCGCGGGCATCCCGTTGACGCCGTGCACGGTCGTCGGTGATGGCACGGGCACCTGCGTCGCTCAAGGCGCGCCGCTCATCCTCCCAGACACGCTCAAGATCGACACGACCGCGAACGCAGGCTTCCCGAACGGGCGTCGCCTTGCTGATCCTGTGATGGACATCACCCTCGCGGTGGTCCTGATCGACCTCGGCACGCACGCTGTGACCACCCTCGCCGATCTTCCGCTCAACCCACCGGCGAACGACCTGGGTGTCGAAGGCGCGTTCCTGAGCTCCTTCCCCTACTTGCACCCACCACACACGCCCTGATGTGTGACCCCTCACGAGGGGTTCAAAGTGTATGAGTAAAAGGCCGGGTGCTCCACGCACCCGGCCTTTTTTATTCATATCACCAGAACCGGCATCGCAGAGCTATCTCGAAGACCACCAAAATGTCACTTCATACGCATAAAAAGCCGATTGTTTGCATCTCTTTACGGCTTCTGTCATCAAAGTGACATGAGTATTCATATCCTTCATCGCCAACCCCCTATAAGAAATGCAGACAACCTGGGGAGTCGGGATGTTCGACATGAATTTTGACTGGTTTAACCCCAAAGAGAGAGAAACATGGCCATTCGAAAGAATTGGACGATGCTGGCAGCCCTGTGTGTGACAGGCGCGATGCTCGGCGGACACCTGACCGACGCACCAGAAGCAAGCGCGGCTGACCACGCTGAAGCACCCGGCGCAGCAGCAGACTCTGCAGCAGATATCGCAGACTTCTACGCCTGGCACACCCAGAACGACACGCTCGTGATGGTGGTGACCTTTGCTCCGCTGACCCCAGCGGGCGGCGAGGCGACCTGGGATGCAGACGTCCTCTACAGCTTTCACATCGACACTGACGGCGACAACACCCCGGACTTCGACGTCCGCACCCGCTTTGGCCAGAACGACGCGGATGAATGGGGCATGTTGGTCGAGGGCCTCCCTGGCGAAGATGGCCCGCTCGTCGGACCTGTGGCGACCATGGCCGAAGGCACCAACGGCGCCAAAGCATGGGCAGGGATCACTGACGACCCCTTCTTCTTTGACCTGGAAGGTTTCGAGACCACGCTGATGACGGGAGCGCTCTCGTTCGACCCGAACCGCGACTCGCTCGCTGGCGTGAACGTGACCTCGATCGTGGTCGAAGTCCCACTTTCAGCGCTCGGTTCTACGAACCTGAGCCTGTGGGCGACGACCGGACGCAAGTGAGATCGGGCATTCAGGCCAAAGCTAGAAAGTAACGCCAAGTAAGGAAACGCGAATGAATACAACAAAGCGCATGACCCTGCTCGCTATCTCCGCAGCCCTCGTGCTGGCGGCGTGCGGCGGGAACAACGATAATAACGAGAACAACCCCAACAACACGGCCGCGAACAACACCACGCCGAACAACGCGACCACCGCGAACAACACCGCGGTCAATAATACGGCAGCCAATAATACTGCGGTCAACAACACCGCGGCGAACAACACGGCTGCAAACAACACCACGACCACCGAAGATCCTGCGGTCGATCCTGCTGATGGCGTGAGCATCACCGTGGGCGAGGCGCAGTCCTACACCATCTCGGGCCTCAACCCCGACCAGGCTTACCGTATCACGCTCGTCGTGGAAGGGAACGTCACCGTCGCCGCTGGCGCGGGCACGTTCATCGACAACGATGACAATGGCGCGGCCGACGCCGGTCCTTCCGAGAACGTGGCGCTGATCACCTCGGTCAACGGCACCGCTCAGGATGGCGCCAAGACAGTCCCTGCGGGCAGCGATGATCCCGCGGCACCGAGCGGCATCTTCCCATCCGATGCTGGCGAGATCACCATCGAGGTCACCGGGCAAGGTCTCGGTACGGTTTACCCTGTCATCTATCACAACGGCGGGGAGTCGACGTTCCTCGAGATCGACGCCAACGGCGCGCCTACCGAGACGCACATCGTCGGTGGTGGCCTGACGGTCGGTTACGAGTATGCCTTCGCGACGGAAGGTCCAGACGCGTTCACGCGCGTTGACCGCAAGGGCATGCCCGCCGTGGCGACCGCGCTCATCGCGAGCAAGGACGACTACAACGCCGCAGATCCGGCCGATGACGCGCTCGCGACCTTCGTGCCAGAGATCCTCACCGCCATCGGCGCCATCCACACGGCGCTCGACGATGACCTCGCGGCTGCGAACCTGACACCATGCACGGTCGTCGGAGATGGCACGGGGTCTTGCGCGGCCGTCGGCGCGCCGCTCATCGTGCCAGACACGCTCAAGATCGACACGACCGCAGCCGCAGGCTTCCCCAACGGGCGTCTCCTGGCTGATCCTTCCATGGACATCACCCTCGCGGTGGTCCTGCTCGAGATCGCCGATGGCACGCACTCACCGACAGACCTCGTCGGCCTGAACCCGACCGAGAACGACGTCGAGTTCAAGACGGATTTCCCATACCTGGCTGATCCTCAGTAATCACTCGAAAGTAATGTTCTCTGCGGAGAGGGCGTCATGCATTCGCATGACGCCCTCTTTTCGTGTAAGAATGTGCGGCGTTTTATAATCGTGACGCTGCTTTACCAAGCTGCTTTCATCCACCACTTCGGGGGTTGTTTCATGCGCTCTGTTTCCCATCGGCTCGTCCTGTTCTGCATCCTCGCGCTCGTCACCGGTTCGATCGGCTGTGACTCGAAAGAGGACGCCAAGACCACAAATCAGACCTCGGCGCAAACAAGCGCAGATGTCGCCGATACCGCCTCGGGGACGACTCCCGAGGTGGAGAGCCAGACCACCGCGACCCCAAAGCCAGAGCAGCTCGAGGCGGCGCTGGAGGGGACCGACGCGAAAGCGAGCCTCGAAGCCTTCGATCGACAGATCGAGGGTGAAAAGCGAATGTTCGAATCTCGCCCCAAGGAGTGGCTTCGCGCCGCTCGCATCAGCTCGGCCTACGCGCAGCGCGCGCGCCTGACCAACTCCTGGGATGATTGGGACAAGGCGCTCGAGTGGAACAACAAAGCATTCGAGGCCGCGCCGGAAGGCTCCGGGCCACTCTGGGAGCGCGCCTCGCTCAATTACTCGCTCCACAACTTCGACAAGGTCGGCCCCGACCTCGACGCCTACTCCAAGCGCATCATCCTCAAAGACACCGAGAAGAGCGCGATATCACAAATGCGCGGAGATCTCGCCTTCCACAGCGGCGACCTCGAGGAGGCGCTCAAGCACTACGAAGAGGCACAGCAACACAAGGACTCCCCGTCGATCCGCGTCGCGCTCGGTCACTACCACTTCAAGACCGGAGACCTCGAGAAAGCGCGCGAGCACTTCGACAAGGCGATCGACCTCGCCCCCAAACACGACAAGCTCACGCGCGCATGGGCGCTGCTCCAGCGCGGCATCATCGAGCTCGACACCGGTAACTGGAGAGATGCCAGGCGCTACTTCGAAGAGGCAAACACGACCTACGCTGGCTGGTTCCTGATCGAAGAGCACCTGGCTGAAGTGACCGGGTTGCTCGGCGACAACGAGCGCGCCAAGGAAATGTATGAAGGCATCGTGGCGCGCGTCCCCGCCGGCGAGTTCATGGAGGCGCTCGCGGACACCTACGAGGCGCTGGGGGATGAGGCCAAGGCCAAGGAGTGGAAGAAACGCGCAGGCGAAGCATACGCGCGCGATATGAAGCGCTACCCTCAAGCGGTTTACGGGCACGGCATGGACTACTTCCTGACGGGTGAAGATACCGCCAAGGCGCTCGAAATCGCCCAAAAGAACCACGAGACGCGCCCAGGCTTTGAAGCCAAGACCAAGCTCGCCCAGGCGCACATCCGCGCGGGACAGCTCGCCGAGGCCGAGGAGCTCGTCAAGGCCAGCCTCGACGCTGGCTGGGATACCGCAGACCTGCACGCCACCGCAGCCAGGCTCTACGCGCTCCAGGGCAACGCAGACGAGGCCAAGAAGCAGGAGGCTCGCGCCAAGGAGCTTCACCCCGAAGCGGTGGCTGATGCCGAGTGGATCGCCCCCCTCGAACCGATCCAGGAAAAGCCCTCCGATGGGAAGAAGTGACATTCACAAAAAACACTGATTCTTCCAGAAGTTGACGTCACTCTCGATCGATGGCACAACCTCCAGACCTCATAATGCGGGCGCTCCTAGAGAGCGCCCGTCTTTTTGACCACCGTGGACACGAAGTTATCGCTCCACGGCCCGGTGCCCGCGAGATTTTCTGATGATGTCCAAGACCCTCCCTGCCCTGCTCAAGTCCACGCTCGTGATGCTCGTCCTGTTAGGGAGCATCGCGGGCACAGCAAAACCAGCGGCGGCGCAAGCGAGCTTCTCCTCAGAGAACCTCCTCCACAACACGCTCTCGATGAGCATGATGCTCACGAACATGCTGTATCACTGGCCCGGCGCGCTCTCGCTGCTCGAAGAGATGGAGATCATCGAGCCATCCGAGCGCGAACTCGATCCGTGGAAGGAACCTCGCTGGGTGCTCCCCGAGCGCGCCGAGTGGACCTTTGTCGATGGTTACCCCATCGTCGGAACACCACGCGTCGAGGAGCTCTACCACACCATCACGCGCTACCGTGACGCGCGATGGGTGCGCCAGCGCTACAAGCTCAACCGAGAGACGCTCGGCGCGCTCAACCCGGACATCGACCTGGACGCGCTCGAAGAGGGCGATGAGATCCTTGTCTGGCGACATGATCCCTCGACAGTGTCAGAGGGGCTCGGCGCTCCAAACCGTGGGAGGTTGCGCTACGCGGAGCCGCTCCCATTGGCGGACAAGTACGTCGTCCTGCACCGACATCGCTCCTTTGGAACCTACTACGCGGTCAGCGAGATCAAGCGCGTCTTCGATGCCTACGCCGAAGCCTACCCGGACGCCGAGCCCGTGATGATGGGAGATCTGAGCTTTCGCACTGGACGCCGCATCCGCCCACACCTGTCACACCAGACAGGGCGCGACGTCGACATCACCTATCCTCGGTTCTCGGTGCCACCGAACTTCAATCGCTTCCACTACATCTCGCGGCGCGATCTGGATGCGCAGCGCACCCTCTGGTTGGTGAGGGAGTTTCTCGCCAGCGGAATGGTCGAGTACATCTTCATGGATCGCTGGGTGCAACGCCTCGTCTACAAGGAGGCACAACGCCAGGGCGCGCCACAGGAGTGGCTCGACGCCGTCTTCGAATACCCTGGTTGGGGAGGCAGAGCGCTCGTGCGACGCTCCAAGGGGCACGACGATCACATGCACATCCGCTTCTGGTGCCAGAAGGAAACCGATCGCTGGTGCAGGTAAGAGCTCGACCGGCGCCACGCGAGAGCGAACCGAACTCGAGGAAGAGCTCGGCTCGGCGTGTGGTTTGGCTCAGGAAGAGATCCTCGCGCCCGCGCGGCGAAGGTCCGCCCAGAAGCCAGGGTAAGATTTAGCCACGACCCAGGGCTCCTCGATTAACAAGGAGGTCTCGAGCGTGAGCAACGCCCCCGTCATCGCCAATCGGTGATCCTCGAAGGTGCGCCACATGGCGCCTTCTCGAGCACGCTGCACGCCATTCGGGACAAAGAGCCCATCCTCACGAGGCTGGACCTCGATCCCGACATCAGCATACGCCTGACACAAATCATCGATGCGATTGGACTCCTTGATGCGCAGGTGTGAGGCGCCCGTGATTTCGAGCCCAGACTCGCACATGACCGCCGCCGCGGTGAGCACCGGCGCGAGATCCGGGGATTCGTGCAGGGAGACCGAGAAGACCTTGTCGGCAGGCGTCTTCGCCAACTGATTCAAGATCACACCGAGCGCGCTATCAGGTTGGCGCTCCGAGGGGCTCTCGTGTCCGAGTGAGATCGGAGCGCCGAGAAACTTCGCCACTCGCCACACCGCCGCCGAGCTCTCGTCCGGCTGGGCGATGAGCCTGGCCTCGCTCATCGCCGCGTGCGAGCCATCGAGCGAAATACAACCGTTCTTCTCCCAGCGCACGACCACGCCGACCTCTTCGAGCATGCCGAGCGTCATCTTGAGATAAGGAGAGCTCGCCACCTGCTCCTCGGCGTAAGCACCAGAAGTGCTCGTCGTCAACTGGAGCAAGAGCGACGCGCCGGAGGCCGACAGCATCGCCAGGGCTGAAGCAAACTGAGAGGACGCGTCAGCGCGCACATCGATCGTGACCCCATCGATAGGACCGCACGGTGTGATCTGAACGCCCCCTTCCACGAAGGTGTACCGAGCGCCGAGCTGCTCGAGCGCGCGGTACATCGGTTCATGAGGGCGCTCGAGCAAGCGCGCGCTCGCTTCGATGATCGTCGGGGCCTGTCGCACGGCGGCGGCGGCGAGCAAGAAGCGGAAGGTGGTCCCGCCAAGCCCGGCCTGGACCGTGACCTCTCGCAAGGGCTCGGCGCGCATCCCCTCGAGCGCGCGCCGAAGGTACATCACATCATCCGCGCTGCTCTCGCCCTCGACCTCGATCATGCCGGGTCGAAGGTGCGCGATGAGGAGCGCGCGATTGAGCTCGGACTTGCTCGAAGCGATCGGAATGACGGCCTCGTCGCGTCGCACCCAGCGCACCTCTCGGGGCTTCGTGCTCCAGGTTTTGTACTCGCGAATCAGCGCGTCGTACCACTGCCCGGAGGTGATCTCATCGGTCACGAAAGGTTCGCCGGGAGCGCGGAGCAAGACCGAGCGAAGCTTCTTGTCGATGCGTTTCTTGTCTCGTTTCGCGAGCGCTTCGAAGCGCTCGCGCGGCAGGCGCTCGGCGAGCGAGGTCATCGGCGAGAGGATCGGCTCGACGTGCGCGCGCAGTCGGTCGGCGTGAGCAGGCTCGAGCCCACCATGCTCGACCGAGAGCGACGCGGCGACATACATCCCCCACGCCACTGCGACGCCGTGTGGGAGGCCAAACTCGAGCTCGAGCACATGCGCGATGGTGTGGCCAAAGTTAAGGAAGGTGCGGATACCGAGCGTCTCGTGAAGATCCTGCGCGACGATGCGGTATTTGACGGCGATGGCGCGTTCGAGCGCAGCGAACAGGACGTCGCCGACCTCGGAGAAAGGCGCCGAAGCAAGATCCTCGGCCATATCGTCGAAGACATCGAGCGCGTCGGCGTCATCGAGCCAGAGCCCCTTGATAAGTTCGGCGAGCCCTTCTCTGCGTTGCGGGAAAGGGAGCGTGGCGAGGATCGCGCGCGTGATGATGATGCGCTCGGCCTGATAGAAGGTCCCGATCTGATTTTTGGCCACGCCGAGGTTGACGGCGGTCTTGCCGCCGTGCGCCGAATCGACCATGGCGAGCAGGGTCGTCGGCACGTGCCACAGGTTCACGCCGCGCCAGAGCACGCTCGCCAGGAAACCGACCGCGTCTCCGACCGAGCCACCGCCGACCGCGACGAGCGTCAATGGCCTCGACGAGCGGCGTGCCAGGACTTGCTCGGCGAGCGTGTC
>Ga0208061_100010_pt1 | contig 62387 bp, 46 predicted proteins | sample DeeseametaMP0555_FD_184209 | JGI IMG/M metagenome (GOLD analysis project Ga0208061, IMG submission 184209) | Marine microbial communities from the Deep Atlantic Ocean - MP0555 (SPAdes) | ecosystem: Environmental > Aquatic > Marine > Oceanic | place: South Atlantic Ocean | collected 2011-01-23 | reverse complement strand
AGCGCGAGACGATCGCCATCTATGATGCGTGGCGCTCGACGCTTCGAGAGCGCGAAGCGTGAGAGGGGCCGTCAAAAACGGTAGCGGAACCCGAGCTCGCTGCTCCAGGGGAAGTTGACCTCGTTGGAGGCTGATGTGGAGGCGATGTAGTAACTGAGCGAGGTCATCGCGACGAGCTCCACGGTGCGATAGAGCGAGTACGAGAGCGAGGGGCTCGCGTTCAACCCGAAGAGCAGGTCGTAGTCGGTGTAGTTGTCGAAGGAGAGGTCATTGCAACTGTTGCCGCATCCCAGATCGCGACGCAGGCGAAAATCACTCAGGTGCGTGAAATCCGCCGCGATCTGCAGCGCGCCGCGAAACCTCGAGAACCTCAGCCCGAGCTCGCCACCGATCAACCCGCGCAACGTCAGCACATCGCCAGGTTCTGCGAGCAGCCCGGAGTAATCGCGCTGTGAGGTCAACAACTGGAACCTGCTCACGACCTTGAACTCACGCCGCAACGCCCACTGGAGGCCGATGTTCACGCCATAGTTCCCGAAGTGCCTGAGCGTGCCGTCATCCTCCTCGCGGTAGGGCCAACTGCGAAGCTGCGGAAACTGCAAGAAGGTCCCATAGCTAAAGTTCAGGTCCACGCTCACCGGGCTCGTGCCTCTGGCGGGTTCGATAGGATCGGTGCCCTGCTCGGGTGGCTCGCGCAAGCAATCTGCGTAACGCGCCATGATCATGTTCGAGGCATTCTCGAGCATCTTCGCATCGAGCGAGGGGACATCCATCGCGTCCGACTGCTCCACGCGCCGCGTCTCGCGCGACCAGAAGAACATCCGAACGCGCCAACGATCCTCGCCATTGGGGAGCACGAAGCCAAAGACCAGCGTATCCGCGCCCGTCAGGTTGGCGATCTCGGGAGCGCTCTCCGTCAGCACGAGCGGCAACCCTCGCTGCTCGATCTCCCTGACCAGCGCCGCGCGCGCATCTCGAAACGCCGTCACCACGCTCTCGGTGTAATAGCCTGGCTCGAGATCTCGCGTCGGCAGGATCAGGATCATCTCCTGGAAAAGATTCACCACACGCGTGGGCTGATCCCCCTGCTCGAGGTAACTGAGCGCGAGGTAGAGCAGAACATCGGCGACCTCCTCTGGCGACACATACTCGTAGTGGATCTGAGCATACGCCGCGCGCGCTTGCTCGAGGTATCGAATCGCCGGCTCGAGCTCGAGCGCCTTGTACTTCTCCAACCCGAAAGAGAGGAAACCTCGCGCCAATTTAAGGTTTTGCTCGAAGTTCAGGTCATCGCGCTCCGAGAGGCGCTCACCGAAACGCTCGGGAGAAATCAACGCGAAGAGCTCCGGGTGATTCGCGGCATAATCGAGCGCGCCGCCCAGCGCGGGCTTCTCATCACCCTCGCCAGCGGTTTGCTGTTGCTGTTGTTGTTGCTCCTCGCCATCGCCGGGTGAGGCCGTTGGCGACGCGTCCTCTTCTTCCTCGGGAACCTCTTCGGATGGATCGACCGGCGAGGACTCCTCGGCCTCACCTCCTTGCAGGGGATCGTCTGCGGGAGGTTGTTCATTGGCCTCGCCGCCAACCTCGGGATCAGGCTCTTCTTTGGGATGGGTTGGCTCTGGATCGGTGGGAATGGGGAGCGCGCGCTCCTCCTCGATCGGTTCGAGCACATAAAAATGCGGCATGAACACGATGCGGCGAGGAGACTGATCGGACTGCTCGCCCTCGCCGCTCTGGGCGAAGGAGTATGAAGGGCACACCACCACAAACAACGCGCTGCCGACGAGCAGCGCGAAGAACCTCGTTAGAAATTGTGGTGAACGGCACGCCATCGGCTCCTTCCAACAACATGGGCGCACCTTTGTAGCCCATCGTCGAGGTCTCAATCAATCTGAGAGCCTCTCGAATACATGATGCTCGGTGTGGCCCGAATAGAGAACTGCCCTCCATAACCCCCTCGCGCCCGTGTTATCTTTCATACTCTCACTCTCGAGGTGGCGACATGGGCACTCCACACAAGAAATGGATCTTCATCCTCATCCTGATGTTTTGGGCGAACGCGTGCATGCTGCTCGACGACATCCCCCAGACAGACCAGAAGACCCTGGCCGAAGCCTCCTCGAGCGATGCAAACATCGAGGCGGCGATCCGATACGACTTCGTGGCGAAGCGCTTACGCAAGTATGACTCCCCTTGTTACAACCGACGACAAACCTCCATCGAAAATATCGTGCTCGAGGTTCGCCACCCTGGTCAGGACAAGCCATGGACGCTCAGGTTGATGAACCAACGCAACAAGAACAGCGAGCGGCCCTTCAAGGATCTCGACGCGCAGTTGCGAGGCTCTCCCCGAGGCGATCGCTTCGCCTACAAGATCGGCGAGGAACCGTGGCAGCTCGTGCATGTGATGCCCAGTGTCGGTTTGATCCAGGCGCCTGAAGGAAGCCTGGGGGGCGAGCCAAAAGACTGGTCGAACATCCCCACGATCTCACAGCAAGCGCTCGAGCTCTTCGAGGCGCATGGCCAGAGTCAGGGTATCTACAGCTCGCTCAATCGCGGGCTCATGTTTCGACACCTTCGCTCGACGCTCTCGGAGGAGGAGCTCGTCGCGGTCCTATCGAAGCTCGCCAGCGCCGAAGTGATCCTCGATACAGGCTGGCATGAGGCGGCCAAAGGGCTCTCCTCTGGAGCGAAGCAAGAACTTGGCGACAACCTCGTCGAAGCGGCCACGAAGCCAGACGCATCGCCCTATCTTATCGATCGCGCGGCGCCCTACATGACATTCGAGGCGCCAGCGCAGCAGGCGCTAGCCAGCAGAGCGCCGGGGCTGCTCCTGCAACACGAGCAGCTCGCCGGGTGGTCCGAGCGCAGCGCGAGGATCTACCTGTTGGCGTTCTCCAGGCAAGACAGGCGCGCGGCCAGCGAGGAAGCCTGCGCGTTGCTCACGAAAGGTTGGTCACAGGAGAAGTATCGCTACGCCGGACGCATCGGGCGCGTCTCGCTGCTGACCGCCATAGGGCTCTCGCCAGAACCCCCTTGCCCGATCCTGTCAAAGTTGCTCCCCGAGGATGCCTGCGCCAACGGGGCCTCGAAACCTGATGGCGAGCGCTTCTCCGACGAAGAGCTCCAGGCGATCCTGGTCGAAGAGGCCGCGAAACCACCGAGTGATAAGGTCCGCGCCAACATCGATGGGCGATTTGTCATGGCTGCCATGCGCGGCAAGAATATGACGCTGCCCGAGCCCTTCACCAAACCGTGCGCGCCACGAACAGCGGGTGACGCACCAGACACGCCTTCAACGAACACGCCTGCTCCTGAGACCAAAGAGCGCGAGTAAAGCCAACAACGCAGGAGCGATAGGAAGCGACGGTGGCGCCGCGCTGCATGTGCCACAGCATCCGGGCGGCCCAGGAGGTATGACATCGTCGCATGGGTCCGTCTCCATGCGGCACATGGGCAACAAGCGGCACTTGATCTCCTCGCAATCGGTCAAGCCGTCGAGGTCGTTGTCGATGCAATCCCCGCAGATCTCGCGATCCTTCTTCTCTGGAGGGCAATCGGGGCCCTCGCAAGGACAACCGTTCGCGCACACGGGTGGCGAATATGGGCACAAATCCTCATCATGCGAACAATCAGGGTCCGAGCAATCGATGAGGCCATCGCCATCATCGTCGGTTCTGTTCGCGCACAACTCACCGCCGACATAAGTCGAGCAATCGGGATCGCTGAGATCGACCAGTCCATCAGCATCGTCATCGAAGCCATTGTTACAAACTTCAACCAAGGGCGGACAATCGGGATCGCTGCTATCGACGAGGCCATCCCTGTCATTGTCCTGACCATCGGAGCACTCGAGCTCTCTGTTGGGGAATTGAAAATCTGTCGCGTGCACGTCGAAGACAAGCTCGTAGGCGTCGACGCCACCCTGTGGCGTCGCGGTAAATACCGAGACCTTCCCTCCAGGAACGAGATCCCAAAACTCGACATGTTCGCTGCCGTTTTCGACATCTGCATCGACCGCTGAGATCGGAACATGTGAGACCTCATCGCCGCTGTACGCCCACAACGACGCGCGCAGATGCACTGACAGCTCGTGCCGAAACTTATCATCGCCGTGCTTTCCGCTGCCGGCGAGCACGATCTCAGGATCTCCGCTCTCGCCGCTCGATTCGAGCAAGAGCGCGTCGGTAATCTCGACAAAATCGACCCCCGAGGCGACCAGGTAATGCACGTGGTGGAGCTCGACCTCGATGGGCTGCTGTTGCACCGGGAAGAGTTCGTAACGCACGATCAGGCGCGCGCGTCCGCCATCTCCATAGGTCTCGACGCGCGATGTGGTGCGACGCACGTCCAACCCCACGAGCGCGCCGTCTCTGTAACCATACATCGTGCCTGCGTCCGGCATCCGAATCATCGCGTGAGGTTGGACCACCCCGCTGGCCTCGAAGTCATCCTCGCCATCGAGAGGGTCGAAGCCGTGGCGTATCTCATCGCCATCCCACACACCCGAGCCATCTGTGTCCTGGTTCAGAGGATCGGAGTGGGAACGCAAGACCTCATCACCATCGCTGGCGCCGTCGTGATCCGAGTCATACTCCAGTGGATCGAGCCCGAGGTTTGCCTCCACGTTGTCTGACAACCCGTCGGCGTCAGTATCGCTGCTTGTCGGATCGAGTAATGGCCAGGCGACCTCCTGACCATCCGTGAGTCCATCGCCGTCCGTATCCACGAGGTCAGGATCAGAGTTGTAAATGAACACCTCGCTCGCGTCCGAGACACCGTCCGTATCCGAGTCCTGCGTCGTCGCTCCCGGCATCGCCAGATACATCGAGGCATCTTCAGGGCTGTTTGCATCATCAGGGTCAAAGCCGTTGCTCACCTCGAAGCCATCGCTCAGGCCATCGCCGTCTTGATCTGAAAGCTCCCAGGGATCCTGGCCATCGATCAAGCCATCGCCGTCCCGATCAGGATCGAACGGCGCGTCATCTTCGAGATCGATGCTCCCATCTGAGTCGGAGTCGGCGCTCCAGGGAGAGATGTCCTTGTCATCAGACACACCATCCGAGTCGGAGTCCCGCCTGTTGGGGTTCGTGCCGCGAAGCGCCTCTTCGGCGTCGGTCAATCCATCGCCGTCAGAATCTCGCTCGGTGGCGTCCGTCCCAAAGAACACCTCCTGGCCATCGGTTAAACCATCGCCATCCGTGTCACTGTTTTCGGGATCTGTTCCGTGCAGAACCTCCATCAAGCCGTAGAGCCCATCGCCGTCCCCATCCCTGACGCGAGGTTCGGGATCGTAGTCGAGATGCAGCCCATCACAATCAGCGTCGCTCCTCGCCTCGCAATGCGCCATGTCAGGAGGACACGCCAGCAGCGGGCAACAGTCGAAGCGATCGCAGACATCGAGCAGTACGCGATCCCCATAAACTGCGGCAGGGGGCTCGGCGACATCGAACAGAACAGGGATATTCGAGGAGTGAAACACAGGCGTCATGCTGGTCTCGGCGCTCCCCGCAAAGGAGTATTTCAGGTTATAGAGCGCGCCAGCGGGCGCATCTGCGCCAATACCGAGGTAGACAGGGGTGGTATGCCGTTCTCCAGCGAGGAGAGATATTGGTATTTGCAACGCCCCGCACTCTCCACCGGCGCACAATGTGCTGACGGCGTCGCGAAACTCGTAGTCCAGGTCGTGTCGGCTCTGACCGTTAGTCGTGATCACGACATCATTGTCGGGGAAGCTCATCTCGCACGACGCGGCGAACTCTCTGGATGTGGCCTCGACACCAGCGTTCCTCAGATCGCACAGGCTCGGATAGAGCTTCCCATCACAACCACAGAAAGGCACGAGAGGCTCGTCAGAACAGTCCTCCAACACGGACGGGGGATAAGCCTCGCGAGAACTACAGGAGCCGTTGACATTCAGTGGCAGCATAGCCAAAAACAGGGGCCGCTCCACCGGTTCGAGCACGAACTGCAGATCGCCAACAATGGCCTCGTCTCCAACGCTCGCGAGCTCGAGCTCCAACGGAATCAATGAGCCAGGTCTGAGCGCGATCATCTCCTTGTTCTCATCAGATGGTTCGAGCGACACCTCGAGCAAGTTGTCCTGCTGCACGATCAGCGTCGCGTTCGCGCATGTCATCGAGAGAAAGTTTTGATCAGGAAGCACCGCGTCGATCTTGCCGCTGATCGCGCATTGCGTGAAGTCGCTGCTTGTAGGCAAGGGCGCGCTCGCCACGTGGGTCTGGACACCAGACGAAAGCGCGAGCAACGAACCAGTGCCCTCGGCGAGGTGATCGAAACCACCTTCTGTGTCCTCACAAGACGACGCGAGCGTCAGCGTGGCTGTGTAGACATCGATGCTTCCGCAGCGAGGATCACTCCCCTCGAAGACGATGTTGGAGTGGACCTCGACCGAAACATCACTCTCACCGCCCTGCTCGTCACGAAGGACGGAGCCCTGGTGTGACACCAGACAACTCGCCGCCACACCACAGGTCGGCGCCGCAGGCGTCGCCGTGCACGCCAGCGCAACCGCTGGCGCGAGCCACAGCAGCGCGAAACTCGCCACGCTGCAAGACCAAACGCAAGACCCGAACGCACGCTCTCGAGGATGCATCGACGCTCCATCACATGAATGATTTTCATCTCTGGAACAAAATAACATCCAAACATATCAAAACCAATGCTTCGACATCGCTCTGATCGCGCGGCGCCAACGACACCCCAGCGGGGCATATGGCACGAAGAATGCCAGGCGAGAGGACGGTATGGCACCACTGTTCTCGCCGAGCATTCTTCGTGCCATATGCCCCGCTGGACGCCGACCTCGCGTGGACGGCGCGTTCGAGACAGCGGGAACGTGCACAGGCCCATTCACAGATATACCCATTGCAAAAGTTACACTTTTGGGTTTATGCAAATCCCGAAAAAACCGAGATCTCTTTCACTATATCTTCCTCACAAATCGAGTTCTTTATGCGTTCGCTCACCCTGACCTGCCTGTTCGCGTCTCTGGCCGCAGCATGCCTGGGAACATCTTGCAGCAAAACACCACCACTGATCACCGCAGAGACCATCGCTTTCGAGGTGCCACAAAAGAACGCGCGCACGTGGAGCTGCAACGACTTCTACGAACTCAACGCGAAGGAGGGGTTCGCCTGCACATTTCAGGAGTGCCCCACGGGTCAAGAGAAGGATCCAGACCACAGCATCTGCTGTTGGCCGGGCCAGACGTATGACGAGGCCAAAGGAGAATGTGCCGGTGAGCTGAAATGCCCTGAAGGCACCGAGCCTGACTACCACTCCACCTATTGCACCCCGATCGATGGTCTGGCGTGGTATGGGCCGGGATGCGAGGCGGGAAAAATGAGCGATTGCTCGCTGTTGGGCAAATATCTGGAGGCCACCAACAGCCACAACCCCGAGCCTGACTACAAGCTCGCTCGCCACTACTTCGAACGCGCCTGCCGCGGGGGTCTCATCGACGGCTGTGAACGCCTCGCGAACAACCTCTTGCGTTTTGACAAGTCCGCCGAGACCGAGAAACTCACGGCTGCGCTCTTCGAGTTGAGTTGTGATGGAGCAGACCGCACAGCCTGTTTACGAGTGGGGAACCAGTACTTGCTCGAACGCGAGATCGAAGCTGCGCTCGATGCCCTCGACCGCGGCTGCCAGGAGTTGAAAGGAGGAGAATCACGCCGGAGCATTATCTCGTGCCAGCGGCGCGACCTCTACAAGCTCCTCGGCGCCCAGGATCCCGAACAAATCACGACCTATATCGAGGCGCTCGAGGAGCGATGTCAGCGCACGTCCTACAACCAGGAGCAGGCATGCTTTTACTACCGCGCCGCCTCGGGCAGCTACGAGGTCGCCACCCCCCATCAGCTCGACAAATGGCACCACGATACGCTCACCGCCTCGTGTGAGAGCGCGCAGCCAGGTTACGTTCATGCGTGCACGGGACTTCTGAGGAAAGCGTTGAAAGAGAGGAAGGACACCAGCACCTACGAGGAGCGGATGGAGAAGGCATGCGAAGATGGCTATTGGTACGCCTGCTCCAAGTTGGGCTCCACGCTCTACTACAACAGCCCTACTGGCGAGGACGCCTCTTCCAGGCGAGATCGATATGCGCGCGCGGTTCCGCCGCTCGAGCGAGCATGCTCGAAAGGAAACAATGCATCGGCGTGCACGCTCCTGCGAAAGATGGCCGACGCGGGGAAAGGGCTCCCCTCCACTCGAAAGGAGAAGCTCGCGCGCCGCGAGCGCGCCTGTCAGATGGGCTCGCAATCGGCCTGCTACGATCACGCGGTGCTGCTCTATCGCGTGGATGACACCGCCGAGAATCATCGCGCCGCGCTCGAGGCCTTCGAGCGCGCCTGTGAACTCCCCGATTACCGAGCGTGCGCCTTCATCGGAATCATGATGTCCCGAGGTCATGGTGTGGAGATGAAAGAAAAAACGCGCAAACGCCTCGCGGCCCGCTACTTCGAGCGCGAGTGCCTCGAACACGACGAAAAGATCGCCTGCGATTGGCTCGGCTATATCCATCAATATGGCGAGGGCGTCGAGCCAGACAAAGACAAGGCAAAAGACTACTACACACGCGCTTGCCGACAGGGGAACCCGAGCGGGTGCAGGAACTTGCTCGGCGTTGTCGATGTCGATGACATCGACGATGGCGCCCTCTTCTCCGCGCTCCTCGAGAGCTCGAACGAAGACGACGCGCCCCCTCGCGTCTTCTTGTTCACGATGGAAGAGTTTGCATCCTCGAGCGTCCCACAACTCGAAACCCTCGAGAACGGCATCGAAACGTGCCGAGCGTCGAAAGCAGAGTGCGCCAGGCTCGAGAAGCGCTTCTCGAAACTCGTCGAGTCGGCAAAGAAAACCTTCACTCAGGCCTGCGAGGGGGGCGAAGGAAAGGCGTGTTGGTATGTCAGCAAAATGCTCGACAATCGGCTCGGCGGGCTCGAGTACGACGAAGCAGAACAACAACGCATCCTCGACCTTGGCTGCCGACATGATGACGCCGCCTCATGCTTCCGAGCTGGCAAAAACCACTACTTCTCTTATTGGACAGCAGAGAGCCGACGAGAGGATGGCGTCGAACTCCTCGCGCGCAGTTGCACATCAGGCAAAGACCTCAAGCGTTGCCTGATCGCGTCGCATGCAGTCATTGAAACAAGCGGCGACGTCGACCGCGCGCGCGACCTCATCGAGACCGTCTGCACCCCAGATATCATCTCCGAGCTCTCGTGCGAGCGCTTGGTCCGGCACTGGCTTCGCTACCCGGTCGAACATTCGCCGCTCGAAGCGCGCGCCTACCTCGAGTCACGCTGCGAGCAAGGCGACGCGCCCTCCTGCGCACTCGTCGCGCGACAACTCTTCGCGAAGGATCCTGCGCGAGCCCTCGCGCTCGTCCCTGAAACCTGCACACCAGAGACCTCGCCAGCGCTTTGCATCGAGCGCGCCTGGCAACTCCTCCAGGCTCCAGAAACGGTCGCGCGTGGTGTCGAGCAGCTCGAGCGCTGGTGTGAAGAGGAAGAGTACCCGCGCGCTTGCCATGACCTCGGCATGCACCACAGAGAGGGCACCACGCTCGGCAAACATGTCCTCTCGCGCGAGGCGCTCGAGGCAGGATGCTATCATGGGAGCCGCGATGCATGCTTTGAAGTCGGCCAGCTCTACGAATCCGGGAACGAGTTCCTGAAGGCAGATAAAGAGCGCGCTCGCGAGTTCTACCTCGACGCCTGCCGCTACAACCACCGAGAAGGCTGCATGCGGCACCACGAGCTCGGCAAAGAGAAATAGGCATCGGGCGTTGGCGCCGCCATCAGCGCACATGCGAGGTTGAATTGACGCAGGGCGTCAAACCGAGTTCAATGGTCCACCCCTCGCTCCGAGCAATGACCTGTTTGTTTTGTAGAAAACGCGCTCGGAGGAGGCGTCTACGAATCATGGATAGTCAAGGTGATGGATCATGAGTGATGCAACCTCCCCTCGATGGGTCGTTCATAAGTTTGGTGGAACGAGCCTGGCCAGCGCAGAGCGCTACCGCAACGTGGCAAACATCCTGCGCGATCGCGACGAGAAGCCGTGCGCGGTGGTCGTCTCGGCGATGGGTGGCCTGACCGATATGCTCGTCGGGCTCGTCGAGGGCGCCACGGCGCGCGACACGATGCGCACCATCAAGATCGAGGAGATCCGTCAGCGCCTCTACGCGACCGTCGATGACCTGCTCTCGCACGAGATGGCCGTCGCCATGAAGGAGCAGTTCGACCAGGACCTCGAGGATATCTCGGACCTGCTGCGCGCATGCTGGCTGCTTCGCTCGTACTCGAAGCAAACCATGGATCTGGTGTCTGGCTCCGGCGAGCTGTGGAGCGCGCAGACGCTGCACGCCTACCTGGGGGAGCAGGATGTGAGGTGCGCATGGCTCGACGCGCGCGATGTGCTCACGGTGATCCCTGGCGCCGAGCGCGCGCCGAGGTTGCTCATGGAGCAAAGCCAGGAGCAGATGAACGCCTGGCTCGAGAAACACCGCGGCAACGCAGACGTGCTCGTGATCACAGGGTTCGTGGCGTCGACGCCAGATGGGCTCCCCACGACGCTCGGTCGCAACGGGAGTGATTACAGCGCCGCGATCTTCTCGGCGCTGCTCGACGCCCCGGAGCTCTCGATCTGGACCGATGTCGACGGCGTCATGAGCGCCAACCCGAGGCTTGTCCCCGAAGCCGTGGTGCTCGACTCGCTCTCCTACGAGGAAGCGATGGAGCTCGCCTACTTTGGCGCCAAGGTCCTCCACCCCTCGACGATCGCGCCCGCCGTGGCAAAAGATGTCGTGATCACCATCAAGAACACCTTCTCCCCGCAGGTCCCCGGCACACGCATCGGCAAGGATGGCACCTCGAAGTTTGCCATCAAGGGTTTCACCACCGTCGATGATGTCGCGCTCGTGAACCTCGAAGGGAGCAACATGATCGGTGTCCCCGGTATCGCGAGCCGCCTTTTTGGTGCGCTGCGCGACGCGGAGGTTTCGGTGATCATGATCTCGCAGGCTTCGAGCGAGCACTCCATCTGCTTTGCAGTCCCTGACGCGCACGCACCGCGCGTGCGAGAGGTCGTCGAGCAAGCCTTCTTCGCCGAGCGCCACCAGGGGCAACTGCAAAACCTCGACATCACCACATCATGCAGCATCCTCGCCGCCGTGGGCGATCAGATGGCAGGACAGCTCGGCGTCGCCGGGAAGTTCATGCGCGCGCTCGGGAGCGCGGGCATCAACATCCGCGCCATCGCGCAGGGCTCCAGCGAGCGAAACATCTCCGTGGTGATCGACGCCGAGGACTCTCAACGCGCGCTTCGCGCCGTGCACTCGAGCTTCATGCTCTCGCACAAGACGCTCTCGATCGGGCTCGTCGGCGCGGGCACCGTCGGCGCGACCTTGCTCGACCAGTTCCACGAACAGGCCGAGTTCCTGCGCGACGAGTTCAACCTCGATCTGCGCGTGCGCGCCATCGCCACCTCGGAGAAGATGCTCCTCGACGAGCAACAGATCTCACTCGAGGACTGGCGAGGATCACTTGAGAACAGCGAAACCGTCGAGACAGACCTCGACACATTGCTCGATCACGTCGACGCCGATCACTTGCCACACGCCGTCCTCATCGATTGCACCGCGAGCGCCGATGTTGCAAAGCGCTACCTCGGCTGGCTCGAGCGCGGCGTGCACGTGATCACGCCGAACAAGAAGGCGAACACCGCCGAGCTCTCGTTCTATCGCGACCTCCAGGCGCAGCGCCGAAGGTCCAGGCACTACCTGTACGAAACCACCGTCGGCGCGGGGCTGCCGATCGTGCAGACGCTGCGCGAGCTTATCCAGACAGGCGATCGCATCGAGCGCATCGAGGGGATCTTCTCTGGCACGCTCTCCTACCTGTTCAACATGTACGACGGCGAGAAGGCGTTCTCCGAGATCGTCGCCGAGGCAAAGAAGCTCGGCTACACCGAGCCCGATCCTCGCGATGACCTCTCGGGGATGGACGTGGCGCGAAAGGTCGTGATCCTCGGTCGCGAGATGGGCCTCGAGCTCGAGCTCGACGACGTGAGCGTCGAGGGGCTCGTCCCCGCCGCGCTCGAAGGCGCCTCGGTGGCTGACTTCATGGCAAACCTCTCCTCTTATGATGACGAGATGAAGGCGCGCCATGAAGCCGCCAGCGAAGCAAATCAGGTGTTGCGCTTTGTCGGCAGCGTCAGCGCTGATGGCAAAGCGAGCGTCGCGCTCGGGCAATATCCCATAGATCACCCCTTCGCCCGCATCCAGCTCACCGACAACATCGTCCAGTTCACCACGCGCCGCTACCACAGCAACCCGCTCGTGGTGCAAGGTCCGGGCGCTGGCCCCGATGTCACCGCAGGCGGCGTGTTCGCTGACTTGCTGCGCCTGGCGAGCTCGCTGGGGGTGGCGCGATGAGCAGGCAACGCGCCAAAGCCTTCGCGCCAGCGACGGTGGGGAACATCGCGGTGGGGTTCGACCTGCTCGGGCACGCGCTCGACGCCGTCGGTGATACGGTCACCATCCAAAGACTCGACACACCCGAGGTGGTCATCGCGGATATCCTGAACGCGGATGTCCCACTGCCAATGGACCCCGAGAAGAACACCGCCACGGCAGGGCTCGTGCGCCTGATCGCAGAGAAGAACCTCTCGTTCGGGTTCGAGGTCACCATCGAGAAGGGGATCGCGCTCGGTTCGGGCATGGGCGGCTCTGCGTCATCGGCGGCAGCGAGCATCGTCGCCGCCGAAGCATTACTCGATGAACCACTGAGCGCTCTGGAGCGCTTCGATTATGCGCTGACTGGCGAAGCGGTCGCCTCTGGCGCCGCGCACGGGGACAACCTCGCGCCCGCGCTGTTTGGCGGCATCCAGCTCGTCACGAGCATCGATCCTGTGAGGATCACTCCGATTCCAGCGCCCGAAGGGGTCGTGTGCGCGCTCGCGCACCCGCACGCGCGCCTCGATACAAGGAAGGCCCGCGCGGTGCTCGCGCGCGACTTCGACCTGCATGACTTTATCCATCAGTCGGGGTTGCTCGCGGGATTTCTGGCAGCGTGCTTTCACAACGACCTCGAGATGCTCGAGGCGCACCTCGCCGATATCCTCATCGAGCCTCTGCGCGCGCCACTGATCGTTGGCTTCGAGCAGGTCAAGCAGGCCGCGCTGGCAGAAGGCGCGCTCGGGTGCAGCATCTCTGGCGCTGGCCCGAGCGTCTTCGCGTGGTGTCGCGGAGAGGAAGCTGGCCAGCGCACCCTGGACGCGATGAGCACCGCATTCCGCGACGCGGGGTTCGAAGTCGACGCCTACCTCTCGCCAGTCGATGCACGCGGTGCTCGACTCGTGGGCGAGAATCAGTGACCATCTTCGCGCCCTCTCCTCCACGAGCAGATTCAAGGAAGTCGAAGCGATGCATTTCACGAGCACGGCAGATCCGAGCATCCAGGTCAACGCCAGCGAGGCGATGAGCCGTGGCCTCGCGCCAAACGGCAGGCTGTTCGTCCCGAGCGCCTTCCCACAATTCTCCCCCGAAGACTTCGACGGGCTCGACACCATCGCCGAGATCGGCGCCAGGTTATTGCGTCCATTCTTCGAGGGTGATCCGTTGCAGGATCGCTTGCTCGAGATCTGCGAAGAGGCGTTCGACTTCGACATCCCGCTCGTCGAGCTGACAGAAGACACCTCCGTGCTCGAGCTCTTCCACGGGCCCACGGCGGCGTTCAAGGACATCGGCGCGAGGTTCCTGGCGAGCAGCCTGAGCAGAATCAATGAAGGGCACGAGCGCCCGCTGACGATCCTCGTGGCGACCTCGGGTGATACGGGCGGCGCGGTCGCCGCGGCGTTTCATGGCAAACCCAACGTCGAGGTCTTTATCCTCTACCCCAAGGGCCGCGTCAGTCATCGCCAGGAGCGCCAGCTGACCTGTTGGGAAGGCAACATCACCACGTTTGCAGTCAACGGGTTCTTCGACGATTGCCAGAAGATGGTGAAGTCGGCCTTCGCGCATGACTGGTGGAAGGAGAACAAGAGGCTCTCGTCGGCAAACAGCATCAACATCGGGCGCCTCTTGCCGCAGATGGTGTATTACGCGGCGTCCTCGCTGTGGCACTGGAGAAAACATGGCGAGGCGCCGAGTTATATTGTCCCATCGGGCAACGTCGGCAACATGTGCGCGTGCGTCTGGGCCAGGGAGTGCGGGTTGCCCATCGATCAACTGATCCTGGCAACCAACGCCAACGCCACCCTCCACGAGTACTTTCAAACAGGTTCCTGGGCGCCTCGCCCCACCGTCGAGACGATCGCCAACGCGATGGATGTGGGCAACCCCTCGAACATGGAGCGTTTGCGACACCTGTGGCCAGACCTCGAACAGATGCGCGAGCATCTGCGCGTAGAGCAGGTGCTCGATCCTCAAATCAGGACTCAGATCAAGCTCGGCGAGCGAGTCTGGGGAGAGGTATGGTGCCCGCACACGGCGTGCGCGGTGCAGGTAAGAGAGGGGATCGCTGACGAGCGCCACTGGATCATGGTGGCGACCGCACACCCTGCCAAGTTCGATGTCATCGTCGAACCGCTCGTCGGGCGCCCGGTCGAGGTGCCAGAGGAGCTGGCGAAGTTGCTCGAAAAGCCCAACCTCTCCATCGATATCGACGCGGACCTTGGCGCCCTGACCGATGCCGTCGCGGAGCGCTCGCGCGGCATCCCATCTTGACGCCTACGGGGCCTTGTTATAAGAGCAGTCCAATAATCCAGAATTGTGTCCAAGGAGGCGCGGTTACTGGATATAGCGCGCCTCCCAACCCAATGGATCTTGCATGTCACCCACTATTGCTATCGCCGTACTCGTGATTGGCCTTGTGTTCTTGGTCATCGGCCTTGTCCTCAGCAAGCAAAGCAACGATGTTCGCGTTGCTTATGAAGCCGCCGAAGATGATCTCCAGGCGAAGCGAGAGGAGCTCGAGCAGGAACTCGCCAACGCGAGGTCGGGCAGCAAGAAGAAGTCGACCTCCAAGTCGACCCCGACGAAGGAAAAGGAAGAGAAGGCTCCTGCGGCGGCCGCACCTGTGAACAACGAAGCTGAAGAAGAGCTTCGCAAGCAGGTCTCCGACATCAAGACCAAGCTCGACAAGCAGCGTCAGAAGAACCACGACATCACGCGCGAGCGTGACGAGCTTCGCACCGAGCTCGAGAAGGCGCAGAAGCCAAACAAGGGCGCTATCGATCAGGTCGCGCTCGTGGATCTTCGCATGGAGCTCTCCGAGGCCAAGGCCGAGGTCGAGCAATACAAGCTCAAGGTCGCCGAGCTCGAAAAGGGCGGCAAGAAGAGCAAGAAGAAGAAAAAAGAAGAGCCCCCCGCAGAGGTCGTCGAGGAGAAGAAAGTAACTCCCGTGGCCGCCGCTCCTGCCGATGGCGAAGCTGTCGATGTCGACGCGATCCACGAGGATTACCGCGACAAGCTCAGGCGCACCGAGGACAAGGCGCGCAAGGAAGAGGAAGAGCTTCGCGACAAGCTCAGGCGGCTCGGACGCGAGGCGGACAACCAGCGCCGCCGCGCAGACAACAACGACAAGGCATACCGCATCACGCAGCGCGAGCTCGACGCAGCGCGCGAGCACGTCAACCTCCTCAAGGAGCAGCTCAAGCGCGCCAAGTTTGCCTCGGCCACGGCCACTGCTCCTGTAGAGGAAGTGGAGACCGAAGAGGTCGCGCCAGCAGAAGTGACGCAGGCAGCGACGCCAGAGCCCGCGCTCGAGGAAACCTCCGCGCCTGACTCCGAGGCAACCGTCGAGGTCGATCCTTCCGACATGGAAGAAGCCGCCGCTCAGAGCGAGACGGCCGAGGCTCCTGAAGCTGTCGAAGAGGACTCGCAAGAACAGGAACAGGAACAGGAACAGGAAGAAGAGGCTGAAGAAGCTCCTGCGCAAGCCGAGGCCGCCGAGCCAGAAGAGGCAGCAGAAGAAGCACAGGCTGAAAAGGAAGCTGTCGCTGCTCCTGCCGAGGAGCCTGCTCAGGAAGAGGAGGCTGAAGAAGTCGCCGAGGAAGAGGCGCAGGCCGAGGCAGCCGAGGAAGCTCCTGCCGAGGTCACCGAAGACGCCGAGGTCGCAGAAGAGTCCGAAGAAGCCGTCGAGGAGGCCGCTGAAGAGGTCGCCGAAGCAGCTCCAGAAGAAGAGGCTGAAGACGCTGCCGCGGAAGAAGAAGAGGAAGAGGAGCCAAAGAAAGTCGCTGACGCTGAACCTGCGGGGCTCGAGGAGTCCTCCTTCATCGACGAAGCGTGGGCAGACATCGACATCGACGACGTGTGATCCTGTGATTTTGCTCGATACGCGAGCGAGAGAAACAAAGAGGGCGCTGGTGCAAACCAGCGCCCTCTTTGTTTCTTGAGCAATTCCAGCACCTTGCAACAAAACGCAAAAAAGTCGCCGCGATTTTCATGATCTCCTGGCCGTTCTGGTTCACACTGCTCTTGGACACGGCACCTCGTCGTTGCTCGCCACCCACTGGGACGAGCCGCAAATCGCGCCGCCGAGAAGTTTCGCGATTATTTTTTTGTGTATGACGATGGTTTAGCTAAGATGTGTCTCACAAGGGACGACATGCACCTACATGTAGGTGCAAGTAGGAAACCCGCTTACAACGCCGCCCGAACAAGGGCCAGTCAAGGAGCGACATCATGGCGACAAACGTTTACACCAACCTCTTTCATGAGCGACGCAGACGCCGCAGCGACAACCCGCTGATCGCGACCCGTTTGCAGCTCGCGCAGGTCATGGAAGACTTCGAACTCGACGCTTGTGTGATCGCCACCGAGGACGGCCGCCTCTTCGCCGCCCCGGAACAGATGCTCCCCGAGGACGCTGACATCCTCGCCTCGATCGCCCCCCAGGCGGTCGCAAATCCCGACAGCTTCGCCGTCTTCGAGGCGGTCGCGAGCTGCGCCGGGGCCATCACCCCGAATGACGTGCACGTCCAGGAATTCTGGGCGTGGGACCAACCGATGATTATCCTCTCGGTGGGACGCCTCGACGAGGTGAGCGAAGCGAGCCTCTACCGCGCCATCCTGGGCATCCGACGCATCGCGCGTCAGACGCTCGAGCGCGCAGCCTGATATACAAACTTCACGCGCAACCACGCTGCAAAAGAAGCCAGCAGCGAGAACGGTAAGAAGAGAACACGATCGACGCGTCGCACGAGATCCTCACAAAACTCAAGGATTTCGAGCACTGTACCCAACAAAGCTCGACGACGCGAAGCATCACAACCACTCTTCTAAACGCCGACATCTCGTTCACCGGCGCGAAACGCCAGCGACCCCAGCGCGAAGAACCCCATACAGCAACCGACCTCTTGTCGCGTGACGCATGCGCCATAAGAGCTCGAACCAAACAGAGCTTTCCACTCTGGCATCTCGACGACCCGCCAGTGAACGCCCCCCGTGCGCGTGCTTGACACACACGCGATACCACGGGGGGTCGTCTTTTCTTGGTGCAGGTTTAGCAGAGCGCGGGAACACGCCCCCGCGCCTGCGGCGCTGCCCCCTGAGGGGGCGATCACGTGCCTTCTTGGACGTTTGTGTTTTGCGCCAGGGCGCTTCGAGAGCTGCGATGAGTTTCACGAAGGCGCCAAACGCGAACCCCGACGCCCAAATCCTCGCCAAGAAGCCCACCAAACTTGGGGGGCAGCGCCGCAGGCGCGGGGGGCTTGTCCTCGCTCTCTGCACGACCTTCAACAAGAAGCCCCCCGTTTCGGGGGGCAGCGCCGCAGGCGCGGGGGGCATGCTCTCGCTTTCTGCTAAACCTCCCGATGGACTTCCTCTCGCGTTCTGCACGACCTGTAAGTAGCCACCTTGCTTGAAAACAACGCGATTTTTGGAAAACCCACGTTGTTTTTTTGACCGTCTTTCGATCTTTACTAAACTTACAAGTGGGTACAGTGCTTGGGAGATTAAGGAGTAGGGCCATGCTTACCCTCACCAGGAAGGTCGGGGAGTCCATCCGCATCGGAGACGATATCGAGATCGTGGTCAAGGAGATCCGCCGAAACCAGGTCCGTATTGGTATTGTAGCGCCACGTGACGTCGCGATTTATCGCGAGGAAGTTTACGAGGCCATCCAGAGCCAGGACGAGGACGAAGAAGAGACGTCGAGCGACGAGTAATCGTCAGCGACAGGTCTCGAGACACAGATCGACCGCGCCCGAGTATGTACGAGAGAGGCGGTGGTATACGGATGAGTTTGTCTTCATCCCGTGTACCGCCGCCTCTCTCGTTCTTGCGATGTGTGACGCACGTGGGGCACGCGCGTGATGTGGCCTGGGCTCACACGTCGAGCTCTTCGAGCAGCTCGGCGTTGTTCATAATAAAGTCAAAGCGCACGGAGGCATCGCGGCCCATCAGATCGGAGATGACCTGGTCGGTGGCCTCCTTCTCCTCGATGTCTTCCCAGTCGACGGTGACCTTGAGCAGGCGCCGCTTCTCGGGATCGAGCGTGGTGTCCTTGAGCGTCTGCGCCATCATCTCGCCCAGACCTTTGAAGCGCTGGATGTTCATCTTGCGCTGCTTCTTGCGACGCTTGAGCCCGGAGACGCGGCGATTGAGCTCCTTGTCATCGAGCACCCAGAAGGTCTCGGTGCCAAAGTCGACGCGGTAGAGCGGCGGTTGCGCGATGTAGAGCTTTCCAGCGCGGATCAACTCGGGCAGGTAGCGATAGAAGAAGGTCAGCATCAGAGTCGAGATGTGGTGACCATCGCTGTCAGCATCCATCAACAGGATGACCTTGTCGTAGCGCAGGTTGTCGATCGAGAACGACTCGCCCATGCCGCAACCGAGCGCGTCGACCACATCGCGAAGCTCCTTGTTCGAGGCGATCTTGGAATCACTCGCCTGCTCGGCGTTCAGGACCTTGCCGCGCAACGGGAGGATCGCCTGCGTGCGACGATCGCGCCCCTGCTTGGCGTTGCCGCCAGCGGAGTCACCCTCGACGATGAACAATTCACACTCGGCGGGGATATTGCTCGAGCAATCGGCGAGCTTGCCCGGGAGGTTGAGCCGCCTGCTGACGGCGCGCTTTCGCGAGACCTTCTTTGCCGCGGAGCGCGACGCCGCGCGCGCCTTGGCCGCCATGATGATTCGCCGCGCGATCGCCGCGCCGCTCGTGGAGTTCGTGTAGAGGAACTGCTCGACGGCGTTGCGGAGCGCATTATTGACCGCGCTTCGCACACCAGGGTTGTTGAGCTTTGCCTTGGTCTGCCCCTGGAACTGCGGGTCCTTGTGGTAGACGCTGACGATCGCCTTGACCCCCTCGCGGATATCCTCGGGTGTCACCGAGAGGCTCTTTGGCAGGATGTCATTGGTGTCGAAGTAGTTCCTGAGCGCCTTGTTCAGGCCATCCTTGAACCCTTGCTCGTGGGTGCCGCCGTTCTCGGTGGGGACGCCGTTTGCAAAGGTCAGGATCTGATCGCGCGTGTCCTCGGACCACTGGAGCGCGATCTCGAGGCGAGTGATCTCTTCGTCGAGGTCATCGAGCCGGACGATGATCGGATCGGTGTGGATCGGCGCGGTCTTGGCGAGCTTGAGGACATTGTCCAAAAAGTCGACGATCCCACCCTCGTGCTTGTACTCGGCGTAGGTGTTGTTGACCTGATCGCGAAAGACAAGCCGCAAGCCCTGGTGCAGGAACGCCTTGATCTCGAGGTTCTCGGCGATCACGGCTGGATCGAACTCGATCTCTTCAAAGATCGTGGCGTCTGGCCGAAAGAAGATCTCGGTGCCCGTGCCGCGCGCCACGCCCACGACCTCGCAGGGGGTCTGCGCGGTGCCACGGCTAAAGGACTGCTGGTGAAGCTTGCCGTCGCGGCGCACCCTGGCGACAAGCTCGTCCGAGAGCGCGTTGACCACCGACGAGCCCACGCCGTGCAGGCCGCCCGAGGTCACGTAGCTCTTCGACTCGAACTTCGCGCCCGCGTGCAACGTCGTCAGGATCAACTCCAGCGCGCTCTTCCCCTCCTCGGGGTGCATGCCGACCGGGATCCCGCGGCCGTTATCGCCCACCGTCATCGAGGTGCCATCCTCGTGCAGGGTGACCTCGATCGTCGTGGCGTATCCGTTGATCCCCTCGTCGACCGCGTTATCGACGATCTCCCAGAGCAAGTGGTGCAACCCCGCCTTGCCCGTGCCGCCGATGTACATGCCGGGGCGTTTGCGCACCGGCTCCAGATCACGAAGGATGGTAATGTCATTGACAGTATAGTTTGTCGCTGCTGCCATCTGGCTCTCCCGTAAATGACTGCTCATTTGTTCACCTTCGTGAAGGTATCAATGGAACCGTTCGCTTGCAATCGAAAAACTTGGACCCGTTCACTTTCAAAAAACCGCATGGTTTCATGAAGTTGCGAGCCTCTCTCCGGGGAGATCCGAGGCGTTATCGATGCCGATCCGATCAAACTGATTTTTCGTGATTGTTCGAAGTGCATGTGCTCGCGCGTCCTTGCGCTGATTGGCTTGTCCCTGGCAAAACTTCATCCTCGCGTGCTCGTCGCGCCTTTGCGCTCAGGGCCGCGGGTCGGATAAAGCAGATCGGTGGCTCGAGGGTGGCGGTTTATGATACCGCTCCTTCTTGCTTCCCCACTGTTTTAGCCCTTTCGCGCCGATTCGACAAACGCATCTTGGAGGTCTTGTGGGAAGAGCCCCACTGACCTCCCCTTCCCCCACGCTCACGCGTCGCCACAGCGCGCGCGGATTGACAGCGAACGAGCGCTGGGATAGTCGGAGCGAGATGCCTTAGACCACCATATTCCCCCCGAGGAGCCTCCCATGGATCTCGATCGCGACCAGCTCTCCATCAACGCCATCCGCGTCCTCTCCATGGACGCCGTGCAACAAGCAAACTCCGGTCACCCTGGCGCTCCCATGGGGCTCGCCGCCACCGCCTACACCCTGTGGACGCGGCACCTGAACTTCGACGCGAAGAACCCCGAGTGGGCAAACCGCGATCGCTTCGTCCTCTCCAATGGGCACGCCTCCATGCTGCTCTACTCGCTGCTGCATCTGTCGGGCTTCGAGGCGATGACGATGGAGCAGATCAAGAACTTCCGACAGTGGGGATCGCTCACACCAGGACACCCCGAAGCAGAGCTCACCCCCGGCGTCGAGGTCACCACCGGCCCGCTCGGCCAGGGATTCGCCACCTCCGTCGGCCTCGCCATCGCCGAAGCACAGCTCGCCGAGCGCTTCGACAACACCATCGATCACTTCACCTATGTGATCTGCTCGGATGGTGATCTTATGGAAGGCGTCTCCCACGAGGCCGCTTCGCTCGCAGGACACCTCGGCCTCGGCAAGCTCGTCGTCCTCTACGATGACAACGCCATCACCATCGACGGCACCACCGACATCAGCTTCACCGAGGATGTCCTCGCCAGGTTCGAAGCCTACGGCTGGCATACCTCGCGCGTGGCCGATGGCAACGACGTCGAAGCGCTCGACGCCGCCATCGAGGTCGCCAAGGAGGAGTCCGACAAGCCAAGCCTCATCGCCGTGCGCACCATCATCGGCTTTGGCTCGCCCAACAAGGCAAACACCTCGTCCTCCCACGGCTCACCGCTCGGTGATGACGAGATCGCGCTCTCGCGCAAGGAGCTCGAGTGGCCCCACGAGGAGCGCTTCTTCATCCCCGAGGAAGCCTACGCCCCCTTCCATGAAGCCTCCGATCGCGGCGCCAAACAACGCGCCGGGTGGGAGAAATCACTCGAAGCCTACGCGTCGAGCAACCCCGATAAAGCAGCCGAGCTCACGCGCAGGCTCGCCGGCGAATTGCCAGCAGGTTGGAAAGACAACCTCCCCAAATTCGCACCTGATGCCAAGGGGATGGCCACGCGCGCCTCGGGCGGCAAGGTCGTCGCCGCGCTCTACAAGGCGCTCCCCGAATTGACCGGCGGCAGCGCCGACCTCGCGGGCTCGAACAAGACCCTGCACAAAGACTTCGGTATCTTCGACAGGAACAAGCGCGACGCGCAGAACCTGCACTTTGGCGTGCGCGAGTTCGCCATGGCCGCTGCCGCAAACGGCATCTGCCTTCACGGCGGCTCGCGAGGTTTTGGCGCGACCTTCCTCGTCTTCTCTGATTACATGCGCCCCGCGCTCAGGTTGGCCGCGCTCATGCACGAGCCACAGCTGATGGTCTTCACACACGACTCGATCGGCCTCGGCGAGGATGGCCCCACGCACCAACCCGTCGAGCACGTCATGTCCTTACGCATGATGCCAAACTACTGGGTCCTTCGCCCAGGCGACGCCAACGAGGTTCGCGAGTGCTGGGAGGCCGCCATCGAGCGCACCGATGGCCCTAGCGGCCTGGTGCTCACGCGCCAGAACGTCCCCACGTTCGATCGCGACGCGCTCGGCACGCGCGGCGACGCCACGCGCGGAGGTTACATCCTCGCGGAAGCTCCCGACGCCAAGCCGCAGGTGATCCTCATCGGCACCGGCTCCGAGGTCTCACTCTGCATGGAGGCATGGGAGCAACTCAATGAGGCAGGCATCTCCACCCGCGTCGTCAGCATCCCTTGCTGGGAGCTGTTCGAGGCACAGGACGCATCCTGGCGCGAAGAGGTCCTCCCCGCAGCAGTCACCGCGCGCGTCTCCGCAGAGGCTGGCGTCACGTTTGGTTGGGAGCGCTACATCGGCGCGAACGGCGTCGCCATCGGCCTCGATCGCTTCGGCGCATCGGCTCCCTACGAGGTCCTCTACGAGCAATTCGGCATCACCACCGACGCCATCGTCGCCGCCGCCAAGAACCTTGTCTGAACTGTGAACCACCGACGGTGGCTCGCAAAAAGAAGCCGCCGGCACATTTTGTTGAACGGAAGCAGTCGTCTGCAACCTCACAACAAAATGTGCCGGCGGCTTCTTTTTGCTCGGCAGCCAGGGTTGGTGTTTTGCGCTGGGGAGACTTGTTGAGGGTTTAGCAGAAAGCGAGAACATGCCCCCCGCGCCTTCGGCGCTGCCCCCTGAGGGGGCTTCTTGTTGGAGGTTTTGCAGAGCGCGGGAACAAGCCCCCCGCGCTTCGCGCTGCCCCCCGAAACGGGGGGCGCTCTTGTTGCAGGTCGTGCAGAACGTGTGAACAAGCCCCCCGCGCCTCGCTGCGCTCGGCGCTGCCCCCCGAAACGGGGGGCGGGTGGCTTTTTAAACGTTGGTGTTTTGCGCCGGGGCGCTTCGAGATCTGCGGTGAGCTTCATGAGGGAGCCAAACGCGAACCACCACGCCCAAATCCTCGCCAGGAAGCCCACCAAACTTGGGGGGCAGCGCCGCAGGCGCGGGGGGCATGTTCCCGCACTCTGCACGCCCTTCAACAAGAAGCCCCCTCAGGGGGCAGCGCCGAGCGAAGCGAGGCGCGGGGGGCTTGTTCTCGAACTCTGCAAAACCCCCAACAAGTCTCCCTGGAGGTGGAATGATTCTCATTGTCGCGGTGCTCGTCTCGATGCATCCTCAGTGACGCATCCGAAACACACCGTAATGGGACACATGAGTCAGGAATCACAGCCTGAGACGAGCATGGAGGGCCTCCCGGAACGCTTCGAGATCCTCGATCGCGTCGGTCAGGGGGGCATGGCGACCGTGTATCTTGCGCGTGACCACACCACCTCGAGCGATGTGGCGCTCAAGGTGCTGCTGCCACACCTCAGGAGTGACCCTGCCGTCGCGCAGCGCTTTCGGCGCGAGGTCTCGGTCGCAAGGCGCGTGGTGCACCCGAACGTGATCCGAATCTATGACCTGCTCGAGGGCGAGGATCTGCTGGCGCTGGTGTTGGAGTATCACCCGGGGATCGACGCCAAGCAGTTGCTTCGGCAAAGCGACGGCAGGCTCGAATACGAGCTCGCTATGGACCTCATCGAGCAAGCGCTCGAAGGACTCATCGCCGCGCATGATGCGGGAATCATCCACCGCGATATCAAACCTCATAACCTGCTCGTGGCAGATGTCGATGGTGGCCCCAGGGTCAAGCTCGCGGACTTTGGCCTGGCGCGCGTCGACGATCTGATCGGCATGACGATGCACACGCGCGCGATCGGGACGCTCGAGTATATGGCGCCCGAGCAATTCGATTCGCACATGATCGATCACCGCGCGGACCTCTACGGCCTGGGCGTCACATTGTACGAGCTGCTCTGCGGCGAGTTGCCCTTTCGAGCACACACCCCACTGGCGCTCGCCGAGCTGCACCAGCGCGCCAGGAGGCCAAACATTCGCGAGAAGGCGCCTCATGTGCCCGAGCACGTCGCGCTGACGATCCAGCGCGCGATGGCCAGCGATCCGAGCGCGAGGTTCTCCACCGCGCGCGAGATGCTCGCGGCCCTGCGCGGCGAGCAACCCGTCCTGGCGAGGGCCGAAGAGGCGCTCTGTGTGCGGTGCCAGGCCCCCTTGCTTCGGAGGTTGGACACCTGCCTCGAGTGCGGTCACACCAACCAACGCATGATCCGTCGCCCCGGTCAGGGCAACAAATCACTGCTTATTCACGCGGGCAACCGCCGCGCGCTGCTCGACACCGAGCAGGAAGCGCTCGTCGGTTTGCTGCGCGAAGACGAAACCACCGCGCCATACCTCAAGGTCGATTGGAACGTCGGTCAGGTCCCGGCTATTGTCGCCAACCACCTGACCGATGATGACGCCGCGAGGCTCGGTGAGCGTTTGACCGAGCGAGGGCTCCATCACGAGACCCTCGGGACGTCGGCAGCCGACAAGCTCCGCCTGCTCTGGAAGATGCGCCCTCCCCTGCTCAACACCATCGGCGTCTTCGCCATCGGCACGGTCTTCCTGTGCGGCATGGGCGGCTTCTTCATGTTGTTGGATGGGGAATGGGCCGGGGCGTTCAACGCGCTGGCGCCCATGGCGATTTTTACCTTCGTGGTCTTTGTCGCGAGCCTGATCCGCGCCAACTCGAGCATCCTGAAATACAAAAAGACCAGCGGAGAAGAGCTCGAACACGGTCAGGAGTTCGAACATACGCTCTCGATGGGATACCTGCCTGACGAGACCGCCGAGTTGATCCGCAGGCTCTCCGGGCGCCGCACGCGCGAATTGATCAAGAAGATCCTGGGCGCGGCGCTCGAACTTCACGCGAGGCTCGAGGATCACCCTGATGAAACGGGCCTCACCGAACAGGCGCTCGAACATTTGCTCGCGCGCACGACCGAGGTCGCCAGGAACCTCGTCGAGCTCGAGGAGGAGCTAAACAGCATCGACGCGCAGGCGATCCTCGAAGAGATACGCGCGCTCGATGACGCGATCGCCGCCGAAGAGAGCACGCTCGAAGTGGGTGACTTGATCGAGCAAAAGGCCGCGCTCCACGTCACGCTCGGGCGCATCGACGAAGCACAACGCGAGCTCTCGCTGCAATCGAGCAAGCTGCTCCATATTCACGCCGAGCTCGAGCAGCTCCTGATCGATATCCAGGACATGGATCAAGTGATCTTCTCACAGGAGAACCAGGTCTCGGTCATCCTCCAAGGGTTGGCAGAGCAACTCGACGCCACGCTCGAAGCGGAAGCTGCCGTCGAAGTGGGCGCCTTCCCGGACCTGGGGAGGATGGCGTGAAGAAACCACACACCACGACGCCAGCGCTGCCGGAGCGTTACGAGATCGAGCGCATGCTCGGACAGGGAGGCATGGCCCAGGTCTGGCTCGCCAGGGATCTCGAGGCAGACGCGCAGGTTGCCATCAAGGTCCTCTTCGAGCACCTGCGCGAGGACGCGTTGGTCATCGAGCGCTTCCGGCGTGAAATCATCGCCTCGCGCAAGCTCATCAACGCACACGTCATCGAGATCTTCGACCTGATCGAGACCGACGACACCACCGCGCTGGTCATGGAGTATCACCCGGGGCGAGACCTCAAGGAGATCATTCGACGCGACGGCGCGCTCTCGCCGGAGCGCGCCGTGGCGATCACCGCGCAGCTCCTCGAAGGCCTCTCCGCCGCGCACCGAGCGGGGATCATTCACCGTGACATCAAGCCGCAAAACGTCCTCGTGGATCGCGATGATAACGTCAAGATCGTCGACTTCGGGTTGGCGCGCGTCGACGACCTGATCGGCATCACGACGCATACGACGACGCTGGGGACCATCGAATACATGGCGCCCGAGCAGGTTGGCGCGCTGGTGATCGATGCACGCGCCGACCTGTACGCGCTCGGCGTGATGTTCTACGAGCTGCTCACCGGGAAGCTCCCCTACATGGCCACGACACCGATCGCCATGGCGCGGATGCACCGCGACGATCCGATCCCCAGCGTCCTCGCGCTCAAGCCTGACCTCCCCGAGTCCTTCGATCTGATCATCCAGCGCGCGATGGCCAAGGACCCTCAGGATCGATTCAGCACCGCCGAGGAGTTCGCCAAGGCGCTCGCTGGCGAGGTGCTCGAGGCCGAGCTGCCTGTGGCGATCCTGTGCCCTGCTTGCAAGACGCCGCTTCTTGCCTCGTGGGCCTCTTGTATCGCCTGTGGCCACGATCCGAGCGCCTCACTCTCTCCGGGAAAACACCGCGTCTTTGTCCCCACACCGCCGCTCTTGCTCGCGTCGACCACAGGCAAAACATCCGCGATCGGGGATCAGCAACAACAGAACTTCGACACGATGCTCTCGAACCCGGCGTTCGGGCTCGACCCGAACATGGTCCAGTGGCGTCGAAGGCGCCTGATGCGAAAGCCCCCGTTTGTGGTGGCGGCCGATCTGAGCGAAGCCTCGGCCATGGAGCTCCAGGAGCAGGTCGAAGCGCTCGGCATCCCAGCCGAGGTCAGCGATATGGAGCAATCGATCGAGAAGCTTGGCTTCTATCGCAACTTCCTGGTCAACCGACGCTTGCTGCTCTTTGGCGCCGCGTGGTGGTTTGGCTCGGGATGCATCTGGTGCCCGCTCACGATCTTCCTCGAGCAAGGCGTGAAGATGAGTAACAACGAGGCGATGATCACCTCGTTGGTGGTGTGCATCCTGCTCGTCTTCATCAGCTATTTGATGGGGTTCACGCGCGGCCTGAAGCCGCTGGCGACCTTGCGTGGCGAGCGCACGCGAGACGAACGCCGCGACTGGGTCCCGGACGAAGCGACGAGAGCCCACGAGGCGTTAAAGAGCAACGGCAGCAAGGCGCTCTATCGCCAGGTCTTGAGCGCGGGACTTTCACTGCGAGAGCGCGCGAGCGAACTCTCGGCGGCGCCCGCGACGCTCCCCGAGCACATCGATTCGCTGCTCTCGGCGGCCACTCGGCGCGCCATACACATCGGAGAGCTCGAGAAGTTCGTGCATGCGCATCCTCCACATGACCTCTACGAAACGATCCAGCGCACCGACGCGCTGATCGAAAAGGAAGAGGATACAAACCGCGTCGCCGAATTGATCGAGACCAAGACTCGCACGGCGTCCTTGCTCGCCACCGTCGACGAGCGCCACCACGAGCTCGCGCATCAACACCAACGCATGCTCGATGTGCTCACGCGATTGCGTCAGATGGATCGCCAACTCGATGGGGATCACTCACCGCAAGAGCAGGCGCTCGAACAGGTCAGCGTGATCCTCGGGAACCTTGCCGACGAGCTCGACCTCGACAGCGGCGAGCAAGAGGTCGCCAGCGTGCGCCTCGCCGCACAACCTGCGACGGCCTCTCGTTGAGAGCGGACCTCTCGATAAAATGAGCGAGGATGACGCCGGATGAAGGATGTGAATTTAGGAGGAGGAGGGTCCATCATAACATCGTTATCTGGGCTTAACTCCGACAACAACTCACGCCCTTCAGACCAGTCATGACGTGCTGTTTATCGAGAGGTCCGCTCTATAACGATCAGAATACGCCAACCCGACCGCAGCGCTGGCCTGTGGGCGCCCTGTCCTTAACCTCATGCAATGAGCAGCTCTGCTCGTGCGGCGAGGAGACCGAATCGCAACCTCCGCTCGCCGACGCGCATCCTGCATACGCACGCGTGAAGATGCACTCTTTCCTTTTGCAACCATGAGGACCCGATGGCACTCGTCGAAAGCGCACAGCCCGAGCTCGGGAGCGACGCCCCAGACTTCTCCCTCCCCGCCACAGATGGCGAGACCTACTCCCTCGAGAGCTTCTCCGATAAGAAGGCGCTCCTGGTCATGTTTATCTGCAATCACTGCCCATATGTGATCGCGGTGCAGGATCGCCTGGTAAAATTGGCCCATGATTACCAGGACAGAGGTCTTGGAGTATTGGCGATCTGCTCGAATGATCCGGTGCGCTACCCTGCGGACAACTTCGAGGCGATGAAGCGCGTCGCCAGGGAGAAGGGATACCCCTTCCCTTACGCACAGGATGAAACTCAGGAGGTCGCCAGAGCTTACGGCGCCGAATGCACGCCTGACTTCTTCCTCTATGATGCCGATCGCGCGCTGGCGTATCGAGGACGCCTCGACGACAACTGGAAAGATCCAGGCAAGGTCGAGCGCCGAGAGCTCCGCGCCGCGATCGATGCCTTGCTCCAGGGAGACAGGCCACAGCAGGCGCAGATCCCCTCGATGGGGTGTTCGATCAAGTGGAAGTATTGAGTCACCCCCAGCATCTCTCTCGACTTGACGGCTGTGGTTTTGTAGCGTGACGATCTGATTCACGTCGCCCCGGCGATGTGTGATCTTCTCTTCCCTCACGAGGTGAAGTTCGATGTTCGGAATGTCGATGGCAGAGATCGCCGTGATCCTGGTGCTCGCGCTGGTGATCCTCGGTCCAGAAAAACTCCCCGACCTCGCCCGCACGCTGGGCAAGACCATTCGCGAGATCCGTCGCGCGGGCAACCAGATCCGCGACGCGATCATGTTCGAAGACGAGATGCGGGATTACCGCAAGAACAATCGCTCGATCGCGCGGACCAACACGCCCCCTTCCGCAGGCTACGTCGCCAAGGAGTATGGCGATGATATGATGGATGGTCCCTTCGACCAGCTCGACGATGAGGAGTGGGGTGTTGGCGGCTCGCTGACCTATGATCCCAATGACTACCATCACCGCGAGCAGACGCGCTTCGACATCAACATGAAGTCGCGCGGCGAGGTCGAGTGGCATGCATCGCGCGAGGTCGAACTCGAGACGACTGACTTCTCGCTCCCCGAGGACCCGGGCGCCTCTTCGACATCGCTCACGAATCCTCACGAGGTGCCGCATATCGACATTCGCGAGGTCCATATCCACGAACAAGTCGAGGATCACCACTCATGAGCGAGCAAGCTGAAGCACAGGCCGAGGGGAACCTCGGCGGTGAGATGTCGATCTTTGACCACCTGGCCGAGCTGCGCCGGAGGTTGATCTACTCGATGGTCTCGGTCGCGGTGGGATTCGCCGTGTCCTGGACCTGGCGCAACGAGATCTTCCAGTTCATCCTCGAGCCGCTCAAGGTCGCCGCGCCGACCGCAGAGATGGCGCAGATCCACTACAAGGATCTGACCGAGCCCTTCTTCACCCTGATCAAGACCTCGCTCACGGCGGGCGTGTTTTTGGGGCTGCCGGTGATCCTCTGGCAAGTCTGGAAGTTCATCGCGCCGGGGCTTTACGCGCACGAGCGCAAGCTGGCGATCCCATTTGTCGTGCTGGCCACGCTCTTCTTTTTGGGGGGCGCGAGCTTCTGTTACTACTTCGTGATGCCTTATGGCTTCGCGTTCCTGTTCAAGTTCAGCGACGAGGTCTCGAGCCCGACGTTGATGATGCAGGAGCACTACGGGCTCGCGCTCAAGCTCCTGCTCGCTTTCGGCGCCGTCTTCGAGCTCCCCGTGGCGGCGATGTTCCTGTCCGCGCTGGGCATCATCACGCACGAGACGCTGATCAAGCACTGGCGCATCTCGGTGGTCGCGAGCTTTATCTTCGCGGCGGTGCTGACGCCCCCGGATGTGGGCACACAAGTCGCGATGGCGATCCCGCTCGTGATCCTCTACGGGGTCTCGATCGTCGTGGCTTACTTCTTCACCAAGCAACGCGAGCGACGCGCGGAGCGCGAGGAAGAACAGATCAAGGACACGTTTAGCTAAGCTCATAAGCGGCAAGAAATGAAACGGCGCGGTTTTCGGATGAAAACCGCGCCGTTTCATTTCTTGCCGTCGTGCTCGACTCAGCTCTTCTTGATGAAGTCACCCACGCGCGTGATCGCGACATCGGAGGAGCGCTCGAATGACCCGGAGGTGGGGCCCATGTTCAACGCGGCGAAATCACCGGTGCTCTCTTCGGCGAGGATGTTTTGGCTCGTGTTTGGTGTCACGAGGACCTCGTCACGTAGCTTGATCGCTGCGTCTGAACCGAGCATATGCCACGGGATGCGCTCGTTCTCGGGAGGGAGGCGATCCTTCTTCATATGCCGGAGGATATCGCGCAGCTGACAGGCCGCCTGATCGACGAGATCGATCAAGACGTCGAGATCATCCTCGGGGCGCGTGTCTCGGTGTCCCAACCTGAACCGTCGCGGCTCGCCGAGCAACAGCGCCGCGAGGTGACCCGAGATCGTCACAGGGATCACGAGCAGCTCGTTAGGGGGCAGCAGCGACGTCTCCTCGAAAAGCGACGCCAGGCCAAGCCTGTGTGTAGGGCCGCGGAGGTGATCGCGCCCCTCGAAGAGGCGCCCCATGCGCGCGCGCGACCCGATGTACACATCGCGCGAGACGAGCTCGCGCGCGGTCTCTTCCTCTGAACCGAGCGACACCCAACCCCGCGCCAGGCGAGGCTGGATATGGGTATCACTGACCTCACAGATCAAGCGCCCCAACATCCAGTTCGACGCGTGATTGAGCACGACCGTCATCAACATACGGCGGTCATAACACGCGGAGATAAACTCGCGGACGCGGTCCGTTGACCAGGTCGAACCGATGCTCTGTAGGATCGATGTATCCATGACGTGTGCTTTGGATTTCAGTGGTGACATACATGTGCCTACAGTGTGGTAGACACTACTCCATCATATAGATCGATACCCTGTATTCAACAGGGTAATGCAAAAAGATCAAGCAGATTCCTGGAAGTATTTAACATTTATTAAGATTTCGATAAAAGAGAGCGGCGAGGAGACCTTTCCAAAGGTTCTCCTCGCCGCTCTCTTTTGTCACGAGCTCGTTTTCAGGGTGCGAGCAAATGCGTGCTTACGGGTTGACTTCACGCGTCCCGCAGACGTTGTTGTCACAGAAAGCCTCGAGCGCAGGACACGCGTTACACACAGGCCCCATGTTGTCGCAGTTGTTGTCGAGGAACTGCATCTCGAGAGGCTCGAGCCCCGACGCGTCCGCGTTCACATTCACCGAGAGCTGGCACTGTGCGAGGTTGCAGATTCCGCCCGAGACGAGCTTGCAATCCGCATCCACCGAACAGGTCGTATCGAGCGCACCGACCGCATCATCGAAGTCCTGTTTGACGTCTTCGCATATGGACGTGGGCGTCTCGGCTGGGACCACGCAGGTGTTGTTTTCACAAACCGCGTCAGCCGGTGCCGCGCATTGCTGGCAAGCCACCGGACCGCCGCACGTGCTGTCGTGCTCCTGGGTGAAGTCATCGAGCGCGCTGCGATCGGCGTTCACGTTAGCGGCGAGCTCGCAGACGTTGAACTGATCGCTGCCGAACTGGCAGCTGCCTGTAAATGAGACGCAGTCCGCGTCTTCGGTGCAGGTTGTATCGAGCGCGAGGACGGCATCCTCGAAGTCCTGCTCGATATCTTCACAGCTTCGCTCCTCCGAGACAAACTGCGCGACGCAGGTGTTGTTCTCACACACGGCCTCCTCATCGGGGCACGCGGCGCAATCGACGCCCGTGTTGCAAGAGAGCTGCTCGAACTCCTCGCCGAGCGAGATGATGTCTGCGGCGTCGACGTTGGCGTTGACCGGAACACCGCATTGACGCAGCGGACAAACACCACCTGAAATCATCTTGCAGTCCGCGTCGGTCGTGCAGGATGTGTCCGCGCCGCTGATGAGTGCATCGTGCTCGGACTCGACGTCCATGCAAGTGCGCCCTCCCGTCGAGGTGTTGTTGAGAGGGGTCGTGTTGTTCCCGGGTGTGACGTTGTTGGTGCTGTTGTTCATGTAGGGGACGAGCTCTTCGATACGCTCGACCACAGGCTCGGCGGGAGGGTCCATCGATCCCGAGCACACGATCATGTCATCACCGATCTGATGGCGCTGCACCAGGTCCACGGGGCAATCATACCCCGTCTCGATGATGATGTTCTGCTTTCTATAGACGCAGTAATCCACGCCCTCGACCTCGACGCGCTCGCACGCGTTGCCGCCGACGTTGTTATCCCCGTTATTATCCTGAGGCGCCGGGTCGGGTCCGCAAGCCGCACCGATCATCGCCAAACTCAAACCTACAATCCATCGCATCGCATATGTTCTCATCGTTACTCTCCTTTCGAGCGCCCGTCGCCAAACGAGTTCTCTGTGGTCGAAATGAAATCCTTGGGTGCCCAGGAGATCGAAACCTCCATGGGTTGCACATCTTTTTGGCCAGCGGCGGCCTCGTCCAAACGGACAAGTTCGGGGAAGACGACCTCTCTGTAGAACCGCTCGAGCTCGGAGAGGTCTTGCTCTCGAACAGAGAGCGTGATCGTTCGAGCAAAGCTCGAGCGATCCTCGGTAAAAAACCGCGCGAAGACAGTGTCACTGATATGGTCGAGCTGGTTATTGAGCGCGTCGATGCGCGCGATCCAGTTGTCCTTGTAGAGCCTGAACTCTCCGCGCTCGAGCTCGTAATGGATCGTGCCCTGGCGCTCCTCACCACGTATCGCGCCCTGATCGACGAGCGTCGCCAGGGCATCCTCGATCTCATCATCCTCGAACTCGCCACCGAGTGATTGCTTGAGGCGACCGGCAGACATCGTCTCGGCCCAGAGCATGAACAGGATGCGACGCTGCGCGCCCTCGTGCCGCTCGGGTTCAAAGAAGTTCTCTCGCAGCTTTCGAGAGAGGCTGATGATCGTCCTGCGGCTCACGCCGATGCGATCGGCGCTCTCGCTCTGGGTCAACCCCCGACGCTTGAGCTCGTGAAGGTAAGACACCCCTAACCACTCCTTGAGGTCGCGCAGCGAGAGCTCGAATACGCTCGCCAGACGCACCGCAGGACGCAGCAACGAGTACACGACGCGCCACTGGAGTTCCTGGGGCGCGATCGCATCTGGCGCCTCGGGGGCGCCGTCAGGGGTGTTGTTTTGTTGGCTCATGACACTCTCCGATTACCAATGAGCAATTTTTTGCTCATTAAACAGCCAAAGTCAAGGCTGATGAGCAATTTTCTGCTCATTAACAGCAACACTCGATGCGGCGAGCACAGGTCGCAAACTGGCCCTCTCGCCGCATAAGCTGATATATTGCGGAGAGGATTCTAGGAGACCACTCACTCTGGAGCGCCGATGTCGCGAAACCAAACCTGCGCTTTCACGGGACTGCTCGTGCTCGTGGTGAGCATCATCGCTTGCGCGGGTTCATGCGGCGGCAAGCAAGAGAGCACGTGCGAGGTCGAGGGAGAGGCGACGCCTCCTCCGCCCTGGCAGGCGGTCTGCGATCAACTCGACGCGACGCGGACCCCAGGGGAGCTCGCGTTTCAGGTCGGGGATGAGAACGGCGTGATCCTGACGTACACGCGCGGGGGAGTGACGCCACAGACGCGCCACAGGATCGCCTCGGCGTCCAAGTGGATGGCGTCAGCGACCATCATGAGGTTGGTCGAACGGGGCGAGCTCTCGCTCGAGGATCACCCGCAAAAATACATCTCGTGGTGGACCGATGATCCAGAGGACCCGAGGAGCAGGATCACGCTCGCGCACTTGCTCTCTTTCACCTCCGGCTTTGGGGGTTCGCCGCTCGAGGTGACATGCGTCAATCGCACGAGGGTCACGTTCGAGGAGTGCGGTAAGGAGATGTATGACGAGCACTTCATCCACGAGGAGCCAGGCGCCACATTTCATTATGGACCCGTGCATATGCACTTCGCGGCGATGATGGCAGAAGGTGCCACGGGCAAGTCATGGAACGAGCTGTTCTCCAGGGAAGTCATCGAGCCGCTCGGGCTGGACGCCAAAACACACTACGCGATCGCCGGCCCGGAGCACCCGAGGATCGCAGGTGGCATCGAGTCCAACGGCGAGGATTACGCGAAGTTCCTCCAGGCAACCTTGAAAGGGGATTACCTCGCGGACTCGCTCGATACGATGACGAGTGATTATACGCCATCGGGAGCTGTCACACTCGCGCACTCACCACTCACAGACGCTAACCTCGAGTGGCACTACGGCCTGGGGTTATGGCGCGAGTGCGCGTCCGAGACCTTCACGAACGGATGCAACGAACACATCCGCATATCGAGCCCTGGCGCTTATGGGTTCTATCCATGGATCGACCTCGAGCATGGCTACTGGGCGGTGCTCTCGACAAAGGAAGGGATCCTCAAGACCCCAGCAAAGGACTCTGTGCTCATGGGCTCCGGCGTACAACCTCTTATAGAGCGCGCATACGCCGAGCGATAAACGTCGCGAACCTCTCTTCGAAAAATAATTTACCAATCCTTCGAGCTCACCCGTAAAGGGGGATGTTCGGGCGCCAAAACGTGGCAGATGGATGAACCTTGAAGATGATCCAGAACGCGTCGAGGCGTTTCGTCGTGGAGACCGAGAACTCCTGGCGCAGCTCTATCACGCGCACGTGCCCGCGGTAGAGAAGCTGCTCAGGTTAGGGTTCACGTTCACGAGCCAGGGCAAGACCGTGCGCTTTCGAGGATTTCAGGAACCGTTCCTTCTCCAGGAGAGCATCCAGGAAGGATTTTTACGCGCCTTCCGCGAGGAAGCGCGGCAGGCCTGGAACCCCGGTAAACCATGGCGCCCTTACCTGTTGGCGATCGTGCGCAACCAGGTCATCGACCAGTTTCGCAAGCAACAGGTCGAACAACGCTACTTCGTGCCTCTGGCGCGGATGGCGGGAGAAGATGAAAGCGAGCAAGACGCGCTGGATAAGCTCTCGAGCAGCGGAGAATCATCCGCATCTCCAGAGATGAAAGCCTTCCAGAGCCAGCTCGGCAAAATATTGAGCGTCTTCCTCGAGGAACTCGATGAGGGAGATCGCGACACGGTCCGCTTGCATATGTTGGGAGATATGACCCAACAGGAGCTCGCGGATCACTTGAATGAATCGCGCAACGACGTTCGCAAGCGGATCCGTGAGATCCGCTCCAAGTTGCTACGGCACCTCAAGCGCGAGGGTGTGATCGGCAACCTGGATGCGAGCGAATTGCTCCGGGACCTCTCGGTCCTGGTGGGAGTACTTCTGTGACGACGGACAATAAAATAGACCCTCGCCAAGCGCTCGAGGTGCTCTTTACACGAGAGCATCTCCCGGAAGGCGTCGATCCCGGCGACCTCACGCACGCTTTGCGGCAAAATGATGAGGCGAGGGAGCACTTCGACCACCTCGCGCTCGCCGCGCGAGAGCTCGAAGGCACCGAGCCCGAGAGCCGCTCTTCGTTCGAGCAAACGTTTGGAGAGGCGAGCTTTCTGAGCGCGCTCGATACGATGCTCGCGCGAGAGCGCTCCTCGAACAACGAGCAGGCGCCGACACCGACGCCAGCGACCGACACGACAGAAGAAACCGGCGCACGAATCATCCCTTTCTCCACAAGGATCAAACGCGCCGCTCCTGGTCTGGCCGCGGCCGCTGCGCTGCTCTTCTCACTGCTCGCCATCTCGGGCCGAGGTGTCCAACAATCTCCGCTCGATGACGGCTTCCAGGCTCGCTCGGCGACCTCTGTAGAGCGCCCGAGCGTTGTCCCCGAAGCGCCCGCGTTGGCGCTCTTTTGCGTCACACGCGAGCAAGATGACGCGGTGATTTTCCGCGGCGAGGACGAGTCTCCTTTTGGCGTCCTCGCCTGCCCCGCCGACGGTGAACTCAAGCTCGCCCACAAGATGATGGCGCATCCCTTCACGCACATCGCTGTCTTTGGCGTGAACAGGCGCGGCGAGATCAAATGGTACGGCCCGAGCCCCGCGTCCAGGGATGCGGTCCTCGTCTCCAAGCACAAGGTCGCCGGAGAACTTCACCCTGTCGGTGAATCGATTCGGCTGGGCGTCAACCACAAGCCGGGCAAAATACGCGTGCACGCGCTCTTTTCTGATCAACCGCTCGGTTATGATAGAATGGAGAAGTTGCTCGATGGGATGACCGGACAGCAACTCTTCGATGAGGCCACGCTCGACCTCTCGAGGGAAGGTATCTCGACCACGAGCAAGACCTTCGACGTCACGGAGGCGAAGCGATGAAGCGGTCCATACACTCACAAATGAATCGAAACCGCCCAGGTCTCAGCATGCTTCGACGCGCCTCGATGGTATCTCTGCTCGCGCTCGCGACGCTCACCGCCACGGCGATCGAGCCGACACGCGCAGACGCTCAGGAGCAAAAAGAGACGCGCACCTACGCGTTGATCGTCGCTCACAACGGGAGCGTCGATGAAGGCGTCGAGCCGTTGCGTTACGCCGATGATGATGGCGCGCGTTACTACGAGACCTTCTCTCACCTGGCCCGTGATACCAGGTTGCTGACGATCCTCGACTCGGACAGTCAGCGCGTCTTCCCCACGCTCGCTTCGCGCACGGCGCCACCGACGCGCAAGCAGCTGGTCTCGGAGATCGACGCGCTTGGCCAGAAGATCGCGCGCGACAAGGCACAGGGCCATCGCGTCGAGGTGTACCTGGTGTTTACAGGTCACGGGAACATCGACGAGTCGGGCGAGGGATACCTCTCACTCGCCGATGGCAAGCTGCGCAGGAGTGATTTGTATCGCGAGGTCATCCGACCGCTCGAGGCGGATTACACGCACCTGATCATCGACGCGTGCCACGCCTACTTCATGGTGCAAAGCCGCGGCGGCAAAAGCTGGAGGGATGATCGCTCTGGCGAAACACTCGACGATCAGTGGGAAGCCTACGTTCAGGGTGAGAAGAAGAAGTCGAACGCCTTGCCCAGCACAGTCGGCGTGATCCTGTCGACCTCGGGCACGGCAGAAGTGCACGAGTGGAGCAAGCTGCGCGCGGGTGTGTTTAGCCATCAGCTTCGTAGCGGTTTGCTGGGTGCGGCAGACGTCGATGGCGATGGGGCGGTGAACTACCTCGAGCTCGAGGCCTTCCTCGCGGCGGCCAACGCAGGCGTCACCAATCCTCGCGCGCGAATCAGCGTCTACGCGAAACCTCCAGCGCAAGACCGAGCGCACGCGCTCGTCTCACTGGATCAGTTTCGGGATGTGACGCACCTGACGCTGCCGCAGGAGATGCACGGGCGCTATCACATCGAAGATGCGCGAGGGTTGCGTTACGCAGACCTCAACCTCGCGAGCGGCCAGACCACGGATATTGTCCTGCTTCGAGATCCCGTCGAGGGGCGCGACTACTTTTTGAGGCGTGAAGGAGCACAGGCACGCATCGCCATCGGCGAGCCAAAGGTCAACGCCAACGCGCTCGCCTTCGCAGATGTCACTGACCAGGCGAGGTCTTCGGTCGAGGAGTCTTTCCGCGCGGAGCTGTTCTCGACGCCGTTCGGGCCAAGCTTCTACTCGGGATATGTGGCGAGCCGCGCGAGATACGAGGCGCTGTTGGAGGAGCGTAACGCGTTCCTCGAGAAGCCTGCGCGCAGACCCTGGCGTGTCGGGTTCGACCTCTCTTACAACCTCGCGCGTCCGACGCTGGCGGACCTGCCAGGCATCCAACACAACCTGAACCTCGCCGTGCCGATGCGCAGCCTGGCGACAGGTTGGTCACTCGGTCCATACCTCGGGTATGGCTTCTCGATGCACGATGAAGAGGCGCTCGGTTCGAGCAACGGAAGCACCGCGAACGTGCACAGGATCTCGCTCGGAGCGCAGGCCGAACACCGCTTCACCCCCGGCGAGAGGTTGTGGATCGCACCTCGTGCTCGCCTGGGCTATCAGGCTGTCTTGTTCGACAGCGATGTGTTGTGTGCCGGAGGCGCGTGCGCCGATCCATTCGGACTGCGCGCAGAGGCGAACGTCGCGCTCGGTTGGACGATGAGCAACAACTTGACGGCTTACCTGCATGGCGGCGCGACGCTCGACTTCGTCACACGCACCGAACCCGACGCGACCTATGAAGCGTTCCAATGGTCGCCAACACTCGGCGTGGGGCTCGCGTTTTGATCTTCGAGCTCGCCTCCAAGCCGTGATCACTCTTGTTGCTCGCGCTGCCAGTGAGTAGCGATGGGTCACGGTGGTCTCGAAGCACAAAACCTCCATGGTTCGCAGTGGGCGACCCCGGCACGCTATTTGGGTCACCGCGCGTTTGAGGAGAGCAGACAGCCCACACCTCGACGCCAGGTTCGTGTTAGCGCGGTTCCAAATAGCGTGCCGGGGTCGCCGGGTCGTTTCGTGAGCGCGCTATCGTGACCAGGCACCAAAGAGAGCGGCGAGAGCGGTACCTTCGGGTACCGCTCTCGCCGCTCTCTTTGGTGCCTCTTGGCGCCGTGGGGCTTCGAGGAAATCAGGCGCTATTGCGCGATGGCGAAGACAGGATCAGGGAAGAGGCTGTCGCCTTGCCTGAATGAACCTGTAGAGGGTTCAGCAGCCTCGAAGGCGCTGTCATCGGCGAAGTGACCATTGTCATCTCCTCCAGCGCGCTTCGTGCGCACGGTCGCAGCGACCGCGCTGACGACAGCGAACGGAATCTCAGGATCGGCGGTTATGGCAACGACCGTCTCATCCGGGTGAGATGCTTTGATTTTGAGGACCTTTTTATAAAGCGCGCTCAGGTTGTAGGCAGCAACGAGCGCATCGATAGCAGCCTCACGCTCAGCCCCCTGGGTGGACTTCACGCGCTCGAGGAGTTGGGCTCCATCCGTGCCCTCCTCGTTGCATATGGTGGGACCATCAGCGGGGCAACCAGCGATGGGCATCATCAACGAGGACTGAGCCGCGACGCGAATGCCACGGGCATCGATGGAGATCGTGAGGGCGAGAGGTTCCTCTTCTGTGGGCTCATCGTCCTCTGGACCAACCGAAAGTTTTGGAGAGGCGGCGTTGAAGCCATACCACCCCTCACCCTTTCGGGTGATGATCTTGAGGGGTTGTGAACCACCGATCACGACGAAACGGTCGCCCTCGGTACCATCAGCATAGGTCGGCCGGAGGTCTTGCCCAGCGGTGTAGAGGATGTCAGTGAAGGTGCCGTACCTGGTGCCATCTTCGATGAAGATCCCGGGAGCGAGGAACGAGCTCCTCGCAGAAACCTCATCCGCCTCGATCGCACGCGCCTTGGACGCGGCCTCGAATGGGGCTGTCAGCGCCTTGATATAGAGGGCATTGGGACCTCCTTTACGATCCTCGGTGCGAAAGGTTCGCGTCTCCAGATCGAAGCGAACAGCGTCCTTGCCATCAACAGCCACGCCGCGGGCGCCGACGTAGACCGGAACAAAGGAGTCATTGTTGACTTCTGCTTTCCAGAAGTCATTGGCAGAGGCTCGCGTCGCGTCATCGAGGATAGGAGCGTTCGCAGGCTCGGCCTTGGCCTCTTCCCCGGTCTTCTTGGCCTCGGTTTCTTGCTCGACTGTTTCAGGCTCAGGGGCTGGAGCAGGCTCGGTTGTTTTGCATGCCGCCGCCATCAGGAGCGCTGCGCCCAAAACGCACCAGATCTTCGTCACGTTCATGATTCCTCTCGTGAGGTTTGGATGTGAAGCTGGGCAACACGCACCAGCTCGCTCGAATGTGAGTGGCGGTATTGTAAGCAAGCGACTCACGCGCAGGCAACCCGAGCGAGCGAGGGTCACCTCGGTTGTTTCGTGAGCGCTAGTGTGACAGCAGAACGTGCGGCGAGGGCGGCACCTGAAGGTGCCGCCCTCGCCTCGCGCTTTTGCTTGTGAGTGATTTTCAGTTCCAGTCCCAGACGCGCGCCATTGGCCAGCATGAGGACCAACGCGCAGCCTTGGCCTCGAAGACCTCTCTGGAGATCAACGTCTTGTTCGGGCGAATCCACATCGCGAAGAGGTCGTGCAAACCATAGGGAGCGATCACATCGAGGCGATCACCGTCGAGACGAACCACCACCGAGGCGGCGAATGTGGGCCACGTGGCGACGGATTCTGCGACATTCGAGAACGGTTCGATGGCCTTGCCAAACTCATCCTCGTACCAGAGGTGGACGCGGGCAGCGTTCACCACATCGATCGGAAACCCCAGGTCGAGCTGCTCGATGTCGGCTTTGACCTGTTGCTGGGACTTCGCGCTGAGGTCCTCCGAGTCGAAATAGACGATATCGAAGTCTTTGAGGTGCGCGCTCGGCTCGTTGCCATGAATCGCATTCCAGACTGTGCCGAGGATCGCGCCAGCGCCAGTCCAATGTCCGGGCTCGAGCGACTCGAGCAACCTCATCATCACGGTGTTCTCTCGAACGACCTCCTCGAGCACACGAATTTGCTCACCGATCGGTCGATCAGCGACTTCTCGCAAGTTCAACGCAGACACGAAACCTCCAAGGGGATCACGTTCGAGTTATCCGAGGATGTCTATCGGCTCAATCGCTCTGCCCGAGCTCCTTGAGCGCCTCGGCGTGTTGGTGCGCGAGCAATGGATCGACCACGACGTCGAGGTCTCCATCGATGATCTGACTGAGCTTGTGCACGGTCAGCGTGATGCGATGGTCTGTAACGCGTGATTGCGGGTAGTTGTAGGTGCGAATCCGCTCGGAGCGATCGCCCGTGCCGACCTGAGAGCGACGATCGGACGCCACGCTCGCGCGCTGCTTCTCGATCTCGATGGCGGTCAACCTGGACTTGAGCTCCTTCATCGCGGACGCCTTGTTCGCGTGTTGAGAGCGCTCGTTCTGACACTGCACCACCAACCCGGAGGGGAGGTGCGTAATTCGAACCGCCGAATCCGTCCTGTTGACGTGCTGACCACCAGCGCCCGAGGCGCGATAGGTGTCGATCTTGAGGTCGGAGTCGAGCACATCGATCGAGATCTCGTCGTCGATCTCGGGGATCACCGCGACCGTCACCGTCGAGGTGTGAATGCGCCCCTGACTTTCGGTCGCAGGGACACGTTGCACCCGGTGTGTTCCGGCCTCGTACTTCAACCGACTGTAGACATCATCGCCCTCGATCACGGCGACGATTTGTTTGTAGCCGCCATGATCACTCGGGGACTCGTCAGTGATCGACATACGCCAACCTCGCTGATCGGCGTAACGCGAATACATCCTGAAGAGATCGCCGACAAAAATCGCCGCCTCGTCACCGCCTGCGGCGGCGCGGATCTCGATGTAAATATCCTTCTCGTCGAGCGGATCCTTGGGGATAAGGAGGATTTGGAGCTGCTCGCTCAGTTCCTCGCGTCGCGCTTCGAGCGCGACGATCTCATCGCGCACGAGCTGTCGCATATCCTCGTCCTCGGACTCGGCGAGCAGCTCCCTGGACTCCTCGAGCTCCTCACCAGCGGATTGATACGCCTGGTAGGTGTCGACGATCTCCTTGAGCTGGGAGTGCTCCTTGGAGATCCTCATCAGCTGTTGTGGATCGCTGGTGATGCTCGGGTCAGCGAGCATGCTGGTGAGTTCGGCGTAGCGCCCCTCGACCTCGTTGAGTTTTTCAAACATATCGAACTCCTGCCGGCGTCTCGCAAAGACGCCGTGTTATGGCCTCACAATGTCTCTTTTGTCTCGATACTTCGCGCCGCGGCCATCAAGGGCCGCGAGGCGAGCGAGCAAACATCGAGAGGCGCCTCGCCGCACCGATCGGGGGAGCGAGCCACCCCCTGGCAGTAAATACACCGACCCGAGCCGCACCGGAGTGCAGTTCGGGTTCTCTTGATTTGTGAATGAGAGCGCGCGCCGTATGCGGCGAGTGCGCGCCCGAATGGGCGCTCCTCGCCGCATACGTGAGGCGGCGTCGATGATGCCGAAGTGGCGAGAGCTACGAGGACATCGACTGGAGGAAGTCCTCGTTGGACTTGGTCTTGCCCATCTTGTCGACGAGGAACTCCATGGAGTCGATCACGTTGAGCGGGTGGATCAGCTGACGCAAGATCCAGACGCGGCTCAGTTGGTGATCAGGCATGAGCAGCTCTTCCTTACGGGTGCCCGACTTGTTGATGTCGAGGCATGGGAAGATACGCTTCTCCATGAGCTTGCGATCGAGGTGAAGCTCGGAGTTACCCGTGCCCTTGAACTCCTCGAAGATCACCTCGTCCATGCGGCTGCCGGTGTCGATCAGCGCGGTCGCGATGATCGTCAGGCTGCCACCTTCCTCGATGTTACGCGCGGCGCCGAAGAAGCGCTTTGGCTTGTGCAATGCGTTGGAGTCGACACCACCGGAGAGGATCTTGCCGGATGGAGGAACCACGGTGTTGTAGGCGCGCGCGAGACGCGTGATGGAGTCGAGGAGGATGACCACGTCGCGCTTGTGCTCGACGAGGCGCTTGGCCTTCTCGATGACCATCTCGGCGACCTGCACGTGACGTTGCGCGGGCTCGTCGAACGTCGAGGAGACGACCTCGCCGCGGACCGAGCGCTGCATGTCGGTGACTTCCTCGGGGCGCTCGTCGATGAGCAGGACGATGAGGATCGTCTCGGGGTGATTCTTGGCGATCGCGTTGGCGATCTGCTGGAGCAGCACCGTCTTACCGGTTCGTGGAGGAGCCACGATCAACGCGCGCTGTCCCTTACCGATGGGACAGAGCAAGTCGAGGATACGGAGGCTGTACTCCTTGGGGTCGGTCTCGAGGTCGAGACGCTCCATCGGGTAGAGCGGCGTGAGGTTGTCGAACATGATCTTGTCGCGCACTTTCTCGGGCGACTCGTAGTTGACCTCTTCGACCTTGAGCAGGGCGAAGTAACGCTCGTTGTCCTTTGGAGGACGGATCTGACCCGAGACCGTATCGCCCGTGCGTAGGTTAAAGCGACGGATCTGGCTGGGCGAGACGTAGATATCGTCTGGACCCGGGAGGTAGTTGTAATCAGGAGCACGCAAGAATCCGAAACCGTCGGGGAGGATCTCGAGGACACCCTCACCGTAGATGGAGCCATCGGATTCGGTCTGCTTCTGGAGCAGCGCGAAGATGAGCTCCTGCTTTCGCATGTTGCTGGCGCCATCGACCCCGGCCTCCTTGGCCTGTTGGGTGAGCTCGCCAATCTTCTTCATCTTGAGTTCTTTAAGGTTCATGGTCTCTGGGTCTCCTTGTGCGGGGTATGTGGCATGCCGCACCAACTGTGTGGGAGGCGTGTCATGACGTCCCTGACTTTCTGGACCTCGAGGCGCTCACAACGTGAGGCGGTTCGTGGTCGAGACACTCAGTCGGAGAAATACGACATGCGGTGGTATCAAAGGTCTCTGCGGTTAGTTCAGAGTACGATCGTTGTCATCTAGTGCGATTCGAGCCGATCCAGAACATGCAACTCTCGCTGCGATCTGGCCCTCTTGGAGAGGGTTTGGCCACCTTGCCCTGTCCCATAATTCATCACGCTCGCGCGCGTGTGGGACCAAACATGTGTTTCATTTCGGGGATAGGGAAGGATGGGGGTGTTTCACCACACTTCTTACCGTGGTGATTCGGAGTAGAGGCATACGACCTATCTCACTCGAATCCCAAGAGATTCTGTACGGAAAGGTTGTCGCCTGTCCTGGCATCATTAATCGACAATACAGAGAGTGTCAAGCTCACAAGACTCGCACTTTGATTGTCACGAACTTCACAAACAAAAAACCTGGGAAAACCAACATATTCCGCGACGCCAGGGGTTCTTTGTTTTCACCTCTCCACATACACGCTCTGTCTGACTCACAAAAACGAGAAGGGCCACCCTCTCAAGATGGCCCTTCTCGTTTCGCGCAGCCAGGTTCGAGGTCCCCTTCTGCGCCTGCAAGATATCCTCACCTCAATCCGAGGTCTCGACCTTCACCAACGGCGCGAGCCTTCGGTAGGTCTTTTGACCGATGCCTCGCACATTCTGAAGCTGCGCGGTGCGCGTGAAGGCGCGCCGCTCCCGATATGCGATGATCTTCTTCGCGGTGGCAGGCCCCACCCCCGGCAAGGTCTCCAGCTCGGCCTGCGTCGCGCCGTTGAGGTCGATGCGCTCATCCTCCTCCTCGTCACTATCCTGCGGCGAGGAGCGCTCGGCGCTCTCCTCGCTCGCCGCATCAGGAGTTGGCTTTTTGTTGTCTTGCTCTGCCTTGGCAACAACCGACACAGGCTCGCTGGCTTGTTTGGCCACCTTGCCCTCGCTGACCACATCCTGCACACGAGCCTCTTCCTCGTGTTTGTGGTCTGTGTTGGCGTGCGGCGAGGAGGCGAGCAGCGCTCGCGCGCTCGCCGCAGGATTCGATGGCTTGTAAGAGGCGTACATCGGCATCGGATCAGAGCACCCTGTCGCGAGCACCGCGCAGATGATCATCAGCAAGATCGCACCCCATATCCGTTTCACGTGAAACATCACGTCCTCCTTATCTGTATACAATCGCCGCTCGCGCGAGCGGTGATTTGTCTCTGGTTTTTATCCTCACGCAGGACCTCCCCGGTGAGGTTGTAGAGGTTATCGGACAAGGCAGGGCAAACCTTGCGCGAGGAAAGAAGAATGGGCGTCGCGTAAAGAAAATCCTCGTATGCGGGCCAAGAATTTGGGAAAAATGCGCTCGTGACGGGTGCATTTTCACGCGCGATGCTCTAAACCATGCCGCGCGATGCCGTTGCGGTTTGGTCAGCGAGCCCGGTATGGTATCGGCCAAACGGGGATGACCCCACCATCTCACGAGACGAGGGACCTGATGGACAGGATGAGCTTCACAGAGTTCGCGGATGCCCGCGAAGAGCAGGAACTGCGCTTGATCGACGTGCGCGAGCAGGACGAATACGATGACGTCCACGTCAAGGACGCCGAGCATTTCGCCCTCTCCTGGATCCGCGAGGGGCGCCTGCCCGTCGATGATGGTCGACGCGTCGCGTTGATTTGCCGCTCCGGTGGACGCAGCGCGATGGCCGCGCAGATCCTCGAGCGCGCAGGTTTTTCTCAAGTGATCAATGTCGAAGGTGGCACGCTCGCTGCGGTCGCCGCCGGTGAGGAGTACGTCGAACGATGAGTGATAGAAAACGTGTCCATATGGTCTCGCTCGGATGCCCCAAGAACAGGGTCGACTCCGAGGTGATGGTCGGGCTCATTCAGCAGGATACTGACTTCGATATGGTCGGCGACGCCGAAGGCGCCGATATCGTCGTGGTCAACACGTGCGGATTTATCGAGAGCGCCAAGCAGGAATCGATCGAGACCATCCTCGAGATGGTCCAGCGCAAGCAATCGGGTTCGCTCGAGAAGGTGATCGTCACAGGATGCCTCTCGCAGCGTTACTCGGGCGATCTCGAGCTCGAGCTCCCCGAGGTCGACACCTTCCTCGGGACAAAGACCTTCACCGAGATCAACCGCGCGCTCCGTGGCGAGCTCGATCAGCGAAGCTACATCCAGCCCGGCTCCTTCCTGATGAGCGATGAGTCCGCGCGCACCAACACGATCCGTGGTGGCACCGCCTACCTCAAGATCGCGGAAGGGTGCTCGCGAAACTGCTCCTTCTGCATCATCCCGAGCATCCGCGGCACGCAGCGAAGCCGCTCCATCGAGGATGTCGTCGCCGAGGCAAAGCGCCTCGGTAAGAGCGGCGTGCGCGAGATCATCCTCGTCGCCCAGGACATGACCAGCTACGGCATCGACCTCGACCCGAAGCATAACCGGGATTACCTGGTGCGCCTGCTCCGCGCGCTCGAAGAAGAGGCGACCGACATCGACTGGATTCGCCTCCTCTACATGTACCCCTGGAACTTCAGCGACGAGCTCGTCGACATCTTCGCGACCTCCGAGCGCGTCCTCCCCTACGTGGATATGCCGCTCCAGCACATCAACGCGAACTTGCTCAAGTCGATGCGTCGCAACATCAAGCGCGACAAACAATACGAACTTATCGCCAAGCTGCGCGAGATCGATGACCTCGTGCTGCGCACGACCTTTATCACCGGCTACCCCGGCGAGACCGATGAGGCGTTCCAGGAGCTCTACGACTGGGTCGAAGAAGTGCAGTTCGATCGCGTCGGCGTGTTCACCTTCTCGCCAGAAGAAGGCACGCACGCGGCCACGCTCGGCGATCAGGTCGAGGAGCACGTCAAGCACGAGCGCCGCGACGCGCTCATGGCGCTCCAGCAAGAGATCAGCCAGGCCAAGAACGAAGCCTGGGTCGGTCAGGTCACCGACGTCATCGTCGATGGCATCTCGGAGGAGCACGAGCTCGTCTTCGAGGGCCGACACTACGGCCAGGCGCCAGAGATCGATGGCGTCGTCTACCTCTCGTTCGACTACGGCGGGGATATGCCCACGCCAGGTGATATCGTCGAGGTCGAGATCCAGGACTCCGCCGCCTATGACCTGATGGGCGTGGTGATTCCAGAAGAACCGGTCAACCTGACGAGCGGCGAGCTCGACTTCTCGATGCGCTGACTCGCCTCGCGCGCGTCACTCGCCGAAGTTGCAGGTGGCGCGCGAGGTGACTTTGCAAATGAAAACTGTTTTCAACAAAAGCACCTCGAAAAAGTTTAAAAATTCTATTGAAAGACTGGCGATGGTGTCTTAGATTCTCCCTGGCGGCGAGGAAAGGCACGACAGCCTCTCTGCTGCTTGAAAAGCTGGAAAGCGTGGCAATGCCCGCTTCCAGCTTTGTTCGTTTAAGGACAACGTCGAGAGATTGAAACCCATTTTCAATTTCAATACTCGGCAGACATAGATAACTTTAATAAGTGAACGAACCCTCCTGGAAATCCAGGAAAAAGGAGAACACCATGAGCGACACGACTGAACTGATCTCTCGCCTGCAAACCGTCATGAAGTGGGAGCTCGCTGGTACCATCCAGTACCTCCACCACTCCGCGATGCTGATGGGCGTCGAGCGCCTCCCCTACACCGAGTTCTTCAAGGAAGGGAGCGAGGAGGCTCGCGAGCACGCCGAGCTCGTCGCGACCAAAATCACCGCCCTCGGTGGCATGCCCGCCGCAGAGCCCGCGCAAATCCGCCTCGGCTCCACGCTCGAGGAGACCCTCCTCGCAGCGCTCGCGCTCGAGGTCGATGCCCTGGCCGCATGGGAAGCCGCGCTCGAGGTCGCTGACTCGGCAAACCTCGGCACGCAGTTCTGGATCGAGGAGATGATCGCCCACGAGCAAGAGCACGTCGACGAGCTGCGCAAGCTGACCGGCAAGATCTCCATCGCCGGTGCCGCAAAGGATGCCTCCTCGCAAGCGGGTTGATCCTTTTAAGTGCGCGCCTACGTTCAAGAAAGAGCGAGGCGAGGCGATGGTCTAACCTCCATCGCCTCGCCTCGCTTTTTTTGTTCTCCAGGGAACCCCAACCGATGGAATAAAACAGGCGCCCAAAAGGGTCGATACTCTGACAAATAGAGCCAACTCATGACCTCTGCTTGTCGTATGGATCCTTTGGACTCCGCAGCGCTGGAAGGCTGCGGCGGCCATCAAAACGGACGGAGCGCGCGATGGAAACGCAACCTCTCCTCATCCTGGTCTCACTGGAAGCCTTCGCCTTCCTCGTGGTCATCCTCACCATCACCTACGATCTGGTGAGGCGCTCGAGGGAACACGAGCGTGGGCTCGTATCCCAGCTCGAGACCTTCCTCGGACCTCGTCATATCGACGGTGACGAAGGCGGCTTCACAGGCTTCGCTCACGCAGTCCGCGAGAGCGCCGTGCTCGCCTTCGACCAAAACGGCTGGTCTGGCGTCGCCTACGTCTACGCGATGGCCTGGGGCGCCTACCTGCTGGTCTGCGGCCTGACCATCGGCTCGATCGCCCTGACCCAGAACTTCGTGGGATAACCCCTCCAGCGCGGCACTCGTAGCCTCCGGCGCCCGATCGATGGTTCGCGTCGGGGGGCGCCGCGCAGCTCCGTCAGGATTTGCCGCTCAGGTTGTCGGCGCCCCCACTCCGCGCCCCAAACTCGCTCCAGATGACCTCGCCAAAAACAGGCAGAATCACTCGTAGACGCTCTGCAAGAAGGCTTCGAGCTTGCCGTTGAGCTGCTCGGGGTGCGTCATATTCGCCGTGTGCGCGGCGCCCTCGATGCGCACCAACTCTGTGGTGTTGGGCAGCGCCTCGAACAGAAACTCACCGTTCGAAATAGGCATCCCCATATCTTCAGTCCCGTGGCTGACAAGCACAGGCTGCGTGATCTCGCCGAGCTTATCCTCGATATCATCGCGATCGAGGAGGTTGTTCATCCCATGCAAGATCCCCTCGCCAGGATACTCCTTCCAGCGCGGGAGCCAGGTATCCCAAAACGCCTCGGCCTTCTCCTTTGGTCCGAGCAGCGCGCCCGCCAAACCCTCGATCAGCGGCTGCACAGGACCTGCCTGCGCCCACGTGTCACGCGTCTCGAGATACATCCCGCGCGCCATCTCGGGATCGACCTGGCCGCTCGTCGACATGAGCACCAACCCGGCGACGCGCTCGGGGTAGCGCAACGCGATTCGCAGCGCCGCGTAACCTCCCTGAGACATCCCCGCGATCACCGCGCGCTCGATGCCCAGATGATCCATCAACGCGATGCAGTCGGCGGCCGTGTCGTACAAATCGAAGGCTTCGCCGTCCCAATCCGTCTGACCGAAGACGCGAGCATCGAACGTGATGCAGCGATAGTTCTCGCGCAGGTGCTCGATCTGAGGCTCGAACATGCGCCCATCCATCAAGAAACCGTGCAAGAAGACGATCGCGTCCTTCTCGCTCTGAGCCGTATCCGTGTAGTGCAGTCCCTGGCCGTTGACCTGTACTTTAGGCATCTTCATCTCCATGGTTTTCGACACTCATCACCGCCTACCGCAACAACAGGCAGGCGCGTGACACTCTGAAAGTGCTTCTCATTCGAAGAGGCATCTACACCTACAAGAAGCATCCCGAACGAGGCAAGCGGTTCACCAGAAACGATGCCCGCCACGCATTAAAAAAGCCCGCCGAAGCGGGCTTTTCGATTTTGATCGTGAGTTTTGCGGTGGACTCGCGTCACAACCTCTTCGACATGCTTACTCGGCGGGCGTTGGCGCGGGCGGCGAGAGCGTGAGCGAGTAGAGCGTGACCTCGTGGGTGCGCTCGCTCGATGCCGGAGCGCCCAGCACGAACTTCACCGAACGCGCGAAGTAGGGGATCGAGACCGTGGCCTCCTGTTGCGCGAACTCCGTCTCGGTGAAGATGATTTGATCATCGACCCAGACCTGGAACCAACCTTCGCCATCGTGCCTGTAATCGATGGTCAGATCGCGACCGCCGATGTCCTCGCCAAAGTCACGGGTGATGGCGAACTCCCCGTAGGTCAACGCCATCGTCTGGCTGCGGCGCGTCTTGAAGACCTCGTAATCGATGCCCTCTTCATCCAGGATCTCGACCTCCCACCCTTCGGCGATCGTCCCGCGGACGTACTCCTCCTCGACCTCGACGGGGCCCGAACCAAAACCCTCGACGAGCGGCTCGGGCCAATCGAGGTAATGAGGCTCGCAGTCGGCAGCGCAAGGACCTGCGGGCGCGACGAGGTCTTCCTCGGAGTCGCGCATCAACAGGTTGAGCGACCACCCATGGAGCGTGATCTCGTCGCCGCCCGTGTTGACGAGCTCGAGCGTGTAGGAAGAGTTCGGCTCGAGGTTGGTCAGCGTGGCGAGCAGGAAAGGCACATCGAGAGGATGCGTGCTGTTCCCCTCGTTATTCGAGAGGTCATACGCGTGCATCGGGTTGAGGACAGAACCATTCCCTTCGAGCACGTACTCGACAAGTTCGCCCTGCTCATCGAGCAGGTTGACCTGGAGCGTTTGCATGATCTGGTCGATGTTTTCAGGGAGGATGCCCTCTTCCTCCGAGAAATCGAGCGAGAGCGATGCCCAGTCCACGACCCCTTCGGCGTCGACCTCGATGGTCGTCGTGATCGTCTCACCAGCAGGGACAACCACCGCGTCGCTGACGACAAACGAGGACCAATCGCCGAGGTAGTGATAGAAGTTCGAGGTGTGCTGTGCGAACGGTGTGGCGCAAAGCCAGGGCGCGGTCTCGCAGGTGAACTGGTCTGATCTGGACTCGGTGGCGCACTGTCCGCCGGTCTCATCCTCGAACGCGAGGCATTCGCGCGTCTCGTAGACGAGCTGATCGCCATCGCAGACACAACGACGACGGAGGTTGTTATTCTCCGCGCAGGTCACATCCTCCCAGGAGCCATCGACCAACACGCCATCGCTATCACAGGTCGCATCACACGGCTGCCCCGTCTTGGTCTCGAGCTCCCAACCCTCGTCGATGTAGTACCACTCGAGGTTGGAGCCTCCGCAGGTCACGAGCCCTTGCACATGGCCTGACTCCGCGTCGAAGATCGCCGAACCCGAGTTCCCGCCAAAGATATCGTGCGTGGTCAAAAACCCATTGGAGCCCTGGTTGAGCACCTTACCCTCGAGCGCATATTTGCGAGGCAATCCGAAGGGATGGCCGATGATGACGAGGTTGTCTGATTGAAAATCATCGGAGGGGTTTCTGACCGTCACCGGCGCGCGATCGGTGACCGGTCTGGCGAGCTTGAGGAGCGCGAAGTCGACATCACAAAGGCTCGTCTCATCCCAGGCGAGGACGCGCTCACAGGGCACCACGCTCGCCGAGGGAACGACGGTCGGATCACCGCCCTCCTCGGTGATGGCGAAGTCAAAGACAAAGGAGCTGTTCTCGCAGGCTGTCTGGCTCGTGATGCAGTGGCCATTGGTCATGATCGTGTCAGGACCGACGAGCCAGGCCGAGCAAAAGCCCGGGTTATTTTGCTCGGAGAAGGTCTCTCCAGGACACATGTAGTAGCTCTCGCCGAGCGTTGGCCCGGAGAGCTGCGTGGTCCCATCACCCAGGTCGACGAGGTTGGCGTTCTCGATAATCATCGCCGTCGAGCGCCCGATCTCTCGCAATCGATCGCTGACATCCTCGGAGAACTCATCGCGGCGATCATCCTCGCCGATGATGTCACCCTTTCCACCCGGTCCTGGGGTCGTCTCCTGTGGGGTCGTGTCGGGGTTTTGATCCTCTCCGGGGCCACAACCGAGCGCGAGCGCGAGGCCCGAGCAAAGAAAAACACGGGTGATATCGATGCGCATGAGAACTCCATCCAATCAGAATCAGGACAATCAATGGGCCAATGAGACGGCACAACGCTCGAAAAATTCAATTATTCTCGAAGCAAACAAGTCCACCACGGCGCGCTTCGAGGATCAAGAAGCGCGCGCAAAACTCCGTACTCTGCCGGTGAGCGCATGAAAATCGATGCATCGAAGCGGTTGAAACGGTGTGGCGAGTGCACTAACGTGCGCACCTGCCATTGGATGCGCGCCGCGAAGGAATGGATACCGAGCGCGGTGAGGTTGCTAAAGCAGGCGCGCAGCGCGCCTCCCCCACCCCCCAGGACGATCCGTCGAGGGAAATCATGACGACACGAGAAAATGCAGAGATTCGAGAGATCAAGATCTACGACACGATGAGCCGTGCCAAGCGCGTGCTCGAGCCGATCGAGCCTGGGAAGATCTGCATGTATGTCTGTGGCGTCACCGTCTACGACCTCTCGCACATCGGCCACGCGCGCACGTTCGTGACCTTCGATGTCGTGCAACGGTTCCTTCGCCACGTCGGTTACGACGTGAAGTTCGTGCGCAATCACACAGACGTCGATGACAAGATCATCGCGCGGGCTGCGGAGAAGAACATCCCCGCGCTCGAGCTCTCGGCGAACTTCATCGATGCGTTCAACGAGGATATGGCCGCGCTGGGGTTGATGCCACCGGATGTCGAACCGAAGGTCTCGACGCATATCCCCGAAATCATCGAGATGGTCGAGACGCTCATCGAGAAGGGACACGCCTATGCGGTGGAGAGCGGCGATGTGTTCTACCGCGTCTCGTCGTTTGAAGGTTACGGCAAGCTCTCGAGGCGCGAGCTCGAGGATCAGGAGGCAGGCCGGAGCGGTCGCGTCGGCAGTGACGTGGATCAGAAGCTCGACAAGGAACACCCCTTCGACTTCGCGCTCTGGAAAGCGAGTAAGGATGGCGAGGTCGCGTGGGAATCGCCGTGGGGCATGGGCCGACCGGGATGGCACATCGAGTGCTCGGCGATGAGCACCAAGCACCTCGGCGTGCACTTTGACATCCACGGCGGCGGACAGGACTTGATCTTCCCGCACCACGAGAACGAGATCGCGCAATCGGAGGGTTGCAGCGGGCACGATCCGCTCTGCAACTACTGGATGCACGTCTCGATGCTCAACGTTGACGGCGTCAAGATGGGCAAATCACTGGGGAACTTCTGGACGGTTCGAGACGTGCTCGAGCAGTTCCACCCGGAGGCTGTGCGGTTCTTCATGTACACGGCGCACTATCGCAACGTGGTCAACTACTCGCTCGAGGCGCTCAACGAGGCCACGCGTCGGGTGGTTTACCTCTATGACGCGCTCACGCGCATCGACGAGGCGCTCGCCAAGGCTGGCGTTTCGGCAGGGGACGAGCCACCCACACAGGAGTGGTTCGACAAGCGCGGCGAGCAAGTCATCGCGCCTTACATGGACCGCTTCGAGGAAGCGCTCGCGGATGACTTCAACACGAGCCTGGCGATCTCATTGCTTCAAGAGCAAGCCAAGATCGCCAACGATCTGACGCAGTCCAAGAAGAAGCCCAAGGCGCCCGCGGTGCGCACGTTGCTCGCCATCCGCGAGAACCTGACGACGAGCGCCGAGGTCCTCGCGCTGTTGCAGCGCGAGCCCGCCGAGGCGTTGCTCGAGCTTCGGGATCTGAGCGCTCGCGCGATGAACCTCGACATCGAGATCATCGAGCAAAAGCTCGTGGATCGCGATCAAGCACGCGCCGACAAGGAGTGGGCGCGCGCCGATGAGATCCGCGACGAGCTTCTGGCGATGCAGGTCGAGGTCATGGACTCGAACGAAGGCACGACCTGGCGCATTCACTACCAGGAAGACTGAGCGCTCGTTCTCACGAAGAGCGTCGCCCACCGAGAGGGGGGCGACATTTGATCACGGTGATCAACAAAAAGGCGCCGACATCACACAGATGTCGGCGCCTTTCTTTATGGCGTATTCCAAATGTCGCCCCCCTCTCGGTGGCCACCGGCGCTCATCTTATCACTGGAGCCCGCGAGCTTCGGTGCCAGCGAGCACGCGCTTGACGGCGGTGACAAAAGCGGCCTGACGCATGGGGATATCGTGCGCCTCCATGGTCTCGCGGATTGCCTTGTGTCCAGCGACCATGTGTTGGTCGAGGCGAGTGTTGACCTGCTCCTCGCTCCAGCGAAGCTGCTGGGTGTTCTGCGTCCACTCGAAGTATGAGACGGTCACGCCGCCAGCGTTGGCGTAGATGTCGGGGATGGTGGTGATGCCGCGCTCGTTGAAGATGGCGTCTGCCTCGACAGTGGTCGGACCGTTAGCGCCCTCGAGGATGTACTTCGCCTTGACGTCGCGTGCGTTGGACTCGGTCAGCACGTGACCGATGGCGGCGGGCATGAGCACATCGCAATCGACCGTGAGCAACTGGCTGTTATCCATGGCGTTGGCGCCAGCGAAGCCGACGACGGTCTTCTTCTCGCTGACGAACTCCATCAACGCGGGGATATCGATCCCGTCGGGGTTGTGAATGGCGCCATGAACATCGCTGACGGCCACGATCTTTGCGCCCTCGGCGTGCATCAAGCGAGCGCCCCAGGAGCCCACGTTACCGAAGCCCTGGATGGCGATGCGTTGGTCGGCGATCTTCTTGCCATCATGTGCGAGGACCTCTCGCAGCGCGAACATGCAGCCACGCCCGGTGGCTGCGTCGCGACCGACCGAGCCGTGAAGATCGACGGGCTTGCCGGTCACGACCGCAGGAGAGAAGCCGTGGTAGCGGCTGTAATGGTCGAAGATCCAGCTCATCACGCGCGCGTTCGTGTTCATATCAGGCGCGGGGATGTCGGTGACAGGACCGATGAATTCGTGGATGGCGTCGATGAAGCGACGCGTCAAGCGCTCGAGCTCGCGCTCGGAGAGCTCGTTGGGGTCCACCTGAATCCCGCCCTTTCCGCCGCCGAACGGGACGCCAATGAGCGCGGTCTTCCAGGTCATCAAACTGGCGAGCGAGCGCACGTGATCCACATCCACGTTGGGGTGATAGCGAAGCCCGCCCTTGTAGGGACCGAGCGTATCATCGTGTTGGACGCGGTAGCCGATGTAGTGACCGATCGAGCCATCATCCTTGGTGATGATGAGCTCGACGCGCAGCTCGCGGCTTGGCGTCAGCAACACCATGCGCATCGTCTCGTCGAGCTCGAGCGTGTCGAAGGCCTGGCGGATAAAGTAATTGGTGGTCTCGTTAGCACTGCGTGAGGACATCGACATGCTCCTGCGTGAGAGAAACTCATGGCTCGAAGGTGTGAGAACAAAACCCTCGGTTGGCCTGGGTGGTGAAATGACGGGAGTGGAGTTCTAGCCCAGACGCTCCACCCACGTCAAAGAGCAGATGTGACGCAACGCGTCATTCTACAAGGGTTTTCTCGCCACCAACGCGTTCAAACCCGCGCGATAACCTCCTCGAATCACTCCCAAGAAATGCGGCGAGGCTGCTGGCATCTGCCAGCAGCCTCGCCGCTTTATCGTGAACACTCACGCGATTGTCATGCGTTCAGCGAGCGGAGCCCCTGTCCAACCAGTGAGAGGACCATCAGGGCGATAAACCCGAAGAAGAGGATTTTTGCGGCGAAGGCAAAACCAGTCGCCAGTCCACCGAAGCCAAACACGCCTGCGATCAGCGCGAGGATAAAGAATACGATCGTCCATTTCAACATATCATCCACCTATCTGAAGCCTCTTTTAAGAGGTTATTCTATTCTTGTTAGTACCGAGCTTTAGCCATCGACCTTGCGGTGATGCTTTCGAGCATTCATCCATTCATTTACAGCAGCTCATCACATCACGCGTTGGCATCAATCATCATTCATTTATCCAGCGCGCTCGGCGTCTTCGTTTGCCATGGTTCGCGAGGAGACCTCGCGCTCATGGTCAGCCATTGTCGCTCTCGTCATCGAACATCTCGTCGGTCGTCTTGTCGAGACGATCTCGGAGGGCGACGATGTCCTTCTCGATATCGACGCGGGTTCGCGTCGCGGTCTTGTCGATATTCTTGCCCATGTCCTTTAACTCGGCCCGAAGCTCGGCGCGCTCCGCCTTTGCTTCACGCACGGCCTTGTCGAGTTTGGCCTCGGCGCGGGCGTCAGCTTTTTCGAGCTTCGTCTCCATGCGCTCGATGTCCGAGTCGATGTCGTCGAGCGCCTTCTGCACGTCCGGCGAGAGCTCGAGCTCCTTGTCGTTATCGACCACCTCGACGTCCTTGGCGTCGTCACCGAGTTCGGCGATCTTGTCGCCCGCCTTGTCGAGCTTTTTCTCGACCTTCTCGGCGGCTTCATTGACAGCCGACTCGTCCGTGGTTTGTTCCTTCTTGTCATCACATCCCAGGACACCCAGTGCCAGTGAGATGAACATCATTATATAGATAGAGCGAGTCTTCATTTCGAGTCCTCGGTTGGTTTTATTCACTTCAAACGTTCCGTTCACTTTCATTATGTCGTTCGCCACACGGACACCATATCCATTCATTCACTCATCATTATCCATTCTCGGATATGTGTGCTTTTCAACGACGACATATGTAATTGAAAGAACGCGCAGACGATCTGCAAGCTCACCCCACTCAGGCGGACAACCCATTTTTCCAAAAAACACCCCCGGATTACTCGATCAACCCGATGTAGCAAGGCGCACACGCCACCTTGTATGTTTCGGGCGCAACTATTCCGAATGATGCAAAACCGCCAATTTCAATCGTATGACGACTGAATATCAAAAACCGGGCCAAAATCGGGTCAAAAAACAGCGCGTGGCCACAGCAACGAGCCGAGGGGTTTTGTCCGCTGCAAATGACAGAGTTTGTCTTGGAGATGGTCGCTCAGGAGGAGCTTTGGAGCCCCTCGCGCCTGCGCGCGAGCGCGCGCACGATCTCTTCATCAGGAGGTTCTTCCTGACTTTCAGCGTCGACGAGCCGGGCCAGGTAGGCCGGATCGTCGAACCGTGTGGAGAGGGGCTCGGGGAGGATGTTATCGCGAGGATAACCGTAGCGCTCGATCAGGCGCTCGTGCTCGACCCAGTGCGTGAGCAAGAGGATGTGTTCGGCCTGATCGAGCGAGAGACCCAGCGTGGATGCGATCCAGGCAGCCGGGTCGAGCTCGGACTCATGAGAGGAAGTCATCCTCGTTGCCTTCTTTGGCCGTCTTGACGAGCTCTTCGACGCGAGCGTTGCCGATGCCAAAGGCTTCGGCCATCTGCATCAGGACGCTGGTCTCCTCTGTGGTGATGTCGAGATCCGCGTTGGCGATCACGACGGCCATCTGGAGCGCGCGATCCTTGAGCTTATCGCTCGGGATCTTGCTCGCGACGCCGCGCATGTAATCGAGGCGCCCCTCTTCGCCGACCTCGCGAAGCGTGTCGATCACGATCTCGACGCGCGCCTTGACGCTCTCGGCATCCTCGGTGGCAAACGGCAGGTTCTCGAGCTGCGCCTTGAACTCCTGGAGCTCTTCGGGCTGCGGATAACCATCAGAGACGAGCGCCAGCGACAACGCGTCGACAAACGCGTAGCTGGCATCCTCGTCCAAATGGCGCAGCTCATCGCCAACGAACAGGTTCGAGAAGAAGCCTTGCAGGAAGTCCTTGGAGAGCACCTCGCGGATGGTGTTCTGCGCAGGCGCAGGGATCGCCTCGGCGTCCGTGTCCTCTTCCAGACTTTCGTCAATGGAGGTCGCGGCATCCTCGGAATCCATAATCATCGCGCGCGCGAAGGGAGCGGGGATGTCGAACGCGTCCGCGAGGACCATGAGCGCGTCGTGCTCGGGATCTCCGGCGTCCCAGTTCGCGTAGGCCACGGCTGCCGCCATGCGCAGCGCCTTCTTGCGAAGCTCCACGCCATCGAGCCTCGAAGCGATCTCCTTGGCGTAGGCGTGCGCATCCAACTCGCCGCTTTCGACGGCGGCCTTCATCTCCGCGTCGCGCTTGGCCTTGTATTTCTCTGCGGCGTGCCCTTCGTGCAGCGCCCAGGGGAGCTCGTGGAGGAGGTGATCGACCTCGGCGCGCTCGAGCACCGTCTCCTCGCCGTCGGCGTAGGCGAGCAGGACCATCGCGTCGATGATCGCCTCGCATTGAGTACGATCGAGGTCGCGCAAGGAGTCATCCTTGACCATCAAATCAGCGATGTCTTTGAAGAAACCCATCGGTAGTGCCTCTCTGGCTCGCCAGCGCTACTGCTAACGCAGGGTGTGGTGGCGGTGGAACGTATAAATAGCGAAGTCAGGACGGCCGAATTATAGCAACAGCATGGGCCCACCTTGCAACTTGCTTCTCGAGAAGCAACCACACCCCGGAATGCCAGACGTTCAGCGCGCCAGACGCTCGGACTCGTAGCGCCGCATCTGATCGCGCAGGCTCGCCGCGAGCTCGAACTGGAGCTCCTTGGCCGCCTCGCGCATCTGCTTCTTGAGGTCGGCGATGGTGTCCTCGAGCGCATCGTTCGAGAGCTCCTTTGGATCGGGCATCCCGGCGACCTCCTCGACGGCGGCCTCTTCCACATCCTCTGCTTCGGGGATATGCGCCTCGAGGTCGAGGATCTTCTTGCGGATCGTCTGCGGCGTGATGCCGTGCTTTTCGTTGTGATCGGTCTGAATCGTGCGACGACGCTCGGTCTCGTCGATGGCGGCCTCCATCGACTTGGTGAGCCTGTCCGCATACAGAATCACCTTGCCACGCGAGTTCCTCGCCGCGCGCCCGATCGTCTGGATCAGGCTGCGCTCCGAGCGAAGGAACCCCTCCTTGTCCGCATCCAGGATCGCCACGAGGCTGACCTCTGGAATGTCGAGCCCCTCGCGCAACAGGTTGATCCCGATCAGGACGTCGAAGACCCCCTTGCGAAGATCTCGGATCAGGTTCATCCGCTCGATGGTGTCGATATCCGAGTGCAGGTAACGCACCTTGATATTGAGCTCCTGGAAGTACTCGGTCAGATCCTCGGACATGCGCTTTGTCAGCGTCGTCACCAAAACGCGCTCGCCAGACTCGATCCTGTCGACGACCTCGCCATACAGGTCATCGACCTGGTCGGTCGCGCCGCGAATCTCGACCACCGGATCGATCAAACCCGTGGGGCGAATGATCTGCTCGACGATCACGCCCTCGGTCTTCTCGAGCTCCCAGCTCCCCGGCGTCGCGGAGACATAGATCGCCTGATTGATGCGCTCCTCGAACTCCTCGAACTTCAAGGGGCGGTTGTCGAGCGCGCTCGGCAAGCGGAAGCCGTGGTCGATGAGCGTGGACTTTCGCGCCTGGTCACCGCGGTACATCCCACCGACTTGCGGGATCGTCACGTGAGACTCGTCCACGATAAGCAACCAGTCCTCGGGGAAGTAATCGAGCAAGCAAGGAGGCGGCGCGCCAGGACCACGCCCGGACAGATGCCTCGAGTAGTTCTCGACCCCCTTGCAATACCCCTGCGTGATCATCATCTCGATGTCGAACTGGGTGCGCTGACGCAGACGCTGCGCCTCGACGAGCTTGTCCAACGCCTGGAGCTCCTCGAGGCACTCGGTGAGCTCCTCCTGGATCGACTCGATGGCCGTCTTCTTTCGCTCGGGGAGGATGACGTGGTGAGAGTTCGGGTAGACGGCGATCCTGTCGAGCTCGCGCAAACGCTTGCCTCTCAATGGATCGACCTCGTAGAGCGCCTCGATCTCGTCACCGAACATCTCGATGCGCAACGCGCGCTCCTCCTCGTGCGCGGGGAAGACCTCGATCACATCGCCGCGCACGCGGAACGTGCCGCGGTGGAAGTCGATGTCATTGCGCTCGTACTGGATCTCGATGAGCTTTTGCAGGATCTCGCGCCGAGACTTGATCATGCCCTTCTCCAAAAAGAGCATCATCTCGAGGTAGGCTTCAGAAGAACCCAGACCATAAATACAGGACACGCTGGCGACGATAATCACGTCGCGCCGCTCGAAGAGGTTACGCGTCGCGGCGTGACGCATCCTGTCGATGGCGTCATTGATCGCCGAGTCCTTCTCGATAAACGTATCCGTCGAGGGGATGTACGCCTCGGGCTGGTAGTAATCGTAGTAGCTGACGAAGTAGCCGACCGCGTTGTTCGGGAAGAACTCCTTGAACTCGTTATATAACTGGGCAGCGAGCGTCTTGTTTGGCGCCATCACCAACGTCGGCTTCTGCACCGTGGCGATCACCTGCGCCGCGACAAAGCTCTTTCCTGTCCCGGTCGCCCCGAGCAACACCTGGTGTTTGTCTCCGTTCTCGAGCCCTTCGACGAGCTCTTCGATGGCGCGCGGTTGGTCGCCCGCCGGGTCGAATTCACTCACGAGTTCGAAGGTCGCGCCCGCATAACTCGGGTCACTCTCGAGCGGCTCTTTGTTTACGATCTCGGTCGTCATCCTGGCAGCTCTCTCTTTGCTTTCAGTGGGAAGAATCAGGGTGGAGGAAACATCCAGGGGAGGTCTTCTATTTCCGGGAAAACTGTACAACTTTTCAGCCCCAAAAACAACGTCGGAGCGCTCACATCACGAGCCCTGATCGACCGCTCGCGCCACCGGAAATCATGCGGCGAGAGCGCGCTCCTGTAAGCGCTCCTCGCCGCATGATTTCCGGCAACTTATCGATCTCCACACCAGCGCACAGCAATCCGCGAGGAAGAAACCACCGACGCGCGCGGTTTCTCTCGCTCCCCGTAACCCCCGAGCCAAGGAGCAAGCGATGGCAGACATCACGATCGAATTGAACCAGGAGCAGCTCGCCGCGCTCACAGCGCTGGCCGAGGGCGCGGGAACCTCTCTCGAGGCTTACGTGCAAGCTCTCATCACACACCGTGTCGAAGAGAAGCAACAACACGACATGGAGAAGGCCATGAACCATGTCCTCTCCAAAAACCACGAACTCTACGAGAGGTTGAGCTGATGAGATGGCTGACGCTCGAAAACATCCTCGTGCTTCACGAAAGAGTCGTCGACAGGACCGGCGGCGCGACAGGCATCCGAGATCAGGCGGGCCTCGAGTCTGCCAACGCGCAGCCCCAGGCGACCTTTGGCGGCGAGCTGCTGCACGCCGAGCTGTGTGACCAGGCCGCCGCGCTCGGATTCAGCCTGATCGGCAATCACCCCTTCGTGGATGGGAACAAGCGCATCGGTCACGCCGCCATGAACGTCTTCCTCGTTCTCCATGGCTTTGACATCGACGCCGACGTCGATGAACAGGAAGAGGTCATCCTCGGCGTCGCCGCCGGTGAGTGGACCAGAGAACGCTTCACCGACTGGTTGCGCGAGAAGATCGTCCCCTTCGACCTCGCAAACCACTCATAATATTGATGCATCCATGCGGCGAGGAGAACCGATGTTCGGTTCTCCTCGCCGCACTTTTTCAAGGAACTGTCGCGTGACTGGTATCACTGCCAGCCAAGGAAAAGCGCTCTGATGATTTCACTGGTCGAAGATTTATTTAACGAGAAGTTCCTCGACGAGGCGCTCGAACACTTCGCCATCGAAAGAGAGGGCTTGGAGCAATGCGATGGGTTTTGCAGCTTTGTCTACAGGGGCAAGTCTGGCGACAGAGACATCATCCTGAAGCTCTCGCACTCCGGGCGCCTGGAACAAGCGGTGCTTCGAGACGAGCTCGCCTTTGCCAGGATGGCCTTTAAATCAGGCGCGCAAATCTGCGCGCCTCTCACAAACGCCGAAGATATTCTGACGCTCCCGGATGGCGATGGCGGCCATTTCTTTGGTTACATGTACGAGTTTATCCGCGGCGAGAACCTCGAAGATCTGGAAGACCTCGCCGGGGCGCTGATCACGGCGACAGGTGAGGCGCTCGGTTCGTTTCATGCGGCCAGCCAAAAGCTCGATCACGCGAAGTTCGAACACAGGCGCTCGTTTCTCGAGCAGGAGCTGGTGCAATACCGAGAGGTCCTCCCTGCTGACGAGACAGACACGATCCAATGCTTCGACGCGCTCACCGAGGCGCTACGCGCGATCCCTTGTTCTGGGAAAGACTTCGGGATGATCCATGGGGATGCCCACGAGGGGAACTTCCTGGTCCGAGATGATAACAAGGTCTTCCTGATCGACTTCGACGAACTCGAGGCAGGTTTCTACATCAGTGATATCGCGACGCTCTTGGAGAGCTTCTGCGAGCGCGAAGGATGCAAAACGAGCGCGTTCGTCGAGGAGACCTTTCGCCACTTCCTCCAAGGGTACAGCCGCCACATCGACCTGGAGCAGATTCGCTGGTCGACGATGGGGCTGTTGATGAAGTTCAGCTGGATCTCAGACCATTGCTGGAAACAACACCTCTACGGAAACCGTGGAAGCGAGGACTTCGAACGCCGCCGCAGTATGCGACGAGCGCTGTTTCGGAGTGATTTCGCCGAGGACGCGTTCATGCACCAATTCGACTACGAAGAGGCTGTCAGGAGGTTTGTCGAAGACCGCGACAGGCCGTGATGATTCGAGAGCCTCCAGGAAGAAGCGTTACGCGAGTCATCAAGGCTCCGCGAACCTGACCTCGTTGGAAGACCACGTGGGGCGAGGAAGCTCCGCACTTCCATAAGAAAACGGGTTAGGAAACTCGACGGCGCGGATCGAGGCGGGTTGGCCATCTGGATCATGGCGCAAAGGAACTCGCCAGACGACATCTTCAGCAGGTCTTGGCAGCGTGAACACGTCAAAGATCTCGCGATCATCGAACACCACATAGACCGAGCGAGGCTCGACGCTAAAAGGGGTCTGGGAAACATACAGAATGGTTTCCGCTGCGGCGTCGAAATAGGGGAAGAGATAAACGTCCTCAGGCGCGTAACCAGAGGGGGAAACAAAGAGCCCCGCGCTGTTCACCAACGAAGTCTGTGTCTCGTTGAGGCTCGCGGTGGTGTGTTCACCTACGGGGATGTTTGGCCTGTTTGCTCTGGGCTCTTCGCTGTGGACAAACACCGAAGGTTCGAATGCCATGTATAGCCCATGGGAAGATGGGCCGTCGGGTGTATGCCTTAGAAAGAGGACTTGCAGTTCGTATGCGCCACGCTCTGGAAACTGCGATGGAGGGATTCCGATCGTGAAGTTGAAAGGGATATGGTTTTGGATCGGCGCGACATGGTGTTTTGCGAGCGCTTCATCAGGAAGCGCAGCGATCTCATCTTCATGAACGTAGGCGTCCTTCGAC